>Ga0302298_10000201_pt1 | contig 13115 bp, 10 predicted proteins | sample III_Fen_N3_3_FD_198757 | JGI IMG/M metagenome (GOLD analysis project Ga0302298, IMG submission 198757) | Peat permafrost microbial communities from Stordalen Mire near Abisko, Sweden - III_Fen_N3_3 | ecosystem: Environmental > Terrestrial > Soil > Wetlands > Permafrost | place: Sweden: Abisko...
TGGCCGAGAGGCCCATCTCGCCCATCGCGAACAGAATGCGGCGATGGACCGGCTTGAGGCCGTCGCGGACATCGGGCAGCGCGCGAGCCACGATGACGCTCATGGCGTAGTCGAGATAGCTCGTCCGCATCTCGTCTTCGAGGCGGATAACTCGGACCCGGCCCAGATTGTCGGTCACTGTGCGCTAATCCTCCGGGTTGTGTCTTCGGAACGCGGCGTGGCGCCGGCGTTGAGGAATGCTGCCGTTGCCACGGCGGCGCGGGATGTGGAAGGGGCGCCGGGCCGGCGTCGGATGCCGTCCAGGCTGGTCTTGAACCGAGCGGCCGTCTCGGGGGGAAGCTTGGACACGGAGTCGCGGATCACCCACGCCCGGTGGCCGTCGTCGGTCGATCGAGCAGTTTCCGTCTCAGCCCCGAGGAAGCTGGCGGTGGCCTCGGGATCGAGTTGGGCGAAGGTCCGAAGCGCCCACGAAAGTGCCTTCTGGACGTCGGGCTCCGAGTCGCCGATCAGCCGGCCTATCAGCGCCAGGCCGTGCTCGCGGACGGGAGCGTCCTTCCCGCCGGGAATACCGCGGACGTGCGGCATCGTCGCGAGGGTGGAACCGACGAGGCGGCGCTCCCAGTGCGAGGGCGAGTAGACGAGCTGCTCCAGCTCGGACCAGCGACGGGAGTCGCGGAGGATTCCCTCGCCGTAAGGATGTGCCAGCGTGTCGACGGTGATCCACTCGTCTGCCTCACGGGCGGCGCGCCGCAGGAGCTGCCACGTCCGCTCCGGGTCTGTCGGCAGCACGCGGCCCAGGTTCCACATACCGAACCAGCGGATCTCGCGCAGGTCCTCGCGCAGGAGGCAGTCCATCACGCCCAGGAGGAGTGACGTAGAGGAATCGCGGGTGCCGCGCTTGAAGGCCTTGTGGGCCGCCTCCATGAGGGGCACGCGCACGCCGAAAATCGGTCCAAGGCCCGGAGCGACCGCGCTCGAGCCGGCAGCGTAGACCGGATCGGCGAGGACCTCGAAGCCTTGCTTTATGGCTGCGACGAAAGCATCCGGGTCCTGGACGAGCTCCGCCAGCCTCTCGCCCAGCGCGGTCGCCTCTGCCAGGTGCCCCGCCACGAAGCGGTTCGACGCCGCGGTGATCGCGGACTCGCCGACGGCGCTCATTCGGGCCGCCCCTCGCCAAAGCCGTATCGCTCCTTCAGCTCACGCTTTCGGGCATCGGTGGCGGCGACGTACGTGGCCTCCGCCGTCACGAGCTCCGCTCCCGTCGCGGCGTCGAGGATGCGTCCGGCGGTGATCTGGATGCGGCGCCTCGACTCGGCGATCCAGCCTTCGGCGCGGATTGCGTGACCCGGAGTCACGGGCTTGCGGAAGTCGATGCTCATCCGCGCCGTGACGCCCCAGCTGTCCTGCGCGACGAGAGCCCAGGCCATGACTTCGTCGAGGATGGTGCACAGGATCCCGCCGTGGATGATCCCTTCCCAGCCCTCGAAGCGGGCCGGCACCTGTAGCTCGGTCCAGCACCGGCCGGGCTCCAGGTTGAGCTTCAGATGGAGGCCGATCTCGTTGAGGTCGCCGCATGCAAAGCAGTTGTGCGGTCGGATGCGGAAGTCCTCGTACCGGAGCAACGCCGGCTGGATCGTCGGCAAAGCCCCGCCCGCCGCCGGCGCTGATTCCGCCGCGAGCGTTGGAGACGGCGCCAAAACCCGATCAGACATCGAGGTTCTGGACCTTTCGAGCCTCGGTCTTGATGAAGTCCTTGCGCGGCTCGACGCGTTCGCCCATCAGCATCGTGAATACCGCGTCGGCCTCCGCGGCGTCCTCGACTTCGGCCCGAAGAAGTGTCCTCGTCTCGGGGTTCATCGTCGTTTCCCAGAGCTGGTCCGCGTTCATTTCGCCGAGGCCCTTGAAGCGCTGGACGGTGATGTTCTTGACCGCGAGCTTCTTGACTATCTCGTCACGTTCCGCTTCGGACGCGGCGTAGTGAGTCACCTTGCCGGTGCTCACCCTGAAGAGCGGCGGTTGCGCGATGAAGAGGTATCCGCTCTCGATGACCTGCGGCATATGCCGGTAGAAGAAGGTCAGCAGAAGGGTTCGGATATGGGCGCCGTCCACGTCGGCGTCGGTCATGATGATGATCCGGTGGTAGCGGAGCTTGGCCAGGTCCAGCGAGTCGCCGATCCCGGCGCCCAGCGCGATGACCAGAGGCCTGATGTTCTCGCTCGAGACGATCTTGTCGAGACGAGCCTTCTCAACGTTGAGGATCTTGCCGCGCAGCGGCAGGATCGCCTGGAAGCGGCGATCGCGACCTTGCTTGGCCGAGCCGCCGGCCGAGTCGCCCTCGACGATGTAGACCTCGCTCTTGGACGGGTCGCGCTCCTGGCAGTCGGCCAGCTTGCCGGGGAGCGACATGCCCTCGAGCGCGCCCTTGCGGATGACGAGATCGCGAGCCTTGCGGGCGGCCTCGCGCGCCCGGGCGGCTGTGAGCGACTTTTCGATGACGCGCCGGCCGTCGGCGGGGTTCTCGTCGAGGTACTGACCGATTCCTTCAGCCACCGCGGCTTCGACCGGGCCCTTGATCTCGGCGTTGCCGAGCTTGGCCTTGGTCTGCCCCTCGAACTGGGGATCGATCATCTTGACGCTGATGACGGCCGTCAGGCCCTCACGGACGTCGTCGCCAGAGAGATTGGCGTCCGAGTCCTTGAGGATGCTGGCCCGTCTGGCATAGTCGTTCAGCGAGCGCGTCAGGGCCGCTCGAAAGCCGGTTAGGTGAGTGCCGCCGTCAACTGTGTTGATGTTGTTGGCGAAGCTGAAGACGTTCTCGGCGTAGGAGTCGTTGTACTGGAGGGCCACCTCGATCGTGGTCGCGCCCTCTCGGCGCTCCACGTAGATCGGGCGTGCGCTCAGAGTCTCTTTGTTCCGGTTCAGATGGCGGACGAAGGAGACGAGGCCGCCCTCGAAATAGAACGAGCGTTCTCTATCGGCACGCTCATCGATCAACCGAATCCACAAGCCCTTGTTCAGGTAGGCCGACTCTCGCAGGCGCTGGGAGATCGTGTCGAACGACAGATCGAGGGTTTCGAAGACTTCTGGATCCGCTCTGAAACTCGTTGTCGTGCCGCGGCGGTTGCCCTGCGGCCCGAGCTTGCGCACCGGCGTCGTGGGCACTCCCCGTGAATACTCCTGGGACCACACGCCGCCGTCTCGGGCGGACTCGACGCGGAGCCACTCCGAAAGTGCGTTGACGACGCTGACGCCGACACCATGAAGGCCGCCGGAAACCTTGTACCCGCCGCCGCCGAACTTGCTGCCGGCGTGGAGTTTGGTGTGGACGATCTCGAGCGCGTCTTTGCCGGACTCGTGACGGCCGACGGGCACGCCCCGTCCGTCGTCGGTGACCTGAACCGCGCCGTCCGCGAGAACTCGAACCTCGATGTTGCTCGCGTGGCCTGCCATGGCCTCGTCGATCGAGTTGTCGACGACTTCCCAGACGAGGTGGTGCAGCCCGCGGGCGTCGGTCGAGCCGATGTACATGCCCGGGCGTCGCCGAACCGGATCCAGGCCTTCGAGGATCTGGATGCTGGCCGCGTTGTACTCGTTTGGCGCGGCCTTCTTGGGCCGGCGGCCTTTGGCTTCTTGCGGTTCGGCCGCCGCCTCTTTGGTGCCGCGGCGCGGGAGCTCCTGGGTCAAGCGTTTCCTCCGGTCAGACGATCGAACAGCCGGGCGAACTCTTCGTCGCTGTAGTACTCGATGACTATGCGTCCCCCTTTGCGGGACCTTGCCACAGAAACCTTGGTGCCGAGAGCTTGTCGCAGATCCGCCTCTATGCGTTCCATCTCGCCGTCGACGGGGGCGGCGGGTCCGGTGCTTTTGGCCGGCCGATCGCGGAGCCTGCGAACCAGCTCCTCGGTCTGCCGGACGGAGAGGCCGCGGGAGACGATCGCTTCGACGAGTTGACGTTGGACGGCGGCCGTGGAGCCCACGAGCGCGCGCCCGTGCCCCTCGGTGATGTCGCCGTCGCCGAGGGCGTCCTGGACCGATTGCTCCAGCTCGAGGAGGCGCAAGGTGTTGGCGATCGTCGGCCGAGCCTTGCCGACTCGGGCTGCGATCTCGTCCTGCGTGAGGTTGAACTCGTCTGCAAGTTGGCGGTAGGCGTGGGCCTCTTCCATGGCGTTGAGGTCGGCGCGCTGGACGTTCTCGACGATGGCGATTGCCAGCTGATCCTTGGCGGCCATCTGGCGAACGATCGCCGGCACCCTGTCCAGTCCCGCGATCTGCGCCGCGCGGACGCGTCGCTCGCCCGCGACGAGCTGGTAGCCGTCGAGGATCTCGGTCACCAGCACGGGCTGGAGCACGCCGTGGACCGCGATGCTGGCGGCGAGCCTCTCAAGGGCCTGCTGCTCTACGCGCTGGCGGGGCTGGTACGGGTTGCCTTTGATCCGCGAAATCGGGATTTCCACGGGAGCGGCGCCGGCCGGGCTGGTTTGTGGGATCAGCGCGCCGAGGCCCCTGCCGAGGGCGGTGTGTCGTTCGACGGGAGGAGCCATCACTGCTCGCCCCCACTCGCGGCGCTGGGTTTTGCCCCGTGGCCGGTGGCGCCGTCCCTAGCGAGGTCGGCAAGTTCCGGATGAATGGGCCTCCCGTCGCGAGCCCGCAACTCCGCCGCGAGGGCGGCGTAGGCCTCAGCGCCCTTGGAGTCGGGACGGTAGAGCGCGATTGGAAGGCCGTAGCTTGGCGCCTCCGACAGACGGACGCTGCGTGGAATGATCGTGTCGAAGACCGTGGGCCCGAGGTACTTTCGGACTTCGGCGTCGACTTCGGCCGACAGATTCGTGCGTGGGTCGTACATGGTCAGCACCACGCCTTTGATGGCGAGATCCGGATTGAGGTGATTTCGGACGAGATTGATAGTCGCTATCAGCTGCGAGAGCCCTTCGAGCGCGTAGTACTCGCACTGGATCGGGATCACGACGGCGTCGGCGGCGGTAAGCGCGTTGACGGTGAGCAGGCCCAGGGAGGGAGGGCAGTCCAGCACGATGTAGTCGTATGTGGACACGAGCTCGCTGAGGATTCGAGCCAGACGTCGCTCACGCTGGGGGAGCGGTGCCAACTCGACTTCGGCACCCGCCAGCGAGATCGACGACGGCACGATCGAGAGGTTGGCGACCGTCGTCGGAACGACCAGGTCGGTGACCCGGGCGTTTTCGATTATGGCCTCGTACACAGAGTGCCCGATCTCGCCGCGATCCAGCCCGAAGCCGCTTGTGGCATTGCCCTGGGGGTCAAGATCGATGACGAGAACGGAGTCTCCGGCGAGAGCCAGGTAGGTAGCCAGGTTGACTACCGTGGTGGTTTTGCCGACGCCACCTTTCTGGTTGGCGCAGGCGATGATCTGGCCCAATCAGGTCCCCGTTTCGGTGGTCGGAATGCATCAATTCTAGCATGTTGGGCCGGTTTCCGAATTCCGGAGGGCCCTCGAACCCCGCGGCGGACGTCAAACTCGCGTTCTGTCGGGGTCTTTGGGTGCCGGGAGCCAACATAAGCAGTCGGCATTTACGCCGGGTTACTTGGCGCTGCACCGCGTGGCCCGCCACGCGGGGGATGGGTTTCACGTGGAACCGCCAGAAGCCCGGCGTTTCGGCTGCCGACTCGACCTTCACCCGGCGGCGAGTGGACTGGGAGCCTGCCGGTTGTTTCACGTGGAACGGCATGGTCCCTTCCATCGGAGCCGCTTCGCGCTACGCCCGGAGCAGTTTCACGTGGAACGGCCCGAAACGCGGCGTTGGGCTGCCGGCCCGGCCTTCGCCCGCGACCAATGGACCGCGAGCCTGCCGGTGTTTCACGTGGAACGTCATGTCCGCCCCCATGGGGCCACTCCCCGCCACCCTGGGAGGCGTTTCACGTGGAATGGCATCGTCCCCTCCCCATCGGAGCCACGGCCCGCCACCCCCGAGTCGTTTCACGTGGAACCGCCAGAAGCCCGGCGTTTCGGCTGCCGACTCGACCTCCCGCCGCGGCGAATGGGTTGGGAGCCTGCCGGTGTTTCACGTGGAACGGCATGGCGGCGCTGGCCATCGGGGAGCCACTGCCCGTCACGCCAAGAGTCGTTTCAAAGGCTACGGTCCGCGACCCGGCGCTACGGCCGCCGACTCAAACGAAGTGGTCCGCCGCACGGCCTGCGGAATCTAGACGGCCGCAGGACCCGCGCGGCGCGGTTGCCACGGGGCGATTGTCATCGTTTGTTCAGGATTGTCTCCCGGCCTATACTCCCGAGGTCGTGCCGCCACCCGGCCTCTTCTACCGGCCGGAGCGCTCCCCAAGTCAACCTCAAGACAGGCATCAATGGGTCCCGTACTCGCCGCGTTAGGCGCTGCAATAGCGGCGGTCATGGAAGTGACGGTCGCGTCGCGGATCCACGTCGCCGACGCACAACCCCAAATTGTTCTCGTGATTGCCATCCTCCTCACGCTGGTCATCGGCTTCGAGGAGGGCCTCGCATGGGCTTTCGTCGGCGGATTGTTCGTCGACCTTCTCGCCTTCCGACCGCTCGGCTCGACTATCTTCGGTCTCCTCGTCGTGGTCGGATTGGCGGCGGCCATTAGCCCGATCCTCATTCGAATTCGATTCGCCAGCCCGCTCGTGGGAGTGATGTTGTTCACCCCCGTATTCATAGTCCTTTCGACCGTAACGACCGGCCTTCTACGGCCACCGGCTCCCGTGCTGCGCGTGTCCAACATGGCCGCGGCGATGCTGGCAAACGTCCTCTTCGGAGCCCTGGTGGCCCCTGTGTTCATTGCCGTCCGCAGGCGGTGGGAGCAGCGGGAGCGCCTCAGCTGGTAAGGAGGCGCCCGTGAGCGTCCAGATCGAACACCCCTCCATCTCCGCCAAGAATGTGTATCGGTTCGGCTCGTTCGGGCTGGTCGTCGTCGTCGCGGTTGCGGCCTTGAGTGTTCGGATGTTCGACCTCCAGGTCTTGCAGGGCCAGCAGGGCTACCAGATCTCCCAGGGCCAGGCGGCCGAGACGACTTCCGTGCCCGCAAGTCGGGGCTTGATCTACGACACGAGCGCCGGCAAGGGCGGGGTAGTCCAGCACAATGCGCTGGTCAAGAACATCCCCAACTTCATCGTGCAGATCATCCCCCACGACCTCAAGGTGGCGGACAAGCCCGTGGTTGTGCGGCGGCTGGCTTCGCTCCTCAAGATGGATCCGATCGTGATCGACCAAGAACTCGATGGCGCGACGGGCTCCTTGTACGACCCGATCGTCATTGCCACCAATGTCGACACGAACGTGGCCCGCATGGTCGACGAGAACCAGGACGCGCTTCCCGGGGTGCAAGTGCTGTCCGAGCCGTTGCGCCAGTACACGAACGGCCCCCTCTTCGGAGCGATCCTCGGCTATACCGGCCGGATCAACTCGGAGCCGAGCGCGGCGCAGAAAGCGGCCGGCTACTCGCAGGGCGACGTCACCGGTCTGGCAGGGCTCGAGCTCGAATATGAAAGCGAGCTGCGAGGGATCTACGGCAAGGAGACGGTCGCCCTCGATTCGAACGGCCAGCCAATCCAGGGCTTGACGACGTCGGTCACGCCGCCGATTCCGGGCGCGTCGCTGACCCTGAGCATCGACACACACGAACAGACGCTTGCCCAGAACGCCCTCGCGTGGGGGATGAGGCAAGGCGCCGTGAAGATGGGCGTGATCATCGTCGAGAATCCCCAGAACGGCGAGATCCTCGCCATGGTCAGCCTGCCGGGCTACGACAACAACATCTTCGCTCAGGGCATCAGCCAGGCCGAATACCAAAAGATGCTCGTCGATCCGACGTTGCCGCTGGTCAACAAGGCGGTCACCGAGCAATACGCACCGGGTTCGACTTACAAGCTGGTCACGGGCACGGCTGGACTCCAGGACGGAATCATCACGGCCGCGTCCACTATCAATTCGCAGCCGTACATCCAGGTCGGCACCGAGAAGTTCTACGAGTGGAATAAGACCGGCTGGGGTCCCCTGACCATCATCATGGGCCTCGCCCACTCGAGCGACACGTTCTTCTACCAACTGGCCGACAAAGTGGGTCTCGTCCGACTCACTTACTGGGCGAAGCAGTTGGGGTTCGGAGAGCCGACGGGGATCGACCTGCCCAACGAGGCCACCGGCATCGTCCCCGACGACCAGTGGAAGCAAATCGCCAAGGGCGAGGGCCAGACGATGTTCAAAGGCGAAATCCTCCAGGCGGGAATCGGGCAGGGCTTCGACGCCTCATCGCCGCTGCAGCTTCTGAACGCGTACTGCGCCGTGATCAACGGCGGCAATCTGTGGACGCCGCATGTGGTCACTTCCATCACCGACCCGAGCGGCAGCGTGACACCGGTTGCGCCCAAACTGATCCGCAAGCTCCCTGTCTCGCCGCAGAATCTTCAGACGATGCGCCTGGCTACTCGTGCAGTCGTCACCAGCCGTCACACGTACAACCTGGTCGAGCTGCCAATTCAAGTCGCAGGCAAGACGGGAACGGCTGAATTCGGCACGGCGGACCGGTACGGTCGATTGCCGTACCACGAATGGTTCGTCGGGTATACGCCCGGCGATGCGTTCAACGGCAACTTCTACGGAACGGACTCGCAGCTGGCCGTGCTTGCGTTCACGTACGGCGCCGACACCTGGGGCGACATCTCGACCGAGATCGTCAAGTACTACCTATGGACGCATTACAACCTCAAGGGCAAGCCCACGACCCAGAGTCTTGCCGGCCACGTGAACTTGTGGGCGTTCAAGCGAACCAACTTCTTCGGCACCGCCAACAACCACTGATCGAAGCGACTGATCTATGAACTTCTTCCGCTCGGAGCCGCTGAGGCTGCGGTCTTGGGCTCCCAAGGCTGCGTCGCTGACGTGGCGTCTCTACGACTTCCAGCTGACCACCTACGCCATCCTGTTGCTCTTGTTCGGTCTGGCGATGGCCTACAGCAACAGCGTCGGGGCGACTCACACGACGCTCTCGCCGGGCTCCCCCTTTGTTCGGTATCTGATGTGGGCTGTCATCGCGATGGTCGTGTTCCTGATCGCCACTATGTTCGACTACAAGTGGCTCCGGACGTTCGCGTGGCCGATCTACCTTCTGAACGTCGGCCTGCTGATCCTGACGCTTCGGATCGGGTCGAGCACCGGCGACGCTGGGACGTCGGCACGCTGGATCGTGATCGCGGGCTTTCAGCTCCAATTCAGCGAACTGGCCAAGATCCTGATGATCATCGTCTTCGCGGCGTTTCTGACGAGCCGTGCCGGAAACGTAAGATCGGTCTGGACGGTCATCGGGACGATCATCATCCTCGGGCCGCCATGGGTTCTGGTCATGCTCCAGCCGGACCTCGGGACGTCGTTGGTGATGGTCGGGACCCTCGCCGGCATGCTGTTCATGTCCGGGGCAAGCCTTCGCTGGCTTGGAACCCTGGTCGCCGCCGTGATCGGCGCCGTCCCAATCGTGTGGGAGAACCTGCACGAGTACCAGCGATTGCGGCTCCTGTCGTTGCTCAATCAGGCCCAGGACCCGCGCGGCAGCGGGTATCAGCTTCTTCAAGCCAAGACTGCGGTCAACGCGGGCGGGCCGTGGGGCAAAGGCCTGACTAATGGAACCGTGCCCTTGCCGGTCCAGACTACCGACTTCGTGTGGGGTGTCCTGGCCGAAGAGCTTGGGTTCTTCGGCTCGATGGTTGTCCTGACGCTCTTCGTTGCCTTGATCTGGCGCCTCCTCGTCTGCTCGTGGAGGTCGGACGATCAGTTCGCTGTGCTCCTGGGCTGCGGCCTTGCGTCGCTGCTCCTGTTCCAGGTAGTCGTCAACGTTGGCATGGTGATCGGCTTGATGCCTATCACGGGCATTCCCCTGCCCTTTATTACCTACGGCGGCGCGTCGCTCGTAAGCCTCATGGGTGGGCTCGGGGTTCTGCAAAGCACCAACCTCAGACGTGAGCCACCCGCCTGGTAGGCGGTAGGCCATCGGGTCGTTTGAACGCCGGACCCGATACGCCCGAGCGGTAGGACGTTCTGCTGCGCTCACGAGCGTTGCCGGGCGGGGCTGTCGCGCGTAGACTCGGCCACTCCGCCACGATCCCACGCCCCCGGCCGCCCGAACGGCCCGCGATCGACCGCCCGAACCCGTCACGAGCAATGACCACGATCCTGCCCGCCGACCAGTCGCCGCCCAGCCTCGACCGGAATGGGCCCCACTACGCCCCGCCGCCGCTTCCGTCCCTCGCCGTCGAGCGAGCGCTCGGCCGCGTCCGCAAGCCCGGCCGCTACGCCGGAGGGGAGTGGAATTCCGTCCAGAAGGACTGGGCGTCGGTCGCGCTGAAGTGGTGCTTCGTTTACCCCGACCTGTACGAGATCGGGATGAGCAACCTCGGCCTGCGGATCCTGTACGAAGTCCTCAACGATCGTCCCGACAGGCTGGCCGAGCGTTGCTTCGCGCCAGACGTCGACCTTCAGGCTCAGCTGCGTACGGCTCGACTGCCGCTTTGGAGCCTGGAGACCAGACGTGACCTTCGCGCTTTCGACGTCCTCGGCGTCAGCCTCGGCTACGAGCTCACATACACAAACCTCCTGGACATGCTCGACCTTGCCGGCGTGCCGCCGACCGCGGCGGATCGCACCGAAGCCGACCCGCTCGTCATCGCCGGCGGTTCCAGCGTGCTCAACCCCGAGCCGATCGCCGACTGTCTCGATGCCGTCCTGCTGGGCGAGGGCGAGGAAGCGGTCGTCGAGATCAGCGACACCCTCGAGCGGATGGGCTGGCATCGCCGCCTCGGCCCCACCGGAGAGTGGCTCCGGGGAGTGTCCCGCGCCGACGCCCTTCTCGCCCTGGCCCGGATCCCGGGCGTCTACGTTCCGTCTCTCTATCTCCCCCAGTACAACCCGGACGGTACGTTCGCCCGGCTGGAGTCGCTCGTAGCAGAGGCGCCGCCGCAGATCACGGGCCGGATCGCCGCCGACTTCGAGACCACCGTCCACGGCATCCGCCAGCTCGTGCCCAACATCGCCATCGTCTTCGACCGCGCCCAACTCGAGGTCATGCGCGGCTGCACCCGAGGTTGCCGCTTCTGCCAGGCCGGAATGCATTACCGGCCGCTGCGCGAGCGTGCCCCGGACGTGGCGATCGCGGCCGCGCAGTCGATCCTCAACGCAACCGGATACGAGGAGATCGGCCTCACCAGCCTGTCGACTGCCGATTACACATACGTCAACGAGGTGGCCACGACGCTTCACCGCCTCCGGCCCCAGGCATCCGTCTCGCTGCCGAGCACGCGCGTCGATGCGTTCACCGTGGATCTGGTAGACGCCATCGTCCCCAGCGGCCGGCGCGGCGGGTTCACGTTCGCGCCAGAGGCGGGCAGCCAGAGGCTCCGGGACGTCATCAACAAAGGGGTCAGCGACGAGGAGATTGCACGCTGCGCCGAGCTCGCCTTCCGCCGCGGCTGGAGCGCGCTCAAGTTCTACTTCATGATCGGACTGCCCACCGAAACGATGGACGATGTCCTTGCGATCGGCGATATCTGCCGCCGGGTCCTTGAGGTCGGCCGTCGGTACCACGGCAGCAAGGCCCAAGTAAAGGCGAACGTCTCGACTTTCGTGCCCAAGGTGGCGACGCCGTTCATGTGGTCCGGTCAGGACACGACGGCCGAAATCGAGGCCAAGGTTTCCGCCCTTCGACAGACGATGCACGGTCACGGTCTGGACCTGCGTTGGACCGAGCCGCGGAGCTCGATCATCGAGGCCGCGCTGGGCAGGGGAGATCGGCGTCTCAATGCGGTCGTTCGGAGAGCGTGGCGCAAAGGCGCCCGGTTCGACGCCTGGGATGAGCACTTCAGCTTCCAGCTATGGCTCGAGGCCTTCGAAGAGGAGGGGCTCGATCCCGCCTGGTATGCCCAGCGAGACATCCCGATCGACGAAGCGCTGCCGTGGGACCACCTCAGCTGCGGCGTGACCCGCGAATTCCTGGCCCGCGACTACGGGCTCGCGCTCTCGGGCAAGACCGTGGCCGACTGCCATTGGGGCCCGTGCTTCAACTGCGGCGTACCGACGGCGACGGGATTCGAGTGCCGAACCGGCGAGCAAGGTCCCCGCCAGCTACTCGTGCGGCCGGAGGCAGCTGAAGCCGAGCCGGGAGACGGAGCGGCCGCAGAAGAAAGCTCGAGCCGATGGCACTACGTCGGGCCGCCCGGCGATCCGCGCCGCCAGAGTTCGGCCGCGCTCGCGGCCGCCGGGACTGCCGCGGGCGTTGTCTCGGACGATGCGGCGGTTGCCGACTCGGGAGACAATGCCGAAGATACGGCAATGGCGTGGCCCTCCAACCTTTTGGGGACGAAGGTGCAGTCGAAGAACGCAGGACTCTCGGGTCTGGCGTCGCTGGTGGATGCGGCCGGCGGCGAGTCGACGGGGTGATGCCGACAGCCCTCCAGGCGATCGCGACAACCTCGACCAACGTGACCAGCGCGGCGGCGAGCGCGGCGACAGGCGCGTATTCCGGCGATACCACGCTTCAGCTCATCCGTCTCTTCGTGCTGCTCGTCGGGGCCGCTGCCCTGGTGACGCTCCTGGCCCGCCGCATCAACCTGCCCTATACGGTCGCGCTGGTTGCCTTCGGGATGGTGGCGGGGGCGCTCTTCTCCCCGCTCCGGGTCGAGATAACTCCCCAGCTGGTGCTCGTCGTCCTACTGCCGGCCCTTGTTTTCGAAGCCTCGTACCAGATCGACTTCGGCAAGCTGCGCCCGTCGCTACTGGGTGTGTCGCTCCTCGCCGGGCCTGGTGTCCTCGTGAGCGCGGGGCTCGTGACCCTATTCCTGCATGTCGGCGCCGGGTTGCCGCCCGAACAGGCTTTCGTGGTGGGGGCGATGCTCGCCGCCACCGACCCGGCCGCGGTCATCGCCACGTTCAAGAGCCTCGCCTCGCCGCGGCGTCTGTCCACGTTGGTCGAGGCTGAGAGCATCTTCAACGACGGCACCGGCATCGTCGCCTTCACGATCGCGGTCGGCTTCGTGAGCAGCCGGACGCCGACCTCGCCGCTCGAGACCGGCATGACGTTCGTCTCCGTCGTCGTGGTCAGCGCCGTGATCGGGGCGATCGCCGG
>Ga0302298_10000202_pt1 | contig 13109 bp, 13 predicted proteins | sample III_Fen_N3_3_FD_198757 | JGI IMG/M metagenome (GOLD analysis project Ga0302298, IMG submission 198757) | Peat permafrost microbial communities from Stordalen Mire near Abisko, Sweden - III_Fen_N3_3 | ecosystem: Environmental > Terrestrial > Soil > Wetlands > Permafrost | place: Sweden: Abisko...
TCATCCCCTGGCTCGACTACGCGGCGGACCTCGGCTTCGAGGGACTACTGCTCGGCCCCATCTTCAGCGCGTCGAGCCACGGCTACGACACGCTCGACCACCTCGCGATCGACCCGCGCCTCGGGACCGAGGAGGATTTCGACGCGCTCGCGTCGGCGTGCGCGGCACGCGGGATGCACCTCGCGCTCGACGGCGTCTTCAATCACGTGGGCGACAGGCATCCGTGGGTGCTCGATGCCCTCGCGAACGGTCCGGATGCCTCCGGCGCCGGGCGCGTGCGCATCGACCACGCGGCCGACGGCACGCCATCGGCGCACGTCTTCGAGGGCCACGGCGGCCTCGTCACCCTCAGGCACGACGCAGAGGAGGTGCGCGCTTACACCGCCGAGGTCATGACGCACTGGCTCGACCGCGGGGCCACGTCGTGGCGACTCGATGCCGCCTACGCGGTCCCTGACGACTTCTGGGCCGACGTCCTTGGCCGCACGCGCGCCACGCATCCCGATGCCTGGTTCCTGGCAGAGGTCATCCACGGCGACTACGCGGGCATCGCCGCGGCGAGCACGGTCGATAGTGTGACGCAGTACGAGCTGTGGAAGTCGCTGTGGAGCTCGATCGCGAACCGGAACTTCTTCGAGCTCGACTGGACGCTCAAGCGCCACCTCGAATTCTGCAAGGCCTTCATCCCCGCAACCTTTGTGGGCAATCACGACGTCACCCGCATCGCTTCCCAGGTGGGCATCGATGGCGCGATCGCGGCCCTGTGGCTCCTCATGACGCTGCCGGGCACGCCGTTCGTCTACTACGGCGACGAGGTGGGCGCGCTCGGCGTCAAGGAGGACCGCCTTGGCGGCGACGACGCCGTCCGTCCCGAGTACCCGCCCACACTCCCGATGGGATGGGCCTCCGACGCCGATGCGGCGCGGGTGCTTGCCGCGCATAGGGAGGCCATCGAGCTACGCCGCAAGAACCCGTGGCTGACGCGCGCGAGGGTCACCGTCGAACTCCTCGAGAACACCAGAATCACGTACGTCGTCAGCGGCGAAAACGAGGGCGAGTCCTTGCGCGTGGATGCCGACCTCGCGGCCGCGCCTCACGTCACGGTGGCGACGGCGTAACCGCGCTCGACGCAATCCCCCGCATCGGTTGTACCAACGGCTTACCTAGCGCTTCACGCCGAATCGTTCGCCGTCGGCATGGCCCTGGAGTAGATCTCCTCGACCACGTCGGCGAAGTGGGTGATGACGACGTCGCGGCGAATCTTGAGCGACGCGGTCATCTCCTCGCGCGCCTCGGAGAACCCGCGGGGCAGAATCCTGTACTCCTTGATCGCCTCCGCACGTGACACGTGCTCATTGGCGGCCGCGATGGCACGCCCGACGAGCTCGCGCACGCGTCCGTTCTTCGAGGCCTCCTCGACGTCCATCTCCGGGAGCTTGTGCGCCGAGAGCCACGCGGGCAGCAGCGCCTCGTCGAGCGCGACAAGGGCCGACACGAAGTGCCTCCCCTCGCCCACCACGACGGTGTCCTGGATGGCAGGGTGCGATCGCATCGCGTCCTCGAGCACGGCGGGCTGCACGTTCTTGCCCGACGACAGAACAAGGAGTTCCTTCTTGCGGCCGACGACGGTGAGAGCGCCGTCGACGATCTCGCCGAGGTCTCCTGTGGCGAACCAGCCTTCGCGCATCACCTCGGCCGTCGCCTCGGGGGCGTTCCAGTACCCGGCGAAGATGTTGATGCCGCGGGCGAGAATCTCGCCGTCGTCGGCAAGAGTGAGCTCGCAACCCGCGATGGGCTTGCCGACGGTGCCCATGAGGCCGACCCTGTCGGGTGACCCCGAGTGCGCCGCGGTGGTCTCGGTGAGACCGTAGCCCTGCAGCACCTCGACGCCAAGCCCGCGGAAGAAGTGGCCCACTTCGGGCGTGAGGCGCGCGCCGCCCGAGAGCACGTACGCGAGTCGGCCGCCAAGAAGGTGGCGGATCTTGCCGAGGACGAGGCGATCGGCAACGGCGTGACGGAGCCTCAGCGATGCGCCGGCGCCGCCGCTCTCGCGGGCCGCGGACATCTCGCGCGCGACCTTGGCCGACCAGCGGAAGAGCGTCTTGCGCACGCCGTGCATCGACGTGTCCGCGCGGTTGTAGATCGTCTCGAGCACGCGCGGCACCAAGGGAATCCATGTGGGATGGAAGCTCTTGAGGTCCGCCGCGAGCGTCTTGTGAGAGGGCGCATAACCGATGACCGCGCCGGAAGCCAACGCGATCAGCATCGCGAAGCGGGCGAACACGTGCGCGAGCGGGAGGAACAGCAGCACGCGGGTTTCGCCGCGGACGAACCCGCCGAAGTCGGGGTCGAGCTCGACGTTCTTGGAGTGTTCGACGAGGTTGCGATGCGTGAGCATCGCCCCCTTGGGCCTGCCCGTGGTGCCCGACGTGTAGATGATCGTGGCAAGGTCTTCGACGGTGACGTCCGCGGTGCGCGCATCGAGCTCCGCATCGGAGACGACCTGGCCCAGGAGAGCGAGCTCGTCCATCGCGGCCTTGTCGAGGCCGAAGAGCGAGGGGGCGCCCTCCAGGCCGGCGAGGATCTCGCGCGTGTCCGCTCTTTCCGCCGCGACAACGTGGATTCCGGCGTCGGCGATGATCCAGGCAAACTGCGATTCCGAGGACGACGGGTAGATCGGCACCGTCACTGCCCCCGCGGCCAAAATCGCGAAGTCCATGATCGACCACTCGATGCGGGTCTCCCCCACAATGCCGACCCGATCGCCCCGCTGAACCCCCGAGGCCATGAGCCCCTTCGCGACGGCGCGAACGCTCGTGTTGAACTCGATCAGCGTGACCATCGACCACGCGCCGTTCTCATCCTTGACCTCGGCGAAGGCGCGCAAGGGGTCTGCGGCGACCCTCTCCGCGAGCATGGCGGCCACGTGCATTCCCTGAGGGATGACGGCCAAACCGGGCGACGACAACACTGTGCGGGTCATGGCCAAATTATAACCTACGGGCCCGTAAGTTACGAGGACCTTGTGGCTCCTGTCACGTGCCTTCCGCGGGTCACCGGTGCTCCGGTCCGCTCTCGGCGGGTTGTGACGCTGCGAGGCGCACGAGCACGAAGATTCCGAGAATCGCCAGGGCGACCAGTGCGCCCTCGACGAGCGTCGTCACGAACGTTCGCACCGGCGAGTCGCTTGAGACGGAGGCGCCGGTCGCGCCGATGAGCAGCACCACTACACCAGCAACAAGCGATCTACGAGGCAGTTTCATCGAAAGCTCTGTTCTCTGCGCAGAAGTGAAGCGGAACCGTGACATCGTGAGTCTCGCCTAGACCGTTCTCATCCAGCCGTGAGAGTCCTCGACCCGGCCGTACTGGATGCCCATGAGCCTCTCTCGCAGCGCCATCGTCACTTCGCCGGAATCCCCCGAGCCAACCGTGTAATCGAAGTCGGGTGAGACAAGGCGACCCACGGGCGTGACGACGGCGGCCGTGCCGCACGCGAAGATCTCGTCGACGTCGCCGGACGACACCCTCGTGCGCAGCTCCTCGAGCTCGATGTCGCGCTCAACCACCTCATGCCCGGCGTCGGCCAACAAGGTGATGACCGAGTCGCGCGTCACGCCCTCGAGGATGGTGCCCGTGAGGCGCGGGGTGAGGACCGAACCGTCCTTGAGCACCGCGAAGAGGTTCATGCCGCCCAGCTCCTCGATGTACTTGTCCTCCTTGGCGTCTAGGAAGAGGACCTGGCCACAGCCGTTGTCTTGGGCCTGCTGCTGGGGGAGCATCGACGCGGCATAGTTGCCTGCGGTCTTGGCCTGACCCGTACCGCCCGCGCCCGCCCGGTGGAAGCCCTGCGCCACCCAGATCGAGACGGGCTGGACGCCGCCGGAGAAGTAGGCGCCCACCGGGGACGCCATGAGCAGGTACTCGACGGTATGGGAGGGCCGCACTCCAAGGCAGGCCTCGGTGGCGATCATGGCGGGGCGGAGGTAGAGGCTGCTCTCCGGCGCGGACGGGACCCACCGCGCGTCGACGCTCAAGAGGGCCGCGAGCGAGGCAAGGAAGTCCTCCTCGGGGAGTTCCCGCAACGCCAGGCGCCTGGCCGATGCCGCGAGCCTCCTCGCGTTGGCCTCGGGCCGGAACAGGTGCACGGAGCCATCGGCCCAGCGGTACGCCTTGAGACCCTCGAACACCTGCTGGCCGTAGTGCAGCACCAAGGCGGCGGGATGGAGCACGAGATCCGCGAAGGGTTCCACGCGGTGGTCGCCCCAGCCGTCCTTGAGCGTCCACGTGGCCTTGGCAATGTGGTCGGTGAAGACGGTGCCAAAAGGCGGCGAGTCCATCAGCCGGTCGCGCTCAGCGTCCGATGCGGGGCTGGGATTGCGCGTCACGGCGTAGGAATGTGTCATCGGCTGAGCCTCCATTCCGCCACCTTACCTGCGCCCGTAGCGCCTATGTGGCTGCCGCCAGGAGCGCCTTGAGCGTGACCCCGGCGGCATCCCCGATGAGCTTCTTGCCAAGGTCGCCAACGAATCGAAGGCGCCCCTCGCGGCCGCGCTCGGCGAGGCGATCCTCGATCACCGCGCGAATGCGTTCGCCGTCTCGCCCGAACGCGTCATCGAGCGCCGCCATGAATACCTCCGTGGCGACAGTGATGCGTTCGCGATTGAATGAGCCATCCGTGTAGACATCGAGGTCCTTGAGCCTCGCGATGAAGGCGTCGCGCGCGAAGGCATCCTCCACATTGAGCACGGCGTCCCCCGCGGCGTCGATGCTCACCACGCGCACGTGCGCGAGGATCGCCGCCAGGTCTCCCCCGCCATCGGCGCGCGCCAGGCGATACGCGTACATCAAGGCCCGCACTCGCGTGGGCGTAATGCCCAGCTTGCGCGCCATAGAGAACTGCGACTCGTCGGCGTCGAGATACCCCGCGGCGACAAGTCCCGTGAAGAGCGCAATGTCGAGCTCGCGCTTGGGGACGGTGCCAAACGGATCGCCGCCGATGCGGGCAAGCACGGCATCGGCGAACGCCACGCGCTCGCCAGGGGTCAAGGCGTCGACATTCATCACCTAGGCATCATCCCGTGCGGGTGTGACGGCCGCAATCGGGGAGCAGCTTCACCCAACAAGCGCGGGGTCGCGGTCGAAGCCACGCGCGGTGACGGTGCCGATGATGGCGCACACAGCGGTCGCGATGCCAAGCGCCATGGCGCCGGTCACGTACGCGGCGATGGCGCCGAGCAGCAACGCGCCGAGGCGCACGAAGGCCAGCAAGAGACCCTTGAGCCGATGCGGCGCCTTGGGCGCGAGAAACTGACCCCACAGCGTCACGGCGACGGCGGGCGCCGCTGCCGCGAGAACCCAAGCCGCTACGCCATCGGCGACATGGAATCCCCACCACGCGAAACCCGCGAGCATGCCGAGCTCGGAGAAGAACACGAGGCTTGCGCCGAACCACTTCATGGACACAGACTGCCACGGTCGGGGCCTCGGCGCGACGTCAGATGATCCGCAGCATCCAGCCGTGAACGTCGTCTGCCAGGCCGTACTGGATGCCGATGAGCGCATCCCGAGCCGCGGTCGTGACGGGGCCCACCATGCCGTCGCCCACCGTGATGTCAAAATCGCTCGACACGAGCTTGCCCACGGGCGAGACCACGGCGGCGGTGCCGCAGGCAAACAGCTCGGTGACCGCACCCGACGTGAGGCCGTCCACGATCTCACTGATGTGGATGTCGCGCTCGACCACCTCGCGGCCCTGGTCGCGGAAGATCTGGAGAAGCGAGTCGCGGGTGACACCGGGAAGGATGGTGCCGCTGAGCCGCGGCGTCATCACCGAGCCGTCGGCGTTCACCACCATGAGGTTCATGCCGCCGAGTTCCTCGACGTAGCGCCCCGTCTCCGCATCGAGGAACAACACTTGGCCGCAGCCGTTCGCGTAGGCCTCCTTGGAGGCGAGCATGCTCGCCGCGTAATTGCCGGACGTCTTGGCCTGCCCGGTGCCGCCCTTGGTGGCGCGGCGGTAGTCCATCGACACCCAGATCGACACGCCGGCAGTGCCGCCGAAGAGGCTGCCGTTTGCGGGGCCGGCCGTGACCACGTACTCGACCTCGTTCGACGGCGTGATGAGCAGACTCGGCTCGGTGCCAAAGATCGTGGGCCGCAGGTAGAGGCTCCAGCCAACCTGGTCGGGAACCCACGCGGCGTCGGCCGTCACCAGGGAGGTAAGGGACGCGATGAGATCCTCCTCGCTCAGCTCGGGCAGCGCCATGCGCCTGGCCGATGCCGCCAACCGGGCGGCGTTGCGGTCGGGGCGGAACAGGCGGATCGAGCCGTCCGCCCACTTGTACGCCTTCATGCCCTCAAACACCTGCTGCGCGTACTGGATCACGATCGCGGCGGGGTGGATGGGCAGCGGCGCGAGGGCCTCGACCCTCCGGTCGGTCCAGCCCTCGCCCTCGCGCCACGTGGCACGCGCCATGTGATCGGAGAATGACTTGCCGAACACGGGGTTGGCAACGATTGCAGCCCGCGACTCCGCGCTCGCCGGAAGCGGATGGGGTACCACGGGGAAACTGGTCGCAGGAGTCGCGGGCATGCCGCAACGCTAGGCGGTTGCCGGCCGGTGCGCGCGGGACCGATTGCCCATTCATGCGCAGCTCGAAGGTGCCAGCGCCTGAAAACCGGCACCTACCTGGGACGATGCTTCTTGCCCGTTGCTGGCGCGTGTCGAGCGTGTGACGCGCCGGCGGTCGACGGCTCAGCGCGCGACTACGCGCAAGAGCGGCGCGATCTTGTCGACGTCGCGCAGCTCGCCGGACGCCACGGCCATCGTGAGGTCAAAGGCCTCGTCCTGGGTGAGGTCTGGCCGGTGGCCGTTCAGCCCCAAGAACACGACGGTCGCGTGCCACCCGATCCTCTTGTTTCCATCCACGAGCGCGTGATTGCACACGAGCGAGTGCATGAGAGCTGCGGCCTTGAGCTCGATGCTCGGGTACGCGTCGGCACCCATCAGGGTCGTCGCCGGGCGCATGGCGGCCGATTCGAGCAGGCCGAGGTCTCTCACTGGCCCCACGCTGATGTCGTCGGTCAGGAACAGCAAATCCTCGAGAGTAAGCCACTCGGTCATGGGCTAGACGGTGCCGAGGCGCTCGAGCGTGTCCGCCCAATCGACCTTCGCATCGGCTGAGAGCGCCGCGACCCTGTCGCGATGACCCAGCCTGGCGGCGCGCTCGAGTACAGCACGCCGGACAACCTCTTGCTTGGAGCCGCCGTCGTGAACCGCGAGGAACGCCAAGGCTGCCTCGAACTCGGGGTCGGTGCGTAGCGTCATGGCCATGAGGTCGATGGTATCACTGTGGTATCACTTAGTTCAGGGGTCGACTAGCTTCTCGCAGGCAAGTCCGACAAGCTAGGCGCGTGGAGTATCCCGCCTGGAAGTATTACCCTCTCAACTCACGGCCGCCCGAGTGGGTGGGCGAGGTGGTCAACGTCGTCAATCGTGCCGAATTGCACATATCAACGGTCGGCGCGCATACGGGGCTCTCCAGCGACGACGTGCTGGCCGAGCTGCGGCCCGGCCTCGAGTCGCTGGGTTTTGAAGTCGAAAGCGGCAAGAGCGCGAGTCAGAAGGTGCGGCGCACGGTTCTGTTCGGAGAGAACGGCCGTCCCGAAGTCAACTACGACATCGACGCGTTCAACGACTACCTAGGCGCTGCCGTCGAGGTCGAGGCTGGTCGTGGCGCGGCCAACAACGCGGACTACCGCGACATCGTCCGGACGTCGCTCATCCTGGATGCGAACTTCCTGATCCTGATGCAGCCATATGCATACCGGTCGAATGCCGCCGCCACTCCCATGCATGCATATGCAAACTCGCGCGCACAGCTGGACGCGATCTACGTCTCACGCCGGCTGAACCTGCCGTTCGAGGGAGTGCTGCTCATCGGGTACTGAGGTCCACTAACCCGCCTCCCGCACAATCCAGTCGAGCACCTCAACACCAGCCCGCATCACGGCAACGTGCCCCTCCCCCGGCCGAACCCACAGCTCGGCATTCGGCAGTGTGTCGGCGTTCCAGCGGCCGTGCGCCACGGGGACCACCCTGTCGTCGACCGCGTGGACCACGAGCGCAGGCACAGTCACCTCGCGAACGGAGAAGCCCCAGTCGCTCACGTACGCGACGTCGTCGGCCGTCATGCCGTCGAGCCCGCGCGCCACTCCCGCGGCCGCGATGCCGTTAAGCCACGACCACTCCCCTTCGAGCGCGTCGTGGTCCGCAGGCGTGAACATCTCCGGGTCAAACTCCGTCGCCGCCAAGAGCGTCGCGAGTCGCGACCCCCCGTCGAGCGCCGCCCGCAGCTCAGCCTCGCCGCCCGCGGCCATGCCGGCGAAGAAGTCGAGCCCTTCTGCCCCATAAGGAGCCAAGCCCGCGATCGCGACCACGGCGCTCACGCGCTCGCGCAGTAGTGCCCCACACGCGAGCGCGTGCGGGCCTCCGCCGGAATGCCCCATCGCGACGAACGTGTCAACGCCCGCGGCATCGGCCACGCGCGCGGCCAGGTGGGCCGCGTCGGAAACCGTGCGACCATCCACCGCCGTCGAGCCTCCGTAGCCAGGGCGGTCGAAACCCAGCCAGCGGATGCCACGTTGTGCCGACGCGTCGAGCAAGGGCGCAGGCGGTTCGCCGATGTTCGGCGTCCCGTGGTGCCACATGACCGTGATCGAGGCATCGGCAGGGCCCTCGTCGTACCAGCGAACGTTGCCGTCGCCAACCGCCAGATCGTGTGTAGCCATGGAGCGAGACTAGCGAGGCAAGACTACCGAGGCGACATCATGACGCCGAGCGCCACCGCGCCTGTGGCACCCAACAACCGACGTTCGGCGGCTGCGCGCACCGCCTCGTGACGGTGCGCGACGAGCGCACTCTCACGGGCATCGTCGCGGGGCTCGACACGTGAAAGGTCTGCGATCTGAGGACTCGCGAGGCACTCCAAGTCGGAGCTGAGGAGCTCGCTTGCAGGAGCGAGATGGGCGGCTGGTCTTTGCTGGTCTGTCATCGTCATGGCCGCATCCAATCCGCGGATAGAGAACCAGGTTCTGGGGTGGTGTGGCGGCGGAAGTCGCGCCGTTTTGTGGCTTTTGTGGGGGACACGATGCAATCCTCGCATCGAGGTCTGACATCCCCAGGGCACCAAAGATCGGCGCGGGTCGCGCTACCTCAGGCACCACAGCGCGTGCGCGCAAGCCTCATTTATCGGGGTGAACCAGCTCGCGGTCGTGGCCAGTCACGATCCACAGGACCCCTAGCCCCGCGGAGACGCCGAACGCCAAGATCCCGTTGTGTGCCGAGTAGACGATCACCCCGAAGCACGCGAAAAACGCCGTGAGCCACGTCGCCGCCCTCAAGTGGACCCTGCCCAAGGTGGTGAGGCCCAGCAACACGCCTCCCCAGAGCATGTACCACGGCTGCACCGTCGGCGCGAAGACGACAATCGCCAGGAACATCAGCACCAAGGACGTCACCGGCTGCCGCGGCGCCCTTCTCAACACCAGCCAGGCGAGCACGAGCGCGCACCCGAGCAGAGCAAGGTCCCTGGTCACGGTCAAAGCGAGGTCAGCGCCACCATCTTGCCCGAGGAAGCGCAAGGCGATCTCGAGCAGCGCTCCGAGGCTCGTGGACGGGGCAAGGTAGTTCCGCACCTGCCCGGGGACGCCCATGGCGCCTATCCATCCGTAGCCCAGCCCCGTGGCCGCGGTGATGGCCGCGAAGCCCGCGAGCGCCATCGCCGATGCTGCCGCGACGTGGGCCCACCTCGCACGCGTCCAAGACTCAAACCGCGACGGCAGCGGCGCGGGGGCACACAGCAGTCCCACCGCGACGACCGCGACGAGCGCGGGCTGTTTGACCGTCGCCGCGAGCGCCACGGCGAGCGAAGCGAGGACGAGATGCCGCTTGGTCGCCAACCACAGCGCCACCACCACCAGGGCGATCATCACGGCGTCGTTGTGCGCGCCGCCAAGCAGGTGGAGCACGGTCAGGGGGTTCAGCACGCCGAGCCACAGGGCGAACCTGGGGTCCTTGCCGAAGGTGCGCGCTAGGCGCGGCACCAGAGTCACGATGACCACAAGCGCGATCAGAGCGGGCACCCGCATTGCCACCGCGGAGGCATACGCGTTGCCCCCGAAGAGGCTCACCACCACGTGCTGGATCTGCAGAGCGAGCGGGCCGTAAGGCGCGGGCGTGTTGAGCCAAATGGGATCGACCTGGCTGGCGAAAGAGCCGCCGAGTTGCGCCGGGCCCACCGCGTAGGGATCCATGCCCAGTTGGACGATACGGCCTTGGGCCGCGTAACTGTAGGCGTCGTCACTGAACAAGGGCGGGGCGAGCAGAAGCGGCAAACTCCACAGCACGAGCGTGGCCCTGCTGACGTCGATGCCGTCGTCACGCGGGTAGAGGCGCAGCCAGGCTGAGAGGAGCAGCAGGACGCCCAAGAGGAGCACGGCGGTGGCCACGACGCGCCCCGCGCCGTCCTGAAGCGACCGCAGCAGCCACAAGCGGTGCAACGCCGTGTCCGTCGGAAGGAAAGCGGGCGTCAGTGAGCCGACGAAGATCAGGCACGATCCCAAGGTGCCCATACGCACTGCGCGCACGGCCCAGGCTCCGACGACGGCGTCGCGCCACCGGGCGGCGATGCCGACCTCGGGGTTTCGGAGCGCCGTATTCGCTGTCATCGCACCTAGTCGTCTTTTTGGGATCACCAACGTGACCCAGACGAATGGTATCGGACCATGCCCCTCTGCGCGCCCCTAGCCCCCCACGACCGTGCCCACCATGAACCACGCGCCACCCAGAGCGCAGGCCACCGTCACCAGCCAAAACAGAGCGACCCACACCACACCGGGCACTCGAGTGAGCCTCGCGAGGGCATCGGCGTCTGAACCGCCGCCCCCCGCACCGCGCCGCGAACCGTGCAATTCCACCACGGCCCGCACCGCACCGAGAAGCAACAACCACGCCACCCCGTAGGCGACCCCGACGCGCCACGCATCGAGCGCTGACCACGCCAGCCACCCGAAGGCGCCGATCGCCAGCACCACCACCACAAACCCGTAGAGGTTACGAATCTGGACCAAGACGACGACGAGCAGGAGCACCGCGACCCAGAGCAGCGCGAACGCATGTCCGAAGTGCAGCAGCGCCGCGGCGCCGACGCCCACCACGGCTGGTGCCGTGTACCCGGCAAACGCGGTTAACGCCAGGGGCAGCCGCTTGGTGGACCCCGCGTGAGTCGTCAGCCCCGACGTGTCGGCATGCAGTCGAATGCCTCGCACCTCGCGGCCGAGGAGCGCGGCGACGGTCGCGTGTCCCGCCTCGTGGACGATGGTGATGATGTGCCGCACCACGTGCCAGAGTTGCGGCACGGCGAGCGCGACCACCACGGCCGCGAGCGGCCACAGCGCGGCCGTCTGAGTGGCGACCACGTGAGACGTCACGTCGGCCCACAGCCTGTCGATTATGTCGCCGATGCTCACACGACCCGCTGCATCCAGCCGTAAAGGTCCACGGCGTGGCCGTACTGGATGTCGGTGAGGGTCTTGCGGATGCCCATCGTCACCGCACCGGCCTCGCCGTCACCGACCGTGATGTCGAAGCCGTCGGAGGCAAGTCGACCCACCGGCGTGACCACGGCGGCCGTGCCGCAGGCGAACACCTCGGTGATCGAGCCGTCGCTCACTCCCGCGACCACCTCGTCCAACGTGATGTTCTTCTCGATCACCTTGAGGTCTTGTTCCTCGAGCAAGCGGATGACGGACGAGCGCGTGATCCCCTCGAGGATGGTCCCCGTCAGACGAGGGGTCTCGACGGTGCCGTCGGCCTTGACCACGAATACGTTCATGCCGCCGAGTTCCTCGAGGTAGCGCTCGTCGCGCGCGTCGAGGAACAAGACCTGCTGGCAGCCATGCGCGTACGCCTCCTGCTGAGGGAGCAGGCTCGACGCGTAGTTGCCTCCGCACTTGGCCGCACCCGTGCCACCAGGGCCAGCGCGGTGATAGTCGCGTGACACCCAGATCGACACCGGCTTGACGCCCTGGGGGAAGTACGCGCCCACGGGCGAGGCGATGAGGAGGTAGTCGACAACGTTGGCTGGCCGCACGCCCAGGAAGGCTTCCGACGCGAACATGAACGGCCGCAAGTACAGGCTCGTCTCGGCTCCAGACGGCACCCACGCCTCGTCGACTGCGACGAGCGCCGTGATCGATGCGAGGAAGTCTTCGACGGGGAGTTCGGGCAGCGCCAGTCGCGCCGCCGAGCGGTTGAATCGCTCCGCATTAGCCTCTGGGCGGAACATCCACACCGAGCCATCTGCCCAGCGGTACGCCTTGAGCCCCTCGAAGATTTCCTGGCCGTAGTGGAGCACCGCGGCGGCGGGGTCGAGCTGCAGCGGCCCGTACGCCTCGACCCTGCGCCCATCCCAACCGCTGCCGTTCGTCCACGTCATGCGGGCCATGTGGTCCGTGAACTGCGTCCCGAACTTCAGGTCGGTCAACGCGGCCGCACGTGCCTCATCGGCGAGCGGGGTCGCGTTCGGAACGACGCGGAAGGCTCCGGCGTTCGATGGCGCCGATGCCGGTGCGGCGGCGGTGGTGATGTCACCCATCGTGAGAACCTCCCTTGTCGTTGTCTTGCCTGCTCGTGCCTAACTAGCCCCTGATGCGGGCGGCGAGAGCGTCGCCGACCTGTGCGGTGGTGCGGGCCGTGCCGTCGCGCTTTGAGAGTGCGCTGTCCGCGGCATCGGCCGCGACGGCTCCCTCGACCTTGGCCGCAAGCTCGGGGTAACCCAAGAAATCGAGCATCATCGCGACCGAAAGCACGGTGGCCGACGGGTCGGCCTTCTGCTGACCGGCGATGTCGGGTGCCGAGCCGTGAACGGGCTCGAACATCGACGGCGCCGTCTTGTCGGCATTGATATTCGCCGATGCCGCCAGCCCGATGCCCCCGCTGATCGCGGCGGCCTGGTCGGTGAGGATGTCGCCGAACAGGTTGTCGGTCACGATCACGTCGAACTTGCCAGGGTTGGTCGTCATGACGATGGTCGCCGCGTCGATGTGCA
>Ga0302298_10000212_pt1 | contig 12610 bp, 14 predicted proteins | sample III_Fen_N3_3_FD_198757 | JGI IMG/M metagenome (GOLD analysis project Ga0302298, IMG submission 198757) | Peat permafrost microbial communities from Stordalen Mire near Abisko, Sweden - III_Fen_N3_3 | ecosystem: Environmental > Terrestrial > Soil > Wetlands > Permafrost | place: Sweden: Abisko...
CCATGATCTATGACGCGAGGGGCATGAAGCCCAAGGGGATCGTGGCTCGAGCCGGTGGGGACATGGCTTCCATGGCCTACTGGCTGGGCAGCTCCGCGGAGCAGGTCCATGTGGCGTCCACCGGCATGGTGGGATCCATCGGGACGGTGATCCAATTCCAGCAGGAGGAGCCCGGGACGGTGACCATCGTCTCCGACCAGAGCCCGCGGAAGCGGGTGGACCCGTCCACCCTCGAAGGGCAGGCGGACCTGAAGAACACCTTGAACGCCCTCTCCTCCGTTTTCATCTCCCAGGTGGCCAGGAACCGCGGGGTGTCGGAGGATGTGGTCCTCTCGGACTTCGGCAAAGGTGGGGTCCTGGTGGGCCAGGCCGCGGTGGACATCGGCATGGCTGATCGCGTTTCTACTTTTGAGAGTACATTTCACCAGATCCGAACCACCACCCAGGAGAACTCCATGAGCGTGAACCCCAGCCAGGCCCAGGCCCAGGCACCGACCCCCGCCCCCGCGGCTCCCGCCGTGGAGACCCAGACCGCACCCGTGACTCCTGCAGCCACGGCGCCCACCCCGGACAATTCCGTCCAGGAAGAGCGCGCGCGAATCACCGGAATCCTGGCCGTTTTCGAGGGCCTCGAATTTTCCGGGGACTCCCAGGCCTTCATCGCAGAGGGGAAGAGCATCCAGGAAGCCCAGGCCCACGCCTTCGGCAAGCTGCGCGCCTCCCGCTCCCCGGCAGCCCCCGCGGCTCCGGCCGTGACCCAGTCCGCTCTGGCTGCCGAGGGCACCCTGGCCGCTGCCGCTGCGCATGGCGCCGGCGCCGCTCCGGTCCCGGCCGCGGACTCCCAGGCCCTCTCCATGCGCCGGGCCATGACGGCCGGCGCGAATCTCCACCGCTCCAAGCTCGGAGCCACCGCTCCGAAGAACCACAAGTAAGGCAGGAACGAAATGTCCAACCCCAACGAAATCGGCAGCCACTCCTTCGACAACCTCATGGCGGGCTGTTTCGATGTCGCCACGGACCCGGTGGTCCTGGCCCCGAATCAGACCCTCAAGCGCGGGACCGTCCTGGGCCGCCTGACTTCCGGACTCCAGGCCAAGCCGGTGGACTCCACGAAGTCTGATGGCACCCAGACGCCTTTCGGAATCCTCCTCGAGGACACCGTGGTGGGCGCAACTGCAGCCCCCGCACCCGTGGCCCTCACCGGCGAATTCAACGGCGCCGCCCTCATCTTCGGCGGAACGGACACCGTTACCACCCACAAGGTGGCCTTGCGGGACCTGTCCATCTTCGTGAAGACCAACACCCCCGCCCACAACGCATAAGGACACGAGACCATGCCGAACACCATCGACCTGTACAACCCCAAGCAGATGACCGAGGCCCTCCTGGAGAGCCTGCCGGTCCGCCGCTTCCTTACCTCCACTTTCTTCGGTGAGCAGGTCCACGACACCAAGTCCTTCCAGATCGACATCTGGAAGGGTTCCCGCCGCCTGGCCCCCGTGGTCCATCCGAAGCTCAAGGGCAAGGTGGTAGACCGCGAAAAATTCCGCACCCTGGAATTCACCCCGCCTTACCTCAAGCCCAAGAAGGTGACGGAGGCGGACCATGTTCTGGCCCGCGTCCCGGGCGAAATCGTCTACACCAGCGCCGGCGCGAACACCCCCGCGGAGCGCGCGGCCATCCTCCTGGGCCAGGACATGGCGGACCTGGATGAATCCATCCAGCGCCGGATCGAGGTCATGGCCTCGGAGGCTCTGTTCTTCGGCCAGGTCACCGTGAAGGGTGACGGCGTGGACACCATCGTGGACTACGATTTCGAGGCCACTCACACGCCCACCCTGACCGGCGCCGCTCTGTGGACCGCCACCACCTCCAAGGTCCTGAAAAACCTCCGGGACTGGAAGCGTCTCATCTCCAAGGACTCCGGCGTCACCGCTACCGATGTGATCCTGGGCCAGGACGCCGCGGCCGCGTTCATGGAGAATGAGGAGCTCCTCAAGCAGCTGAACAACTGGAATCTGAACATCGGATCCGTGAACCCCCAGGAAATGGGCGAGGGTGTCACCTTCCTGGGACGCCTCACCGCCGTGGGCCTGAACATCTGGACCTATGACGAGTGGTATGTGGACGATTCCACCGGCAACGAGCTGCCCATGGTCCCCGTGGACAAGTGCCTGGTGATCTCCCGCTCCATCCGGGCCACCGTCCACTATGGCGTGATCCAGGACATCGGCGCGACCGTCTACGCTTCCCGCGCGTTCGTCAAGAGCTGGGTGGAAGAGGACCCCGCCGCGCGCTTCCTGATGGTCCAGTCCGCCCCGCTCCCCGTGGTCCACCAGGTCAACGCCCTGGTGGTGGCCACGGTCATCTGAAGAAAGGCTCCCGGATGAAGAACACAACCTCCAAGAAAATCCGAATCCAAAAGGGAGCCATCCTGGTGGACGGCGTGCAGCACCTGACCGGGAAGACCGTGGAGGTCTCGGAAGAGCTCTTCCGCTTCCTGGCCTCGAAGCGGTCCCCGTCCCTGCGTTTCGAGGAAGTGACGGAGGAGGGAGAGATCCTTCCCCCGTCCGACCTCACACCCCAGGCCCTCGAAGGCCAGGACAATGGAGGAGGGGAGGAGGGCCCCGAATCCGGAGACCTGACCAACGGGGAAGGGGTGGAGCTCCACGACCTGCAGCCCATCACCGCGGACCAGGAGGAGGGCGCCCCCGTGGCTCCTGCCTCCCCGGATCCGTCCGGTCTGGGCCTCAAGTCCGTGGACGCTCCACTCCAGGCCGCTCTGGCCGCTGCCGGCTTCGGATCCGTGGAGGCCCTCAAGGCTGCCACGGTCCCCGGGCTGGTGGCTGTCCGTGGCATCGGAAAGGCCAGAGCGGAAGCCATTCTCCAGGAAGTGGCGGGCCTGTAAGGTGACCGCCTTCCATGACGCGCTCGAGCAGGATATGCTGGACAATCATTTTTCCCCGGATGAATTCGGGGAGGTGGTGGTCTATGCCCAGGCCTCCGGCGCGTCTGCCACCATCCAGGGGCTCTATGACGAGCCCATGGTGGTGGACGGAGCGGGCGCGGAGGTGGATCTCATCTCCCGCGCGCCCCGTTTCTTTTGCCGGCTGCAGGACCTCCCCGCGGGATCCCCGCGAAAGGGTGACACGGTCCAGCTGGCCGCGAACGCCTGGCATAAGGCCATGACCCTCGAGGTGGTGGACAAGGTGTCCGAAAAGCTGGGCCATGTGGAGCTCACCCTCCAAGAGGAGGGCGTCCCGTGATCCAGCTCAAGCAAATGAGAGACCGCACCACCGCGGCCCTGATCGCTGCAGCCATCCCCGGAGTGGGGCCCAGCGTCTTCCCGTCCCGCGCGCGCTCTGGCTGGCCAGAGGAAGGGGACTTCCTTTGCGTTTACACCCAGGCCTCGGACATGGACGACCAGGACACCGCCCCGGTAATCTACTCCGTGAAGACGGACCTGGTCATCCGCGTGGTGGTCCAGAAAGCCCAACGGGACCAGGACCTGGAAGACCGGATGGACCAGATCACGGAAGCCGTGGTCCTTACCATGCTGCCGGTCCACGGAATCACCGGACCCCTGGACGGACTCCTGGATGATCTCCGTCTCCGCGCGGTTCGTCCCACCCTCTCCCCAGATGGCGAGGTCCTGAAATTTTCGCAGCAGGTCCTTTTCTCCGCGGAGTGGAGACGGGCCATCCCGGACGACACACCCCCGGATGATTTCCTCCGCGCGGGGACCGTCCTGGGAGCCCCTGCAGCTGCCCAGGCCCCAGACCTGGACGCAACCTTCACCACGAACATGAGGACCCCATGAGCGACAAACAATTCCTCCGGCCTGGCCTGGACACCACCACGGGCGAACCGTTCACGGTTTACTTACCCAGCAAAGGGCGCAACATTTCCCCGGAGGGCGAGTCCCTGGTGGTAGATTCCCACCTGGCTCGAAGGATCCTTTCCGGGGAGCTGGTCCAGGCTGAACCCTCGAAGGAGAAAGCCCCCAGGACCCCCCAGACCGCACCCACCACCCAGACCACCGGAGCGTAAAAATGAGCCTTGGATTCAGCGAGGTCCCCGCGGGGAACCTCACCCCCTTCTTCTATGTGGAGATCGACAACTCCGGAGCCTTCGAGGGCTCGAACACCATCCCCTGGCAGACGCTCCTGATCGGCCAGCAGCTGGCCGCGAAGACCGCCCCCAAGGAGATCGTGCAGGTCACCAGCCTGGCCCAGGCCCGCGCGCTCTTCGGCGCCGGCTCCCACCTGGCCGGCCAGGTCGAGGCCTTCCTGGCTTCGAATCCTTCCCAGCCCCTTTTCGCCCTACCCCTGCAGGATGCCGCCTCGAGCGTGGCCGCCACGGGCACGGTGACCCTCACCGGGACCGCCTCCGTCTCCGGAGCCATCTACCTGATGGTGGCCGGCCGCTACATCACCGTGGGCGTGGACGCAACCGACACGGCCGCGGAGATCGCCGCCGCGGTGGTCGCTGCCGTGAACGCCTACACGGACGCACCTGTGACGGCAGCCGTCACCGGCGCCGTGGTCACCTTCACCGCGAAGAATAAGGGACTGGCCGGCAATGAGATCGACCTCCGCGTGAACCACTACGCGGGTGAGGCCCTGCCCACCGGCGTGACCGCGGTCATCGTGGCCATGTCTGGGGGCGCCGTGGATCCCGACCTGACCACGGAAGGCGTCTTTGGCCTCATGGCCAACCGCTGGTTCCAGGCCGTCTCCATGCCCTACACCGGTGCGCCGAATGTCACCGCCATGGAGGGAGAACTCTCCACCCGCTGGAAGGCCAACTCCATGACCGGGGGCGTGGTCTTCGTGGCCAAGCGCGCCGCGTTCTCCGCTCTCACCGCCTACGGTGACACCAGGAATTCGCCTTTCTCCGTGGTAGCGGATTCCCGCGGGATCCCGACCGCACCCTGGGAGCACGCCGCGGAGCTGGCCGCCCTGGTGTCCAGCTACTCGGCAATCGACCCGGCGCGCCCTCTCCAGACCCTGGCCTTCCGCCACACGAAGGCGCCCACCCAGGCCCAGGAAAACTCCTATGTGGAGGCCGAGACCCTCCTGAAAAAGGGCATCGCCACGGCCACCGTTTCCCAGGACCGGACCCTCCGGATCCAGCGCGTGGTGACCACCTATAAGACCAGCCCGGCCGGCTCTCCGGATCCGTCCTACCGGGATGTGGAAACGGTCTACACCCTGCAGGCCATCCGCTATGACTGGGTGGTCTACATGAAGAACAAGTACCCCCGCCACAAACTGGCCAATGACGGCGCGAACTTCGGACCCGGCCAGCCGGTGATCACCCCGAAGACCGGCCGCGCGGAGGCCGTGAACCGCTTCAAGTCCTGGGAGGAGCTGGGCTGGGTGGAAGGCCTCGAGGCCTTCAAGGAGTCCCTGGTGGTGGAGCGGAATTCCGGGGATGTCAACCGCCTGGACTTCCTCCTCCGTCCCAACCTCATGAACCAATTCCGGATCGGGGCCACCCTGATCCGCTTCATCCTGTAAGGAGACCCAGATCATGGCAACGAATTTGCGCGCGGGAAAGATCCATTTCAAGGTCAACGGGACCACCTTCCGGGCAAAGGGTGAATTCACCTACAACCTGGGAGCGGACAAGCTGACCATGATTTCCGGGGTGGACGGAGTCCACGGCCCGAAGTCGGAGACGGTGATCCCCTTCATCGAGGGGACCATCACGGACGGAGATGACCTGGATGTAAAGGCCATGGCCCAGACCCAGGACGCCACCGTCACCCTTGAGCTGGCCAACGGGAAGGTGATCTCCCTCCGCGGCGCCTGTTTCGCCGCGGACATGGACATCTCCACCTCGGAGGGTGAAATCCCCGTCCGTTTCGAGGGGCTGTCCGCGGAGGAAATCAAGTAGCACGGACCCGCGTCCAGCTGCGAACCTCGAGGCCCCGGGATCCGTCCCGGGGCTTTCGTGGTTATATTGTCCAGAGCTAGACACCACTACCCTCCTCCGAAGGTTTCACCATGTCCGAGATCAATCTGCCACACACCATCACCCTGGGCCGCCCTTTCGAGTACGGGTCCGAACGGGTCACCCAGGTGGTGATCGAGGACGAACTGGACGCCGGCCAGATGGCGGACATCGTCAACGAACCGAAGCCGGGCTCCCAGATGATCCGCATGGTGGCCGCGGTCACGGGCTGGCCGGACCCCAAGGTCAAGATGATGAAGGGGCGGGACCTCCTGGCCGTGTGCGAGGTGGTCAACTCTTTTTTGCCCTCTGGCCCAAAGATTGGAAAGTAGCCTTCACCATCCTGGCCGGGTCCTTCCACTGGACCCCGGACACCATCCGCAAACTGAAAAAAGCGGAGGTCCTGTTCTGGCTGGAAAGGTCGAAGGAGTGGGCAAAACTCCAAACCCCTAGAAAAGGAACGGGATAAAAATGGCTTTCAGGCTCCCCAGAATAGAGGCCGCCATCCAGATGGTGGACCAGGTCACGGCCCCCATGAGGCAGATCAATGTGGCCATTCAGTCCGCCATGGCTCCCGTGACGGCCCTCCGGAATAATCTGGAAGGGCTGGGACGGGAGGCCAGGCTGGCCCAGCTGGGAGCCGCGGCCGTCAATTTCAAGGACAAGGTGTCCGGGGTGGGTGACGGGTTCACCGCATCCATGGAGAACCTGGGGAAGGTCCTGGCTGTGGGCGGGGCGGTTGTCGGTGGCCTCTTTGCCCTGACGAAGGGGTCCGCGGACGCGGGTGACCAGCTCAACGACACGGCCGTGCGCATCGGCGTGTCTACGGATATGCTGCAGAGGTGGCGATATGCTGCGCAGCTCTCCGGCTCGAGCGTGGAGACCCTGGACTCCGGCATGGAGAGGTTCGGGAAGAACCTGTCCGCGGCTGCAGCTGGAAGCGGGGAGGCAGCCGGGGCCCTGCAGGCCATGGGCGTGAAGATCAAGGACAACCGCGGCCGGCTCCGTGACCAGGAAGCCATCCTCCTGGATGTGGCGGACGCTATGGCCAAGATCCCGGACGCACAAGACCGGCTCCGCGTATCGTCTGCCCTCTTCGGGAAGGGAGCCCAGGACCTGGTCACCACCATGACCCAGGGCAGCGCGGGCGTGAAAGGCCTCTTTTCCGAATACCAGAAGATGGGCGGGGCCTTCAAGCAAAAGGACATAGACGCCGGCGCCGCGTTCAATGACAACTTCGACCGGGCCACCTTTGCCGTCAAGGGCATGGCCTTCGCGTTCTCTGCGCAGCTCTTCCCCGTGTTCTCGGAGCTCTCCACGAGGGTGGCCACCTGGGTGGGGCAGAACCAGGGCCTGATTCAATCCATCGGCGCCGTGATCGCCACCCAGCTCCCGGTCTTCCTGGAGAAGCTGGTCTCCGGAGCCCTGGCCACGGTCCAGGCCCTGGCCCCCATTGGCCAGGCCATCCTGTGGCTGGCTGACCTGGTGGGACCTTTCACCCTGGTCCTGGGTGGGCTGGCTGCGTTCATCGCTGGGCCCCTCGTGCTGGCCCTGGGTGGGGCCCTCGTGGCCCTCGTGGCCATGGTCCCCGCCTTCCTCACCTCCATGGCCCTGATCACCGGCTGGATCACCGCCACGGCCATCCCCGCGGTGATCGCTTTCGGAGGGACGCTCCTGGGCCTGGTGGGGACCATCTTCACCGCGGTGATCCCTGCCATCTATTCCATGGGCGTGGCCCTCATGACCACCCCCGTGGGCTGGATCCTAGCCGCGGTGGCTGCCATCGCCGGCGCGGCCTACCTCATTTATCGGAACTGGGACACCGTCTCCGGGTGGTTCACCTCCATGTGGAGCGGGGTCTCTGCGTTCCTGGACACCTCCGTGGGTAAGATCATTGCGGTCTTCTTCATGCCCTTCATCGGAATCCCGCTCCTGATCATCAAACATTGGAGCGTGGTCTCCGGGTTCCTGTCCTCCGTCTGGGCCTCCATCGTGTCCGTGGCCTCCTCGGCCTGGGCTTCCCTCTCCTCCACCATCCTGGGAGCCCTGCAGGTCCTGGGGGACGGGATCCGCGCGGTCTGGTCCGGCGTGGTCGGTTTCTTTTCCACTACCTTCGAGGTCCTGGGGGCTTTCTTCGACACGGGCGTGGGCCGCTTCGTGGCTGCCCTGGTCCCGTTCATCGCCTACCCGATCCTGATTTATAAGCACTGGGAAGGGATAAAGACCTTTTTCACGGGGATCTGGGACGGTATCGGGAAGGGATTCTCCTCCTTCGTGGACTTCATGTCCAACCTGTGGGACAAGCTGAACGGGTCCGTGGGTAAGGCCGCGGACACCCTGGCCGCCACCGTGAAGGGGGTCCCTATCCTGGGAGGCCTCCTTTCTGCCGGCGTGTCCTTTTTCGGGACGAACGCCCCCGCGGGTGACGCTGTAGCCCAGGGAGCCGGAGCTGCAGTCCAGGCAGCCGCGGAGCCCCGCTCCATGGTGTACCGGACCGACTCCCGCGTGGCGGTGGACTTCAACAACCTCCCGGCCGGGTCCCGTGTCTCCCAGCCGGTGGGCTCCGCACCCGTGGACATTTCCGCGGGATTTGCTTTCCCCGGGGGGATGTGATCGTGGCCTATCTTGACGACCTGCGAACGGTAAAAATCCAGATCACCCGCGGGGGCTCCCCCGTCACCATCGAGGTGGTGGGCGGATCCTTCCGCGGGGTTCCTTTCTTCGTGGAGTCCCATCAATACGGGAGCGGGCGCCGGATCGCTGTCCACGAGTACCCCGGCCTGGATGACCCCTACAACGAGGACATGGGCAGGGCTGCCCGCTCCGTCACCCTCACCGCCTACCTGGTGGGGGATAATGCCAAGGACCAGAAAGAAAAGGTCCTGCAGGCCATGGAGACCGGGGGATCCGGGACCCTGGTCCACCCATACCTGGGCACGAAGAACGCCCAACCGTCCGGCCTGCAGATTTCGGAGAACGCAAAGGAGAAGCGCTGGGTGGGGCTCTCCCTGTCCTTCGTGCTGGATCCGGACATCAGGCCCACCGCCACCCTGGTGGTGGACCGGAAGTCCCTCTCCCTGCAGAAGGGCGCCGCGGGGCTCTCCCAGGTGGCCGAAAAATTCCCGAAGAAATTCTCCCTCCTGGGGGCAGCCGCGGCCACGATCAACGCGGCCGTGAAACTTACCAACAAACTCCTGGACCAGATCGAGGAGGCACGCGGGACCATGCGCACGGCCGCGGCCTACAAGTCCAAAATGCTCCAGATCCGGCAGAACCTGGAGCTGGCCCTCATGGCTCCCGGGGATTTCGCCGCGCGGATTCAGGAACTCCTCACCATGACAGACGGCGCCCTGGTCCCGTCCGGGGTCCCGTCCGTCCGCCTGGTCACCAGCTCCGCGGGAGGTGGGGTCCAGTCCCTGCCGGCAAAGGACCAGGCCTCTACCCTGGCCCGCTTCCAGCTGTCGGAAGCCATCACCATGTCCTCGGCCGGCAGCACCACCCGGAAGGTCCCGAACCAGGCAGCCACCGAACGGGCACGGGAAGCGGAGAACCAGGCCGCCCTCCTGGACCTCTTCCAACAAACGGCCATTTTCTCCACCGTCACCTCGCTGGTGGACGCGGAGGTCTCGAGCGTCCAGGACGCCGGCCAGCTGCAGGCCACCCTGTCCGACAATTTCGACCGGGTCATGGAGGGGACGGAGGATCCGGACATCTACCAGGCCGTGCAGGATCTCCAAGCCAACGCCCTGGCCTTCCTCCGGGAAACCTCCGCGGACCTGGCCGTGGTCCTGGAGTACATCCCCCAGAGGACCGTCCCGTCCCTGGTCCTGGCTCATGAGCTATACGGATCCATCGAACGGGCCCAGGACATCCTGGACCGGAACGCGATCCGCGCGCCTGGCTTCCTGCAGGGTGGGCGCGGCCTCGAGGTCCTGTCCCGGTGAGCCGCGTCACGATCAAGGTGGGCGGGAAGCTCCTGACTGGATGGGAGTCCGTGGACATTTCCAAGAGCATGACCTCCTTGTGCGGATCCTTCGGGATGGCCCAGTCCGCCACGAACGACAACGGCGTGACCACCTTTCTACCGGTCTTCCCGGGGGACCGTGTCTCCGTGGAGCTCGAGGGCGCCGCCTTCTTGACCGGCTGGGTGGACGCTATCTCCCCGAAGGTGGACGCAAAGTCCCACGGGATCGGAGTGGAGGGGCGGGAAATCACTTGCGATCTGGTGGACTGTGGGCGGGAGCCAAAGAGCCCCATTCACTGGAAGAACCTCACCCTGCCCCAACTCATCCGTGAGCTGGTCCAGCCTTTCGGCCTGACCTTCACGGACACCGGCGCCCCCGTGGGCTCCCCGTTCAAATTGTTCTCCGCGGAGCCGGGGGACTCCGTCTTCCAGACCATCCAGAAAGCCGCGTCCGTCCGCGGGCTTCTGCCCATGACGCTCCCGGACGGGTCCATCACCACGGTGGTGGAGGGGAAGGGAAGGGCCACGGACCGCCTGGTCTATGGCCTGAACATCCTCTCCGCTTCGGGCAAGTACGACAACAAAGGACGATTTTCCGCGTACCATGTCACCGGCCAGGCCCCGGTCTCCCCGGGCTCCTCCTACTTCGGGGGAGCTAAGAAACACACCAGCACGGCCGGAGCCACGGACCCGTTGGTCACCCGCTACCGGCCCCTGGTGGTGGTCGAGTCCGGGGAGGTCCGCGGTACCATGGCCCAGACCCGGGCAAACTGGGAAGCCACTACCCGCGCGGCGAAGGCCTCTACCGTGGAGGTAACGGTCCGCGGCTGGACCCAGTCGGACGGGACGCTCTGGGAGTGCGCGCGGACGGCCTCCGTGGAAATTCCCTACCTCTTCGGGCCCGGAGCCCGGGAGCTCCTGATCTCCGCGGTCCGCTATTCCTACGGGCCAGGCGGGACCGTGGCCGTCCTCTCCCTAGTCACCCCCGGGGCTTTCAAGCAACTCCCAGAAAACAAGAAGGCCGCCGTGTCCACCCCGGACGCCTGGGCCTCCGTCCGAAGGGCTCAAAAGTGATAGAACAAATCAACCGCCTATTGGAGCCCATCCGGAACCGGATCCGCCTCATGGTGGCCCGGGCCCTTATCACGACCGTGAAGGACCAGGACGGAGGGATCACCCTCACCCTGGACTTGCTGGCCGGAGAGACCCGGGACGGCCTCGAGCTGGTGCAGCAGTACGGGATGAGCTCCTCACCGCTGCCCGGATCCCAGTGTGTTACCCTCTTCCTCGGAGGCTCGAGGGACTCCGGCGTGGTGATCGCCACCAAAGGGATGACACCGGAGACGGTCTTCACCCTCAAGCCCGGAGAGGTGGCCCTCCACACCGCGGAGGGGGACTCCGTGCACCTGAAAAACGGGCGGGTGATCGCCATCACCACGGAGACCCTGGAGATCACCGCCTCCACGGCCGTGAGGATCACCTCCCCGAAGATCACCACCACGGGGGACATGACGGCCACCGGCAGCATGAAGGCCGCGGAGGTCTCGGACACGGTGGGCAAGCTGTCCGCCTTCCGGACGAAGTACAACGGCCACACCCATGTCTCCGCGGTGGCGGGAAGTCCCACAAGCACCCCCACACCCACGGACCCCTGAAAGTACCTTTCCACCTATGTCTGATCTCCGTCTAGTCCGCACCTCCTCCCACGATTGGGACCTGGAATTCACCGGGAAGGATCTCACCCTGGGGGATGACCTCGAGACCGCGGTGGTGATTTCTCTCCTTACCTGGGCCCGGCGTGCATCGGATGACCCGGACCCCACCCCCGGCGGTGACCCGATGGGCTGGTGGGCGGACGAGACCCTGGACCCTCCGGGGGACTTCGTGGGCTCCAAGTGGTGGCTGTCCTCCCGCTCCAAGATCACGCCGGACCTGTTCCTGCAGCTGGCCCAGTGGGGCAAGGAGGCCCTGGACTGGATGGTCCAGGACCAGATCGCGGAGTCCGTGACCGTCACCCCAGAGCTGGGCCCCGCCGGGGACCGCGTGGACATCCTGGTCTCCGTCAAGAAACCCGGGGGCCTCTCCTCCAATTACCGGTACGAACTCAACTGGCAAGTCCAGGCAAGCAGAGGAGCCCACTAGATGGCATGGAACGCCCCCACCCTTTCGGACTTGATCTCCCGCGTGGAGAACGATTTCTCCGTGAAATTCTTCGGGACCGCTGCGCCGCTGCGCCGCGGAGTCCTCAAGACCATGGCCCGCGTGTGGGCCGCGGCCGTCTACCTGATCCACCTCTTCCTGTCCTGGATCTATGACCAGGCTTTCGCCCACCTGGCCAGTGGGGACCAGCTGGACCGCCACGGCCAGGAGGTGGGGATCTACCGGAAGCCGGCCACCTTTGCCACGGGCGTGGTGGTCTTCACGGGCCTGAACGGGACGGCCATCTCCCAGGGGACGCTCATCCAGTCCACGGAAGACCCTCCGGTGGAATACCAGACCACGGCCCCCGTCACCATCGCCGGAGGTTCGGCCACCGTGGTGGTCACGGCCATGAGCCCAGGAGCCGCGGGGAACCTGGACCCGGCAGACCTCGAGCTGGTGTCCCCCATTTCCGGCGTGGAAACCCTCTACACACCGGTGGGAATTTCCGAAGGTGCGGATACGGAGGGGGATGAACCCTACCGGGCG
>Ga0302298_10000213_pt1 | contig 12568 bp, 13 predicted proteins | sample III_Fen_N3_3_FD_198757 | JGI IMG/M metagenome (GOLD analysis project Ga0302298, IMG submission 198757) | Peat permafrost microbial communities from Stordalen Mire near Abisko, Sweden - III_Fen_N3_3 | ecosystem: Environmental > Terrestrial > Soil > Wetlands > Permafrost | place: Sweden: Abisko...
GGCGAGCCGGCGCTGCCCTCTGGCGATGGCCGCCCCGTCGGCGTCGAGGCCGAGGAGGCGGCCATCAGGGGCGCTTGCTTCCAGGATCCGCTCGGCATGGCCTGCTCCACCGAGGGTGGCGTCGATTTGGAGGCTGCCGGCTTTGGCGGCGAGTGTTTCAATAACCTCGTCCACCATTACCGGCAGGTGCCCTACCTCCGTTTCGGCGCCCCCCTCGGGAGAGCTGTCGACGGACTCGCCGTCGGAAGCCTGCCCGAGCGGATCGTGGAAGTTGTCGTTCACTCTTAGATGCCCAGTCCGGTCAGATGCGAAGCCAGCGCGTCGGCCGTGTTGACGGCTTGCTGCGACTTGGCCCACCGACCCGGGTCCCAGATTTCGACGTGATCCCGCGCACCGACGACGACGGCATCGGCGCCGACCCCGGACCACTCCTTGATCGCGGCCGGCAGCAGGATTCGGCCCTGCTGATCGGTTTCGACCTCGAAAGACCCGGAGAACAGGAATCGAGAGAAGGCTCGTGCGCGCTCATCGGAGATCGGCAGCTTCGAGACCTTCTCCGCCAGCTCCTCGAACGAGGACCTGGGGAAGATGGCGGCACATCCGTCGACCCAGCGGGCCAGCATCGCGCCCTCGCCCAGAGGCGCTCGGAACCGGATCGGGATGGCTACCCGACCCTTGGCGTCCACCGAGTGTCTGTATTCGCCGGTGAACATCGATCCGTCGCCCTGCTGCCTATCCGCGGGAACGCCGCGTCTTCGTGGAGCCGGTGGTTCGTGGACCCGGCACCCGGTCGGCGGTCCGATCGGCTACCCATCCCCACCTGGCGGGATCGAGTCTAGGGCCGTCCCTTCACTCTTTCCCACCAACCACCACAATTCGCCACTCGGCCGATCATACACCAGCCCTGCCCCACGTCAACGCTCAAACGGGGCCGGCCCGGAGGGCGCCACCGGGGGGCGCCACCACTTCCCCGCCGTGCCGTCAACCCCGCGGGCCGGCCGACCCGCTAGCTGCTCACGACGGCAGTCGGCAAGAGCCACAATCTGGGCACGGAGTCGCCGCCGGCGACCGCCTTCGAGCCGGAGGAGAGTGATGCGCATCCTGGCGATAGAGCGGCCGGTATCGGGCGTGACGGACGCTCAATTCACTCCGGAGATCTCTGCGGCCGAGGCGCGGCGGGCGTGGGAGTTGCATCAATCCGGCACCATCCGAGAGCTCGCATTTCGGGCCGACGAAGCCGCTGCGGTGCTGACTCTGGAGTGCTCGGACGTGGATGAGGCGCGCGGCGTCCTGTCGGAATTGCCGCTGGTCGCCGCCGGGCTGATCGACTTCGAGCTGATACCCCTGCGGGCCTATCCCGGGCTGGCCCGCCTTTTCGCTAGGGCGTAGCGCAGGGCCGAACCATCGTCGCGGGACCCGGGATGTAACGCGCGACCCACTCGGTGAGGCTGCAGGAGAGATCCTCAGCCAGGTCCGGAGTGGCTCCGCCGCGCTCATAGGACTGACGGAACCCGGAAATGATCTTGATCAGCTCCGCCCTGGCCATCCCGTTCCACACGAGGGCCGGACAGGACCCGCGCAGCGAGCAATCCTCGTCCATCGAGAAGTGGCGCACGGAATAGTTGCCGAAGTCGCGCAGGGCGCGCTCAACCACCGGCCGCTCGCTTCCTTGCTCGATTGCGGCAACCAACGTCGCCGCTCGTTCAACCAGGGACCGATGCTGGGCATCGAGAAGCGGCGCGCCGGTCTCCATGCTCGGCTGCCAGGCGATGCTCATGATCTCGTTCCCGTTCTCGACGCCCGCCGGATCGGCCCGGCCTGTCGCTCTGCCGCGACCCGAGGCATCGGGGCGCATGACTATGAGGCGCCGCGAGGCCGCTTCCCGGCCAGTGCCATAGGGCCCGCGATGGTGGTGTCCGGTCGCCCGCGGAGCCGCCGACCGGGTAGGTCCGAAGACTCCTCGACCGGTCCGGAAGGCTCGATTCAGGCGGCCCGGCGGGACCGCCGATCGCCGTCGTCCCGTCCGCGCGCCCATTCGTCCGGGGCCGAAGCGACGAGGATGCCTGCATTCCGATCGAGGCGGAACCGCGAGGCGAGCGTCTCGAGGCTGAGGGCCATGTCCGCCATCGTCGCCGCCGAGGCCACGACCTCCTCCGACTGGGCGGAGAGCTGTTCCGTCGCCGCCGAGACTTCCTCGGCCGAGGCCGAGTTCTCTTCGCTGATGGCCGCGATCGATTCGACTGCCCGGGCGACCTGCTCGGCGCTGGCCGACATCGACTCCGCGGCGGCGTTGGTCTGCTGCGCGATTGCGGCGATGGCGTCGGAAGCGGAAACCAGACCGGCGCTGGCGTTCTGCATCGTGTCCATGGCTCGAACGATCCGGCCGACCGCGGCGTTGGACGAGTCCACGGCGCCCGCGATCTCGTCGAGAGCGGAACCCGCGCGTCCGGCCAATTCCGCGCCGGCCTCGACTTCGGCGGCGCCGACCTTCATCGCCTTGACGGCGGCTTCGGTCTCGGTCTGGACCTCGGCGATGAGCGCCGCGATCTCTTTGGTGGCCCGACTGGAGCGTTCGGCGAGCTTGCGGACCTCGTCTGCGACCACGGCGAAGCCCTTGCCCTGCTCGCCGGCCCGAGCCGCCTCGATGGCGGCGTTGAGGGCGAGCAGGTTTGTCTGCTCGGCGATGTCGTCGATCGTCTCGACGATGGCGCCGATCTGGTCGGACTTGGCCCCGAGCTCGGTGACCTTGGCGGCGGCGCTTTCGACGGCCTCTTTGATCCGGGCCATTCCGTCGACGGTTTGACGGACCGTCTCGGCACCCTTGCCGGCCGCTTCGCCCGCGGCTCCACCGAGGCTGTGGACATCGCTCGAGGCCCGCGACGCGGAGCGGATGGAACGAGTCATCTCGTCGACCGCAGACGCCTGAGCCTCGACGCTGGAAGCGGTCTGGGCCGCCCCGCCACGGACCTGCTCGATCACTGCGCGCAGATCTGACACCGCGCCCGAGGTCTCCGTTCCGGCGTGGGCCTGGTCGGCGGCTCCGGTCGCGACCTGCCCGATTGTGAGGGCGATCTGCTGCGAGCCGTGACCCGACTGAACCGCGGCCCCGTTGACATCGGCGGCCGTGCTCGAGACGGCCTGGGCCGCGGCGTGGACTTCGCTCAGTGCGGACGAGAGGTTGAGACGGGCCTGTTCATAGCTGTCGATGGTGGCATGGAGCATCTCGAGCATCGTGTTCGCGGCCTCGGCCATCTGGCCGACCTCGTCGCTGCCGTATCTCTCGATCGGGTCTGTGCCCGCCTGGACGCGCACCGTCAGATCGTTCGCAGCCAGCGCCTCGAGGCCCGTTTCGAGGCTGCGTGCGCAACGTTCGGCCATCGAAATGAGGGTTCGATGAACGTCGCGGACTCCCTTCACGATCCCACGCGACAGCAGGATTGCGGCGATCAAGCCGATCGCGATCGCCAGGCCGAGGCCGCCAACGATGACGAGAGCGAGCGAGCTCAACAGAGAAGTTGCGCCCTCTGCGCTTGCGCTGGAGTCGGTCTCTATGAGCCCCGACCAATCATCCAGCGTTACGTCGATGGATTCGATCGTCGCGGCAGGATCGCCCGACACGAGGGCGGCCGCGGCCGCGGATACGGCTTCCGTGCCCTCGGCCGAGGTTATGCCTGAGGTTTGGGCTTGGTATTTCGCCCACGCGGCGGTGGTCGCGGCGTAGTCGGCCTTCTGCAGGGCCGACATCGGAAGGGCAGCCAGGGCGTCGAGGGAGTCGTTGACCTCACCACGGTGTCTTGCCAGCGCGCTGGTCGCCGCAGCCCGACTCTCGGCATCGCTCGAGAGGAGATACGAGTACAGATCACGCTGATATTCGGTCAAGCCAAGGTGTAGTTCGCCGATCAGGCGGGTGGCGGGCAAATCGATACCATCGACGGCCGACACGTCGTTGCGGGCATTGCCTGCGAACGCGACGGCAGCGCCCCCGGCGATCGCCATCACCATGAAGACGAAGCCGAATATGACCATCACCTTGAACCCGATCGAACGACCCATCAGTTCACCTTCCGCGGACGTCGGACGCCTCTGCCAGAGGCCGGACGGGGCCCGGCACATAGCCCCGGACGGCAGCGCCCCGACCGGTCGCCGGGCGTCGACACGACGCTCCGGCCAGCCGAAGCCGGTTACGCGGTAGGTGTCGGCGTATTCCGTCGGCTCCTGAGCTTCGCCGGGTGCGGCGAAGCGAGAACGTGAAGCGGCCGACGGGTTGGCGGTCGGCGGCGAGGGCTCGGCGGCGAGAGCTCGGCGGCGCGGCCGCCTCGGGAAGCGGCGCAGGCTCCGGTTCGGGTCAGCGGGTTGGCGCTGGAATCTTCAGCTTGTCGCCGGCACGAACGCCCGAGCGGGACCACGGGTTCATGGCATAGATCCTGTTGATATCGACCCGGAAGAAGTGCGCAATTCCGGCGACCGTGTCGGCCACCTTGGATCCGTTTCCGCCGGGCCCCGGACCCCTCACTGTGTAGATGTAGCAATTGGGCTGATCCGAACACAGCACGACGAGATCCATTGTCAGCGCCGTTGCTCCGGGCGGCCACGTGGCCGAGGCGGCCGGCGTGAACGTCGGGGCGGCCGGCGTGGGTGTGGGGCTCGGCGCAACCGTGGCGCTGGGCGAGACTCCCGGCGTATTCGAGGGCGTCGGTGCGAGCGTTATATTCACGGTCGGTGTTGCCGCCGTCGAGGGGCTGGCCGTGGCGGCCGCGATTGCCGAATGGCCGGCGCTTGGGGTTGCGCCGCCGCCGGACCCGGGCAGGAGACCCATCATCCCGGCTATGGCCGCGATGCCGGCGAAAGCCACCAGCGCGAGGCCTGCGATGGTCAGGTACGGCACTCCCGATCGCGGCGCCTTTACGACGGCCGCGCTCGCGGATTCCTCGGCAAGCAAGGTGCCGCGCATGTATCGCGGGCAGCTGACGTGGACGCGCTGGAGGCAGACCAACTCCTGCTGCCGCAAGGACAGCGGCAGCGGGTCGCCGAAAGCCGCGCAGCGGTGGGTCGGAACGGCGTCACCGCGCGGCTCGAAGAGCTTGCCGTCGGGGCCGATGCTGCGCAGGAACTTGCAGACGATCGGGCCGTTGGAGGCCGGCGCGGCGTCGGTCCAGGTGCTGTAGGCGTCCGATGGGCCGACGTCCTCGGTGGTTCCACCGAGCGTCTCAGCCCCGATCAGATCAGAGGCGCCTCCGCCTTTGGGCACCGCCATCATCAGCGGATCGCCGTCCGTGCCGAGCCTTCCCGCGCCGCGGCCACGGCCAAGCCTGGGCCCCTCCTGATCGGGCAGAACTCGATCGTCTCCTACGCCGGACCCGTCACGAGCGTCCACGCTCTCTCCTGACCATCCAAAAGACACCGGCCCCAAGGCACGGACAGCCGCCGCCCGGCAGTCTAGTACCTTTCGACGCTTGCCGTGACGGCATATTCGATGCTAGCCTCCCGGCCTCCGGAGGTCTATAACAGCTGCCATGGCCCTGCCGCAACGCATCACGGATTCTGAGCCCGTCACCGTCGCCCCGACGGCGGCGCGGATCCGACGCTGCACCTTCCGACGGCTGAGCCGCGCGGATTTGGCCGGCGGACCCGGCTACGAGGTCAGTTGCCTGTACCCCGACCGCCGGCTTCCCTTACCGCTGGGCGATCTGGAGTCGTGCGTGGCCGTCTGCGAATCTTGCATGGCCGACCACTTGTTCCGACCCGACGAGGCGTAGGTCGGAACAAACGCACTTCGGCGGAACCCAATGCGGGCACGGCGCGGCCCGCGTGTGGCCTGACAGAATGGCGGCGAGCCGGCCTGTAAGCCGAGTTCTGTGCCGCGACCTGAGTCGCGGCGACGATCATCCATCTCTGGCCGCCGGTTACCCGACGGCTCAAGCGGCCGACCCGAGGACTGGGCAGCGCGACCTCTTCCGTCCGAACGCCCGGTTTCCCGAGCGCTCGAACTGCGTCCTCCTATTTGGCCTTGCTCCGAGCAGAGTTTGCCGCGTTTCACCTACCGCGCTCGGGTTGCCCCGAGCCCGGCTACGTCTCTGTGGCACTGGTCCTCGCCTCGCGGCGGACGGGCGTTACCCGCTACCCTGCGCTGAGGAGCTCGGACTTTCCTCGCATGCCCGGCCGAAGCCGAGCGCGCGCGACCGTCCGGCCGACTCGCCGTGATGGAGTCTAGTCCACCCTGGAGGCCGAGCCAAATCGGTCTCGTTGCGGATATGGAGGCAGCGTTGGACACTGGCCGAGAGGATCGGGTCGAGACGGCCGGCTTGATTGTCCGGCGCGCCGGACCGGACGACGCCCGCGCCATCGCCGAGGTCGTGGTCTCAGGCTGGCAGGCGGCGTATCGGGGCATTCTCCCCGACGACTTCCTCGACTCGTTGCGCGTGGATGCGCGCGAGGCCGCTTGGCGCGAGATGCTCTCCCGGGATAAGGACGGCGGCACTCCGGCATGGGTCGCCGAGCGCGGTGGGCAGGTCGTCGGTTTCGTGAGCAGCGGACCACCACGGGATGAGGATGTGCCGCGCCCGGCAGCCGAGATCTACGCCATATACGTGCAGCCGCAGTCGTGGCGGCGCGGGCTTGGAAGGAACCTTCTGGACACCGCTGGGGCGCACTGGAAGGGACGTGGAACCCGGACCCTCGTCCTGTGGGTATTCGAGGCCAACGTGCTGGCTCGATCCTTCTATGAGGCGATGGGCTGGCAACCCGACGGAGGCCGTCAGGAACTGGTCATCGGCGGCACGGCCGCGTTCGAGGTTCGGTATCGAGCCAGCGTCGCGGGCTAGCACGGCGTCACCAGCCCATCAAGTGCGTCAGGCTCCCCTCCCCCTGCGGCGGTGACGCAATCGCGCCGGCCGGCATTACGATGCGTAGCGAAACTTCTGAGACGCAAATGACAGGAGCGCGACGATGGCCAAGAAAGAGACCCAGCGCACCCTGCGGGAGCAGTTGCGAGTCAAGCCGGGCGAGAAGGTAGACCTCGCCAAATTCGACTGCGGTGCCACCTTAGGTCGTCAGAAGGATGAGGCCGATGAGATCCTGGCGGGCAACCTCACGCGGCTGACCGAGCTCCAGGCGCGGATCTGGGCCGAGTCCAAGCACGCCGTGCTGATCGTCCTGCAAGGGATCGACGCCGCCGGCAAGGACGGCACGATCAACGTCATCGCCGGAGCCTTCAACCCACAGGGAACACCGGTGACGTCATTCAAAGTGCCGACGGCTGAAGAACTCGCCCATGACTTTCTGTGGCGGATCCATGCGGCCGTCCCCGCCAAGGGCGACATCGGGATCTTCAACCGCAGCCACTACGAACAAGTCTTGATCGTGCGCGTCCACAACCTCGAACCGGAGGCTCGCTGGCGGAATCACTACCGCGAGATTCGGGACTGGGAGCGGATGCTGACCGACGAAGGCGTCACGATCCTCAAGTTCTTTCTCGCGATCGACAAGGACACGCAGCGCCAGCGCTTCCAGGACCGCGTCGACGACCCAACCAAGAATTGGAAGTTCAAGCCGGGCGACGTCGCCGAGCGCAAGTTCTGGGACGACTACACTGCCGCCTTCGAGGAAATGCTGACGGAGACGAGCACGGACTTCGCGCCCTGGTACTTGATTCCGTCAAATCGGAACTGGCTACGAAACCTTGCCATCAGCGAGATCGTGGCCGACGCTCTCGACGAACTGAATCCGCAGTATCCCGCGCCCCTGCCCGGCATCGTGGGTTTGAAGATCGTCTGACCCCCGGACAAAGGGCTGCCCCGGGGCCGCCCTGGCCCCTACTTCGGCCGAATAACAACGACCCGCGGCCCGCCTGCCTGGACCCGATCGATGGCCTCGTTGCAGAGCGCGTCGGCCTGCTTGTTCTGGGCTCGCGGAACGTGGGTGGCGCCCCAGCGAGCAAAACGCGCGAGGTAACCCTTCGCCTCGCCATGGAGCACGATCAGCTTGGCGTCCTTGACGCGCCAGCGGCCGTGGAGCTGCTCGACAATCAATTTGGAGTCGAGCAGCATCTCCACCTCGCGCGCGCCCACTTCCAGGGCGAGGGCGAGGGCGCGCAGGACGGCCGTGTATTCGGCCACGTTGTTCGTCTGGACGCCCAGGTACTCGGATATAGAGGCGAACGGCACGGCATCGGGACGTCGCGCACCCGGGACCGACGCGTCGATCAGGACCGCGCCCGACGACGCCGGCCCGGGGTTTCCGCGGGCCGCGCCATCGGTCCTGATAATCACGCGCAACTGGGGCGCCGAACTCGCGGCGTCCGGCGCGTTCGGCTGGGCGAGAGGCAGCTCAGATGCCGGCAAATCGGCCCCGGCGCCCACCGAGCTCCAGAGCGAGTCCCACCCCGGATCCTTTCGGCCGCTCAGCCTCGTCGCCCCACGATCGCCGAGGAGACCTCGAGGATCGCCTTGGTGATGTTGATTCCCCGCGGGCAGGCGTCGACACAATTGAAGATGGTCCTGCACCGCCAGACGCCGTCCTCGTCCGCCAGGATCTCGAGCCGTTCTTCGGCGCCCTCGTCTCGCGAGTCGAAGATGAAGCGGTGGGCCTGAACGATCGCCGCCGGTCCGACGTACTCGGGCCGCGCCCAGAAGGACGGGCAGGCGGTGGTGCAGGCGGCGCACAGGATGCATTTGGTCGTGTCGTCGTAACGCGCCCGATCCTTCACGCTCTGGAGCCGTTCGCGCTCGGGTTCCGGCTGGTCGTTGATCAGATACGGCTTGACGGAGCGGTACTTGCCGAAGAACCCGCTCATTTCCACGACCAGGTCCTTCACCACCGGCAGGCCCGGCAGCGGCGCGACCGAGATCTTCTTGCCGAGTTGATCGACGCGGATTCGACAGGCCAGCCGGTTGCGGCTGTTGATCAGCATCGCGTCCGAGCCGCAGATGCCGTGGCCGCAGGAGCGGCGGAAGCTGAGCGACCCGTCCTGTTCGGCCTTCACCTTGATCAGCAGATCGAGGACGCGGTCCATCGGATCGGCCTCGACCTTGTAGGTCACCCAATGGGGCTTGGGCTGAGTAGTTGGTAGGCCGGTCAATTCGGCCGGCTCGGGGTCGTAGCGGAGGATGCGCAGATCGACGTTCATTCAATCGGCCTCAGTACGTCCGCGGCTTCGGCTCGAAGCGGGTGATCGAGACCGGTTTGTACTTCAGAGTCGGCCCTTTGGGCCCTCGATACGCAAGAGTGTGCTTGAGCCACCGGGCGTCGTCGCGCTCGGGGAAATCCTCGCGCGAGTGCGCACCGCGGCTCTCTGTCCGCGCCAGGGCCCCGGCGACCATGGCCTCCGCCAGGTCGAGCAAGTAGCCGAGCTCGTTGGCTTCCAGCAGATCCGTGTTGAAGACCGCGCTGCAGTCGGCGATCGAAACGGCGCCGTAGCGGTCTTTCAGTTCGCGGACCTTGTCCCGGGCGGCGGTCAGGAGCTTGTCGTCGCGATAGACGCCGACGTTGTCCATCATCACGTCCGCCAGCTCATGGCGGATGGTCGATACGGACTCGCCCGTGCTCTTGCGCGACTTGATCGCGTCGAGCTGGGCGCGGATCGGCTCGGCGGCGTCGGCGATGGGCCGCGGCCGTTCCACCGTGCCGGCGTAGCGGGCCATCTGCCGCCCGGCCCGGCGTCCGAAGACGAGCAGGTCCACGAGCGAGTTGGTGCCGAGGCGGTTGGCCCCGTGGACGCTCACGCAGGCGCACTCGCCGGCAGCGAACAACCCTGGTACGACCGTGCCTTTCTCGTCCTGGACGACCTCGGAGAAGACGTTTGTGGGGATGCCACCCATCGCGTAATGGGCCGTGGGTTGGACCGGAACGGGCTCCTTGAGCGGCTCCACGCCCTGGTAGATGCGGGCGAAATCGGTGATGTCGGGCAGCTTTTCCTCGATGACCTTGCGGCCCAGATGGCGCACGTCGAGGTAGAGATAGTCCTTGCCGCCGATCCCTCGGCCGGCCCGGATCTCCTGATACATCGCGCGGCTGACCATGTCGCGCGGCGCCAGCTCCATCAATTTGGGCGCATAGCGCTCCATGAAGCGCTCGCCTTTGTCATTGAGGAGCGTGCCGCCCTCGCCCCGCGCGGCTTCGGAGAGCAGGATGCCGATGCCCACGATGCCGGTCGGGTGGAACTGGAAGAACTCCATGTCTTCGAGCGGGATGCCGTGGCGATAGCACAGGGCCACGCCGTCGCCGGTCAGGCTGTGGGCGTTCGAGGTGATGCGGAACATGCGCCCGAACCCGCCCGTCGCCATCAGGACCGCCTTGGCCCGGAATGTATGGAGCTGCCCGTCCGCCACGCGGTAGGCCACCACCCCCGCGGCTCGCCCGCCCTCTGCTGGCTCGCCGCCCTCGAAGAGCAGGTCCACGACCTGGTACTCGTCGAAGAACTTGACCCCGTGCTTGATGCACTGCTGGTACAGGGTCTGCAGGATCATGTGGCCGGTTCTGTCGGCCGCAAAGCAGGCTCGCCGGACCGGCGCCTCGCCGAAGTTGCGGGTGTGTCCGCCGAAACGCCGCTGGTCGATCTTGCCGTCGGGCGTGCGGTTGAACGGCAGGCCCATGTGTTCGAGCTCGATGACCGTCTCGATCGCCTCATGGGCGAGCACTTCGGCGGCGTCCTGGTCGACGAGGTAGTCGCCGCCCTTGACCGTGTCGAACATGTGCCAGTCCCAGCGGTCCTCCTCGAGGTTGCCGAGGGCGGCGCAGACGCCACCCTGAGCGGTGCCGGTGTGGGAGCGGGTGGGATAGAGCTTGGTCAAGACCGCGGTGTTGACGCCCTCACGGGCGAGCTCCAAAGCAGCCCACAGTCCCGCGCCGCCGGCGCCGACGACAATCGCATCGAACGGGTAGTCCATCACTGCACCGACGGGATGTTGGCGGTCATGACGACCATCGTGCCCATGACGAAGACCACGATGCCGAGGAGATAAAGAGCCGTAAGGGCCAACGTCCGCCGTCCTCCCCGAAGGTAATCCTTGGTCACCGTCCGGATGCCCAGGAAGGCGTGGCTGAGGACGATCACCAGAAACAGCCAGTCGAAAGTGCGGATCAGGACGTCGCTCCAGCGCGCATCGATGAAGCCGGCCTTCTCCTGGGACGGGTCGAAGACGAAGTGCATGACGCTGAAATGGAGCAGCGCCAGGACGAAGAGCGCCACTCCCGAGAGCCGCATGTAGTACCAGGCGGCCAGTTCGAAGCCACCGCTCTGGGGCCGAGGTCGGCCGGATCGCGAATACAACGACATCTCTCGCCTCCCTCTACAGACCGAAGATGGGCTTGAGGATGACGAACGCCGCGGGCAGGCCCACCCCGACGAATATCGCCCAATTCGCGTACCAGATTTGCTTGTGGTAGGCGGTGAGGCGCGGCCAGAAGTCCATCAGCAGGATCCGGATGCCGTTGAGCGCGTGGTATAGCAGCGCCCCGCCCAGGAGCACCTCCAGCACCCGGCCAATCGGGCTGGCGTAGAACGAGAGCAGGTCGTTGTAGACGCTCGGGTCGCTGCCGGAGAGGTAGATGTCGAAGACGTGGAGGAGCACGAACGCCCAGATGGCGATCCCCGAGATGCGATGGAAGGCCCACGCCACCATGCCCTCGGAGCCGCGATAGCGAATAAGCAGCATTACGCCTCCAGAACCTTCTTCGACCGGGCGCCTCAACTTACGCCGAGGCTTTGAACCGATCCGGACTTGCGGCCATCAGGCCGGGTGGCGACCTATTGCAGGCGAGCGACGATGGCGTCGGCGAATTCGCTCGTTCCGGCGGACCCGCCCAGATCGTAGGTCACGGTACGGCCCTCGGCGATGACCGCGCGAATGGCGGCTTCGACACGCTCGGCCGCAGCCTGCTCGCCGATGTGACGGAGCAGGAGCACGCCCGAGAGCATCAGAGCGGTGGGATTTGCCTTGTTCTGGCCGGCGTACTTTGGGGCCGAGCCGTGAACGGCTTCGAAGACCGCCGCTTCGACCCCGATGTTCGCTCCGGGGGCGACGCCCAGTCCGCCGACCAGACCGGCGGCCAGGTCGCTCACGATATCGCCGTACAGGTTCGGCAGGACCAGCACGTCGTAAAGCTCGGGCTTCTGAACGAGCTGCATGCACATGTTGTCGACGATGCGGTCCTCGAAGGCGATCCTGCCTTCGTATTGGGCGGCGATTGTCCTGCAGCTCTCCAGGAAGAGGCCGTCGGACAACTTCATGATGTTGGCCTTGTGGACCGCCGTGACCTTGTGGCGGCCGTTCGCGACCGCATATTCGAAGGCGTAGCGGGCGATCCTCTCCGAGGCCGCCCGGGTGATGATCTTGATGCTCTCGGCCGCATCCGGCCCGACCATGTGCTCGATGCCGGCGTAGAGGTCCTCGGTGTTCTCGCGGACGATGACGAGGTCGACGTTCTCGTACCGGGTCTTGAGGCCCGGGATCGAGCGCACCGGCCGAAGGTTGGCGTAGAGGCTCAAGGCCTGCCGCAACGCCACGTTGACCGACCGAAAACCGACCCCGACCGGCGTCGTGATCGGCCCTTTGATGGCAACCTTGTTGCG
>Ga0302298_10000216_pt1 | contig 12534 bp, 11 predicted proteins | sample III_Fen_N3_3_FD_198757 | JGI IMG/M metagenome (GOLD analysis project Ga0302298, IMG submission 198757) | Peat permafrost microbial communities from Stordalen Mire near Abisko, Sweden - III_Fen_N3_3 | ecosystem: Environmental > Terrestrial > Soil > Wetlands > Permafrost | place: Sweden: Abisko...
AACTTAATCGAGCAAGCTTTTCGTCTGTTTTATCTATGCCTCTTTTACCCATTTTGCGTTTTCCCGATGTGCGCCTGAAAAAAGTGGCCGCTCCGCTCACCAATATTGACGATGGCATCAGGAAACTGGTTGCCGATATGGCCGAGACCATGTACGAAGCGCCGGGTATCGGTCTGGCCGCGACTCAGGTCGATGTACATAAGCAGCTCGTGGTCATCGATATCTCGGAAGAGAAGAATGAATTGCGAGTTTTCATCAATCCGCGTCTCGAAAAATTCGAGGGCGCGCAGGAGGGCGAGGAAGGTTGCCTTTCGGTGCCCGGCATCTATGAGAAGGTCGAGCGCGCCGAGCGGGTGACGGTGCATTATCTTGATCTCGACGGTCAGGCGCAGTCGCTGACGGCCGAAGGCTTGCTGGCGGTCTGCCTGCAGCATGAAATCGACCATTTGCAGGGACATGTCTTTGTTGATCATCTATCGCAACTCAAGCAGGCGCGCATTCGCAACAAACTGGCCAAGCAGGCGCGGGTGACCGCATGAGACTGATTTTCGCCGGGACGCCGGAATTTGCGGCGCAAGCCCTGCACGCCATTATCGAGGCCGGTCACGAAGTATCGCTGGTGCTTACCCAGCCCGACCGGCCAGCCGGTCGCGGCATGAGCCTGCAGCCGTCGCCGGTGAAGAAACTGGCGCTCGAACAAGGCATTGAAGTTTTTCAGCCGCTGACGCTGAAGGATTCAGAGGCGCAGGCCAGAGTCGCCGCCGTGTCGGCCGACGTCATGGTCGTTGCGGCCTATGGACTGATCCTGCCGCAGCTTGTGCTCGATATGCCGCGTTTCGGCTGCCTCAACATTCACGCCTCACTGTTGCCGCGCTGGCGTGGTGCGGCGCCGATCCAGCGCGCCTTGCTGGCGGGCGATGCCGAGACCGGCGTCTGCATCATGCAGATGGAGGCTGGTCTGGATACCGGGCCGGTGCTGCTGCGCGGGGCTTTTCCTATCGGCGCCGCGGATACGACGGCGACTCTGCATGATCGTCTGGCCGAACAGGGGGCGACGCTGGTCGTCGAGGCATTGGCCAAGTTGCCCCTGCCAGCCGATCCGCAAGCCGTCGAGGGCGTGACTTACGCTCACAAGATCGAGAAGGCGGAAGCCCTGATTGACTGGACCAAGGGCGCCGCCGAACTGGATCGCCACATCCGTGCCTTTAATCCCTTTCCGGGTGCCCAGGCGCTGTTCGGCGGGCAGACGGTCAAGTTGTGGCGGGCCGAGCCGGTGGCTGGTGAAGGTGAATGCGGGTGCATCTTAAGCGTTGATCGCCAGACCGTTGTGGTGGCCTGCGCTGACGGGGCGCTGGCGATCAGCGAATTGCAGAAAGCCGGCGGTAAGCGCCTGCCGGTCCAGCAATTCCTGGCCGGTCACCCGCTCAAGGTCGGTGACCGATTCGACTTGCCGGCCTGATCGCCGCCGGGCGGCGTCAGGCCGCCGCGCTGCGGACCGGTTGTTCGGGAATGTTGGGCGGCAAGGTCCCGACGACCGCCAGGCTGGGCCTTTCGCCCGGCTTCTGGTGCCGTAACGTCAGATAACGCAGGCAGGTAACGCGTAGGAAGGAGGCGAAGTTTTCAACTTCGCCCCGATAGGCTTCGATTTCATCGTAGAGCTTGGCGATCAACTGGTTGGTCGTCATCCCTTCGTTGCCGGCTAGTTCGGCGAGGATGTCCCAGAACAGGTTTTCCAGCCGGATCTTGGTGACAAAGCCATGAATGCGCAGCGAGCGAGCCCGTGACTCGTAGAGCATCGGGTCGGCCTTGACGTAGATTTCACACATGCAGCCTCCTTGGTCAGAGCGGGCAAGGCCGGAGCGGCGTCGCCCGGGCCGTCGGTCAAAGGGTGATTTTTGTGCCGAGTAGCGGCAGGAATTTGGCCAGCCAGGCCGGGTGTGCCGGCCAGGCCGGGGCGGTGACCAGATTGCCGTCCACCTCGGCCTGATCGACCGGAATGTCAGCATATTTCCCGCCGGCCAAACGCACTTCGGGCGCACAGGCCGGGTAGGCGCTGCACGCACGACCATTCAAAACGCCAGCGGCGGCGAGCAGTTGCGCGCCGTGGCAGATCGCCGCGATCGGTTTGCCGGTGTCGGCAAAGTGACGAACCATGGCCAGGACCTCGGGATTCAGACGCAGGTATTCCGGGGCGCGGCCGCCGGGAATGACCAGCGCGTCGTAGTCTTCGGCGCGGATGTCGGCGAAGCTGGCGTTCAGAACGAAGTTGTGGCCGGGCTTTTCGCTGTAGGTCTGGTCACCTTCGAAGTCGTGGATGGCGGTGCGTACCGATTCGCCGGCTTTCTTGCCGGGGCAGGCGGCATGGACGGTGTGGCCGACCATGAGCAGGGCCTGGAAGGGCACCATGGTTTCGTAATCTTCGGTGTAGTCACCGGTCAGCATCAATATTTTTTTGGCAGCCATCTTTGTCTCCTTTGTTTTGTCATGCACCCGGCAGGCTTGCCGATGTGCCCGAACATTGTCGGAGGATGCGCCGAGTGGCGGGTAGCAGCCGGTTGCTACTTTGCCGGGGCCAGCCGGCCGCGTTCGACGCTCGTGCACTGCCTGTCTTGCGGCGCAAAACGGTCGACGACTTCTGCGAACAGTGCCTTAGCCTTGGAGCTGTTGTCGTCGCTGAAGTTGCATACGTATACATCGAGCGTGACGCCGGCGATTTCGGGCCAGGTGTGGATGGCGAGGTGGGATTCGGCGAGGACCACGGTGCCGGTGACGCCGGCCGGCTGGCCAGCGGCATCGGCAAAGGTGTGAAACAGTTGGCCGACGACGCTCAGCCCATGGCGGCGGCAGGCGTCAACGCAATAGTTTTCAAGTTCGGCGGCGTCGAGCAGCAGGTCCGGGGCGCAGCGGCAGTCGTGCAGGTCGGCGATTAGGTGCAGGCCATTCATTTGGCAATTCTATGGCGTTTCACGTGAAACGCGATCGGCAAAGATTTTTTCGAGCAGGCGGCCCAGCCGGTAGCCGGCTGCGACGATGCGTCTTTCGGCTAGGGTTTTCGCCTGTTGCGCGAATTCTTCACTGACCTGGGGCAAGAGACTGCCATTGGCTGGTGGATAGGCTACGCCGAGCAGGCGATGGCTTTCGTCGCGCCAGACGATGACCGATTCCTGGCGCGGCACCGGGTAACGGGCCAGCAAGTCGTCGGCCCGGTTTTCCAGGCGTTTGCCGCGCAAGGAACTTGGCCCGGGTAACTCATCCCAGTACTGGTGCAGGTTGGAAAATGGCTGACGTCTGGCCGGGTTTTCGATTTCGACACTATTGCCGCCATCGTCTTCATCCCGGCCGACATGCAGTGGCTGGTGGATGTCGCCGACCAGATGCAGCAGCCAGGGCAGGGCCCAGGAAAGTTGTTCGCTGTCGTGGCTTTGCCGCAGCAACTGGCTGAGCTGCTCGATCTGGCGATCGATTTCGCCGGTCCGCCGCTTGCCGTTGTCGGCGAAGTCGACGTAATGCCAGCGCTTGTGGCGGGCCTGGTCAGCCAGCCCGGCAATCGGTGGCGTCGCCGGCTCGCGGGTTTCGTCGTAATAGCGCGGGTCGTGGCGGATGCTGTCCGGCCAGGTCGCGGCTTCGGCAAAGATCAGCGCGGCGCTCTCCGCGCGCGATTTTTCCAGCCAGCGTTCGTGGTCCGGGTGGCGGGCCAGTAGTTTGGCAATCTGCTCCTGACTGGCCGGCGATAACTGTTGCCAGGCAATCAGGGCGCTCAGCCGGTGGCCGGCGGCATTCCAGGCGTGCGCCAAGAGCGGTGTGCAACTGAAATAGAGGATGATGAGGAATCGACGCATTGCGGCATTATGCCGCGTGCGATAATCGCGGCCTATGTCAAAACTGCCGCTCAATTCCCTGGCCTTTGCGCTACTCAACGCCGCCCGTATCGACGCCGCCGTCTTCGCCGGCCAGAGTCTGGCCGACGGCCTGCTGGCCCGCGTCGATGCCGCCGCCCGCCCGGCCGTCCAGGATCTCGTCTATGGCAGCCTGCGCCAATACGGGCGCGGCGACTTCTTCCTTTCCCGCCTGCTCAGCAAGCCGCTCGATGCCGAGGAAGTCCGGGCCTTGCTGCTGGTTGCCATTTATCGCCTGGAAACCCGTCCCGACGCGGCGCATACCGTTGTCGACCAGGCGGTGGCCGCCGCCGGTGAACTGGCTGAAGGCCGCTTACGGGCTCTGGTCAATGCTGTGCTGCGCAATTTCCTGCGCCAGCAGGTCGTCCTGAATGGCGAGCTGGCGGCTGATGAACTGGCCAGCAGTCAGCATCCCGAGTGGTGGCTGCGGCAGTTGCAGATGACCTATCCGCAGGACTGGCCGGCCATCGTCGCGGCCGGCAATGCGCCGCCGCCGATGGCTTTGCGCGTCAATTTGCGGCGTTGCGGGCGGGATGAATACCAGGCGCGCCTGAGTACCGAGGACATTGCCTCGACAGCCGTCGGCGAAGCCGGGCTGGTGCTGGAAAAGCCCTTGCCGGTCGACCGTTTGCCGGGTTTTGCCGCCGGTCTTGTCTCGGTACAGGATCCCGGGGCGCAACGCGCCGCCGATCTGCTGGCGCCGCTGCCCGGCGGCCGCGTGCTCGATGCCTGCGCTGCACCGGGCGGCAAGACGGCGCATTTGCTGGAGCGTGCGGAACTCGATCTCATCGCCCTCGACCTGAAACCGTCGCGCTGCCGGCGGATCGAGGAGAACCTGGCCCGCCTCGGTCTGCATGCCGGCATCAAGGCGGCCGATTGCGCCAAACTCAGTACCTGGTGGGATGGCCGGCCCTTTGATGCGGTCCTGGCCGATGTGCCGTGTACCGCCAGTGGCGTGGTGCGCCGCAATCCGGACAGCAAGTGGTTGCGCCGGGTCGAGGATGTCGCCAGCTTTGCCGCCACCCAGGCGCGAATTCTTGATGCCTTGTGGCCGGTCGTCCGGCCAGGGGGTAAACTGCTTTACGTGACCTGCTCTGTTTTCCCGGCCGAGAACGGTGAACAGATCGGGCGTTTCCTGGAACGTCAGCGAGAAGCCGTGCGCTGCCATGAGGAACAGCTTTTACCCAGCGCCGAACACGATGGTTTCTATTACTGCCTGCTCGAAAAAAGTGCTTGAGCGCCTGTGCCGTTGCCTGCTGCTGCTGGCTTTGCTGCCGGCACTCGTCTGGGCTGCGGAAATCGAGGTCAGCGCGCCGCAGATTGTTGCCGGCGACGATGGCTATGTGCTGTCGGCAGACTTCACTTTCGAACTCAACCAGCGCCTCGAAGAAGCGGTGACCCGTGGTGTCGTGCTGTATTTCGTCGCCGATTTTGAATTGTCGCGGCCGCGCTGGTACTGGCTCGATGAAAAAGTACTCAGCCGCAGCCAGACCTATCGCCTGTCCTACCATGCGCTGACTCGGCAATATCGGCTGTCCACCGGAGCCCTGCACCAGTCCTTTTCCAGCCTGTCCGAAGCCATGCGCATGCTTGCCCACCTGCGCAACTGGGGGGTGGCCGAGCGGGGCGACAAGGCGGTCCGTGTCGGCGAGCCTTACCTGGCGGCCCTGCGTCTGCGTCTCGATGTGACGCAATTGCCGCGTCCTTTCCAGATTTCAGCCCTCGGCAACCGCGACTGGAGCCTGGCGTCCGAATGGAAGACCTGGCCGGTGACCCTGCCTGCCCTGCCTCCGGTGGAGGCCAAGTGAAGCGTTTTGTCGCGGTTGCCGGAGCGCTCGCGGCAGCTCTCGGCGGCATCGTCTGGTTCCTGCTGCTGATGTCGACAGCCGCCAATACCGTCCTTTTTTCCCGCAACTATCCGCTGCTCATCGGCCTTAATGTTGTGCTGGCGCTCGGCATGGTGCTGCTCGTCGGCTCGCAGTTGCGTTCGCTGTGGCGTGATTACCAGGCCCAGGTCTTCGGGGCTCGGCTGAAACTGCGCCTGATGCTGATGTTCGGTGTCATTGCCGTGTTGCCCGGAGCGCTCGTTTATGGCGTTTCGGTGCAGTTTGTGACGCGTTCGATCGAAAGCTGGTTTGATGTGCGCGTTGAAAAGGCACTGGAGTCCGGTCTGCAACTGGGGCGTTCGGCGCTCGAGTCCTTGCAGGCCGATCTTGGCGACAAGGCGCGCAGTATGGCCAGCGAGCTGGCCGATATCCAGGAATCGTCCCGACGTTCCGCCTTGCTCCGCCTGCGTGACGAGAAGGGCGTGCAGTCGGCGGCGCTGTTCTCGGTTGGCGGCCAATTGCTATCGAGTGCGACCGGCGATCTCGGCAGCGTCCTGCCGGACTTGCCGAGCCAGGGGCAACTCAAGCAGGCGCGCAGTTCGCGCCTGCTCAGTTCGGTCGAAGGCGAGGGCAGCACGATGTATTTGCGCGTCCTGGTGCCGGTGGCGGCGCGCGATGTCTTCGAGGAACCGCGCATCCTGCAATTGACCCAGCCGGTGCCGCCCGGTCTGGCCCACGATGCTGATGCCGTGCAGGGCGTTTACCGTGACTACCAGGAGCTGCAGCTGGCGCGCGACGGCCTGACCCGGATTTATGCCCTGACCCTGACCCTGACCGTGCTTGTCGCGTTGTTCGGCGCCTTCGCGCTGGCCTACGTCATGGCCCGGCGCCTCGTCGCACCGCTGCACATCCTGGCCGAAGGCACGCAGGCCGTGGCGCAGGGTGACTTTTCGCCGCGCCAGGCAATCTACAGCGGCGATGAACTCGGCGTGCTGACCCAGTCCTTCAATCGCATGACGCGCCAACTCAACGATGCCCGACATGAAACCGAACGCCATCGGGCCGAACTCGAATCGGCACGTGGTTATCTCGAATCCATCCTCGCCAACCTGTCGGCCGGGGTGCTGGTCTTTGACAGTCAGTTCGTGTTGCGCACGGCCAACGAAGGGGCGCTGACCATTCTGGAAGATGATTTTGCCGGCCTGATCGGCGGCGCCATTGAAAGCTGGCCACGTCAGGGCATCATGGGCGATTGCATCCGCCAGCATTTTTCGCTGACCGAGGAAACCGAATGGCAGGCCCAGCTCGAACTGGAACGGCCGAACGGCATGCCGCAGATCCTGCTGCTGCGCGGCTCACGCCTGCCGGAAACGAGTGGTGGCGGCGATGTCGTGGTTTTCGACGATGTGACGCGGATGATCGCCGCCCAGCGCAGCGCCGCCTGGGGCGAAGTAGCCCGGCGTCTGGCCCATGAAATCAAGAATCCGCTGACGCCGATCCAGCTTTCGGCCGAGCGCCTGCAATTCAAGCTCGCCGACAAGCTGCTCAACGGCGATGCCGACCTGCTGGCCCGCGGCACGCAGACCATCATCAATCAGGTGCAGGCGATGAAGCGCATGGTCGATGATTTCCGCGATTACGCCCGGCTGCCCTTGCCCGATGTCGCGCCGCTCGATCTCAATGAACTGATCGGTGAAGTACTGGGCCTTTATGAAAGTTCGTCGGCCCGCATTGAAACCTCGCTGGCGGTCGATCTGCCGCGCATCCATGGGGATCCGACGCAACTGCGCCAGGTCATCCACAACCTGCTGCGCAATTCCGAAGATGCGCTGGAGGGCAGGGATGCCAGCCGGATCAATATCCTGACCGAAGTGAGCGGCCGTTATGCCCGCCTGCTCATCACCGACAACGGCCCTGGCTTCCCGGTCGAGCTTTTGCCGCGTATCTTCGAGCCCTATGTCACGACCAAAGCGCGCGGTACCGGCCTGGGTCTGCCTATTGTCAAGAAAATCGTTGAAGAACACCTGGGCCGTATCGAAATCAGCAATGCAGCCGAGGGCGGTGCGCGTATCGATATTCGCCTGCCGCTGGTGAAGGAGGAGTCTGTTTAATGGCAATTATTCTGGTCGTTGATGATGAAGTCGGGATCCGCGAATTACTCTCGGAAATCCTGATCGACGAAGGCTACGATGTCCGGCTTGCCGAGAACGCCACAGCGGCCCGGCGCATACGCGGCGAACTGCGTCCTGACCTCGTCCTGCTCGACATCTGGATGCCCGACACCGACGGCATCTCGCTGCTTAAGGAGTGGCATGCCGCGGGTCAGCTCAACATGCCGGTGGTCATGATGTCGGGTCATGGCACCATCGACACGGCGGTCGAGGCAACGCGTTTCGGCGCTTTTGATTTCCTCGAAAAGCCGATTGCCCTGCAGAAATTGCTGTCCACGGTGCAGAAGGCGCTCAAGCACGATGCGCCGCAGCAGCGCCTGCCGCTGACCCTCGAAGCCTTCGGTCGCTCGGCCTTCATCAAGGAATTCAAGCGCCGGCTCGAACAGGCCGCCACCAAGTCTCCCTTGCTGCTGCTCAAGGGGGCGACCGGCGGCATGGCGGAAATCTGCGCCCGCACCCTGCAGCCGCCGCGGGCACCGTGGCTGGACCTGTCGAGCGTGAGCAGTGCGCTGACCCAGGAAATGCTCGAAAAGGTCAGTGGCGGCTTGCTCTTCGTGCCAGACCTGTCGGTGCTCGGCAAGATGCAGCAGATGAACCTGGCCTACGCCATCGAGCGTCTTGACAAGCTCAACCTGCAACTGGTCGCGGCCATTGCCCGGCCACTCGCTTCATTGGCTGACGCCGGCTGGGAGAACAAGCTGCTGACCCGTCTGGGCGAGGTCTGGGTAGCCATGCCCTCGTTGGCCGGGCATGCCGATGAATTGCCGGAAATTGCCGGCCTGTTGCTGAGCAATTTTGTCGAGCGCGGCGAAGTGCCGGTGCGACGCTTTTCCACCGGTGCGCTCAATGCGCTGCGTACCGTGCCCTGGCGCAGCCTGCCGGAAGCCAGTTGGAGCGATCTCTACGCCCTGGTCCGCAATCTGGCCCTGACCGCTCTCGATGAAGAAATTTCGGCCGAGGACGTGAGCCGGGTTACCCCAGAAAAGGAGGACGCCGGCGATGAAATGCTTTCCTTGCTGCCCCTGCTCGACCAGCCACTGCGCGAAGCGCGCGATGCCTTCGAGAAGCTCTATTTCGAGCATCACCTGCGTCTTGAGGGTGGCAACATGACCAAGCTGGCCGAGCGCTCCGGCCTGGAGCGCACGCATCTTTACCGCAAGCTCAAGCAACTCGACGTCAAGCTCGGCAAGCGCGGCGAAGAGTAAGTTTGACCAGGCAGAAGCCGGGGGCCGCCAGGCGGCCTGCCGGTATTCGTGACCCGGAGGCCGGAATGGCGGATAATGCCGCCTTTCTGAATTTCTGGCGGAGTCCGACGTGAGCCGACCCAAAAACGATACCTTCCTGCGCGCCCTGCTCAAGGAGCCGACCGAATATACCCCGCTCTGGCTGATGCGCCAGGCCGGGCGTTACCTGCCCGAGTATTGCGAAACCCGCAAGCGGGCCGGCAATTTCCTGAATCTGTGCAAGTCGCCGGCGATGGCCTGCGAAGTCACGCTGCAGCCGCTGGCCCGTTACGACCTCGATGCCGCGATCCTCTTTTCCGACATCCTGACCGTGCCCGATGCGATGGGTCTCGGCCTGTATTTCGCCGAAGGCGAGGGCCCGAAATTCGAGCGCCCGCTGCGCGAGGAATGGGCGATCAACGACCTGACCGCACCGGATCCCTACGAACACCTAGGTTACGTCATGGATGCCGTGTCCGAAATCCGCCGTGCCCTGGATAACTCGGTGCCGCTCATCGGTTTCTCCGGCAGCCCCTACACGCTCGCCTGCTACATGGTCGAAGGCCAGGGTTCGAGCGATTTCCGCCATATCAAGGCGATGCTCTATAACCGTCCCGACCTGCTGCACCGCATCCTGTCGGTGACCACGGATTCGGTGATTTCCTACCTGAACGCGCAGATCGACAGCGGCGCCCAGGCCGTGATGATTTTCGACACCTGGGGCGGTTCGCTGTCCAATGCTGCCTACGAGGAATTCTCGCTGAACTATATGCGGCGTATCGTGGCGGGTCTGAAGAAGGAAAAAGACGGCCAGCGTATTCCGAGTATCGTGTTTACCAAGAACGGCGGCCTGTGGCTGGAAAAGATCGCCGACATTGGTTGCGATGCGATCGGCCTCGACTGGACCATCGACATTGGCGAAGCCCGCCGCCGCGTCGGCGACAAGGTGGCGCTGCAGGGTAACCTCGATCCGAATGTCCTGTTCGCCAAGCCGGAAATCGTTGCCGCCGAAGCGAAGAAGGTGCTCGACAGCTTTGGCCCGGCCAATACCGGCCATGTCTTCAATCTTGGCCACGGTATTTCGCAATATACCCCGCCGGACAGCGTGACGGCTCTGGTCGAAGCCGTGCATGGACATAGCCGGGTATTACGTAAGTAATAGCCATAAGTAGCCGGGAAAGCTTTACTTATACACAGAGCTTTCCTGGTTTTGGCAATAAATTCCGGCAAATGGCTTGACAGCGGAAGTTTTGCTTAAATTGCTGAATATAAACAGATTTATTTGTTGCCCAATATTTCGGCAAAGTGACGGAAATCCTTTCCGGACCGCGACTTAGCGTGAAACCCCCAAAGAAATCCACAAAGTTATCCACAGCTTTTGTGGACAATCTGAAAAGCCTCCGCGTAGCACCGGGGCTAGCCTTCTGTCCGGAGAAATGACGGCGGTCCGCCGGCAAATCCATGCCTGTCTTACGCGTCGCCCTCGATTTACCCCTGCACCGGCTATTCGATTATGTGGCCGAAGTCGCGTCGACCGCCGATATCGGCCGGCGCGTCCGGGTGCCCTTTGGGCGGGGTGAAAAGCTCGGGGTGATCATCGACGTGGTCGGTGAAAGTGACTGGCCGCTGGCCCAGCTCAAGGCGGCCAGCGAAATCCTCTACGACGTGCCGGCGCTGCCGGCCGATTTCCTCAAGCTCTGCGAATTTGCCAGCAGCTATTACCAGGCGGCCTTGGGCGAAGTCGTCATGCAGGCCCTGCCGGTCGGTCTGAAACGCCTGGATCCGCCGACCCGGCGCAATACCCGGGCCAGCCGTTCGCCGGCTTCCCAGCCGCGGCCGGAACTGACGGCCGAACAAAGCGTCGCTGTCGAGGCGATCAATCCGGCCGCCGGCTTTGCCGCCCACTTGTTGCACGGCGTGACCGGTAGTGGCAAGACCGAGGTGTACCTGCGTCTGATCGAGCGCGCCCTGGCGGCTGGCCGCCAGGTGCTGCTGCTGGTGCCGGAAATCAACCTGACGCCGCAGCTCGAAGGCCGTGTCCGGGCGCGTTTTCCCGAGACTGGCGTCGTTTCGTTGCACAGCGAACTCGCCGAAGCGGCGCGCGAACGCAACTGGCGTGCCGCCTTTGCTGGCGAGGCGAACATCGTGCTCGGCACCCGCCTGGCCATCTTCACGCCGATGCCACAGCTCGGCCTGATCATTATCGACGAGGAGCATGATTCCTCCTTCAAGCAGCAGGACGGCATGCGCTACTCGGCGCGCGACGTCGGCGTCTTCCGCGCCCATCAACTGGGTATTCCTATCCTGCTCGGCTCGGCGACGCCGTCGCTGGAATCCTGGGCCAATGCACAAAGTCAGCGCTACAACATGCTGAGCCTCAAGGAGCGGGCCAATCCGCAGGCGACGCTGCCCCAGGTGCATGTGCTCGATACGCGCAAGATGGTGCTGCAGGAAGGCGTCAGCGAAGCCCTGATCGCCTCGATCAAGGACCGCCTGGCGCGCGGCGAACAGAGCCTGGTCTTTCTCAACCGGCGCGGTTATGCGCCGGTGCTGGCCTGCCCGGCCTGCGGCTGGACCTCACGCTGCACGCGCTGCGCCGCCAACATGGTGCTGCACCTGGCCGACCGCCGCCTGCGCTGCCATCACTGCGGCTGCGAACATCGTGTGCCGAAAGCCTGCCCGACCTGCGGCAACCAGGACATCCATCCCTTCGGGCGCGGCACGCAGCGTCTCGAAGGCTGGCTCAATGAGCAGTTCCCGGACGCCCGCATCCTGCGTGTCGATCGCGATTCGGTGAAGAGTCGCAAGCAGTGGGAAGGCATGCTCGAACGCATCCATGGCGGCGAGGCCGACATCCTGGTCGGCACGCAGATGCTGGCCAAGGGCCACGATTTTCCGAAGCTGACCCTGGTCGGTGTGCTCGGGGCCGATTCGGCGCTATTCGCCGCCGACTGGCGGGCGCCGGAACGCCTGTTTGCCCAACTCATGCAGGTCGCCGGCCGGGCCGGGCGGGCCGAACTGAAGGGCGAAGTGCTGATCCAGACGCAGTATCCGGATCACTCGCTGTACGCGGCCTTGGTCAAACACGATTACCCGGGTTTTGCCGCGACCCTGCTCAAGGAGCGCGAGCAGGCCGGTTTCCCGCCTTATGCCTTCCAGGCCATGCTGCGCGCCGAGGCGCCGCTGATGGCCGATTCGATCGCTTTTCTGACGGCCGCCGCGGCCTTGCCGGAAATTGCCGAGCACGAAAACATTCTCGTCTTCGATCCGATCCCGATGAAGATGGCTCGCCTGGCCAATCTCGAGCGCGGCCAGTTGCTTGTCGAATCACATTCCCGCCCCGCCCTTCAGGCCTTCTTGCCGCGCTGGCGGGAGGCCGTCGCCGGCATCAAGGCGCCGGCCAAGTTGCGCTGGCATC
>Ga0302298_10000230_pt1 | contig 12216 bp, 10 predicted proteins | sample III_Fen_N3_3_FD_198757 | JGI IMG/M metagenome (GOLD analysis project Ga0302298, IMG submission 198757) | Peat permafrost microbial communities from Stordalen Mire near Abisko, Sweden - III_Fen_N3_3 | ecosystem: Environmental > Terrestrial > Soil > Wetlands > Permafrost | place: Sweden: Abisko...
CGTGGCAGCCACCGGGTCCGGGCACGATGTCGTCGTGGACAACTCCACCGGCAACACGGGACCGCGCCCGACCGAACTCGTGTTGGTGGCGCTGGCGGGCTGCACCGCAATGGACGTCGTCGAGATCCTCGCCAAGAAGCGGCAGCTGTTCACTCGCTATGCCAACGAGGTCAGCGGCATCCAGCGCGAAACGGCCCCCAACGTCTTCACGGAGATCACCGTCGTCCACGTTGTTGAGGGCGACGTCGAAACCGAGGCTGTCCGGCGATCCGTCGAATTGTCGGCGACGAAGTACTGCACGGTCAGCGCCCAGATCGCGACTGGCGCAGCCCGGATCAGCCACCGCTACCAGATCCGGCGCCCGGCCGGAGCGGTGAACGGACCGGTCGATGAGGCGGCCGAGGTGGTCGTGACCGGGCCGTTGAAGGAGCTGGATTCCGGGCCGGCCGCATAACCGCAACGTCGGCGTCCCGCGAACGCGCCGAGCAGTAGCTCCTTCCTGTACGCTGCGCGCGCCATGACAGACACGACATCCACCGTTCGCCCGACCCCCATCCGGAGGCTCCTGGCGCGCCCCGAGCTGATCTTCGCGCTAGCCGTTGTGGCCGCCTACGTCGCGGCGACGGCCCTTGCAGTGGTTTTCGACCACGCGGTGCCGGACCGCATGATGCTCATCGCGGAGCGAGCCCTGGGCGGCCACCTGGACGTGGACAAGCTCAAAGGCTCGGTCGACACGGTCAATATCGGCGGCCGCTACTACCTCGCCGTCGGCCCGTTGCAGCTGCTCCCCTACCTGCCATTCGCGGCCGCCGACGCTCTGCATGGAATCGGCCGCTACATCGTCGGCCTGGCCTTCGGCGTGCCGGCCGCGTGGCTCTCGCTCCCGCTCGCACGCGCCTACGGCGCCAGGGGCGCGACCGCCTACTGGATCGCCATCTTCACGGCCTTCGGGTCGCTGCTCTGGTACGTCTCCGTGTTCGGGGACATGTATTACCTCGCGCACGTCGAGTCGTTCCTGGCGCTGACTCTCTTCCTGCTGGAATGGGCCGGCCGGCGTAGACCCATCCTCCTTGGAGCGGCGCTCGCGGTCTCATTCCTGGCGCGCCCTACAACCGTGCTCGCGGCCGTGCCGTTCGGACTCGCGCTGATCTGGCAGAACAGGGCGACGCTCGTGGCCGCCTCGCGCACCGCAGTCGCTTTCGGCCTGCCGATCGCCGCAGCCATCGGCGCATACGGCTGGTTCAACTGGGTCCGTTTCGGGTCGCCTCTGGAGTCGGGCTACGCAATCTCTTTGCTGCGTGAGTCGACCCTCGAGGCGCGGCGGGCTGAGGGCGTTTTCGCGATCGCCCACATCCCCGAGAATCTCCGCCTGGCCTTGCTCTCCGGATTGGAGCGGATCGACAAGTTCCCGTACATCGGGCCGAGCAAGTTCGGGCTATCGATGCTGCTCGTCTCGCCGGCGCTGCTGACGGCCGTTTGGGCCGGCTTCCGGGATCGGACGGCGCAGCTGTTGTGGCTCGCGGCCGCGATCGTCGCCGTGCCCGTATTCCTCTACTACGGCGGCGGCTACGTCCAGTACGGGTTCCGGTACTCGCTCGACTTCACGCCCTTCCTTGTGGCCCTGATGGCCATCGGCGCAGGACGCTGGATCGGCCGGCCGGAGCGACTCCTGATCCTGGCCGGCGTCGCCTCGGTCATGGTCGGGATCGTCATCGGAGTCGAGTGGCACTCTTGATATCGCAAGGAGAGCCGTTGTCTCAGGCAGCCTCGCCCAACGCTCGCCGCTCTGCCCCGGAATCCGGGCACCCGGCCTCGGAGAGCGCGACCCAGCCCCGACCGCAACGCCGGCTCGAGTGGCTCCGCCAGATTCCGCCTGAAGCGCTCATGATCGGCTTCGCCCTGTTCGCCATCCTCGCCGTCTTCGCCGCGGCCGATCCGGTCGCCAGAGTCACGAGCAGCACCGCTCCGTTCACAGACGAGGCGTGGAACCTCGTCAATGCACGCAACTTCGTCCAGCTCGGAACATGGAGCACGGACGAATGGAATCTCCATCTCGTGAACCTGCCGTTCACGCTGCTCGAGGTCGTCGTCTTCAAGCTGTTCGGCGTCGGGCTCGTGCAGGCCCGACTGGCGATGATCGGGTGCGTCTCTCTCACGGCGGCGGCGCTGGTCTGGGGCCTGCGGGGCGTGCTCGATCGGACCTCCGCGGCCTTTGCCGGACTGGCCTTCGGTTTCTCGGGCCTGATCCTGTTCTACGGCCGAATGGCATTCCTCGAAGACCTGGTCGTCCTCGGCCTGACCGTCGGGGTTCTCGTCCTGGCTCGGGGCAATCGCCTCAACCTGCGTGGCGGCATGCTGTCCGGCTTGTGCTTCGCGGTGGCGATCGGAAGCAAGCCGAGCGCGCTCTTCGCGGTCATCGGAATCCTCGTCGCAATGGCCGCCTTCTCCGGCTGGCGCGATTCGGGCATGCGCCGCTGGATCGCGGGATCGGTCGGCGTGATAGTCGCCGCCGGACTCCTCTGGCTGGTGGTCGTGGGGCTTCCCAACCAGGCGGCGCTCGCGATCGACGTCAAGATCTGGCCGCCCTACAAGTGGAACCTGACACCCGACGCGCTGATCGTCTCGACCGGGGGCTATCTGATCGGCCGGAACGACAACCTCTACAGCTTCCTGCTGCTGCCGCTCATCGTCCTGGGGTTCGGCGGGCTGGTCTCGGTCGTCGCCCTTCGCAAACGGCTCGGCGAGGCCCAGGCAAGGCTCGCGGCCGCGGCGTTCGGATGGGCCGCCTTCGGCTTTGGGATCCTGATGATCGTGTCGTACCGGCCGGACCGGTATGTCGTGCCGCTCGTGCCGTCGATGGCGATCCTGGCCGCGATCGGGCTCAACGTGTCTCTCGGCTGGTGGCGCGAGCGCCGGGCCGAGGCCAATGCAGCCGCCGCCGACGGAGCCGCCGCAGACGCGATCGCCGAGGAGGGGGCCGCAACCCGCTCGTCAGACAAGCCGATCCGTCTGGCGCCCGGCGCCGTTGCGGCAGTGGCGATCCTCCTCGCGGTAGCCCCCGGATTGGCCTGGTACGGCAACTGGGCTCGCAAAGCCACGTACGAGACGGTCGCAATCCAGAACCAGTTCGCCGACGTGGTACCGCCCGGCGAGATCGTGGCCGGGGGCAACGTGGCCCTGTTCCTGATGCGCTCGGAGGCGAAGACGGTGATCGTCGGCCTGGCCAACAACGGCGACCTTTACGCGCAGGGAACGCGCTGGTACCTGCTGGCGGTCGATGCCACGGCACCCGTGGGAGTCCCAGATTCGGTTTGGGCCGCCAGAGAGCGCGTCGAGTGCGCCACCTGGAGAGGCGGGCAGACGTGCCTGTTCCACTTGCCCTAGGTTCCGCGGCGCCGGAAGAGGCCGACCCGGGCGGGGCCGTCGGCGCTACGAAGACCTGGCGGATCTGGGGCCTCGATTTCGACGCTCGCATCGTCCAGACAGTCGCGGTCTGCGTGCTTGTCCTGCTGCTCGCGTACGACAACAACTTCGGCCGGCCCGAATACGGCCACTTCTTCTTCCAAGCCCTGATCCCGTTCACGCTGGTGGTGCTGATCTGGCGTGAGAGTCCGCGCCGTTACGGCCTGGCACTGGGCAACTGGAGGCTCGGGTTGCCGGTGGCGCTCGGCGCCATCGCGATCATGGCGGTGGTCATCTGGATCGTCGGACACATGCCGGAGTTCCGGGTGTACTACGCCGCGTTGTCCGATCAGCGGCCGGCCTGGCGCGTCGTCCTCGACGCGGGCGTGGACATGTTCGCCTGGGAGTTCTTCTTCCGTGGCTGGCTGATGGGCGCCCTCGGCCGCAAGTACGGCACCGACGCGATCTGGCTCCAGATGATCCCCTTCGCGCTCATGCACGTCTGGAAGCCCGAGCTCGAGGTGCTCTCGACCATCGTGGGCGGCGTCTTCTTCGGCATCCTGGCCTGGCGTACCCGATCGTTCATATGGGGCTGGCTGCTCCACTGGTTCATGGTCGCCTGGATCTTGCTGGTGGCCGCCGGGTACGTCTGACGGGAGGCCGGTCGCCCGGCCGCGGGCCGACGCGAATCGCTTGCATGAGTATTCATCGGACCGTATAATCGGCGGACCATGACGACCACCCGACCTACACCTCAGGGCGCCGCTTCGGCGGGATCGGAGCACGGTCTGGGGCCGCGCGCGGCGCGCACCCGACAGGGCGGCCGAACCATCTCGGTCGGGGTCGTGGGCGCCACAGGTTATGCAGGCGGCGAGATCGTCCGGCTGCTGCTGAACCACCCCCGGGTCCGGTTGGTCGGCCTCTACGGCCGCAATCGCGACAACGTGCCGATCGCCGAGTCGCATCCCCATCTCAGCGGGACGGGTCTGGTCATCGATCAGGCGATCCCCGAAGCCGACGCCATCTTCACGGCGCTCCCTCACGGCGTGGCCGCCGGAATAGCCGCCGAGATCGTGGCCCGCGGCTCGGCACTTCTCGATGTCGGGCCGGACTTCCGACTCCACGATCCCGCCGATTACCCGCTCTGGTACAAATTCGACCACCCTGCGCCCGAGCTTCTGGCGCAAGCCGTCTACGGCTTGCCGGAGCTCCATCGCGCGGAGATGCGCGATGCTGCCGACCGAGACGCCGCGATCATCGGGCTGCCCGGCTGCTATCCCACCGCCACGATCCTGACGCTGGCGCCGCTTGCCCGCGCGGGCTTGATCGGCGACCTCGCCGTCGACGCCAAGAGCGGCGTTTCCGGGGCCGGTCGCGAGCCAAAGGCGGATCTGCTCTTCTCCGAGGTCAACGAGAGCGTCAAGGCGTACGGCATGTTCAACCACCGCCACACGGCCGAAATGGAGCAGGAGCTCCAGCAGCAGGGCGAGCGCGGTGCGCACGGCAGCCGCGACGCAAATCCCGGCGTGGCGACGGTCGACTTCCTGCCGCACCTGATCCCGATGACGCGCGGCATTCTGGCCAGCTGCCACGTCCGGCCGACTCGCCCGGTCACCCAGGCCGAGCTGGACGCGCTCTACGCCGAGGCTTATCGCGACGAGCCGTTCGTGAAGGTCGTCGCAGACGCGCCCGCCACCAAGCATGTCTACGGCAGCAACCAATGTCGGGTCTGGTGCCGCGTGGATCCGCGGAGCGGGCGAATCCTGGCTCTCGGTGTCATCGACAACCTGGTCAAGGGCGCAGCCGGACAGGCGGTTCAGGCCCTCAACGTCCTCTTCGGTCTGCCCGAGACAACGGGGCTCGAGCAGTACCCGGTCGCACCGTAGCGACCCGACCCCGGCCTGCACGAAGGAAGTTCCAGCAGATGCAGCAAGGCGCGTTCGATCCCTCCGCTCCAGCGGCCGGGGCAGCCGGTGCACGGAACCCGGCCGGACTCGAGCCACTCCCGCTCGCGCTGCCGCCCGTAGAGGAGCGCGCGGTGCTGCCCGGCGGATTCCGGGCCGGCGGGACCGTGGCGGGCATCAAGCCTTCGGGACGCCCGGATCTGGCGATCATCGCCACCCTTCGCGAACCGGCCGCCGCCGCGGCCGTGTTCACGCGCAATCAAGTGGTGGCCGCGCCGATCCGCGTATCTCGCGCTCATCTCAGCGCCACCGAGATCGGCGGCGCAGGCCGCTTCGGCTGGGCGGACGCGATAGTAGCGACATCCGGCTCCGCGAACGCGGCGACCGGCGCGGACGGGGACGCCGACGAGGCCGAGATCTGCAAGGCGGTCGCCGCCGCGCTCCAGACGCGGGCCGAGCGGATGCTGGCGATGTCGACCGGAGTCATAGGGTTGCGACTGCCGGTGGCGAAAGTGCGCGACGGAATCGACCGTCTGGTGCCACAACTCAGCACCGCGGATGCCGGGCTCGAAGCGGTAGCTCGGGCGATGATGACGACGGACACCAAGATCAAGCTCGCAACGACGACTTTGGAGCTGCCCGGCCGGGACGGAGCGCCGGTGCGCGTCACGGTTTCCGGCATCGCCAAAGGTGTGGGCATGATCCACCCACGCATGGCCACGATGCTGAGTGTGATCCTGACCGACGCGGCCGTAGCGCCGGACACTCTCTATGGCCTGCTCACCCCGATCGTCCAGCGGACCTGGAATCAGCTCAGCGTCGATGGCGACACGAGCACCAACGACACCGTCTTCCTGCTGGCCTCGGGCGCTTCCGGGTCCGCGCGCGTGGCCACCGCCAGCGGCGAGGCCGCGATCCTCGGTCGCGCAATCGAGGCCGTCGCGAGGTCGCTGGCCCGCCAGCAGGCCGCCGACGGAGAGGGTGCCTCGACGCTCATGACCTGCCAGGTGAGCGGCGCCGCCGACGACCACGACGCCCGGGCGATCGCCCGCTCCGTTGTCAGCAGCAGCCTCCTCAAGGCCGCCATCCACGGCCGCGACCCCAACTGGGGCCGCGTCGCCAGCGCCGCCGGCAATGCCCGCCTCCCCGACGAGGAACTCCTCGTTGCCGCCGGGCTCCACCAGACGGAAGCCACCCCGCGCGCCGGCCGCCGCCCAGATTTCGATCTGGAGTTGCTGCGCATCGCCATCGCCGGCACCCTGGTCTTCGCCGGCGCTCCCCTACCCTTCGACCGCGACGCCGTCAGGAAGGCAATGGATGCCCCGGAGGTGCTGATCCGCCTGGACTTAGGCCTGGGCGGCGGATCCGGCGAGGCGTTCGGATGCGACCTCACCGAGCAGTACGTCATCGAGAACGCGGAGTACACCACGTGAGCGAAGTCCTCGTCCTCAAGCTCGGCGGGACCACGCTCGCCGACCAGGCGCACATCCTCGACGAGGTCGCCACGGTGGCGCGCGAGCGTCCCGTAGTGCTCGTCCACGGCGGCGGCAAGCGAATCACCGAATGGCTCGAGCGCCTGGGCGTGCCCAGCCGCTTCGAAGGCGGGCTGCGGGTCACCGACCAGGCCGCCCTGGACGTGGCCGCGGCCGTTCTCCGGGGAGTGGTCAACTCGGAGCTCGTCTCGGACCTGCGCGACCGCGGTGTCGACGCCGTGGGTCTCTCGGGCGTGGACGGCGGCCTGATGATCGCCGAACGCGTGCCGGGCCTCGGCCTGGTGGCTCATGTCGTGGGCTTGCGACGCGATTTCCTCGATCAGCTGCTCGTGGCCGGTGAGCTGGCCGTGGTTGCGCCACTCGCCCGCGACGAGCAGGGCATCGTCTGCAACGTCAACGCCGACGACGCCGCGGCCGGGATCGCCGCGGGCCTGGGAGCCCGCCAGCTCGTGCTGATGACGGACGTTGACGGCATCCGCGACGCGGCGGGAAAGAAGGTCGCCACGATGAGCGCGGATGAGGCTGAGAAGCTGATCGCCGACGGCGTCATCAAGGGCGGCATGGTGCCCAAGATCCGGGCCGCCCTGCAGGCCGTGAACTGGTCGGACGCGGAAGCGGTCATCTGCGATTCGAAGGATCCTCACGCCCTCAGCCGGGCCCTGCACGACCCGAACTTCGGCACCAGGATCACCCGCCCTGAGGGACGGGCCGCGAGCGCGCCCAACAAAGCGCCGGCTGCGTCGCCTGAGATCGGATCGTGATCATGACCCTCAACGGCAGCCAGCCAAACGTCAAGCAGCGGCGGCAACGTATCGTGCTCGACTTGATCTCGCATTCTCCGATCGGCAGCCAGGAGGAGCTCGTGGAGCTGCTTCACGAGCGCGGCTTCGAGGTCACCCAGGCGACGGTAAGTCGCGACGCGGCAGAACTTGGCCTGGTGAAGGTGCCGCGCGGCGATCGGCATGTCTATGCCACGCCGGAAACGGCCGCCACAGGGAACGCCTACGACGCCCGGCTCCAGCGCTTGCTCGAGGACATCCCCGTCGGAGTCGGCCGCAGCGGTCTCAGCCTGGTGCTGCTCGCCACGCCGGGCTCGGCCGGCGCGATCGCCCAGGCGATCGATCAGTCGAGCCTGACCGACCAGATCGGCACCCTGGCTGGGGACAACACCCTGCTGGTCCTGTTCGAGACCGAAGCCGCCCTCGAGCTGTGGCTGGCCCGCTTTCAGACATTCCAACCGTCGGACGCATCGGCCCTGCCGAACGGACGACTATTCCCGCATTCGGAGGCTCCTCTATGAAAAAGGTGGTGCTCGCCTATTCCGGTGGACTCGACACATCGGTCGCCGTCGCCTGGCTGCGCGAGCAGTACGACGTGGAGGTGGTCACCCTCACCGTCGACCTCGGCGGCGGAGTGTTGAAGGAAGACATCGACCGCCGGGCCATCAGCGCCGGCGCCGGCCGCGCCTACGTCGTCGACGGCCGCGAACGCTTCGTGCGTGACTTCTGCTGGCCCCACGTCCAGGCCGGCGCGCTCTACCAGGGCGTCTACTCTCTGGCGACCGCGATGGCACGGCCGATGATCGCCCAGCTCCTGGTCGAAGTCGCGCACAAGGAAGGCGCCGACGCCGTCGCCCACGGCTGCACCGGCAAGGGCAACGACCAGGTCCGCTTCGATGTCGCGACGCACGCCCTCGACCCATCGCTGGCCGTCATCGCCCCGATGCGCGTCGGCATGGGCCTCTCGCGCGAGCAGGAGATCGAGTACGCGAAGGCCCGCAACATCGAGATCACGATCTCCAAGGAATCGATCTACTCCATCGACGTCAACCTCTGGGGTCGCTCGATCGAGGCCGGCATTCTCGAGGATCCCTGGACGGCGCCGCGAGCCGACGTCTACCGGTGGACCGTCGATCCGGACAAGGCCCCCGCTCCGGTGGAGATCATCGTCGGCTTCGAGGGCGGCGTGCCGGTCTCGCTCGACGGCGAGCGGCTCGATCCGGTGGTCCTGGTCGAGAAGATCCACGAGCTGGCTTGTGCCCACGGCATCGGCCGGGTCGACCACGTCGAGGACCGCCTGGTCGGCATCAAGAGCCGCGAGGTATACGAGGCTCCGGCCGCCACGGTCATCCATCGAGCCCACCGTGCCCTCGAGGGTTTGACCCTCACCAAGGACACTCTCCGGTTCAACCGCGTTGTGGCCGACGAGCTGGCGCAGCTGACCTACGACGGGCTGTGGTTCAGCGCCCTTCATCGAGACCTGCGCGCCTACGCCGCCAGCAGCCAGCGCGTCGTCAGCGGCGACGTCCGAGTCCGGCTCGACCACGGCAACGCCGTCATCGTCGGCCGGCGCAGCCCGCTTTCGCTGTACGACAAGGCCCTCGCCACGTACGACGCCGACGACGCCTTCGACCACGCCAGCGCGGTCGGGTTCATCGAGATCTTCGGTCTGCCGCTCCGGACCGAGGCCGCCCGTCACGGGGCCGTGGGACGCCATCACGGCGCCGCCTGGACATGGACCGAGCCGTTGCTCGAGGAACTGCCGACGAAGATCTTCGACTCGCCCGCCAGGGCGGCAAAGTAGCGAGGAGGAACCGGACGCGTCCAAAGCTCGCCAGTCGATGAACGAACCCGCGCGACGATCCGCGCCCGGGCCCGAGCCTGCGGCTGCCCGTGGGTCCGCCCGCGCGCGCGGCGCCGCGCCCGGGCTCGAGCCCGAAGGACCTCCCGGCTCGACAGGGCTTGCGAGCCCTCATGCCGACGCCCCTGTGGACGCCGAGCGCAAGCTGCGCGAGCTCGAGTTCCTCCACGAGTTCGCCAAGCTGCTCACGACGGCGCGGAACTGGGATGAGCTGATGCGGACGATCGTGGATCGGACCACGACCGCCCTCGATGTCGAGGTCTGCTCCGTCTACCTCAAGGAGCGCGACGAGGCAAGCCTGCGGCTGGCCGCCACGAACGGCCTGGACCGCGACCAGATAGGCAGCGTCACCCTTGCCCTGGGCGAAGGGCTCACGGGGCGCGCGGCGCTCATCGGCCGACCCGTCGCTTCGCCGGATGTCCGCGTCGATCCGCGGTTCAAGTGGGTGCCGGGGTTCGACCAGTCGCAGTTCGTCTCGATGCTCTCGGTGCCGCTGCCCTGGAACGACACGATCATCGGCGTTATCAACGTTCAGGCGACCGAGACACGCCTCTTCTCGCCCGAGGAGGTGGAGTTCCTGGTCACGATCGGAGCGCTCCTGGGCGGCATCGTCGAGAAGGGCCGGCTCCAGGCCGAGGCCGAAGAGCAGCTCCAAACCCTGACCGCCCTGGACGGCGCGCGGGCCGAGCTTCTGGCGGTGGTCACGCACGAGCTGCGCACGCCGCTGGCGGTCGTCCGAGCATATGTCGACCTGCTTGCCGACGCGGCCACGGACGCCGCCGGCGGCGGCTCGAAGCCCGACCCCAAGCTCGTCGAAGAGTGGCGCAGCCAGGCGATCGGACAGGTCACGCGGCTGGACAGGCTGGTCGATTCGATCCTGGCCTCGGTTCGGGGCGAGGGGTTGGCCGCGGGTCTTGCGCGCGTGCCGTTCGACATCGCCCGTGCCGTCAACGACACGATCGGCGAGATGGCGCCGCTGCTGCGCGAGCACCCGCTTCGCCGCGCCGGAACCTGGGAGGAGCTGGTTGGGATAGGCGACGAAGGCCGCTTCCGCCAGGTCCTCGAGCATCTCCTAGAGAACGAGGTGAAGTATTCGCCCGAGGGCGGCTCCGTCAGCGTCGGGGCGTGGCGGATCGGCGGCGAAGTCCAGGTTTACGTGACCGACGACGGGGCCGGGATTCCAGAGTCGGAATGGGAATCGGTCTTCGACGCCTACGTTCGAACGGCGAACCGGCCGCGCGGCTCCGGGATCGGGCTCTACGCCGCCCGGCGACTCATGAATGCGATGGGTGGACGTGTCTGGTTGGAATCAAACGGGTACGGTGGTAGTAGGTTTATGGTTGCGGTGCCGGAAATGCGCGACACTTCTGGGGACGCCGGCGGCCCCGAGGCGGGCGTGATGTCCGAAGCGGGTTCGGACGGGTAGCGAACCGGTAGCGGAGCGCACGAGCGCAATCTGGAGCGGAGGGCACGAATTGAGCTCAATGGGTCCGGTGACGGAGGCGAGCCTGCTGATCCTCGTCGTCGACGACGAGCCGGCGATGGTCGGCGCCGTTTCGGCTCTGGTCGGTCGCGCCGGACACCGCGTGGTCACGGCCTACGATGGCAACGCCGCCCTCCGTCGCTTTTCGGAGGAACGCCCGGACCTTGTCCTGCTGGACCTGGCCATGCCCGGGTTGGACGGGGTGGAGGTCTGCCGCGCCATCCGTCGCATGTCGCAGACGCCGATCATCGTCCTCACCGGCGAGGCCGACGAACGGGCCAAGGTTGAGGCGCTCGACACGGGCGCGGACGATTACGTGGTCAAGCCGTTCGGCAAGCAGGAACTCCTGGCCCGGATCAGGGCAGTGATGAGGCGACGCAGCAACGAGGCGGAGCCGCGTGGCGCAGGAGAGTTGCGGTGGGGCTCCATCGTGCTCGACCGCGGCCGTCACACCGCGTCGGTGTCGAGCGAGGAGCTCGTCCTCACCCGGACTGAATACAGCCTGCTCGCATCGCTGGTTGCCGCGGCCGGCCACGTCGTCTCGCACAGCTCGCTGCTCTCGGCAGGCTGGCCGGGCGAACCGAACCCGGACCCGCAGTGGCTGAAGCCGCACCTCGCCCGACTCCGCTCCAAGCTCGAGGAAGCCGGTGCGCCGGTCCCGGCATCAGTGCGCGGCGTCGGCTACCGCCTCGAGGAAGCCGGTTAGCCTCGCCGCCCCGCAGCGGAACCGCCACTGCGCTATACCCGCTACCCGGAATACACGAAGCCCGCGCTGCCTGCCGAAAGGTGCGCGGGCCGGAGTGTGATTTCTGGCTGTGTCAGCGGGGCTTCAGTCGAGCGGCCCCAGGGGTACCGGCCTCGAGCCGGTCGAAGGATGAGGAATGACCGCGGGGTTACTCGGCCTCGGCGTGAGACGGGGCGACGAACCAGGCCACGACCAGGACTGCGAAGCTGAGGAATGCGGCTGCGATCACTTCTTGGCTCCTTCGGCTGAACCAGGGACTTGCGTCCCGTTTCAATGGAAAGTCTAGGTAGGGCATCGGTTGGAATCAGTAGCGCGCCGGTACGTCTTGGGTGGCGGAGAGGTGTCGCCGCGGTTGCGCTTGGGGACGTTCCCCTGATTCGGCGGCGCGGGGCGCGCGCGGCCGGCTGGAAGCCACGGGAATCGAGCGCCGCCGGTTGCGCCAGGGCGGCGGCGCTGTTGCGGTTGGGGTGAGCGAACGTTGCTCAGGACTGCCAGGCAACCTCGCCGTGCTGTGAAGCGTCCAGCCCTGCTTCTTCTTCCGCTTCGCCG
>Ga0302298_10000231_pt1 | contig 12185 bp, 13 predicted proteins | sample III_Fen_N3_3_FD_198757 | JGI IMG/M metagenome (GOLD analysis project Ga0302298, IMG submission 198757) | Peat permafrost microbial communities from Stordalen Mire near Abisko, Sweden - III_Fen_N3_3 | ecosystem: Environmental > Terrestrial > Soil > Wetlands > Permafrost | place: Sweden: Abisko...
GCCGCCTGCCGCAGCCTTTGCGCGACGAGCGGATGGTCCTTGCGCAGGAAGCTGCCGACGACGAGCGCGCGGTCGAGCGCGTTGAGTTCCGCCACGGGCAGCCCGAGCCACGGTGCGGTGCCCGGCCTGGCCTCGCCGCGGAAGTCGCTTTGCCGCAGCCGGAAATCGATGTTGTCGCTGCCCAGCCCGCGCACCAGGCGCGCGGCCAGCGTCAGCTCCTCCAGCGTCGCGTGCGGGGAAACCAGCGCCCCCAGCGACTGCGGTCCATGCTTGCCGACGACATCCTTGAGGCCGTTGGCGACGTACTCGAGCGCCGTCTGCCAGTCGACTGCCTTCCACTCCCCGCCCTGCTTCACCATCGGCGCGGTCAGGCGTTCGGAGGAATTGAGGCCCTCATACGAGAAGCGGTCCTTGTCGGAGATCCAGCATTCGTTGACCGCCTCGTTCTCGAGCGGCAGCACGCGCATCACGCGGTTGCCTTTCACCTGGACGACGAGGTTGCTGCCGAGCGAATCGTGCGGCGACACCGACTTGCGGCGCGCCAGTTCCCACGTGCGCGCGGAGTAGCGGAACGGCTTGGACGTCAGCGCGCCCACCGGGCACACGTCGATCGAATTGCCGGACAGCTCGGAGTCGATGGTCTTGCCGACGAACGCGACGATTTCCGAGTGCTCGCCGCGGCCGATCATCCCCAGCTCCATCACGCCGGCGATCTCCTGGCCGAAGCGCACGCAACGCGTGCACTGGATGCAGCGCGCCATTTCCTCCGCGGAAATGAGCGGGCCCAGCTCCTTGTGGAACACGACGCGCTTCGGCTCCGCGAAGCGCGATGCCGAGCCGCCATAACCGACCGCGAGATCCTGCAGTTGGCATTCGCCGCCCTGGTCGCAGATCGGGCAGTCGAGCGGATGGTTGATGAGCAGGAACTCCATCACGCCCTGTTGCGCCTTGACCGCCGGCTCCGAATGCGTCCAGACCTTCATGCCGTCGCTGACCGGCGTGGCGCACGCAGGCAGCGGCTTGGGCGCCTTCTCGACCTGCACCAGGCACATGCGGCAGTTGGCGGCGATCGACAGCTTCTTGTGATAGCAGAAATGCGGGATGTAGATGCCGAGCTGGTTCGCGGCGTCCATCACCGTGGCGCCGTGCGCGACTTCAACCGGCCTGCCGTCGACTTCGATTTTCAACATGGGAGTGTCGGTTTCGCCTGGGCCTAAACGTAGGGTGAGACCAGGCAGCGCTTGTGGTCGATGTGGTACTGGAATTCGTCGCGGAAGTGCTTGATGAAGCTCTTCACCGGCAGCGCGGCGGCATCGCCCAGCGCGCAGATCGTGCGCCCGGCGATGTTGTCGGCCACCGACGTCAGCTTGTCCAGGTCCTCGTTCCTGCCGTGCCCGTTCTCGATGCGGTCCACCATCCGCCACAGCCAGCCGGTGCCTTCGCGACACGGCGTGCACTGGCCGCAGGACTCCTCGTAATAGAAATAGGAGAGGCGCAGCAGCGACTTGACCATGCAGCGCGTCTCGTCCATCACGATCACTGCGCCCGAGCCCAGCATGGAGCCTGCCTTGGCAATGGAGTCGTAGTCCATGTCGGTGGCCATCATCACGTCGCCCGGAAGCACCGGCATCGACGACCCGCCGGGGATGCAGGCCTTGAGCCGGCGGCCGCCGCGCATGCCGCCGGCCATTTCGAGCAGCGTGGTGAACGGCGTGCCGAGCTTCACCTCGTAGTTGCCCGGCCGCTCCACGTCGCCGGAGACCGAGAAGAGCTTGGTCCCGCCGTTGTTGGGCTTGCCCAGTTCCAGGAACGCCTCGCCGCCGTTGCGCATGATCCATGGCACCGCGGCAAATGTCTCCGTGTTGTTGATCGTCGTCGGCTTGCCGTAGACGCCGTAGGACGCGGGGAACGGCGGCTTGAAGCGCGGCTGCCCCTTCTTGCCCTCGAGCGACTCGAGCAGCGCCGTTTCCTCGCCGCAGATGTACGCGCCGAAGCCGTGGTGATTGTGCAGGTGGAAGGTAAACTCCGACCCGAGGATGTTCGCGCCGAGCAGGCCTGCCGCATACGCTTCGGCGACGGCCTCCTCGTTGCGCAGGTAAGTGTCCCAGATCTCGCCGTGGATGTAGTTGTAGCCGCGCGTCGCACCCATCGCGTAGGCGCCGATGGCCATGCCCTCGATGACCGCATGCGGGTTGTAGCGCAGCAGGTCGCGATCCTTGAACGTGCCGGGCTCGCCTTCGTCCGAGTTGCAGACGACGTACTTGTCGCCGGGAAACTGGCGCGGCATGAAGCTCCACTTGAGTCCGGTCGGGAAGCCGGCGCCGCCGCGGCCGCGCAGCGCCGAGCGCTTGACCTCGGAGATGACCTGCTCGGGTGGAATCTTCTCGGCGATGATCTTCTTCAGCGCGTCGTAGCCGCCACGTGCGACATAGTCGGCGAGCCGCCAGTTCTTGCCGGTGAGCCCGGCCATCAGGATGGCGTCGGGCCCGTAGTCGAGGAACTCCGAAGGCGCGTTCACTCGGCCTTCCCCGCAGGCGCCGGATTGCCTTCGCCGCGATCCGCCGCGGCCTTGAGTTCGTCCACCAGCTCGTCGAGCTTCGCGGGATTCATCCAGCTGCACATGCGGCGGTCGTTGACGACGAGCACCGGCGCGTCGCCGCACGCGCCCATGCACTCGCCTTCCTTCAGCGTGAACGCGCCGTCGGCCGTGGTCTCGTTGAAGCCGATGCCGAGCTTCTGCTTCAAGTGCGCGGCGGCCACGTTGGCGCCCTGCAGCGCACACGGCAGGTTGGTGCAGATGCTGACCTTGAACCGCCCTACGGGCTGCAGGTTGTACATCGTGTAGAACGACGCGACTTCGTAGACGGCGACCGGCGCCATGCCGAGGTGGCCGGCAACGGCGTCCATGATCTCGGTCGTCAGCCTGCCGTGCTCGGCCTGCGCGAGCGCGAGCGCCGACATCACCGCCGACTGCTTCTGCTCGGGCGGATACTTGGCGATCTCGCGATCGATCAAGGTGCGGGTTGTGGTGGAGAGCATGGCTTCGTTGCCGTCAGCGGATGTAGTAGCCGGAGACACGCCAGACGTCTTTGTCGCCGAGCATCCAGATGATGTGTTCGCTGGCGACCTTGCCGCTGGCGAACTCCGACTCGAACTCGATGATCGAGTAGTCGCCGTCCGGCGCTCCCGGCATGGAATGGCTGCGCGCGAACTTGACCGGCTTCCGCTGCTTGAGCTTGCCGAAGGGCTTGCGCGCGTCGGTGAGCCCGGTGATCCACTTCTGCCGCGTGACGACCGACTTGAGATACGGCGCCGCGCCATCCCAGGCAACGCCGAACTTGCCGGCATCGAGAAGCGCAAGCCAGTCCCGTGACGCCTCGATCGCCTCCTTGTCGTCGCGTTTCGACGGCTGAAACTTGTCGTCGGCGGGCGGCGCGTCCGGTGCGGCAGCCGGCGCCGCGGGCGCAGCAGGAGGCACAGCGGGCGGCGTGGCCGGCTGAGCCACCGCAAGCGCGCACCACGCTGCGGCGGCGAACATCATGAGCATCCGGCGCATCATCGGTCGACTCATCTGTCAATTGAGCCGAACACGATGTCCTGCGTGCCGATGATCGCGACCACGTCGGCGATCATGTGGCCCCGCGACATTTCGTCCAGCGCCGCCAGGTGCACGTAGTCAGGCGGACGCAATTTCACGCGATACGGCTTGTTCGCGCCGTCGGAGATGATGTAGACGCCGAACTCGCCCTTCGGGTGCTCGACCGCCGCATAGGCCTCGCCCGGCGGCACGTGCATGCCCTCGGTGAACAGCTTGAAATGGTGGATCAGCTCTTCCATGTTCGACTTCATCGACTCGCGGTCGGGCGGCGCCACCTTGTGGTTTTCCACGATCACCGGACCGGGGTTGGTGCGCAGCCATTCGACGCACTGTCCGATGATCCGGTTCGACTGTCGCATTTCCTCCACTCGCACGAGGTACCGGTCGTAGCAATCCCCCGTCAAGCCCACCGGGATGTCGAACTGAAGTCGGTCGTACACCTCGTAGGGCTGTTTGCGGCGCAGGTCCCACGGCACGCCGGAGCCGCGCAGCATGGGGCCGGTGAAGCCAAGCGCCATCGCCCGTTCCGGCGTGACGACACCGATGCCGACCGTGCGCTGCTTCCAGATCCGGTTCTCGGTCAGCAGTTCCTCGTACTCGTCGACGCATTTCGGAAAGCGGCGGACGAAATCGCCGATGAAGTCGAGAAGCGACCCGCGGCGATTCTCGTTCAGCCGCTCCATCGCCCGCACGCTCTTCAGTTTCGACGGCTGGTACTGCGGCATCTGCTCCGGCAGGTCGCGGTACACGCCGCCCGGCCGGTAATACGCCGCGTGCATGCGCGCGCCGGACACCGCCTCGTACGCGTCGAACAGGTCCTCGCGCTCGCGGAATGCATACAGGAACGGCGTCATCGCGCCGATGTCCAGCGCGTGGCAGCCCAGCCACAACAGGTGATTGAGGATGCGCGTGATCTCGTCGAACATCACGCGGATGTATTGCGCGCGCACCGGCACTTCGAGCCCCAGCAGGCGCTCGATGGCCATGCAATACGCGTGCTCGTTGCACATCATCGAGACGTAATCGAGCCGGTCCATGTACGGCAGCGACTGGATGTAGGTCTTGTGCTCCGCCAGCTTCTCGGTGGCACGGTGCAGCAGGCCGATGTGCGGATCGGCGCGCTCGATGACCTCGCCGTCGAGTTCGAGGACGAGCCTCAGCACGCCGTGGGCCGCCGGATGCTGCGGCCCGAAGTTCATCGTGTAGTTTCTGATTTCCGCCACGGTTCAGTGTCGTTCCACGTTCGCTATTTCGAACCCGCATAATTTTCTTCGCGGATGACCCGCGGCGTGATCTCGCGCGGCTCGATCGACACCGGCTGGTAGATCACCCGCTTCTGCTCGGGGTCGTAGCGCATCTCGACGTAGCCCGACAGCGGAAAATCCTTGCGGAACGGATGGCCGACGAAGCCGTAGTCGGTAAGAAGACGGCGAAGGTCAGGGTGGCCGTCGAACACGATGCCGTAGAGGTCGAACGCCTCGCGCTCGAACCAGTTGGCCGCCGGCCAGACGTCGACCACGGAAGGCAGGATCGGAAAATCGTCGTCGACAGCGAACGCGCGCACGCGCAGCCGGTGATTGTGCGACAGCGACAGCAGGTGATAGACGGCGGCGAAGCGCGCGCCCTGCCAGGCGCCGTCGCCATAGGTCGAGTAGTCGACTCCGCAGGCGTCGATCAGCGACTCGAACCGGAACTCCGGCCGGTCGCGCAGCGCGCGCATCACGTCGGACAGCCGCTCCGCCGCCACGACGACCGTCACCTCGCCCAGCGCGACGGTTACGCTCGTCAGGGGCGGGTCGAAGGCGGCGGCGAGCGCGGCGGCCAGCGTCTCGGTGCGTGTGGACATCATCGCGCGATCGTGTTGGTGCGCCAGATCTTGTTCTGGAGCTGCAGGATGCCGTAGAGGAGCGCCTCGGAGGTCGGCGGGCAGCCCGGGACGTAGATGTCGACCGGGACGATGCGGTCGCAGCCGCGCACCACCGAGTACGAATAGTGATAGTAGCCGCCGCCGTTCGCGCACGAGCCCATCGAGATCACCCAGCGCGGCTCGGCCATCTGGTCGTACACCTTGCGCAGCGCCGGCGCCATCTTGTTGCACAGCGTGCCGGCGACGATCATCACGTCGGACTGGCGCGGGCTGGGCCGGAACACCACGCCGAAGCGGTCGAGGTCGTAGCGCGCGGCGCCCGCGTGCATCATTTCCACGGCGCAGCACGCGAGGCCGAAGGACATCGGCCACATCGAGCCGTTGCGCGCCCAGTTGATGACGCTGTCGAGCGACGTCGTGACGAAGCCCTTGTCGAAAACGCCTTCAATGACGGACATGGTTCGCCCTTGCGCCGGCCGTGAGTGCGGTCATTCCCATTCCAGCGCGCCCTTCTTCCACTCGTAGGCGAAGCCCACGACCAGGATGAGCAGGAACACCATCATCGCCACGAAGCCCTCGAAGCCGATTTCCGGCAGCACCACCGCCCACGGGAAGAGGAACGCGATTTCCAGGTCGAACAGGATGAACAGGATGGCGATCAGGTAGTAGCGGACGTCGAACTTCATCCGGGCGTCCTCGAACGCCTCGAATCCACACTCGTAGGGGGAAAGCTTGGCGGCGTCCGGCCGGCTGGACGAAAGGATCGCGCCGAGCGAGAGCAGGACGAGACCGAGTCCCAGGCCGACGATGATGAAAAGGAGGATCGGGAAATACTGTTCCAGCATCATTGGTCCCGTGGCGCGGAATGCACCCACTGTCCTCGCATTTTACCGCGCGCGGCGGAGTTCGGCTTGGTTCATCGCATCTGGTGCCGACGGGGAGACTCGAACTCCCACGGCTTTCGCCACTGCCCCCTCAAGACAGCGTGTCTACCAATTTCACCACGTCGGCAATTCAGGATTCCAACCGCATGTATCGCAACATCTGCGTCAACCCGCGGCTACCCGCAACCAAGGCACCGCTTTGAAGCGCCGGGTCCCCGCTTACTTCGCGCTTATTTCGGTATATCGCCGGCCTTCGACGCCGGCGCGGGCGCGGGAGTGGCCGGCGCGGGGACGGCAGGCGCCGGCGCCGCCGGCGCACCTTCCACGGCCTTGGTCGCCGGCACTTCCTGCATCACGCCCTGCACGCCGCCCGACTTCGTGTGGCCCATGCTGAGGTAGGTCAGTCCGAGGCTGGTCAGGAAGAAGACCGCCGCGAGGATCGCCGTGGTGCGCGACAGGAAATTGGCCGAACCCGCCGCGCCGAAGAGGCTGCCCGACGATCCGCTCCCGAACGCGGCGCCCATGTCCGCACCCTTGCCGTGCTGCAGCAGGATGAGGCCGCACAGCGTGATCGCGACCACGACCTGCAGGACGAAAAGTACTGTTTCCAACATTGCCATTGTGTCTGCTCCGGCATTCGCGATGGCCCTGGTCAGGCCGCCGCTATCGCCAAAAATTCCTTCGCGTCCAGCGATGCGCCGCCGACGAGTCCGCCATCGATGTCGGGCATCGCGAAGAGTTCCGCCGCATTCGCGGCCTTCACGCTGCCCCCGTACAAGATCTTGACCTCCGCGGCACCCGCCGCGACCAGCCGCTGCCGCAGGAACCCATGCACCGCCTGCGCTTCGGCCGGAGACGCCGTGCGTCCGGTGCCTATCGCCCAGACCGGCTCGTAAGCCACGACTATCCGCGCTACCTGCGCACCCAGCACCGCCGCCGCCGCGTCGAATTGCCGGCCTACCACCGCCAGCGTCTGCCCGGCATCGCGTTCGGCAAGCGTTTCGCCCATGCACACCAAAGGCGTCACGACTGCTGCCAGCGCCGCCGCGGCCTTCGCCCCGACTTCGGCATCCGTCTCGCCATGGAATTGCCGGCGTTCCGAATGCCCGACCAGCACGTAACGGCAACCGAATTCCGCCAGCATGCCCGCGGACACCTCGCCGGTAAACGCGCCTGCCGCGTGCGCGCTCACGTCCTGCGCGCCCCACCCAATCGCCGACCCTGCCAACGCCTCGCGTGCCTGTGCCAGAAACGGAAACGGCACGCACAACCCCATCGCCCTGCCGGCCGGTGCGCTCCAGCCGGACCGAAGCGACGACAATAGCGCCGCGTTCGCCGCCAGCCCACCGTTCATTTTCCAGTTGCCGACGGTGAGTTTCCCGCGCATTTCGACCGAGCTTTCCGGAGCCGTTTACAGACTCGAGTACCTAAACCTTGAGATTTTACCGCACCGCACCACTGTGGGTCAACGCGGCGGGCGGGACACCCGGCGGATTGGGGCGGTTCAGACGCCGGCCAGGGCGCGCAACCGGCGAATCAGCAGCGGCAGGAACCAGACCGCCAGCGTGAGTGCGGCCAGCGTGGCAGCCACCGGACGGGCGAAGAACGCCGTCAGGCTGCCGTCGGACTTGATCATCGACGTGATGAAATTTTCCTCGAGCATGCCGCCCAGGACCACGCCAAGGATTGCCGGCGCCACCGGGAAGCCGTTCTCCTCCAGCACGAACGCGACCACGCCGGCCACCAGCATCACCGTCACGTCGAATGCCGTGTTGTTGATCGCGAAGGAGCCGACGACGCAGAACAGCATGATCACCGGCATCAGCACCGTCCTGGGCACCTTGAGGATCTGCTTCGAAACCTTGATGCACCACCATCCCAGCGGAATCATGATGATGTTGGCGATGATGAAGAGCAGGTAGACCGCATAGATGTTCTGCGGATTGTTGGTGAACAGCGACGGCCCGGGGTTCATGTTCTTCATGTACAGCACGCCGATCACGATCGCGGTGATCGAGTCGCCCGGAATGCCGAACACGAGCGCGGGAATCCAGGCTCCCGCCAGCGCGCTGTTGTTGGCCGACCCCGATTCGACGATGCCCTCGACGTGGCCGGTGCCGAACTTCTCCGGTTCCTTCGAGAATTTCTTGCTGATCGCATAGGACATCCACGCAGCGATGTCTGCGCCGGCGCCGGGAAGCGCGCCGACCAGCGTGCCCAGCGCGCTGCCGCGCAGGATCTGGATCGGGTACTTCTTCGCGAGACCCCACATGCCCTTGAAGACGTTGCCCAGCGGCTGGTCGACAATCTTGAGCGGCGGATCGGTGTCGACCGCGAAGCGGATGATTTCGGAGATCGCGAACATGCCGATCATCAGCGGGATCATGCCGATCCCGCCGAGCATCTCGATGTTGCCGAACGTGAAGCGCGGAAAGCCGGCCGGATTGCCCAGGCCGACGCATGCGACCAGCAGGCCCAGCAGCAGCGACACGAAACCCTTGAGCGGGCGGTCTGAGGTCATGAAGACCGCGCAGGTCAGGCCCAGCAGCACCAGCCAGAAATACTCGAACGAGCTGAATTTCAGCGCGAACTCGGCGAGCGTGGGCGCCGCCAGGATCAGGACCGCCGTGCCGAACAGGCCGCCGATGGCGGAGAAGACGAGGCCCGCGCCCAGCGCCGTTTCCGCCTGGCCCTTCTTGGTCATCGCATAGGCTTCGTCCGTATACGCGGCGGACGCCGGCGTGCCCGGCATGCGCATCAGGCAGCCGGGGATGTCGCCGGAAAATATCGCCATCGCCGTCGCGGTGACGATGGCCGCGATGGCCGGTATGGGCGCCATGAAGAACGTCACGGGCACGAGCAGCGCCGTGGCCATCGTCGCCGTGAGTCCGGGAACCGCGCCGACGAACAACCCGAACAGCGACGCCGCCAGCATCACCCATATGTTGTACGGGTCGAATACCAGCGCAAACGCCTGGGACCAGGCGGGACTCAATGCAATCGCCTCGCGGGTGCCGCAATCCTCACCATGCGACTCCCTGCAACAGTCCCCATGGCAGCGGCACCTTCAAGAGCTTGTAGAACGCATAGTGGATGCCGAGCGTCATCGCGACGGCCAGCGGCACGATCCACTTTGCGGGAACGCCGTAGACCCAGAACAAAAGGCCCAGGTAGATCACGCCGAGCGGGATGAAGCCCAGCTTGTCGACGGCCAGGATGTAGAGCACGTTGACGCCCAGCGTCAGCACGAAGGCGACGACATGCTTGCGCGAGCGGGTCCATCCGGCGAACGCGATCCACTCGGCGCGCTCGCCCCATGCCCGCCGCGTGGCGAGTCCCTTGACGATCAGGAGCGCGCCGCACACCGCGAGGCCGACCGCCAGGAATCCGGGGAACAGCGCGGGACCCACCTGCTGCCCCGGAATCCGGGGAAAGCCCTGCACGTGAACGAGCAGGACCCCGCTGAACAGCAGCAGCAGCGCGCCCCAGACGGCGTCGTTGAGCCTCACGCGCAGGTCACTTGACGATCCCGACCGCCTTCATCGTGGCACCCAGGTCGCCATCCGACTTGGCCATGAACTTCGCGAAGTCCTCGGGCCCCGCGTAGATCACGCCGAAGCCGCGCTGCGCCATGAAGTCGGTGTAGTCCTTGCTCGCGGCGATCTTGCGGATCGCGGCCGAGAGCTTGTCGCGCGCTTCAGTCGCAAGTCCCTTCGGCGCGGCAATCCCGCGCCAGGCGGCCATCGTCCAGTTGCTGCCGGTCGCGGACTTGAGCGTCGGCACGTTCGGGTACAGCGCCGACGGCGCATCGGCCATGACGGCCAGGCTCTTCACCTTGCCGGCGTCGATCAGCGAACGTGCCTCGGGCAGCGACACCGGCGCGATCTGCACGCCGCCGGCCACGAGATCCTGCAGGCCGGGCGCGGCGCCATTGGACGGGACCCACGGCACGCTGGCCGGATCGACTTTCAGGTCCTGCAGCATGCCGGCGATGGCCAGGTGCCAGATGCCGCCCTGCCCGGTGCCGGAGGCCTTGAACTTGCCGGGGCTCGCCTTGATCGCCGCGACGAGTTCGTTGACGTTCTTGTACGGCGAATCGGCGGCGACCTGCAGCCCGGCCGGATCGGCGTTGACCAGTCCGATCGGCGTGTACGACACACCGCTCAACTCGGTGAGGCCCTGCCAGTGCATCATGCCGATTTCGACGGTGATCATGCCGATCGTGTAGCCGTCCGGCGCCGCCTGTGCGATGGCGCTGTGCCCGACGACGCCGCTGCCGCCGGTGCGGTTGACGACGTTGACCGGCTGGCCCAGTTCCTTTTCCAGCAGGGTGCCGATGATCCGGGCGGTGGCGTCCGTGCCGCCGCCGGCGCCCCAGGGCACGATCAGCGTGATGGGTCGTTCGGGATACGCGGCACAGGCCACGGTGACGAACAAGAGACCTGCCAGCGCAACGAGTGCGCGCTGCATGAGCTTCATGGAACCTCCTTGTGAACGGGATTGCGGCAACGACAATTCCGGCGACGGTGCGGCGTCTTCGTGGCAAACGGTGCGCGCATCCGGCGATGTGGCGGCGACGTTATCAGCAGGCCATGCAACCGGTCAAGTGGTCTGACCAATCCAGCGGTGTTTTGGCTGTCAGCGTTCGCCGGCGCCCGGCGGCGCAACCGCTATGCCCAGCCGCTCGCGCAGGCGGCCCGCAATGGTCGCGGTCAGCCGTGCCAAGTCGGCCTCCAGACGGAGAAAACCGGCAGTGGGCGCGAAGGTCTGTTCGTCCATGTAGAGCGTGCGCTTGATCTCGATCTGCAGGCTGTGTCGCTGCTCGGCCGGGCGGCCGTGCTTGCGGACGATTTCCACGCCCTTGTACGGATCGTTGACGGCGACCGCGTAGCCCATCTGGCGCAGCGTGTCGGCCACGAGCTGCGTGAACGCCGGCTCGCACGTCGAGCCGTCGCGGTCGCCGAGAACGAAGTCCGCGCGCTCGCGCCCCGGATCGTCGGACCGCGCATCGCCGACCGCGGGCATCGAATGGCAGTTCATGTGCCATACGACCCCGAAACGCTGGACGCGGGCATCGAGCACGGCGTCGAGCTCGGCATGGTAGGGACGCCAGTAGCGGTCGATGCGATCCGCGATTTCGGCGCAACTGATCTTGCGCGCATACATCGGCACACCGTCGGCGGCCATCCGCCACACGAGGCCGATTCCCTGCAGCGTCTTGCGGGTCGGCGCAATCGCGTGCGGCCAGGGTTCGGAGAGCAGCTCCGGATCGATGTCCGCCAGACTGCGGTTCGGGTCGATGAATGCGCGCGGGAAGCGCGCTTCGAGCAGCGTCGCGCCGAACGAAGGCGCCGCGCGCCAGAGGGTGGCGACGTGCGTGTCCTCCGCCTGGCGCACGAGCGCGCGCGGCGGCGCATGGTCGAACTCCTCCGGATACGACGTGCCGGAATGCGGCGAATCGAGCACCAGCGGGACTGCGTCGCCCGCGGGATCGTGACGCAGAAACGCTTCATGCATCATTGAGGTAGCACGCCGACCTGTGGCCGGGCGCGATCTCGACGAGCGGCGGCGCCGACTCGCGGCACTTCGGCATCGCGTGCGGGCAGCGGGGATGGAAGTGGCAGCCGGAGGGTGGGTCCAGCGGCGACGGGATCTCGCCCTTGATCGGCACGAACGTGCGCTTGCCCGGCGTCACCCTGCCCACCTCCGCAAGCAGTGCCTGCGTATACGGGTGATTGGCGTGCGCGAACAGTTCGGCCGACGGCGCGCTCTCGACGACGCGTCCCAGGTACATCACGACGACGCGGTCCGAGATGTACTTGACGACGCCCAGGTC
>Ga0302298_10000235_pt1 | contig 11884 bp, 11 predicted proteins | sample III_Fen_N3_3_FD_198757 | JGI IMG/M metagenome (GOLD analysis project Ga0302298, IMG submission 198757) | Peat permafrost microbial communities from Stordalen Mire near Abisko, Sweden - III_Fen_N3_3 | ecosystem: Environmental > Terrestrial > Soil > Wetlands > Permafrost | place: Sweden: Abisko...
AATAAGCTTTAACTCAAACCCCGTTACCCAAAAATCCGGATGCTCAGGTAATTTTCACAGCTGCCGGCGGATGGCTTCGAGCATCTCGTCGGCGCGGAAGGGCTTGGCGATGAAATCGTCCATGCCCGCGGCCAGGCAGCGCTCGCGGTCGTCGACCATCGCGTTGGCGGTAAGGGCGATGATCGGCAGGCGGCGCCGGCCGAGCTCTTTTTCCCGGGCGCGTTGTTTTTCGGTGGCTTCGAGGCCGCCCATGTTGGGCATCTGAAGGTCCATCAGGACGACATCGAAAGCTTCGGTCGCCATGGCCGCCAGCGCCCTGAGGCCATCTTCGGCGAGGCTGACGCGGCAGCCGAATTTGCTCAGCAGTTTCTTGCCCAGCACTTGATTGACCGGAGTGTCTTCGACCAGCAGGATGCGCTTGCCGGTCAGGCTATCGCTGCTCGAAGACAGGCCGGGCAGGGTCTGGCCGAGTCTGGAAGTCGATGCTTCAGCCAGCCGGCAGACAATCGAGAAATGGAAGCTGCTGCCGCGCCCGGGCTGGCTTTCCAGACTGATGCTGCCGTCCATCAGTTCGACGAGCTGGGTGACGATGGCCAGGCCGAGCCCGGTGCCGCCGTATTTGCGGGTGGTCGAGCTTTCGGCCTGGGAGAATGGGGCAAAGATCATTTTCTGCTTGGCCACCGCGATGCCGATGCCGCTGTCGGTCACCGTGAAATGCAAACGCAACTTGCCGGGCTGGTCGCATTCCTCCGCCCGCACCCGGATGTCTACACCGCCCCGTTCGGTGAATTTGAGGGCATTGGCCAGCAGGTTGCTGAGAATCTGGCGCAGGCGGACCGGGTCGCTGACAATCCCGGTCGGCAGTTCGCCATCCGCCTGCCATGAGAGGCTCAGTCCCTTTTCATTGGCCTGGGCCGAATAGATGCCGACCATGCTGTCGAGGATGTCGGGCAGCGACAGCGGCAGCATCTCCAGGCTGAGCTGGCCGGCCTCGATTTTCGAGAAATCGAGAATGTCGTTGAGTACCCGCATCAGGCTTTCACCGGAGAGCTTGACCCAGGTCAGGTACTCGCGCTGGTCGGCGCTCAGCTCGGTGGCTAGCGCCAGGTCGGTCATGCCCAGGATGCCGTTCATCGGCGTCCGGATTTCGTGGCTGACTGTTGCCAGAAAGGCTGCCTTGGCCTGGGCGCCGGCTTCGGCGGCGCGGGCCAGGTTCTTGGCTTCGTCGCGCGCTGTCGTCAGGTCGCCGATGCGTTCGGCGACGGCCCGTGACATGGCATTGAAGGCAGCGCCCAGGCGGCCGACTTCGTCCTTGCCTTCCGGGACCGGCGGCGGCGTCAGGTTGCCGGCTGCGACGGCTTCGCTGGCCCGCGTCAGATCGCTCAGGTGACGCGTCAGGAAATAGCCGAGCAGGCCCATCAGGCCGGCTGAAAAAACAATTTCCAGCAGGGCGATGAGAATGCCCTGTTTGAACAACTGGCCGTGGGCTTCGGTGATCTGTCTCAGACTCAGGCCGAAGTGCAGCATGCCGAGTTTCTGGCCATAAATTTCGATCGGAATCGCCACGTCGTAACGCGGGGTGGCGCTTTCGTCTTCGAACAGGCGGAATTCGCGGTCGGGCCGTGGCAGCGGGATTTTCTCGGGCCAGCCGCTGCTCGCCAGACGCCGGCCGGCCGGGTCGGTGATGGCGAGGTATTCGATGCCGTCGGTCGTGGCGCTTTCGTCGAGCACGGCCTGGACGGTGGCGTAATCGCGCTGGGCGAGTGGCGCGACGATGGCGGCGATCAGCACCGGGGCCATTTGTTCGGCATGCAGCCTGGCCTGGGCGCCCATGTTGTCGGTCAGCAGGCGCAGGCTGTTGGTGACCAGCAGGGTCAGCATCAGCGCTTCGATGGCGATCGCCACGAACAGCAGTCGCCCGCGTACCGAACGCAGCGGCAGGAAAAGCTTCATTTGCCGCGGATGACCTGGCGGGTTTCGGCGGCGTAGGGCTCCATCGCCTCAAGTTCCCTGGGGCGCAGCTTGCGATAGCCATCGAGCTTGTTCTGCTCGAAATACTTTTTGCCCTCGTCCGAGGCGGCAAAGGACCACAGCGCTGCTTCAATTTTTGCCCGGGCAGCACCCTGGCGTTTGTTCAGCACGTACACCCGGCCGGCCATGGGCTCGCTTTCGGCCAGGATGCGCAGCGCCTCGCGTTGTTCGGCCGGCAGTTTCTGGAAATTGGCCAGCGAGGTGAAGGCCAGCGCGGCATCGCCGGCCAGCACCTGGCGGGCGACGCTGTCGGCGGCCGAGACGTAGCGCGTCGTGATCTCGCCGACGTTGTTGCTCTTCAGCCAATGGACGCCCCACAGCGAAACCAGCGAGGATGGCGACAGGGCGAGAATGGTCGTACCGCGCAGGTCGGCCGGCTTGCGATACTTGCTGTCTTTGGCGACCAGGGCGACGGCCTTGAAGTCGGCCTGGTAGGTGAGTAGCGGCAGGTAGCCGGCATCGGTCTGATAGAGGCGGGCCTGGTGGCCGGTGGTGACGGCCAGGTCATATTCCTGGTTGAGCGCGCGGCGGCCGAATTCGGTGAAATCCGGGGCGGTCTCCACTTCGACCGGAACCCCCAGGCTACGCTCAAGATACTGGCGCAGCGGCTGGTACATTTCAAGGATGACGCGGGCGCTGGTGTGCGGCGCAATACCCAGTTTGAAGCTGTTGTCCTGGGCCTGGACAGCGCTCGCCAGCAGGCTGCCGGCGAGCAGCAGGCAGGAAAGTAGCCAGGAGCGCCGTTTGCCGGCAGTCAGGGTGATCTTCACGAGTTGAGCTTTTCCAGTGCCTCGCGCAGCTTGCCCGGCTCATCGAGGCGCAGCATGCGGCGGACGGCCGGGGTGATTTCGTTGAGCTCGGCTTTCAGAATGCGATTCTTGACGGACAGGATCTGTGACGGGTGCATCGAGAAAATGCGCAGGCCCATGCCGAGCAGCAGGCGGGTGAGTTCGGGATCGCCGGCCATTTCGCCGCACACGGAAACTGGGATGTCGACCTTCTCGGCGCTCGCCAGGGTATGCGCGATGAGCATCAGTACGGCCGGGTGCAGCGGGTCGTAGAGGCTGGCCACCTGTTCGTCGGAACGGTCGATGGCTAGCGTGTACTGGATCAGGTCGTTGGTGCCGATCGACAGGAAATCGAGGCGGCGCAGGAACAGGCCGACGGCCAGCGCAGCGGCTGGAATCTCGATCATGCCGCCGACCTGGATGTGCTCGTCGAAGCTGATCTTTTCGCCGCGCAGGCTGGACTTGGCCTGCTCTAGGGCGGCCAGCGTCTGGTCGATCTCGTGGGCGTGCGCCAGCATCGGGATAAGCAGCTTGATCGGGCCGAATTTCGAGGCGCGCAGGATGGCCCGCAACTGCGTCTGAAACATCCGCGGTTCGGCCAGCGACAGGCGAATGGCGCGGCGGCCGAGGGCCGGATTGGTGTGCACGCGGTCGTTGACGTTGTTGTCCGGGCGGATGTCCTTGTCGTTGCCGAGGTCGAAGGTGCGGATGGTCACCGGGCGACCGGCCATGCCTTTGACGACCTTCTTGTAGGCCTCGAACTGTTCCTGCTCGTCGGGCATGTCGCCGCGGTCGAGGAAGAGGAATTCGGTGCGGAACAGGCCGATGCCTTCGGCGCCGCCCTCCAGGGACAGCGGCACGTCGCCCGGCAGCTCGATATTGGCGAACAGTTGCACATCGACCCCGTCGATGGTCTGCGAACGGGCCGTTTTCAGTCGTTTGAGCTTGGAGCGTTCGAGCTCGATCTGGTTCTTGCGCAGCAGGTATTCTTCGAGCACCCGCGGGTCGGGGTTGATGATGGCGACGCCGCGCGTCCCGTCGATGATGATCTGCTCGCCGTCGCGGATCAGCTGGCGGGCGTTTTCCATGCCGACGATGGACGGGATGGCCAGGCTGCGCGCCAGGATAGCCGTATGCGAGGTGGCGCCGCCGACATCGGTGATGAAGGAGGCGAAGCGGTGATCCTTGAAGGTGATGACGTCGGCCGGCGAGAGGTCGTGGGCGACGACGATCAGATTCTCTTCCTTGACGCCCTTGGCCGCTTTGACCACGGCCCGGCCCGGCCGGCCGAGCAATTCCTTGATGACGCGCTCGACAACCTGGACGACGTCGAATTTGCGCTCCCGCAGGTAGGGATCGTCGAACTGCTCGAACTGGTGCACCAGGTTTTCCATCTGCTGGACGAGCGCCCATTCGGCATTGCAGCGTCGCTCGCGGATGATTTCGCGCGGCTTGTCGACGAGTTCAGGGTCTTCCAGGAACATGGTGTGGATGTCGATGAAGGCGGCGAGCTCGGCCGGCGCGTGCTCGGTGGTTTCCTTCATGGTCTCGAGTTCGCTCTTGACCAGCTTGATGGCCGCGTCGAAACGGGCGATTTCCTTGTCCACCATGCGCGGCGCGATGGTCAGGTGCGACACTTCCAGCGTTGCGTGCGACATCAGCATCGCCCGCCCGATGGCGATGCCGCCGGAAACGCCGAGGCCGTGCAGGGTGAAGCTCATGGCGCCTTACTCCCCTTCGCCGAAATAATCGGCAATCAGCGCGAGCAGCGCGGCCATGGCTTCCGCCTCGTCCGGGCCGTCGGTTTCGATGCTGACCGTCGAGCCCTTGCCGGCGGCCAGCATCATGACGCCCATGATGCTCTTGGCGTTGATGCGGCGGCTGCCCTTGCTCATCCAGACTTCGCACTGGAACTTGCCGGCCAGCTGGGTCAGCTTGGCAGAGGCCCGGGCGTGCAGGCCGAGCTTGTTGATGATTTCAGTTTCCGTGGTCTGCATTGTCAGTGTTCCAGCATGTTGATAACGCCATCGCGACCGCCGCTGATGGCCCGCGTCAGCAGGGTTTCCATGCCCTTGTCGCGGTAGGTCAGGGCGCGCAGCAGCATCGGCAGGTTGACCCCGGCGATGCCTTCGACGCGGCCCGGTTCGAGCAGCTTGAGGGCGAGGTTGGCCGGACTGGCGCCGAAAATGTCGGTGAGCACCAGCACGCCCTTGCCGTTATCGACCAGTTGCAGCATCTGGCGGGCCAGCGGCAGCAGGTCGAGCGGGTCGTCCTGCGCCGCGACGCCGAACTGATTGAGCTGGGCCGGTCGCTTGTTCAGGACGTGGCAGGCGTTCTGGACGAGTGCCTCGCCGTAGCTGCCGTGGGTGATGAGGAGAATTCCGATCATGCGCCTGATTCTACCGCCCTTTTTCAGCGCCGGCTGACGATCAGGATGCCGAGCACGACGAGCCCGGCGCCGAGCATCTGGGCCAGTGAAACATGTTCGCCGAGCAGCCACCAGCCAAAGCCGATGGTGAGCAGCGGCCCGACCATCGAAAACAGCGAGGAACGGCCCGGCCCGAGGCGGCGGATCGCGGCCGACTGGGCGAAGACCGGGATCACCGTGGCGAAGAGCGCCATCGCCAGGCCCCAGCCATAGACGGGGAGCGGCTGGATGAAGGCGGCGAGCGGATGCGTCGCGGCAAAATGAAGCAGGGTGACGGCCGACGAAATCAGCGTGGCGAGCGCCGCGAAACGCATGGCGCCGATTTTCGCGATCATCGAGCCGCTGCCGGCAAGATAGACGGCGTACGAAATGCTCGAGCCGAAAACCAGGGCGCCGCCGATCAGCACGTCGCGCGTCTCGCCGAGGCCAAGGTCATGCACAAAGGCGAAACCGATGCCGCTGTAGCACAGGGCCAGCGCAATGCCCTCGCGGCGGGTGAAGGCCTTGCCCTGAAAGAAGACGCCGATCAGGATGGTCAGCGTCGGGTAGGTGAACAGGATCAGGCGTTCGAGGCCGGCCGAAATGTATTGCAGGCCCCAGAAGTCGAGAATGCTCGCGCCGTAATAGCCAAAACAGCCGAGCAGGAAGAGCCGCCCCCAGTCGCCGCGCGACAGGCTGGCGCCGGCCCGTTGCTCGACCAGACCGACCCACAGGAAGACCGGTAGCGCGAAACCCATGCGCAGGGCGAGCAGGGTGATGGCGTCGACGCCGTAGGGGTAGGCGAGCTTGACGAAAATGGCTTTCATCGAGAAGCCGAGCGCCGCCAGCAGGGCCAGCGCGGCGCCGGTGGCGATACTGTTTTTGCGTTCGTTCGGTATTCCCAAGGTCAAGCTCGTCGATTTGTCTGCAGGCCGACATTGAATACGCTACGCGCCACCTTGGCAATTGGCAGCCGGCAAATGGCCGGCAAGGGAATCCGCTGGGTGCAACAAGCAAAGCGCATTGCTGCCATGCGCGCGTAAACCGGGCCAGCTGCAGCGCCGGCACTTTGTTGCCCCTACAAATGCCGATAATTCCTTTAATATGCCAGGGCCAACAAGGCAGTTTAGCGGCCAATTAAAAAAATCAGGCCATAAAACATGATTCTGGGAGGAATTTGATGTCTTTCATGCCGTGGACGGACGCCCTGGAAATAGGGATCGCATCCATCGACAGCCAGCACCGCTGGCTGGTCGATGCCACCAATCGCCTGTACGGCGAAATCACCAAGCCCCGCCCGGATCGCGCCGTACTCGCCGAAATTCTCGAAGGTCTGGTCGATTACACGATGAACCACTTCGTGCTCGAGGAAGAACTGTTCGAGCGTTTCGGCTATCCCGAAACGGCGGCTCACAAGGCCGAACACGACGCCTTCACGGCGACCGCCATGGATCTGCTGATGCAGTTCGAAAGCGGCGAAAGCGTCGGCCCGCCGGTGCTCGATTTTCTCAAGGAATGGTTGTTGCACCACATCCTCAAGGTCGATCGAGCCTACGCGCCCTTCCTCAAGGCGGCCGGCGTCAACTAGCCCGGAAAACTAGGGCTCGATGCGCATGCCCCCCGCTCGCAGCAAAGCGGACGGGGTGTAAAATAAGCGTTTCCTTATTTTGCGGAGCCTGCCATGAAATCCCTGCTTGCCAGTAGCTTGTTGTTTGTCGCCCTGCCCGTTCTGGCCCAGGATATCGGTGCCTTGACCAGCGAAACGAAAAAGGCCGTACTGCCGGTCATTCCCAAGGTGGTCAATGCAATGCAGGAGGCGGTGGCCGAAAAGGGGGTGGCCGGGGCGATTCCCGTCTGCAAGGATCAGGCGCCACAACTGATCAAGGAGAAGCGTCAGGAAACTGGCTGGGACATTCGCCGTGTCAGCCTCAAGGCACGCAATGCCGAACGCGCTACGCCGGACTTGTGGGAGGTCCGCCAACTGGCTGATTTCAACATTCGTGCGGCGAACGGCGAAAAGCCCGAAACGCTGGAAAAAAGCGAAATTGTGACGGTCGATGGCAAACCGGTATTTCGTTACATGAAGGCACTGCCGGTGGCTGATGTCTGCCTGAAATGCCATGGTCCGAGAGAAGGCATGGAGGCCGGTCTGCAGGCAAAACTGACCGAAAGCTATCCGCACGATCAGGCGACCGGCTATGCCAAGGGCCAGATTCGGGGCGCCCTGACCGTCAAGCGGCCATTGTGATCCTTGCTTGATGGGCTGGCGCAAGAGAGTAATGCGTCGGTCTTTCACTCTGCTATGTCAACTTCGAAGCAGACTGCTAGAAGCGGTAATTCAGTCCCATGCTAACGAGATTACCGCTCCAGCTGGTCCTCAGATCGGCCGTGGCCGAGGCGTATGGGGCGTTGTTGTTGCTTGTCTGGGTGCTCGTGAAACTGCTTTGGGTCCGTGAGCTGGCCAGGCGGTAGTACAGATATTCGGCGCGCAGTGACCATTTTTCGCTGAGCGCATATTCCAGTCCGCAGCTCGCCGTCCAGCCGAGGCGCTCGCTTTTGGCCGTGATTGATCCGGGCAGCGTGCTGGAAATATTGCCGATCTCACCCTGAATATACTCGGTGGCCGTCAGGCGGCTCCTGACTTCGCCGGAGACGAGGCCGGCGCTGGTGTAGAGCAGCCAGTTGTCGCGGCCATGGCCAAGTCGGGCGCGCAGCATCTGCAGGTTGTCGATGCGGCTTTCCAGATGCACGGTGGAGCTCATGCTATTCCAGGGAAAGCCGCTGATCGGGCTGCTCCCGGCTGCGCTTCCCGTCTGGCTGATGCTTGCCACCCACAGATCGGCCTCCAGCCCGTACACCAGCGAGCCATATTGCCAGTCGTAGCCGAGGCTCAGGCGGCTGGCGTAGCCGGCCGGGGTGGCGTCGAGGCTGGCCGGCACGGCGTTGGCCATGGCGGCGGCGAGCTGATTGGCTTCACTGCTTTCGGGATCGGCATAGCTTGCCGATCCTGATATTTTCGTGCTGGCCCGGCCGGAACCGTAGCCGACATGGAGGCCGGCGTGGAAACCTGACCACTCATGCGCCGCCAATTCGCTGGCCGAGGCGGCTTGGGCCAGTGGCAAGAGCAGGGCGAGGCGCCATGTTTTGTTCATCCCGGCGGCCAGCCAAAATCCGGCTTTCAGCGCCGGCCGCCGAGGATGCTGCCGAGCACGCCGCGCAATATCTGCTTGCCGATTTCCCGGCCGACGGTGCCGGCGACGCCGCGCGCCGCGCTTTTCGCGGCGCTTTCCAGCACGCCTTCGCGATGCCCGCCGCGCGGCCCGATGCTGCCGCCGAGCAGTTCGCCGAGGCTGCCGAAAATGCTGCCGCCCGAGCTTTCCTGCGCCGCCGGGGCGCTTTGCCGGGTTTGCGGGGCGGGCGCCGGCTGGCCGGCATGGTTGCCCCAGTCGTTGGCCGCCGGGACGCGGTTGGCGGCGGGCGGCGCGGGAATGGCACCTGGCGCCGCTTGCTGGGTGGCAGGTTTGCCGCGCAGGATTTCGTAGGCCGATTCGCGGTCTATGGTCTGGCCATAAATGGCGAGCAGCGGCGAAGCCTGGATCAGCGCCTGGCGTTCTTCTGCGCTCAGCGGGCCGAGGCGTGAGGCGGGCGGGAAGATCGTGCTGCGCTCGACGATGCTCGGCCGGCCCTTGTCGTCGAGGAAGGAAACCAGCGCCTCGCCGACACCGAGTTCGGTGATGACGGTGGCGGCATCGAATTTCGGATTGGCGCGCATGGTCTGGGCCGCCGCCTGGACGGCTTTCTGGTCGCGCGGCGTGAAGGCGCGCAGGGCGTGCTGGACGCGATTACCGAGCTGGCCGAGGATTTTCTCCGGGACGTCGAGCGGGTTCTGCGTCACGAAATAGACGCCGACGCCCTTCGAGCGGATCAGGCGCACTACCTGCTCGACCTTGTCGGTCAGCGCCTGCGGCGCATCGGTGAACAGCAGGTGGGCTTCGTCGAAGAAGAAGACGAGCTTGGGCTGGTCGAGATCACCGGCTTCGGGCAGTTGCTCGAAGAGCTCGGAAAGCAGCCAGAGAAGGAAGGTCGAATAGAGCGCCGGCGCCTGCACCAGTTTCTCGGCAGCCAACACATTGATGACGCCGCGGCCATTCTCGTCGACCCGCATGAGATCGTTGATATTGAGCATCGGCTCGCCGAAGAACTGGTCGCCGCCCTGTTCTTCGAGCGTCAGCAGGCCGCGCTGGATGGCGCCGATCGAGGCGGTCGAGACATTGCCGTATTCGGTGGTGAAGTCCTTGGCGTTTTCGCCGACATACTGGATGCAGGCGCGCAGGTCCTTGAGGTCGATGAGCAGCAGGCCTTTGTCGTCGGCAATCTTGAAGACCAGTTGCAGCACCCCGGTCTGCGTGTCGTTGAGATTGAGCAGGCGGGCAAGGAGCAGCGGGCCCATGTCGGAAATGGTGGCGCGCACCGGCACGCCGCCCTGGCCGAAGACATCCCAGAAGGCGACCGGGTTGGCGTAGGGGGCGAAACCTTCGAGGCCGAGTTCGGCGAGGCGGGCTTCCAACTTGGGCGTGACGACGCCGGCGGCGCCCATGCCCGAGAGATCGCCCTTGACGTCGGCCATGAAGACCGGCACGCCAGCATACGACAGGCGTTCGGCGATGGACTGCAGGGTCACGGTTTTGCCGGTGCCGGTGGCGCCAGTGATCAGGCCGTGGCGATTTGCCATCTGCGGCAGCAATGCCGGGTAACCGTCTTCGGACTTGGCGAGATAGAGGGGTTCGGACATGGCGGTCTGGGCAGCAAAAAGAGAAACGACGAGATTAGCACAAGCCGCCGGCTGCCAATATTTCCCGGTCTGGCACCGCGCGGCCGGCCGGCGTGAAAAGTTTGCCTTGCCGGGCGGAATTGAAATCGTCATCATGCGGAGTATTCAAAACAAATAAACAATAGCCGCCTTGAAGGAAACCCAGTTTATAGATCGGCGTCGGGGGGAGTGGGAAAGCTGGGACCTGTGGCTGGCGAAACCGCCCAGGAAGCGTTCCCGTGAGCCGGCTCTAGACCAGCCGGCGATGGCCATCGCCAGTCTGCCCGGCAGTTTCCGGCGTCTGGCGCGTGACCTGGCCCTGGCCCGCGATCGCCAGTATTCGGCGCCGCTCGTCGAGCAGTTGCACCATCGCGTGCTGACTGCCCATCAGCGCATCTACGGTGCCGCACCGGCCCAGCGCAACAGCCTGCTGGCCTTCATCGCCGGTGGCTTTCCGGCGCTCGTGCGGAGCGAATGGCGGGTCGTGCTCAGCGCCTTCCTGCTTTTCTTCGTGCCCATCCTGATCATGCTGGTGGCGCTTCAGCACTCTCCGGACGGCGTCTATCTGATTCTTTCGCCCGAGCAGGCTGGCAATTTCCAGGACATGTACGCCCCCGATGCCGAGCACCTCGGGCGGCCGCGTCAGGCCTCGAGCGCCTGGGCGATGTGGGGCTATTACATCGCCAACAACGTGCGCATTGATTTCCAGTGTTTCGCCGGCGGCATCGTCTTCGGCATCGGCGCCATCTTTTTCCTGATCTACAACGGCCTGATGATCGGCAGCGTCGCCGGCCACTTGACCCAACTCGGCTATATTGAAACCTTCTGGGGTTTCGTCGCCGGCCACAGCGCCTTCGAATTGACCGGCGCCGTGCTGGCTGGTGCGGCCGGGCTGAAAATCGGCTACGCCCTGGTCGCCCCCGGCAACCTGGCGCGCAGTGTCGCCCTGAAGAACGCGGCGGCGGTCGCCGGCAAGTTGCTCGCCGGGGCGGCCGCCCTGACTTTCCTGGCCGCCTTCATCGAGGCTTTCTGGTCGCCGATGCGCACGATCCCGGTCAACATCAAGTACGGCGTCGGCCTCGCCCTGTGGCTTTTGACCTGGGCCTATCTCTTGCTGATCGGTCGGAGTGGTCATGCAGATTGAGCAGATCGCCATCCGCCTGCGCCGCCGCACGCCGCGCGAAGCCGTCGATCTCGGCGGCGCCATGTTGCGTGCCTGGGCCCCCGGTACCTACCGTATCTGGATGTTCACCTACTGGCCGGTCGGCCTGCTCCTGCTGGCTGTTTTCTGGCGGCACCAGAGCATTGCCGTGGGCATCCTGTGGTGGTTGAAACCGGCTTTCGACCGCGTCCTGCTCTTTACCTACAGTCGTTCGCTGTTTCACAAGCCGACCAGCCTGCGCGACGTAGTGCGCGCCCTGCCCGAGCTGGCCAGGCATAGCGGCCTGTGGTCCGGCCTCAGCTTGCGTCGCCTGAGCCTGGCCCGCTCCCTGCTGCTGCCGGTCTGGCAACTGGAAGGCCTGCGCGGCAAGGCAGCGCGCCAGCGCGGCACGCTGCTCGCCCGGCGCACGCGCGGTGCGGCGGTCTGGCTGACCGTGGTCTGCGCCAATCTGAACACGGCGCTGTGGGTTTCCTTTATTGTTCTCATCGAAATCATGCGCCCGCAAGGCAGCGCGGAATTTTTCCAGTTCCGCGACTGGTTCGGCGACGAACTGGCACCGAGCCAGGAAATTTTTGGCAGCCTGCTGATCATGCTCGCCGAAACCCTGGTCGAGCCGCTCTACGTGGCCAGCGGTTTCTCGCTCTACCTCAATCGGCGCAGCGAACTCGAAGGCTGGGACATCGAAC
>Ga0302298_10000239_pt1 | contig 11809 bp, 14 predicted proteins | sample III_Fen_N3_3_FD_198757 | JGI IMG/M metagenome (GOLD analysis project Ga0302298, IMG submission 198757) | Peat permafrost microbial communities from Stordalen Mire near Abisko, Sweden - III_Fen_N3_3 | ecosystem: Environmental > Terrestrial > Soil > Wetlands > Permafrost | place: Sweden: Abisko...
GCGCCAGCGGCCCTTGGGTCCGATGCCCGCGCGTGCCGCCGCCCACGCGCCGGTAGCGATCTTGGTGATCGCCGTGATGATCGCCAGGATGAGTGCGGGAATTAGAACGGGCACCAGGTCGCGCGGGTCGATCGAGAGGCCGAAGAACACGAAGAAGATCCCTCCGAAGACGTCTCGCAGGGGTGGCAGGAGCGCGCGCATCTCGTCGGCCACCTGGCCCGAGAGCGTGAGTCCCAAAAGGAAGGCGCCGACTGCGGCGGAAACCTGGGCGGCCTCGGCCAGCCCCGCAACAAGGAACGTCAGGCCAAGCACGGAGAGCAACAGGAGCTCGCGCGAGTGCGAGTGAACCACCCGTGACACCTGGGTCGAGTAGCGCAGCGAGATGAAGAATGCCACGGCAACGATGCCGATGGCGGCGCCGGCCGCGACGGCGCCCTGGGCGATGCTTGCGCCCACCAGGACCACAGCGACGATGGGCAGAAAGATCGCCATCACGATGTCCTCCATGACCAGGAGGCTCAGGATGATGGGGGTCTCACGGTTGGCATAGCGATCAAAGTCATCGAGGAGGCGGGCGATGATTCCCGATGACGAGACGTACGTGACGCCACCGAGGAGAAGGGACGCGGCAGGCGACCAGCCCAGGATGAGGCCCATGGCGACGCCAGGAATGGTGTTGGCGATGCCGTCGAGAACGCCCGCCTGCCACGTCATGCGCACGCCGTTCTTGAGGTCGATGGGCGAGTACTCAAGCCCGAGCAGCAAGAGCAGCAGCACCACGCCGATCTGCGCGCCGACTGCGAGAAACTCTTCCCCGGCGTCGACCTGGAAGAGACTGCCCTTGCCCATGACGAGGCCGGCGAGGAGGTAGAGAGGGACGGAGGGGATGCCGATGCGCGCCGCGAGGCGACCAAGCGCGGCGAGCACCAGGAAGATCACGCCTAGCTCGATGAGAACGGTGGCGGCCTGATGAGGCGTCGCCGAAGGAGCCGCGAGCGCCGCACTTCCTAGGAATGGCATATCTCAGCCGATCAGGATGGTGCGAGCCTTACGCACTGCGTCGTCGCTGCCCATGACGAGGACGGTGTCCCCTGCCTCGAGGGCGAATTCAGGCCCCGGTCCGGGGATTCCAGAGTCGTGGCGAATGACCGCCACCACGGAAGCCGAGGTGGCCGTTCTGATGTGGCCGTCGCCGATCGTCTGCCCGGTGAGCCCGCCGGACACGGGCATCGTGACCCATTCGATCGCGAGGCCCTCGACCATGTGCTTGAGCGAATCGAGCCGTGCCGTGATGTTGGTGCCGCCGAGCAGTTCGGCGAGCTTGCTCGAGTCTCCCTCGGAGAGTTCCATGGTCCCCTTGCATGAGTCGGGGTCCTGGCGGTCGTAGAGCGCGACGTCGCGCTTGCCATCGCGTCGCACGACGACGCCAACGTGATCGCCTGATTCGGACGTGAACTCATAGCGAACGCCGATGCCGGGGAGGGGGGTCTCGTAGATCTCCATGGCACTACTGTCGCATGCGCGTCAACCCTCCACGCCTGCAGGCCGGCCCGGCGGTAGCATCGGCTTCGTGAGTTTCTTGAGCCGCATGATGGGGCTTCCCGACGAGTCGTTCCCGCCACGAGATTCCGCGCCAGGGCGCCCGCGGGCCGAGTTCAACCTCGGGCCGTTGCCGGAGCCCGATGGGCGGGTCCTTGGGGAGGTCCAACGCAAACAGATGATCGCGGCCATCAAGGCCTACCGTGACCAGAGCGGGGCGGGGCTCGCCGAGGCGAAGCAAGTGGTGGATGCCGTCGCGCGAGGGGACCGACTCGTGAGCGGCGCCGCGCGGGAGGAGAGCGACCGCGCTCGGCTCGACGCGAACACGCGAGCGCACATCGATCAGCTGGTGATAGATGGCGAGCTGATCGCGGCCATTCAGGCTCACCGCGCGGCGTATGGAGGGGGCCTCAAGGAGGCCAAGGAGGCGATAGAACTCAAGCGAGATCAACTCCGGCGCGGCTAAGCGCCGACGTCACGAGGCGCTAGAAGCCCCTGAGACACGAGGCGCTAGACGCCCCTGAGAATGGTGCGGCCGTCCTCGGTGATCTCCAACACGTCATTGACGGCGAACTCGATGAGGTTTCCCCACGGGTCCCGCACATAACTCGAGTAGCCGCCCCAGTAGGCGATGCCCGGCTTCTTGACGACGGCTCCGCCAGCAGCGGCCCACTTCGCCGCGGCCGCGTCCACCTCGGGAGGCCGCGAGAAGTTGATGGCGAACGACGTGTAGCCGGGCGGATCGAAGTCGAGGCCCTCGGCCTGCCATGACCGTCGCGACCACAGAGCCAGGACGAATCCATTCATCTGCACAAAGGCGATGTCGTCGGCGAAGCGCATCTGGACGTTCCAACCGGCGGCCCGCTCGTAGAAATCAATCGCGTCGGAGAGGTCGTCGACGGGGAGTGTCATGAGGGACATTCTTTGCGTGCTCATGGGACGAGTATGGGGGTCTACTGGTGTTGGCCGCTAGCCGAGAGCATGCACACGTGCGATCAGACGGTGTCGCTTCTGGCCCGCCACTCGCGGCGCCAATGCCGCTGACGTCGAGAAAGCGCATGCCTTGGCAGCGCCTAGGCTGTCCCCATGAGGACGGACATACGCCGCGCAACCGGCGAGGACGCGCACCGCGTAGCTTCCTTCTTCACGGATCTCTATGAGACGCGGCACGGAGTTGGCTCCGCTGGGTCCCTTGAGATGCTGCAGCGCACCGTCGCAGCCCTCTTCGCGGATGATGACGCGCTCACCGTCTTTGTTTCCGAGGGCTCAGGCGCCCTTCTGGGCGTGGCCGCCTCGAGGCATGCCGTCGGCGACGGCGCCTGTGAGCTGATTGCCGTTCAGGCGAACGACAGCGTGCAGGGTCGAGGCGTTGCTCAGACCCTCCTCCGTCACCTCGTCGAGAACTGCGCCTCCCTCGGGGGCGACATCCTGACCACGTCCGTTCCCTCTTCGGACGTGCGTGCGCGCGGCTTCTTGAGGCGCGAGGGCTTCTTTGCCTCGACGGAGGAGCTCTCCACGTCGTCTTCGGCGGACGATGCGATGATCACGTACGTGCTCGACGTTGAGGCGGCGCTCGCGCGAGTGACGATGCCAGACGAAGACCCAGGCACCTCCGGCTTCTAGCAGTTCACGGTCGCCTCCGCTCGTGCAGGAGAGCGCGTCGCAACGTAGCGTGGAGCCATGACGAACTCCGCGCCCCCCTTCACGGCAGAGCAAATCCGGTTGGGCACCCCCGACGGTCACACCCTCGACATCGTCACCACGAGGGAGGGTGAGGTGGTCGACAGGCGCCGAACCATCTACTTTCACCCCGACGAGACGTCGGTCTCGATGCGCCTGGCTCCGCTGAGCGATACCGGCGTTTTGGGCGCTGATGCCATGGAGGCGCGCACCACGTGGGCGGACCTTCGCGAGCACGCTGTCTTCCCTGCGGAAACCACCACGGTGACCGAGGAGACGATCGATACCCCGTTGGGGAGCCTCCCCTGCACGCGCTACGACGTCGCAAGCGGGGAGACCACCCTGGCGTATTGGTTCGCCCCAGCGCACCCGGGGATGCCCATTCGCTACGCGACGGTGAGCGACGGTGTCGAGGTCGAGGTGACGACGGTCGTCGCGATCACGAGGACCGTGGCGGAAGGCGACGGCTAGGACCGCGCGAACCCCGCGTCGGCGGCGCCGATGTGGTCGAGGTGCGAGACGCCCGCGACCTGGCACGGCACACTTGACCCATGAGCACCGATATTCCCGACCACAAGCGCTTCAACCACACCATCAAGTACCAGCGTGAGTTGTTCGCTGCGTTGCCGGAAGGCGCGCGCACCGCGCTCGACCTTGGGTGTGGCGAGGGGCTCGCGGCGCGCACGCTCGCGGCCGCGGGGCTGAGCGTCGTGGGCGTCGATGCCGATGCTCCCAGCATCGACCGCGCCCTTGCGCAAGACACCACGGGAATCACCTACATCGTCGGCGACGTCCTGACCACCGAACTTGAGCGGGCAGACGTGGTCTATTCGGGGGCGATGTTGCACCACGTCGACCTGCGCGAGGGACTCGAGCGCTTCAGGTCGCTCGTGGCGCCAGGCGGTGTTCTCCTCATCGTCGGCATTGCGCGCAACACGTGGCGAGACCTCCCCCGCGAGTTTGCCGCGTCGGTAGCCGACAAGGCGTTCGCGCTGGTCAAGGGGGTGTGGCGCCACGGCTCACCCGAGGTGTGGCCGCCTCCGCACACGTACCGCGAGGTCGAGCGCGCGGCGCTGCAGCTCTTGCCGGGAGCGGAGTACAAGCAGCAGTTGTTGTGGCGCTACACGATCAGGTGGAACGCGCCGCCCGCCTCCTAGGGGGCCCCGACGCCCCACGTTCGCGTGCGTGTTATGCCTGGTAAATGACGCCTTGGCCCCTGATCCGGCGTCAGGCGCCAGGCGTCATCCGACGGAGGCAGCCATTCTGCGCACACCCTCTTCAAGGAGGTCGGGGCGAGTGGCGAAGTTGAGCCGTACGTGCCCCGCCCCGCCCGTGCCAAAGGTCGGGCCGGAGTTGAGTGCGACGCGTCCGCGTTCGAGGAAGACGGCCGCGGGGTCGGCGCCAAGCCCAAGAGCGTTGCAGTCGAGCCACGCCAAATAGGTGGCCTCCGGCATCAGGTACCCGACCGTCGGCAGGTGCGCCGCGAGGAGGTCGCCCAACAGCTTTCGGTTGGAATCCAGGCCCACCATCAGCGCGTCGAGCCACGGGCCGCCCTCGCGGTAGGCAGCCGTCTGGGCGATCGCACCAAGGTGGGTCGGCCAGTGGTGGGCGCCAGCCTTGAAGATGTCTCGTTGCCTGGTGGCGTCGGTGCCGAAGATGAGCATCGCGGCGGGGACGGCCGCAAGGTTCCAGGCCTTTGACGCCGAATGCAGCGCCATTCCAGTGGGATCTACGGACAGGTAAGGAGTGAACTCCGCGCCAGGAAAGATGATGGGTGCGTGAATCTCATCGGCGACGACGGTGGCGCCGTGGCGGGCGACGACCGCGGCGAGCGTCTCGAGCTCGCCACGAGTGTGCAGCGTTCCGCCGGGGTTGTGGGGATTGCACAGCAACACCGCCACTCCGGGGGCGCCCGCGGCCGTCGCGGCCCCCAGCGCGGAGTCGATCGCGTCGGCGTCAAGCCTCATCTCGGAGGTCAACCGCGCCTCGACCACCGTGAGGCCCGCCTCGCGGAGGTACGAGTAGAACGGCGGGTACACGGGGGACGTGACGACGACGGTGCCGCCTGGCCCCGCGGCGAGGAGCAAGGCGTCGGTGTAGCCCGGAATGACTCCGGACACGGGCCGTACCGATGCGGCGTCGAGGCCTGGCCAGGACCATCTGGCGTTCGCGAAGTCGACGAAAGACTCGACGAAGGGAGTCGAGCCCGGGTATCCAGTGTCGCTGTCGCGGATGGCCCTCTCGAGAGCCTCCCTGATCGGGTCGGCGAGGTCGACGTCCATCTCGGCGACCCACATGGGCAGGACGTCGGGCGCGTAGTGCTGCCACTTGATCGACGTGCGTGCGCGGAGTCGCTCGTAGGGAACGTCGGTGAGGGGGTTCGACAGCTGCATGCGCCCAGTCTGGCACGCGCCGAGAGCGGGCCTAGCGGTGAAGCGGGGAGTCGGACTCGGGCTCTTCGGAGAAGGCGTAATCGCGCCAGCTCGTGTATTGCTGCGGGTTCTCGACGCGGTCGGTTCGGAACGAGAGGTCGATTTCGGACGTGGCGGGCTGGGGATCGTGGTCTTGCATGGGGTGGAAGGGTCCTTTCGTCGGTGCCGTGGGTAGCGGCATCGCCGGTGGCGAGGCTTCGCTCCGGGTAGGGGCGCGCGCCAATGAATCGCTGTTTGTTGGATGCAGCAACAATCATAAACCGAATACAACATTTCCGCCAGGTGAATGAGTGTGACCTGCGTCACACCTCACGCCTGTTTCTTTGCCGTGGCGACGCGGGGTTCTGCGGAGATGCGCCGCGCGCCGGTTACCGTGACCCGAGTTGCGACAACAACTCCTCGTATCGGTCGGACGACTCGGACATGCGCTCGATGACGCCAAGGTGCAAGGCGCCCGTGCGGGTCACCTCATCCGGATACACGTGCGTGCTCACCACGACGGTTCCGGCAGGTGTCGCATGAAACTCGGTCGTCAGGACGGTGGGGAGTTCGGGGAACAGTTCCGAGATGTACGACTGGACCGTCCGCACGAGGGGCACGACCTCCGTGAAGACGCCGTAGAAGCTGAACTCATTGCCCTCGGGATCGCGCTGCGAGATGCGCCAGTGCCCACCCTGGACCGCGTCGATCTCGACGATGGGGTTCACATAGCCCTTGGGGCGCCACCACTGCGCCACATAGAGGGCCTCGAACCTCACGTTCCATGCGCGCTCCACGCTGTAGCGAATCCCTTCGCGCATAATGATCGCCGGCGACTCGGCGGGCAACGAAAACTCGCGCCTCATGTGGTTGTCCTCTCGCCGTTTCCCTCGACCCAAGCGTGGCGTGGCCCGCGGTGGGAGTCAAGGTTCCGTGGGCGCCTATCGGCCGGTGAAGCCGCCACCTGCCACGTGCGCGACGAACGCCGCGGCCGCTCGCGAGGGAGCGGCATCGTCAACGCTGAGAAACAGCGAAGGCTCGGTTAGTTCGAGCTCGAGGACGACTGGTCCCGATGCCGTTGGCAGAAGGTCGACGCGGGCGTAGGCAACGTCTCCCCCGCCCTCGACGAGACCGGGGAGTGCCGCGACGATGGCGTCGGCCAGGGAGCGCTCGGCCGCCGTGGCGGTGGCGGAGACGATCTCCTCGTCCGCGTACAAGCCCGTGCTCCATTCCATGGCGCGCGACAGGATCGGCGCCTTGCGCGCCGCGTGTGAGAACTCGCCCCCCACATAGACAAGCGCCGTCTCGCCCAGGGTGTCCACCTTGTCGAGGTAGGGCTGAACCATGGCGACCTTTCCCGCCGCGTGCAGAGCGGCCACGTGCCGCAACGCGGCATCGGCATCGTCCCTGATGAGGGTCGCGCCCTTGGAGCCCGCGCCGACGGTGGGCTTCACGACAATGTGGCCTGCGAGCGCGCCCTCGGGCGCCGCCTGGCCGCGGGCGACGTACACGGTGGGCACGACGGCGAACCCCGCCCGTTCGAGTTCGGCGAGGTAACGCTTATCGGTATTCCAGCGGATCACTGACAGGGGGTTAACGAGGCGCGTCACGGAGTGAACGCGCTCAGCCCAGGCCAGGAAGAGGTCAAGGTGGTCGGTGTAGTTCCACGTCGAACGAAGGATCACGGCGTCGTACGACGCCCAATCGACGGCATCGTCCTCCCACGCGACGAGCGCTCCACCAGGGACGAGGGGAAGCAGGAGTCGTTCATCGACATCGGGGTGCGGCAACTCGCGAGAGGTCACGAAGGCGATGCGCGGGCTCATGTGCGTCACAGTAGCGCCGAGCGGTCCTTACGTTCGCCACACGGCCTCCCCCGTAGCGTCGCCTCAGAGGCTCGACTAGGGAAGGACACCTCACATGCTCAAAAGGATGATAGCGATGGCCAGCGTGACGGGGCTCGTCCTCGCGCTGAGCGCGTGCAGCTCAACGGGAAAGGACTCGGGCATCGCCAAGGTCGGCGACGTCAAGACGGACCCGACCGCCTCGGCTAAGCCCGCGGGAAGCGCGGAAGATCAGGCCATCGCGTTCGCGCAATGCATGCGCGACAACGGGGTCGACTTCCCAGACCCCACGGTCGACGCTCAAGGAAACCCCAGCTTCGCTGGCGCGTTTGACCGCAGCACGTCGGGTGGGTTCAACCCGGGAGACACCAGCTTCAGGACCGCGATGACCGCGTGCGGAGACCTGGCCCAGGGGCTCCAGATTGGCGGTGGCGGCAACGGCGGTTTCGACCAGACGGCGATGACCGAGGCGCTGTACACCTACACCCAGTGCCTGCGTGATCAGGGCCTTGACGTCGGCGACATCACGCTGGGCGGAGGCCCAGGAGGCGGCGGGATCGGTTCTGGCACGGCGCCTACGGCAGGGGCCATTCCGCCATCTGCGGGTCCAGGGGACGGACAGCCGCCAGCGCCCGCGGCTGGCGAGGCCGGCGGAGGATTCAACCTCGGCGACAGGTTTGCTGAACAGTTGGGCCAAGACCCGACGGACCCCAAGTGGATCGCCGCAAACGACACGTGCCAGCCCGCCCTTGAAAAGGCACTGACGGGTGCGCGTGGTGGCGCCACGGGAACCGGCGCAACAGGCACCGCAGGAACTGGTGCGGGAGCGTGACGGACCTCATTGAGGCTCCGCCCACTGGGCCGAGCCTGGAAGAAGTTGCCGCGCTCGTTGGCGGTCAACGCACGAAGGTGCGGAGGACGGCCGCCATCGCGGGCGTCATCGGCCTCGCGCTCGGGGCGGGCGGAGTGGTGGCCACGTCCCTGTTCGGTGGATCCGACACGACGAAGGCGCGCGACGTTGTCGCTCTCAAGACCGTCGCGTCCGAGTCGCGAGACGTCGACCTCTACACGGAATACGCGGGGACGCTCGGCTACGGAGACGCAGTCAAGATCGTGACACGCGGATCGGGTGTCCTCACGTCGGTTCCTGCCGCAGGGACCGACCTCGCTCGAGGGCAGGTCGCGTTCGCCATCGACGAGCAGCCCGTAGCGCTGATGTACGGAGACCTGCCCGCGTGGCGGTCGCTGTCGACCTCTTCGACTCCTGGCCCCGACATCCTGCAACTCGAAACCAATCTTGCCGCGCTGGGATACGGCGACGGGCTGACGGTTGACGACACGTTTACGTCGGTCACCGCCGCTGCGCTCAAGAAATTCGAAACCGACATCGGCCAGACAGACCCCGACGGAGTCCTTGACCCAGGCGAGGTCGTCTTCTCGTCGGGCCCCATCCGTGTCGACAGCGTCCTCACGCGCGGCTCAACGGTTTCCGCAGGCACGAGCGTCATCACCGCGGCCCTGATCCAGCGGGCTCAGGACACCGTTGCCGATAGCGTCGTGACGACGGCCACGACGCCCACGCAGGCGGTCACGTTCACCATCGCGTCGACCGACCAGGGCAAGTTCACAGTGGGTGACGCCGTCAAGGTCGTCCTCGCCGACGGGCGAATCGCCGACGGAGTGGTGAGCGCGCTGAGCGACACCCCTCGCCGCAACGGTTCGGGACCGAGCGCTGCCCTCGTTCTCGACGTCACGGTTTCGGTGACCACCGTTCCCGATGGAGGACTCATCGAGGGACCGGCCAACGTCAGGATCACGAGTCAGTCGCTCAAGGGGATCACGATGGTTCCCGTGCGCGCTCTTGTGGCGCTCGAGGGCGGCGGCTACGCGGTATCCGTCGCCGACGCGACCGGAGCGACGCACTACGTCGCGGTCGAGACCGGCGTGTTCCAGGACGGCTGGGTCCAGGTCACAGGCAAGGTCTCTCCTGGAGACTTGGTTCAGGTGCCTGCATGACCGCGGTCCTCGAACTGACGGACGTCGTGAAGTCGTACGCGGGCCACCCTCCCGTCTACGCGCTCGACGGCGTGAGCCTCACGGTGAACGAGGGGGAACTCGTCGGCATCGTCGGACCCTCCGGCTCGGGAAAGTCAACGCTCCTGCACATCATCGGCACCCTCGATCGACCCTCGTCGGGAGTCGTGACGATCGGTGGCCACGTCGTATCGACGATGTCGGACAGGCGGCTCTCCGCCGCGAGGTCGAGCCTCATCGGCTTCGTGTTCCAACAGTTCCACTTGATTCCCTCGATGACGGCGCTCGACAACGTGGCGACGGGGCTCCTCTACACGGGAGTCGACCTGACCGAGCGGCGCTTCAGGGCCTTCGAGGCGCTCCAGCGCGTGGGGCTCTCACATCGCCTCACCCACCTGCCGAGCGAGCTCTCGGGAGGCGAGCGGCAGCGCGTCGCCATCGCGCGTGCCCTCGTGAACAAGCCGGCCATCATCCTTGCCGACGAACCGACGGGAAACCTCGATACCCGCACGGGAGAGCAGATCATGGGTCTCTTTCACGACCTCAATGCCCAAGGAGCGACGATTCTCGTCATCACCCACGACCGTGACCTCGCCGAGGGATTGCCTCGGCAGGTCCACATCAGGGATGGACGCCTCGAGTCGGACTCCGCGGCGGTGGTGGCGGCATGAGCGCCCTCGCCGTCAGGGACGAGCCCGCGGCCACCGTCGACCTTGGTCGCAGCAAGGTGCGCCTTGGGGACCTCGCCTCGGTCGCCTCCTCCGCGATGGGTTCGCGGCGCATGCGCACGCTCCTGTCCGCGCTCGGGGTGACGATCGGCATCGCCTCGATGGTGGCGGTCCTTGGGCTGTCCGAGTCGAGCCGTGCGGATCTGCAGACTCAAATTGGCAAGCTGGGAACCAACCTGTTGACGATCCAGGCCGGCTCCGGATTTGGCGCGGGCGACGCGACGCTTCCCGTGGACGTGACCACGGCGATCGCGCGCATCGGCCCGATCGAGAACGTCACTGGAGTTGTCACGTTGTCGGACCCCGTGCTGCGCAACTCGGAGGTCAACGCCGATGCCACGGGCGGCGTGCAGGCGGTAGCAGCCGACCTCAACCTGCTCGCGACCCTCAACTCGTCGGTCGCGAAAGGGGTGTGGCTCAACGCGGCCACATCCGACTACCCCGCGGTGGTTCTCGGCGCGACCGCTGCCGAGCGGCTCGGCGTGACGACCGCGGGGGATGGGCAGCAGATCCTCATCGGCGGCAAGCGCTTCACCGTCGTGGGAATCCTCAATCCGTTCCCACTCGCCGCCGACCTCGATCGCTCGGCGATCATCGGCACTAAGGCCGCCGCCGACTACTTGGGGGCCACGCTCGCCCCGAGCACCGTCTACGTCACCACCGTGCCAGCGTTCGTCCAGGACGTCCGCACGGTGCTTGCCGCCACGGCCAACCCCGAGCATCCCGAAGAGGTCGAGGTCACTCGCCCCTCCGACGCCTTGGAGGCGCAAAGCGCGGCAAACAACGCGTTCACGTCGCTGTTCCTCGGTCTTGGTGCGGTGGCGCTCCTCGTGGGAGGCGTCGGCATTGCCAACGTCATGATCATGGGCGTGGTGGAGCGTCGGGCCGAGATTGGCCTTCGCCGCGCGCTGGGTGCGACGCGGGGCCACATCCGCGACCAGTTCCTCATGGAGTCGCTCATGCTCGCGGGCCTTGGGGGCGTCGCGGGAGTAGCTCTAGGCGCGCTCGCGACGTTTATTTACGCGACCACCCAAGGCTGGCAGACGGTCATCCCAGCGATCGCCATCGTGGGGGGCCTTGGCGGCGCGCTCGTCATTGGGGCCATCGCGGGACTGTACCCGGCCATGCGCGCCGCCGCGCTCTCGCCGACCGAAGCCTTGAGGAGTTGAGATGACCATGAAAGCGACATCGATGCGGAACTGGGCTCTCGCTGCGGCCGTCGGCGTCATCGCGCTCACGGGTGCCTCGATGGCCTACGGCGCCACGTCAGGGCAAGCCGCATCCACGTCGACTGTCAGCAAGGGAGATCTCAGCGAGAAGCTGTCGTGGACGGGTCAGCTTGCGTACGCGAACCCGGCATCGCTCACCTACAAGAGTGGCCAGTCGGACGCGGCGGCCCGCGGCTCGTCGCCAGTGGCTCTCACGTCTTCGACGATCACGGCAAAGAACGTGTCGTTCAGCCTCACGTCCGCGGTGACGGCGACGCCGACGCACACGCCGACGCCGACGCCCACGCCGACGCCCACCCCAACGCCAACCCCTACGCCGACACCGACACCCAGCCCCATGGCGT
>Ga0302298_10000240_pt1 | contig 11786 bp, 11 predicted proteins | sample III_Fen_N3_3_FD_198757 | JGI IMG/M metagenome (GOLD analysis project Ga0302298, IMG submission 198757) | Peat permafrost microbial communities from Stordalen Mire near Abisko, Sweden - III_Fen_N3_3 | ecosystem: Environmental > Terrestrial > Soil > Wetlands > Permafrost | place: Sweden: Abisko...
GATGCAGGAATCTTTCGCGGCGCTTCTGGCGGCCGTCGGCCTCGCGGTCATCTTCATCTACCTCATCCTGGCGTCGCAGTTCGCGAGCTTCACGCAGCCCGTCGTGATCATGATGTCGCTGCCGTTCACGCTGATCGGCGTGTCGCTGGCCCTGCTGCTGACGGGGTCGACGCTCAACATGTTCTCGATGATCGGCTTCGTGATGCTGATGGGCCTCGTCACCAAGAACGGCATCCTGCTGGTCGATTTCGCCAATCGCGCGCGTCGCGCCGGTGCCAGCCTGCACGATTCGCTGCTGCAGGCCGGGCAGGTCCGGCTGAGGCCGATCCTGATGACCACTGCGGCGATGATCGGCGGCATGACGCCGCTGGCACTCGGCCTGGGCGAGGGCGGCGAAACGCAGGCGCCGATGGGCCGCGCGATCATCGGCGGCGTCATCACGTCGACGCTGCTCACGCTGGTCGTCGTGCCCGTCCTGTACACGTACCTCGATCGGCTGACCGAGTGGCGCAAGGCCCGCAAGGCCCGCAAGGCCGCAGCGGCGGCGCAAGGCGGCGCGTTGCCGTCGGCGCACTCGGCGGCGGACTGACAATGACGCGTTCATGCGAGAAAGGGCGACGGGTTGACGTGAGATAATGCGCGGCGGCATAATAACTGACCGCGAGTCAGTTAACGGTTTGCCTCGCCGTCACGCGAAATCCACGCCCCGAACAATGCCCCGCGCCATGGACTACGAACAGGCACGCTTCAACATGGTCGAGCAGCAGGTCCGCACCTGGGACGTGCTCGACCAGGAAATCCTCGACCTGCTGTTCGAGGTCAAGCGGGAGGAGTTCGTCCCGCCCGCCCACAGGACGCTTGCCTTCGCCGACCTGGAGTTGCCGCTCGGCAATGGCCAGTGCATGTGGGCGCCCAAGCTCGAGGCGCGCGTGCTGCAGACGCTCAAATTGAAGCCGCGCGAATCGGTGCTCGAGATCGGCACCGGCAGCGGTTACTTCGCCGCGCTGCTCGGCCGCCGCGCGGGCAACGTCACGTCGGTTGAAATCGACGCGGGCCTGTCGTCGCGCGCGGCTGCCACGCTTGCGCGAACCGGTGCCGCCAACGTCCGCTGCGAGGTCGGCGACGGCGCGCGCGGATGGGGCATGGAGCAGTTCGACGCGATCGTGCTCACCGGGTCGACTCCGCTCTTGCCCGAGGAATTCTTCCGGCAGTTGAAACCCGGCGGACGGATTTTCGCGATCGTCGGCGATGCGCCGGTGATGACGGCGAGGCTCGTCGACTGGACGGCGCCCGGCTCGCGCGTCACCACCGACCTGTTCGAAACCGTCGTGGCGCCGCTCATCAACGCCGCGGCGCCAGCGCGGTTCCGGTTTTGATCCGGCAGATCGCCCCGTCGGAGCTGGCGGCATGGCGCGCGGATGCCGCTCGGCCGGCGCCGGTCTTAGTCGACGTGCGCGAGCCCTGGGAATTCGAGCGCTGCCGCATCGACGGCGCGTTGTCGATACCGCTTGCGCAATTGCCGGCGAGGCGCGCCGAATTGCCGGATGATCGGGACCTGGTCATGGTCTGCCATCACGGCAGCCGCAGTCAGCACGCCGCGATGTGGCTCGAGCAGAATGGCTTTGCCAGCCTGCACAACCTGCGCGGCGGCGTCGAGGCATGGGCGCTCGAAGTCGACAACGCGATGCCCCGCTATTGAGTTGCCGCAATCCGAAACGCGACGAACACCTGGTTGAACCACTAATCGCGCGACGTCGTCGCGCATCGACGGACCTGGACTGCCAAATGAAATTACCGCGTACCCTTCCCCGCCGCTTCGGCCTGCTGACGTTGGCACTGGCCGCGACGCTTGCCGCCGGCGGTGCCGCGGCGGAAGACCTGCTGCAGATCTATCGCGAAGCGCAAAAGAGCGACCCGCAGATCGCCGCCGCGCGCGCCGGCTGGGAGGCCACGCAGGAGCGGGTTCCGCAGGCGCGTTCGGGCCTGCTGCCCAGCGTGTCGGCGTCCGGCGCAGCCAACTTCAACAACTACGATTTCAACGTGCCGAGTGATTCCGCGCTGGAATTCAACCGCAGCTATTACCAGTACAACCTCACGGTCTCGGCATCGCAGCCGTTGTACCGGTACCAGAACGTCGTGCTGTACGACCAGGCCAAGCAGCAGGTCACGCAGTCCGACTACACGCTGGTCATCGCCCAGCAGGATCTGATCATCCGCACGTCGGTCGCCTATTTCGACGTGCTGCTGGCCGAGTTCAACGTCGAGCTTGCCGCGCAGCAGAAGCTGGCGGTGGCCGAGCAGCTGGCGCAGGCCAAGCGCAACTTCGAAGTCGGCACGTCCACCATCACCGACACCAACGAGGCGCAGGCCAAGTACGACCAGATCGTCGCCACCGAGATCCAGGCACTGAACGACCTCGACCGCCGGCGCACGGCGCTGCGCGCGATCATCGGCCGCTTCCCCAACAACCTGAAGCGCGTCGGGCGCGGTTTCGATCCGCAGCCGCCCAGTCCCAACACGCTCGACTACTGGGTCGACAGGGCCGCGAGCGGCAACATGAATTACCGCTTCCAGCAGGCGAATTACGAAATCGCCACGCTCGAAGTCGACCGCGCCAAGGCGGGCCACTACCCGACGCTGGACCTCGTGGCGAGCTACGGCGGGCAGGGCAGCAACGGCGGCGTCAGTTCGGGCGTGCGGAGCAATTCGGCGCAAGGCCTGGTCGGCGTCCAGCTGAACATCCCGATCTACACCGGCGGCTTCGTCAACTCCCGCGTGCGCGAGGCGATTGCGCTGCAGGACAAGGCGCGGCAGGACCTGGAGACCGCCAAGCGCAGCGCCATCACCAACGCGCAGGACGGGTATTCGGGCGTCAACAGCGCGGTGGCATCCGTCAAGGCGAACGAGCAGGCCGTGCAATCGGCGGAAGTTGCATTGCAGTCGAACAAGCTCGGGCAGGAAGTGGGGATCCGCACCAATCTCGACGTGCTCAACGTGCAGCAGAACGTCTTCTCGGCGCGGCGCGACCTCGCCAATGCCTACTTCCAGTACCTGCTCGCGGTGCTGCGCCTGAAGGCGGCCGTCGGTTCGCTCGACGAGCAGGACCTGGCGGACCTCAACCGTCGCTTGAATGGCTAACTGAGTGGCTAACTGAGTGGCTAACTGAGTGGCTGACTCAGTGACTAGCTGAGCGGGCAGGTCACAGGCGCGGCGCCAGCCACGCCCACAGCCGGTCGGCGGCGCCGCGATGCGCGGCATGGAACGAAAGCGCGGCTTCGCGCATCGTGTTCCGGCGCGCGGCATCGTTCAACAGTTCGCCCACCGCGTGCAGCAGCGCGTCGGCATCGGTCACGCGCAACGCCGCACCCGCCGCAACGGCATTGTCGGTTGCTTCGCGGAAGTTGAACGTGTGCGGTCCGACGATCGTCGGCGTGCCCATGGCGATCGGCTCGATCAGGTTCTGCCCGCCCAGCGGCAGCAGGCTGCCGCCGACGAAGGCGACATCCGCCGCTGCGCAGTAACCGCCCATTTCCCCGAGCGAGTCGCCCAGCACGAACGCGACGTCGGCCGGCACGGCGATGTTTGCGCTGCGCCGGACGAACGGGATGCCCCGCGAGCGCAGCAGTTCGGCGACCGCATCGAAGCGCTGCGGATGGCGCGGCACGACGACGGTCAGCGTTTGTGCCGGCAGCGGGCGCTTTGCCAGCGCGTCCAGCAGCAGAATTTCCTCGCCGTCGCGCGTCGATGCGGCGAGAAAGACCCGGCGCGACTCGCCGAAGCGCAGTCGCAGTTCGCGGCCCAGCGAAAGCGATTCCGATGGCAGCGCCACGTCGAACTTGAGGTTGCCGGTGACGGTGACATCGCGCGCGCCGACCGCGGCCAGGCGAGCTGCGTCAGCGGCCGTTTGCGCGGCCACGCCCGACAGTGCGGCGAACATCGGCCGCGTCAGCGCGGGGAACCGCGCGTAGCCGGCCGCCGACTTTTCGGACAACCGCGCGTTGACGAGGTAGAGCGGAATGTCGAGGCGCCCGCACGCCGCCACGAGATTGGGCCACACCTCCGTTTCCATCAGCAGCCCGGCACGCGGACGGAAGCGCGCGAGAAAGGCCTCAATCGCGAACGGCACGTCGTAGGGAAGCCAGGCCTGCTGCACGGTGTCGCCGTACAGTGCATGCCCGGCCTCGCGCCCCGTTGCCGTCATGTGCGTCAACAGGAAGGTGGCCCCGGGCAGCGCATGCGCGGCGCGCTCGATCAACGGTGCCACCGCGCGCGTCTCCCCCAACGACACCGCATGGATCCAGATCACCTCGCCCGTCGGGGAGGGCGCGTCACTGCGGTACCGGCCGAAGCGCTCGCCGATGCGCGACCGGTAGCCGGGCTCGCGCCGGCCGCGCCACCACAGCCGCAATGGCAGCAGCGGCAGCGCCAGCCACCACAACAGCGTGTAGAGACCGCGCGCCATTGAAGTCCTCCGTTGCCCCGGTACGTCAGCAGCGCGGCGCCGGCCGCAGCAGTTGCCCGCAGAGATCGACGACGTCGGCCAGCGACGGTACCTGGCCGTTGCCTCCCGCGTCGCGCGCATGCGGACCTGCACAGGCAACGCCGGCCAAGTGCGGATCGGTGGACGTGAAGATGGCCACGGTCGCGCTGCCCAGCGCCGCAGCGAGGTGCGTCAAGCCGGTGTCCACGCCGACGACGATTTCGGCGTGGCGCGCGAGCGTCGCCAACTGGGGCAATGTCTGTCGCGGCGGCACCACCGCGCCTTCGGATCCGTCGGCGATGCGGATACTGCGCGCGTGCTCGGATTCCGAGCCCCACGGCAGCAGCGTGACGAAGCCGGCACGGGAGAAATGCGTGACCAGCGCGCGCCAGCGATCCTCGGGCCATTCCTTGTCGGTGCGGCTCGTCGCGTGATACGCCACCGCATAAGGTCCCACCGGCATCTCGGGCGTGGTGGGCGGCAGCTCGAAGTGCCAGCGCGGCGGACCGTCGGCGGCGTAGCCCAGTGCAGCCGCCGCGATTCCACGGCACCGGTCGACGATGTGCAGGTCCTTCGACACCGGGTGGTGGACGTGGTCGACGAGCGTGGCGATCGGCTCGCGAATGTTCGCCCGGTCCAGCCCGTGGCGCGTGCCTTGCGCGAACCATGAGACGACGGCGCCCTTGACCTGCTCCTGCAGGTTGAGGATGGCATCGTAGCGTTCATGGCGCAGCGCGCGGCGGAACGCGGCCATGTCGCGCCATGTCGCACGGGCAAGCGGCGCATGGCGCCAGCGCCGTAACGCGAGTGGCACGACGCGACGGATGCGCGGGTCCAGTCGCACCAGGTCGACGAAGGCGCTCTCGGCCACCCAGTCGACCGGAACGCCGGGGCAATGCGCGGAGATATCACCCACCAGCGCCATCGCGTAGACGACGTCGCCGAGCGACGAGGGCCGCACGACAAGGACGCCGCTCATAGGGTGACCTTCCGCGCTACGCGCTCCAGGGCCATTCGCGCTTGGGATCGGCCCGTCGCGCTCATTGGGTCACCCTCCGCGCTACGCGCTCCAGGGCCATTCGCGCTTGGGATCGGCCCGTCGCGCTCATTGGGTCACCCTCCGCGGAAAAACGCGAAAGCGCGTCGAATGCGCGGCGCAAACCACGTAAAATCGGCGGGAATCCTTCGCGGCCCTCTTCCGGTGCATGTCCGAACCGCTTCCCCTGTCGCTGGTGATCATTGCGCGCGATGCTGCGCACGAACTGCCGGACTGCCTCGCGTCCGCGGCGTTCGCTGCGGAGACGGTCGTCGTCGATTCGGGCAGCAGCGATGATACCGCAGCCGTTGCCGCGCGCTGCGGGGCGCGCGTGATCGAGCATGCGTGGGAAGGCTTCGGCCCGCAGAAGAATTTCGCGGTCGGACAGGCACGCCACGATTGGGTGCTGTGCCTCGACGCCGACGAGCGCGTCACGCCGGAACTGGCCGCTGCCATCGCCGCATTGTTCACCTCGGGCCAGCCCGCGGCGGCAGCGTATTCCATCGCGCGCCGCAACCGCTTCCTCGGCCGCTGGCTCGCCCACGGCGAAGGCTACCCGGACTGGAACATCCGGCTGTTCGACCGCCGGCGCGCGCGCTGGTCCGACGACCTCGTGCATGAAAAGGTCGTCGCCGACGTAGCGCCGGCGAGGCTCCAAGGGGATCTGCTGCATGCGTCGGCCGAATCGATCGACGCGTACATCGCCAAGCAGAATCGCTACACGACGGTGCAGGCGGGAGAGATGCACGCGCGCGGCGAACGCGCCAGCGCGGCGCAACTGGTGTTCTCGCCGGTCGCGCGCTTCCTGCGCTTCTACGTGTTCCGGCTGGGTTTCCTGGATGGCCTCGCCGGCTTCGCCCACATCGCCATCGGCGCTTTCGCCAGTTTCCTCAAGTACGCCAAGCTGCGGGCGCTGCAGCAGGACGGGCGGGCCCGGTGAACATGCGTGTGCTCGTGACCGGCGCGGCGGGATTCATCGGCATGCCGACGGCGCGGGCGTTGCTCGCGCGCGGCGCGACGGTCGTCGGCGTGGACAACTTCGACCCCTATTACGACGTCGCCCTCAAGGAAGCGCGGCTCGCCACGCTGGCGGGGGAGCCCGGGTTCGATGCCGCGGCGACGGCGAGCCTTTTTCGCGACGAGGCGTTCACCCACGTCGTGCACCTGGCCGCGCAGCCGGGCGTGCGGTACTCGCTGGAAAATCCCGCGGCCTACCTGCGCAACAACGTCGACGCGTTCGGCTGGATTCTCGAGGGCTGCCGCCACGCCGGCGTCGCGCACCTTGTGTACGCGTCGAGCTCGTCCGTGTACGGCGCCAACCACGTCCTGCCGTTTTCCGAGGACCAGCGGGTCGACCACCCGGTCAGCCTGTATGCGGCAACCAAGCGCGCCAACGAATTGATGGCGCACAGCTACGCACACCTTTTCCGGCTGCCGGCGACGGGCCTGCGCTTCTTCACCGTCTACGGTCCCTGGGGCCGTCCTGACATGTCGCCGATGCTTTTCGCCCGGGCCATCCTCGCGGGGGAACCGATACGGGTGTTCAACCACGGCCGCATGCGCCGCGACTACACGTACATCGACGACATCGTGGAAGGCGTGGCGCGGGTGCTGGAGCTTCCGCCTGCCTCGGGCGCTGCCGTCGGCGACGGCGAGGGCACCGGCGCGCCCCATGCCATCTACAACATCGGCAACAACGAGGCGGTGGAACTGGAGACGTTCATCGCCACGCTGGAGCAACTGCTGTGCCAAAAGGCGATCCGCGACTACCAGCCGATGCAGGCGGGCGATGTCCCGGCCACCTATGCGTCGATCGACCGGCTGCGCGCGGCGACCGGTTTCGCACCGCGCACGCCGCTGGCGCTGGGCCTCTCGCGCTTCGTCGACTGGTACCTGGACTATTACCGGTAACTGCGCGGTTGCCCGCGGCCCACTGGTAAAATCCCGTTTCTGCGGCTTACTGCCCTCGCGGCCGCGTCCATCCAATCCTGACCCGACATGATCCTCGTCACCGGCGGAGCCGGCTTCATCGGCGCCAACTTCGTGCTGGACTGGCTCGCCGCGACCGGCGAGCCGGTGGTCAATCTCGACCTCCTTACCTACGCCGGCAACCTGGGCAACCTGAAGTCGCTCGCCAGCGATGCGCGCCACGAGTTCGTGCGCGGCGACATCGGCGACGCTGCGCTCGTGCCGGCGCTGCTGGCGAAGCACCGCCCGCGGGCGATCGTCAATTTCGCGGCGGAAACACACGTCGACCGGTCGATCCACGGCCCCGCGGCGTTCATACAGACGAACGTCGTCGGCACGTTCGGGCTGCTCGACGCGACCCGCACGTGGTGGACGGCACTTCCCGCCGCGGAGCGCGAGTCGTTTCGCTTCGTGCACGTGTCCACCGACGAGGTCTACGGGTCGCTCACGCCTTCCGATCCGGCGTTCAGCGAGACGACGCCGTACGCGCCGAACAGCCCGTACTCGGCGTCGAAGGCCGCGGCGGACCATCTCGTGCGCGCGTATCACCACACGTACGGCCTGCCGACGCTGACGACGAACTGCTCGAACAACTACGGACCGCGGCAGTTTCCCGAAAAGCTCATTCCGCTGATGATCGTCAATGCGCTGGCCGGCCGCGCGCTGCCCGTCTATGGCGACGGCCGCAACGTGCGCGACTGGCTGTACGTCGGCGATCACTGTTCCGCGATTCGCGCGGTCATGGCGCACGGGCGCGCGGGCGAAACCTACAACATCGGCGGCAACGCCGAGATGCAAAACCTCGACGTCGTGCGCACGCTGTGCGCGCTGCTGGCGCAGGAAGCGCCCGGCCGCGACTATGCCGCGCAGATCGCGTTCGTCAAGGACCGGCCGGGGCACGACCGTCGCTACGCGATCGATTGCGCCAAGCTCGTGCGCGAGACGGGCTGGGCGCCGGTCGAGACCTTCGAGTCCGGCATGCGCAAGACCGTCCGCTGGTACTTAGAAAACGCGGACTGGCTGCAGAGCGTGACCAGCAAGGACTACCAGCAATGGATCAGCCTCAACTACGCCGCCGCATGAGCACGCTGCCGCAGCGGAAGGGCATCATCCTGGCCGGCGGCTCCGGCACGCGGCTGTATCCGGTGACGCAGGTCGTCTCCAAGCAGCTGCTGCCGGTGTACGACAAGCCGATGATCTACTACCCGCTGTCGACGCTGATGCTGGCCGGCATCCGCGACATCCTGCTCATCTCCACGCCGGAGGACACGCCGCGCTTCACGCAGCTCCTGGGCGACGGCGGGCGCTGGGGACTCAACATCCGCTACGCCGTGCAGCCGTCCCCGGACGGCCTTGCGCAGGCGTTCGTCATCGGCCGCGAGTTCGTCGGCAACGACACTTCCGCGCTCGTCCTGGGCGACAACATCTTCTACGGCAACGACCTGCAGGCGCAGCTCGCCAGCGCGCACGCGCGACAGAGCGGCGCGACGGTCTTCGCGTATCCGGTCGCGGACCCGGAACGATACGGCGTGGCCGAGATCGACGCGTCGGGCAAGGTGCTGTCGCTCGAGGAAAAGCCCGCCAAGCCGAAGTCGCGCTACGCCGTGACGGGGCTTTATTTCTACGACAACCGCGTGCTCGACATCGCGCGCGAGCTGAAGCCTTCCGCGCGCGGCGAGCTCGAGATCACCGACGTCAATCGCGCGTACCTGGCGCGCGACGAGCTGGCGTGCGAGGTGATGGGCCGGGGCATGGCGTGGCTCGACACCGGCACGCACGAGTCGCTGCTCGAGGCGTCGCAGTACATCGAGACGATCGAGCGCCGGCAGGGACTCAAGATCGCCTGCCCGGAGGAAATCGCCTACCGGCAGGGCTACATCGACGCCGCGGCGCTCGAGAAGCTGGGCCAGGCGCTGGCGAAGAACGGCTACGGGCAGTACCTGCTCGAGATTCTCCGCGATCCCAGCGTGCGCTAGGCGCGCCCGTACCGCGCATGCAGATCACGCCCACCGCGCTGCCCGACGTCCTGCTGGTCGAGCCGAAGGTGTTCGGCGACGAACGCGGCTTCTTCTTCGAGAGCTGGAACCGGCGCGCGTTCGCCGCCGCCGGCATCGACGCCGGGTTCGTGCAGGACAATCACTCGCGTTCCGGCCGCGGCGTGCTGCGCGGCCTGCATTACCAGATCGAGCACGCGCAGGGCAAGCTGGTGCGCGTGACCGAGGGCGAGGTGTTCGACGTCGCCGTGGACTTGCGGCAGTCTTCGCCTTCGTTCGGGCGCTCCGTCGGCGTCGTGCTCTCTGCGGCGAATCGCCGGATGCTGTGGATACCGCCCGGGTTCGCGCACGGCTTCGTCGTGCTGTCCGAAAACGCCGAGTTCCTCTACAAGGCGACCGACTACTGGTACCCGCAGCACGAGCGGACGTTGCTCTGGAGCGATCCCGCGCTCTCCATCGACTGGCCGCTCGAAGGCTTGCCGACGCTCGCCGTGAAGGATGCCGCGGGCCGGCTCCTCGCGGACGCGGACGTCTACGACTAGCGCCCGATGTCGCGTCCGACCATTCTCCTGACCGGTGCTACCGGGCAGGTGGGCTTCGAACTGGCGCGCAGCCTGGCCGACCTTGGCGACGTGATCGCGCTCGATCGCGCGGCGCTCGATCTCGCCGACGCCGACGCGATCGTCGCCAGCGTGCGGCAGGCGCGGCCGCAATTGATCGTCAACGCGGCCGCGTACACGGCGGTCGATCGCGCGGAGGTGGAGCGTGACGCCGCCTTCGCGGCGAATGCGCGCGCGCCGGGCATCCTGGCCGAGGAGGCGAAGCGGCTGGATGCCGTGCTGATCCACTATTCGACGGACTACGTGTTCGACGGCCGGCGCACGACGCCGTACGACGAGGACGCGCCCACCGGTCCGCTCAACGTCTACGGCGCGAGCAAGCTCGAAGGCGAACGCGCGATCGCGCAGATCGGCGCGCACGCCGTCGTGCTCCGCACCAGCTGGGTCTATGGCGCGCGCGGCAGCAACTTCCTGCTGACCATGCTGCGGCTGGCGAAGGAGCGCGACGAACTGCGCATCGTCGCAGACCAGTACGGCACGCCGAATTGGTGCCGCACGCTGGCCGACGCGACCACGGCGGCCGTCGCGCGCGGTCTCCCGTGGCTGGCCGAACGCGCCGGCCTGTATCACCTTGCGTCGTCGGGTTCGACGACGTGGCACGGCTTCGCACAAGCGATCGTCGGCGACGCGCCGCGACCGCACGTCGTGGGAATCGCCACGTCCGACTACCCGACGCCCGCGCGCCGTCCCGCCTATGGTGTACTGGCGACGCGCAAGTTCGAGGCGGAATTCGGATACACGATGCCCGATTGGCGCGACGCGCTCAAAGCGTGCCGGTCGGCGATGGCGGAGGCACCTTGAGGGCGCCGACTGAATGATGAAGCGAATACGGAAATCATGATGCACTGCCGACGGCCGATGACTCTGCACTGGTGCTTCGCGCTGTCCGCCGTTTTCTCATGCGGCGCCTCTGCTCAAGGCCACGATGCGCCGATCACGTCCGCCCCGCCCGCGGAACTGCGTCAGGCCATGGCGCCGAAATCCGCGCCGCCGGTGCGCGCGCTGGCGCGGGTCGCGTCCGCGCACCGGGTCGATCTCGCGGCGCCTGCCGCATCGGAATTGGCGGCATTCAAGTCGCAGAACGCGGTTCCGGCCAGAGGCGGACGACGTGCGGGCAGCAAGGCGCTCGCCGTGGGGTTCGGGCGCGAACTGCCGCCCGCGGCGCGGTCAATTCATCTGTCGGCGTTGACCTGGACCGCCGACGCCGATGGCGGGCGTTCCGCGCGCATCGACATCCACTCGCCGGACGCCGCCGCGCTTCGCGTCGCGCTGCAGTTGCCGCCAAACAACTCCGGCGTCACCGTGCGTTTTGCCGGTCGTGACGGCGCAACGATCTTCGGTCCCTTTTCCGCGAATGCCGTTGCACGGGATACCGCGCGCTTCGGCCAGTTCTGGTCGCCGGTGCTTGAAGGCGACGTTGCGACGATCGAAATCCACGCCGGGGCCGGTGTCCAAGTCGGCGGCCTGACGCTGACCCTGCCGCGGGTGGCGCACCAGGTTGCGGGCAACGCCGAATTGCGCTCGCTGTCGGCGAAGACCGTCGGCGAAATCGGACAGTCGCAGTCCTGCAACATCGACGTCGCCTGCGTCAAGCCCTCGGCGGCGCTGACGGATGCGGCGAAGGCCGTGGCGCAGCTGCTGTTCGTCGGCGACTCCGCCGGCAACCAGTATTTATGCACCGGAACGCT
>Ga0302298_10000242_pt1 | contig 11780 bp, 11 predicted proteins | sample III_Fen_N3_3_FD_198757 | JGI IMG/M metagenome (GOLD analysis project Ga0302298, IMG submission 198757) | Peat permafrost microbial communities from Stordalen Mire near Abisko, Sweden - III_Fen_N3_3 | ecosystem: Environmental > Terrestrial > Soil > Wetlands > Permafrost | place: Sweden: Abisko...
CCCCCTGCCTGCTGATCAATCCGGGCAAACCTGCACTTGGCGGCCCACTCGCCGAACCCGCGCACGAAGTCGACATCCCCTGGCAGCACCTGTGGAAACCGACGGGATACCGGGTTTCCAGTTGGTGGTTCGTGCTCCCGGCAGAAACGGCAGACCAGCCCAAGTGATCTCCCGCCAGGATGAGGAAGTCCATGGCTTTCGACTAAAATGGCCGTCCACCACCCAGCCCGAAAGCCTTTTTGCCCCATGAACCGACCGCCCGACCTGCCGACAACAAGCGGCTCAATGTCCCGCCGACCGGTTTCGGGATAAAACCCTGATGGATTTGCGCCCCCTGGTCGACCGAATCAGCACGCAGCCTCGCCTGCCCTGGCTGCTGGCCGGCTTGCTGCTGGCAGGGCTGCTGCTCGCCTTCGGCATCAGCGCGCCGACCGGGCTGACCGGCAAGGACGAATATTTCCTCGGCCTGCGCATTCCGCTCGAAATGATCGAGCACGACAACTGGTGGATTCCCTTCATCGACGGCGCCCCCCGCCTGCGCAAACCGCCTTTCGTCTACTGGCTGACCCGCCTGAGTTATGAGGCTTTCGGCCCCAGCCTGCTCAGTGCGCGCCTGGTGACGGTGGCCTTCGCCCTGTTGCTGCTCGGCGCCACGGCCTGGCTGGGCCGTTTGTTCAGTGGAAAATGGCTGAGCGGGCTACTTGCCGCCGGTGTCATGCTCGGTTTTGCCGGCATGGCGACGGAAGCGCGCCGCCTGATGCTCGACGTTCCAGTCGCCGCGCTGTCCACCTCCGCCTTCTGCTTCTATCTCGCCTGGCTCGGACGGCCGCGCTGGCCGCTACTGATCGGCGCCGCCGCCCTGCTTGCCGCCGCCCTGATGACAAAGGGGCCGGTCGCCGTGATTGCCTTCGGCAGCGGCGTGCTCGCCTTCTGGCTGACCCCGGCGCAGTTCAGGCAAGCCCTGCTCGGCGCCAACGCGAGCTCGGCACTTGCGCACCTGCGCCGACAGGCCCCGGCCTATCTTGCCTGCGCCCTGCTCGCCGTAGCCCTGCCGGCTTACTGGTACTGGGACGTCGCGCACAGTTTCCCGCAACAGTTCGCGGCAGCTGCCCAAAACGAAATCGAGGAGCGCGGCGCCGGTTCGCTGAGCTTCATTCCGCTCAGCGGCCTGCTGCTGTTGACCCTGCCGTGGACCTTCATCGGCCTGGCGGCGCTGATCCGCCAGCGCGCCCGGCCGGAAATCCGCTTTTTCGGCCTGTGGCTGCTGATCAGCCTGCTGCCCTTCTTCTTCATCCGCAGTTTCGAGCGCTACCTGATCGGCGCCCTGCCGGCCTTCGCCCTGCTTTGCGCCTGGGGCCTGCAACAAGGACTCGCGGCACGCTGGCCGGCCCGCTTGGGCGCCATTTTCCCGCTGCTCATCGGTAGCGTGCTGCTTGCCCTGCTCTGGCGCTGGGGGCATTTCCTGCCGGCGCTGACGCTGGGCACCGCCCTGGCTGCCTTTGGCACCATCTGGTTCCGGGCGCAGCACAACGGCGCCATGATTCTGGCCGCCGCACTACTCTGGCCCGTCTTCTGGGGCATCGGCTTCCCGGCGCTCGGGGTCAATGCCGTGCCGGCCGCCCTGATCGATCTGGCCCGCTCGCGCGACGTCTATCTTTATGATGGCCCACAACCGGCGCTGCTGCCGATTCTCACCCGGCGCACGCTGCGCCATGTGCACAAAATCGACGGCCGACTGGCCGCCGGCAGCCTGGTCACGGCACGCGCCGAGGATGCACCGCGCCTGCAGCAGGAACTTGCCGCCGCCCAAGTCTCTACACGCGAAATCTATCGCTATTCGGCGCTGACCTCGGCCGGTTCCGGCATCCGTTTCGCGCACCAGGGGGCCACGTCTGAAGACTGGAAAACGGCCTGGAAAGAGCACGACCCGCAAGCGCTGATGTCCACGATCCTGGTGTACGAGGTGCGGCCATGATGGATTTCGCCCGTGCCCGGCGCAGCCTGAGCCTGGCCGCCTTCCTGCTCGCCCTGGCGGCAGTCGGCAGCCGCCTGCAAGCTCTGCAGCCACCGCAGTTTGTCCCGCCGCCCGCACCTGGCGGCGTAACGGCGGCCGAGCTGGCCACCCCTGTCATCCACGACCTGCCCAACCCGGCGGCTTCGGCGCACAGCGTCAGCCTCGTCGATCTCGGCGACGGCCGACTCGGCGCCGCCTGGTTCGCCGGCAGCAAAGAAGGGGCAAGCGACGTCAGCATCGTTTTCTCGAGTTTCAATGGCCGGCAATGGACGCCGCCGGCGCCCATTGTTAGCAACGAGAAAGTCGAAGCCGACGAGAAACGCGTCAATCGCAAGATCGGCAATCCCGTCCTCTGGCGCGAAAGCCCGCAGCGCCTGCACCTGTGGTTCGTCACCGTGTCCTACGGTGGCTGGGCCGGCAGCAGCCTGAATCACCAGATATCACACGACCTTGGCGAGCACTGGGAAAGCGCCGAAAAACTCGTCACCTCGCCCTTCCTGAACATTTCGACCCTGCTCCGCTCGCCACCACTGCAGCTGACCGACGGCGGTTTCGCACTGCCCGTCTATCACGAGTTCATCGCCAAGCACCCGGAATGGCTGCGTCTCGACGCCAGCGGACGCGTCGTCGACAAACAGGCACTGGGCGGCGCGCGGCGCCAGATCCAGCCGACGGCCGTCGCCCTCGACGCCGAACACGGCTTGTTGCTGACGCGCGACGCGGGCAGCGGCCAGCATGCCGTGCATCTGAGCAGGACAGCGGACGGTGGCCAGAGCTGGTCGCCGCTGACCGGGCTCGACCTGCCCAACCCCGATGCCAGTGTCGCCATGACACGCCTGCACGATGGGCGCCTGCTGCTCGCCTATAACCCGATCAATGGCGGCCGCCACCAGCTGGCTCTGGCCCTGTCGACCGACGGCGCCCGGTGGACGCCCATCCACCTGCTGGAAAGCGGCCAGGGCGAGGACGAGTTTTCCTATCCTGCCGTGCTGCAGATGCCGGACGGCAGGATCCACGTTGCCTACACCTGGCAGCGCCAGCACATTCGCCAGCAGATTTTTACACCGGGCCTGCTCGACCGCCTGACCGCCAAAGCGGAGAAAGCACCATGAGCGGCGCACTGGCCGTTTACCTGCCACAGGCCCTGCTGCTCGGCTGGCTGCTGCGCCAGTTGTCGGGCCGCCGCCCTGCCTGGCTCTTCGGACTATTACTCGCCGCCGTACCAATATCCGGCCTGCCGCTGGCCGCCCACCTGCGTGGACTGCTCGGCGACCCGAGTGCGACAACGCTGCAACTCCTGCTGCTCGCGCTGTTCTCGCACTCTCCCGCCAGTTTCGCTCGCAGCTGGCGCGCCCCGTTGCTCATCGGCCTCGCCGGCCTGAGCTTCTACGCGCTGGCCCTGGGCGGCGCCCCGCTGCTCGGCATCGCGGATCCCTATCGTCTCGGCTACCAGCCGCAACTGCTGGTCGCGGCGCTGACCGTGCCCGTCCTGTATCTGTGGTGGCGCGGCCAGCCGCTGTGGCTCGGCCTGTTCACCGTCGATCTCCTGGTCTTTGCGGCCGACTGGCACAGCTCGCCGAATTTCTGGGATCTGCTGATCGACCCGCCACTGGTCATCGCCTGCCTCGTGCTGGCCTGGCGCAATCGCCCCCGGCGCGCTCGGCCGTACGAGGCATAAGCTTTTCGATTAAAATGCGCGCTTTACCGTCGGATCCACCCATGAGCGCCACCCTTTCGATGCCCCCGCACAGCCTGTCCATTGTCGTTCCCTTCTACAACGAGGAAGACAATATCGCGCCGCTGGTCAAGCGCGTGCATGAGGCACTGGTCGGCTACGAAAACCCCTGGGAACTCGTGCTGGTCGACGATGGCAGCAGCGACGCCACGGTCGACCGGGCGCTCGAATCGGCCAAGGAATACGGCCCGCACGTACGCATCGTCGAACTGACGCGCAATTTCAAGCAGACCGCCGCCATGCAGGCCGGCATCGACGCGGCACGCGGCGACGTCATCGTCACCATGGACGGCGACCTGCAGAACGACCCGGTCGACATTCCGCGCATGGTCGCCCGCCTGCTCAACGAAAATCTCGACCTCGTCGCCGGCTGGCGGCAGAACCGCCAGGACGGCCTGTTCCTGCGCAAGATTCCATCAAAGATCGCCAACAAGCTGATCGCCCGCATGACCGGCGTCCATCTGCGCGATTACGGCTGCAGCCTCAAGGCCTTCCGCGGCAGCGTCATCAAGAGCGTACGCCTGTACGGCGAAATGCACCGCTTCATCCCGGCCTGGCTGGCCACCGTGACGACGCCACGGCGCATTGCCCAGGAACCGACGACGCACCACGCGCGCACGGCCGGCGTTTCGAAATACGGCATTTCGCGCACCTTCCGCGTCATTCTCGATTTGATCGCGGTGTATTTCTTCATGCGCTTCCGCGCCCGCCCGGGGCACTTCTTCGGCGGCATCGGCCTCGGCCTGACGGCGCTGGCCGGCCTGATCATGACCTGGCTGGCCTGGGTCAAGTTCGGCCTCGGTGAAAACATCGGCGGCCGACCGCTACTCATCGTCGGCATCGGCACCCTGATTGCCGGCGTACATTTCATCACCACCGGCGTACTGGCCGAACTGCTCGCCCGCATCTATTTCGAATCCGGCACCATCCGTTCTTATTCGGCCCGCCCGGAACGCACGCTGGCGGCTGACGAAGGCTGGCACAAGCCGGCGTGACCACTTTCGACGCCCGCCGCGGCAGCCAGGCCCTGCTCGCGCTGGGTCTGGCCATTTTCGCCTGGCGCTGCTGGGTCGTCACGCACCTCGGCATCACGCTCTATCTCGACGAGGCACAGTACTGGACCTGGGCGCAGCACATGGCCTGGGGCTATTACTCCAAGCCGCCCGGCGTCGCCGCGCTGATCTGGCTATCCACCACACTGTTCGGCGACGGCCTGCTCGGCGTCAAGCTGCTCGGCATGCTCTGCTACCCCGCAGCGGCAGCGGCCGGCTGGGCCATCGCCCGCCGCCTGTACGACGAACGGACGGCCTTCTGGTCGGCCATCGCCCTGCTCACCCTGCCGATGTTCGCCGGGCTCGGCCTGTTCGTGTCTACCGATGCCTTGCTCACCCTGTTCTGGATGCTCGCCCTGTGGGCCTATCTGCGCGCCCTGGATGGCGACGCCTGGGGCGACTGGCTGCTCGTCGGCCTGTTCTGCGGCCTCGGCCTGCTCTCCAAGTACACCATGCTGGCCTGGCTGGCCGCCGCCTTTCTGCATCTACTGATCCTGCAACGCCCCCGCCTGGCTTCGGCCAAACCCTGGGCGGCAGCCGTCTTGGCGCTGCTCATCCTGGCCCCGAACATCGTCTGGAATTTCACCCACGATTTTCCGACCCTCAAACACACGGCGGAAATCACGCTGGAAAAGAATACCGGGCACAGCCTGGCCGCCCTCGGTGAATTCTGGGCAGCCCAGTGGGGTTCCTTCGGTCCGGTGCTCGGTTGCATCTTCTTTGTCCTGCTCTGGCAAGTCAGACAGAGCTGGCAGGACAGCAACAAACGCCTGCTGCTCTGGTTCGCCCTGCCGCTGTGGGCCGTCGTCTCGCTACAAGCCCTGAAAGGCGGCGCCAACGCCAACTGGGCGGCCCCGGCCTTCGCCCCCGCCACCATTGCTCTCGTCGCCTGGCTACTGCAACGCGAAAAGAAACGCCTGCTGGTCATCGGCCTCTGCGCCAATCTGTTGCTCGTCGGACTGGTCTATCACTGGCCGGCCATCATTGCGGCCGCCCAGGTCGACAATCCGGCGAAGAAGAATCCCTACGCCCGCGCCATGGGCTGGGATGAACTGGGCCGCCAGCTACGCCCGGTCTTCGCCGCCCACCCCGACGCCGTGCTCACCTCGCCGACGCGCAATCTGATGGCCCACATGGGCTATCAGTTGCGCGACCTGAATCCGCCGGCAGCCAGTTGGAACCCGGGCGGCCAGCCCGACGACCATTACAAGCTGACGACTGACCTGCGCCCCTACATCGGCCGCGATCTCATCTTCGTCAGCCTTGAGCCGCCCACCGAGAAGCTCGCCGAGCATTGCAGCAAACTCGAGGATCTCGGCACCTTCACCGCCTGGCTCGACGCGACGACACCGCGCTCGATGTACGTTTATGTGCTGCATGGTTTCACGGGCTACTGAGCTGCGCCTGGTAAGCCTGGCCGGCGCACTGCTGGCCATCGCCTTCATCGGCTGGCCGCAACTCGATCTGCTTGTCAGCGACTTTTTCCGCCAGGCGGACTGGCAATTCCTGGTCGATGTCGACGGTCCTCTGCGCGAATTTCTCTACCGCATCACACCACCGGCCTCGCGCCTCCTTCTGCTGAGCCTGGCCGGCCTCTTTGTATTGAGTTTCAGCCAACGCCCAAGCTGGCTGCATGCCCGCCGCGCCAGCGTCGCCTTCCTGCTCGGCGCTGCCCTGCTCGGCCCAGTACTCGTCATCGATGTCGGCCTCAAGGGCTACGGCGGCCGCGCCCGGCCACAAAAGGTCGAGGAACTCGGCGGCAAGCAGATCTTCACACCCGCTTTCATCCCGGCCAACGAATGCAAGTGGAACTGCTCCTTCGTCAGCGGCCACGTCGCGACGGCCTCCTTCTTCATGGCCTTCGGCTGGCTCGGCACGCTGCGCACGCGCCGGCGCTGGATGCTCGGCGCCACGGTCTTTGCCGCCTACATGGCATGGACGCGCGTCAGCCTGGGCGGGCACTTCCTGTCGGATACGGTTTTCGCCTGGTTCTTCACCTATTACAGCCTGTGGCTGACCGAATTCATTTTTCGCCGTTTCGGCTGGCTGCCGCAGGGACCACCGCCGTCCGACAAGCCGCAGCCCTGACATGAAAAAGCCGCCAGAAATGGCGGCTTTTTGCTGGCGTACCGGCAACCTCAGTCGATGCGCGTATCCAGCCCCTGTTCGGCCAGTTCGGCGGCGCGCAGCACGGCGCGGGCCTTGTTCAGGGTTTCGGTCCATTCCGAATTCGGATCGGAGTCGGCAACGATGCCGGCGCCGGCCTGGACATAAAGTTTCTTGTCCTTGAGCACGGCGGTACGGATCGCAATCGCCACGTCCATGTCGCCGTTGAAGCCGAGATAGCCGACCGAACCGGCGTAGATGCCGCGCTTGACGGGTTCCAGCTCGTCGATGATTTCCATGGCCCGCACCTTGGGCGCGCCGGAGACGGTACCGGCCGGGAAGGTGGCGCGCAGCACGTCGAGCGCATCGAGCCCCGGTTGCAACTTGCCTTCGACATTGGAGACGATATGCATCACATGCGAGTAACGCTCGACGATCATGTTCTCGGTGAGCTTGACGCTGCCGACGCGGGCGACGCGACCGCAGTCGTTGCGCCCGAGATCGAGCAGTTGCGTATGTTCGGCGCGTTCCTTTTCGTCGGCCAGCAGTTCTACGGCCAGAGCGGCATCTTCCTCCGGCGAGGCACCGCGCTTGCGCGTGCCGGCAATCGGCCGCACGGTGACGCGTTCACCTTCGAGGCGGACCAGGATCTCCGGCGAGGCGCCGACGACGTGGAAGTCCTCGAAATCGAAATAGAACATGTAGGGCGAGGGATTCAGGCTGCGCAGGGTGCGATACAGCGCCAGCGGACTGGCCAGGAAGGGCTTGGTCATGCGCTGCGAGAGGACGACCTGCATGATGTCGCCTTCGGTGATGTAGGCCTTGGCCTTGAGTACAGCCTGCTTGAAGGCGGCTTCGCCAAATACCGAGACGGCCGGTTCGGAATGCACCGGCTGTTCGCTGGGCAGACTGACCGGGGTGCGCAGTTTGTGCAGTAGTTCCTTGAGGCGGGCGCGCGCCTTCTGATAGGCACCGGGGAAACCGGGCTCGGCATAGACGATCAGGGTCAGCTTGCCGGACAGGTTGTCGACGACGGCGATTTCTTCGGAGAGCAGCAGGCCGATGTCCGGCGTGCCGATTTCGTCGGGCTTGTTGGTCCGCGTCAGGCGGGTTTCGACGTAACGCACGGTGTCGTAGCCGAAACAGCCGACCAGACCGCCGCAGAAACGCGGCAGGCCGGAAGCTGGCGGCGCGCGAAAGCGCTGCATGAACTTGCCGATGAAGTCGAGCGGATTGGTGTCGTCCTCGCGCTCGGCGATGCGGTTGCCGGTCAGTACCAGCACCTGGTGACCGGTGACGACGATGCGCGTTGAGGCGGCCAGGCCGATGATCGAGTAGCGGCCGAAACGTTCGCCGCCCTGCACCGATTCGAGCAGGTAGGTGTAGGGCGCATTGGCCAGCTTGAGGTAGATGGAGAGCGGCGTGTCGAGATCGGCAAACGTTTCCAGCGAAACGGGAATACGGTTGTAGCCTTGCGCGGCAAGCGCGTTGAATTCGGTTTCAGTCATGGGGAAGCCTCGTAAATGACAGGGGTGTTGCGTACTGGTGCGTTGCGCCGGACGGGCGCGCGAAGGGAGATCAGGGGCGCCAGCGACGCCAACCATGCCATTCGTGCCAGATACGCAAAGGGGTCATTTTTGTTTGAGGTCTTTGAAAGTAAGTGCCTGCTCATAGGCGGCAAGCAGATCGGATACTAGCGCATCGCATTCGGCACTGTCCACCGGCTCGCCCTCGTTGTAGCCGTAGGGCACGCAGAAGATCGCCGAACCGGCAGCGCGGGCGGCGGCGATATCGTTTTTCGAGTCGCCGATGTGCAGGTTGTCTGCCGGCGCCACGTCCAGCCATTCGCAGGCATGGCGGATCGGCTCGGGGTGCGGCTTCTTGAAGGCCGTGGTATCGCCGGAGACGACCACGTCGAAATAATCGGCGAGGCCCATGCGATCAAGCAGAACCTCGGTAAAGATCGCCGGCTTGTTGGTCACCACGCCCATTTTCAGGCCGCTCGCCCGCCAGGCCTGCAGCCCTTCGATCACCCCGGGGTAGATGCGGGTGTAGCGGCCGTTGACCTCGGCGTAGTGGCGTTTGAAAACTTCGATACCGAGCAGCAACTGATCAGCATCCGGCGCCCGGCCATGCGTCAGGCAGCGCTCGACAAGCACTGCCATGCCCTTGCCGACAAAGCTGTGCACTTCGGCCGGCGTGCGTGCTGGCGCGCCGATTTCAGCGAGCATCAGCCGGCAGGCTTCGGCAAGATCGGCGATGGTGTCGAGCAAGGTGCCATCGAGATCGAAGGTAACGGAATCGAAGCGCATCAGAGCTTGGCCAGTTCGCTGCGCAATGCGCCGATGATCGAGTCGTAGCGGTGCGGGTCGCTGTCCTGGCCGGCACCATACACGGCCGAACCAGCAACGAAGGCATCGACGCCGGCGCGGGCGATTTCGGCGATGTTGCCGACATTGACGCCGCCGTCGATTTCCAGACGGATGCGCCGGCCGCTTTCCTGCTCGTAGGCATCGAGTTTGGCACGCGCCTGACGCGCCTTGGCCAGCGTACCGGGAATGAATTTCTGGCCGCCAAAGCCGGGATTGACGCTCATCAGCAGGATGACGTCGATCTTGTCGAGCACGAAATCCATGTAGTCAAGCGGCGTCGCCGGGTTGAAGACCAGGCCGCCCAGGCAGCCGGCATCGCGAATCAGTGACAGGCTGCGGTCAACGTGTTCGGAAGCTTCCGGGTGGAAGGTGATGATGTTCGCCCCGGCCTTGGCAAAATCGGGGATGATGCGATCTACCGGTTTGACCATCAGGTGTACGTCAATCGGCGCCGTGGTGCAGGGCCGGATGGCCTCGCAAACGAGCGGCCCGATGGTCAAATTGGGAACATAATGGTTGTCCATCACGTCGAAGTGAATCCAGTCGGCGCCCGAAGCGATGACGTTGCTGACCTCCTCACCGAGTTTGGCGAAGTTGGCGGAGAGTATGCTCGGCGCGATGACGAAATCTTTGACTGACATGATGACTCCCTGAACAAGAACAGACAGACGAAATTATCCCATGCCCGACACCAACAAGTACTGCATCAAGGTTGAACCCAGCCCGCAATATCTCGCCGAACAGTCCGATCCGGAAAATAATCGCTATCTGTTCGCCTACACGATAACCATCGTCAATGTCGGCGATGTGCCGGCCCAGCTGGTTTCCCGTCACTGGATCATCACCGACGCCAACAACGAGGTACAGGAAGTGCGCGGCCTTGGCGTGGTCGGCAAGCAGCCGCTGCTCAAGCCGGGCGAAAGCTTCCAGTACACCAGCGGTTCATCGCTGACGACACCGGTCGGCACAATGAAGGGCAGCTACCAGATGGTGGCTGAAGACGGCACGCATTTCGCGGCCGAGATCCCCGAGTTCGTGCTCGCCATGCCACGCACCCTGCATTGAGCCTCAAGCACAGCTACACGCTAATCGCGCCGTTCTACGACGCAGCCATCGAGCGGGCGACGCAGGCCGCCCGCCAGCACAGCCTGAAAGCACTACCAGCAGAAGGCGGACGCGTGTTGCTGGCTGGTGTCGGCACCGGCCTCGACCTGCCGCACCTGCCGCCGCAGCACCACTACGTCGGTCTCGACCTGACCCATGCCATGTTGCGCCGCGCCTTGCCGCGCGCCGGCCGGGCCGACTTCGTCGCCGTCCGGGGCGACGCCCAGTGCCAGCCTTTTGCCGACGCCGCTTTCGATGCCGCCGTCCTGCACCTGATCCTCGCCGTCGTTCCACAACCGGCACAATGTCTTGCCGAAATCGCCCGCGTCGTTCGCCCGGGCGGCCAGGTGCTGATTTTCGACAAATTCCTGCGCCTCGGACAGCCCGCCCTGCTACGCCGACTGCTTAACCCGCTCATGCGGCGGATTGCCAGCCGGCTTGATGTTGTCTTCGAGGAAGTCCATGCGGCGACGCCCGGGCTGGCGCTCGAACACGATCAGCCGGCCCTAGTCGGTGGCTGGTTCCGCATGATCCGGCTCAGGAGGCTCTGAGGCCGCCTCAATCATGCTTTCCGGTCCGGTCCGGGCCCGTCCCTGCCCAGGCCATCCTCGATCCAGGCCAGCATCAGCGTATAGGTCACGGCCAGGACAACCGGCCCGACAAAAATGCCGATCAGGCCGAAACTCAGCAGGCCGCCGATGACGCCGGAAAAGATCAGGAGCAGCGGCAGATCGGCGCCGCGCTTGATCAACACCGGGCGCAGGAAACTATCGAGACTGCCGACGGCGACACTCCACACCAGTAGCGCCGTCGCCCAGCCAGTGTCGCCCTGCCAGTACATCCAGCCGACGGCCGGCAGAAGGACCAGCATCGGGCCAATCTGGGCAATGCAGAGCATCAGCATCAGTGCCGAGAGCAGCGCGGCGAAAGGCACGCCGGCGACGGCCAGGCCGATGCCGCCGAGCACGCTCTGCACGATGGCGGTGACGCCGACGCCGAGCGCGACGCCGCGGATCGCCTGCCCGGCCAGAATGATAGCATTCTCGCCGCGCTCGCCGGCCAGCCGGCGACCAAAGCGCCGCACGCCCGAGGCCCAGCCTTCGCCGCTGGCGTAGAGGATCGCCGAGAGCACGACGACGAGCAGGAACTGCAGCAGCATGAAGCCCAGGCTGCCGACCTCGGCCAGCACCCACTTGCCCGACTGCGCCGCGTAGGGCTGGATTCTGGCGACCACGCCCTGCGGACCGCCGTCGGCCAACTCGCCCCAAAAGCTCGCCAGCTTGTCGCCGACCAGCGGCAGCGCAGCCACCCACGCCGGCGGCTGCGGCAGACCCGACGCGGCGAACTTGCGAACGACGCTCGCGATGTCCTCGGCGTGATTGGCGATGGTGCCGATC
>Ga0302298_10000244_pt1 | contig 11771 bp, 12 predicted proteins | sample III_Fen_N3_3_FD_198757 | JGI IMG/M metagenome (GOLD analysis project Ga0302298, IMG submission 198757) | Peat permafrost microbial communities from Stordalen Mire near Abisko, Sweden - III_Fen_N3_3 | ecosystem: Environmental > Terrestrial > Soil > Wetlands > Permafrost | place: Sweden: Abisko...
CGCTGTGTGCGGTCGCCCTCGGTGCGGTTCTCGTTGAGCGGCACATCACCCTCGACCGCGCGATGTGGGGCTCCGACCAGTCGGCATCCGTGGAGCCGGAGGGCATGCGGCGCCTCGTCCGCGACATCCGCGTCCTCGAGGCATCGCTGGGCGACGGCGTGAAGCAGGTCTACCCCGGCGAGCTCTCTGCCATGAAGAAGTTGCGCCGCGTAGCCGGCGTCGTCGCAGAGGCCGCGGCAGGGCAGGGGCCGGAGCGCGTGGCATGAGCACCCCACGGGACCCCGCATGAGCACCGACACCCTGGCCCTCGTCGAGAGCCCGGCCCAGCTGCTGCACGTGCTGGAGTGGTGCCATGCCGAGCAGTCGGCGACAAGGACCAGGCTCGTCGTCCTGAACCCCGCCGATCCGGTGACCGTTGCGCAGTTGCGCTCGATGGCCGAGTTCGCAGCGGAGGAGGGCATCGAGACCGAATGGTTCGCGCCGCGCGCGTCCACCCTCGCCGGTCTTCGGACGATCGCTTCCCTGCGGGGCGCCGTCGCCGGGGCGCGGCGGCTGGTGATCGGCGACCCGTTCTCCGGCATGATCCAGGCCCTGCTGCCGTTCGCGAAGGCGTCCGAGGTGGTGGTGGTCGACGACGGCACTGCGACCCTCGAGTTCGCCAGCCAGGTCGAGCACGGCGGGTCCCTGCGGCGTTGGGATGCCTCGCCCGGCACCGGGATCCTGCGGGTGCCACTGGCAAGGAACGCGCGGTCGTTCTTCGCCTCCGGACGGCTGCGGCTCTTCACGGTGATGACGGTGACCAGCCTGCCGGGCAGCCGTATCCAGCGCCACGGCTACGACTGGACGCGGCGGCGCTTCGGCCCACCGGTCCGGCTGCGCGGGCTGGACGTGATCGGCTCCTCCCTTGTCGAGAGCGGGGTCGTGGATGCAGAGAGCTACCTTGACGCGGTCACGGCTCTGGCCGTCGATGGCGGAGCGGGTGGACGGTACTTCGCGCACCGCAGGGAGGACCCGGACAAGTTGCGCCGGCTCGCCCAGCGCAGCGGGCTACGGATAGTGCGCCCGACCGTGCCGCTGGAGCTGGAGCTGCGACGTGGCCCGGTGGCCACGCACCTGGCCAGCTTCCCTTCTTCGGTCGGCTACACCTTGCCGCTCGTCCTTGCCGGTGTCGGGACGCGGATCACCGTCCAGCCATTGCCGGAGAAGATGATCCGTCCGCATGTCACGGCGGGTGCGAGGGCATTCCTCGACCGCATGGCTGACGACATGCGGCGGGCGGCCTCCGACCTGGGTGCAGGAGCCTACGAGCTCACTTCGGCGTGATGACGGGCCAGAGGCCGTTGAAGGTCACCGTCCAGCCAAGGCCGTGCACGACGATGTAGCCGACGCCGGACAGAACCAGAAGAACCACCAGGGCGAACAACAGGTACGCGATGAGCCGTCCCACGAGTTTGGGCTTGAGGGTCACGCCAGGCTCGTGGATGCTTGCGTCGCCGCCGGCACCCCACGCGAGCGAACGGATCCCGAAGGCAAAGAGGGTCGGCAGGCCGGCACCGAACACCAGTCCGACCAGGAGCACACGCCATGCACCGTCAAGGGCTGCCAGGAACTGTTCCATCACTTCACCCCGCCCGAAACCGTGACCTTCGCCGCGTCAGCAGTGCCGTCCCAGTCATCGTTGACGTTGTGGTGGCCGATCGGGTCGCGCCTGGACCTCCAGCGCATGAACACTGCGGCGGCACACATGATCCCGAAGACCACGATTGCGCCGGTCGTGCCACCGATCACGTGGCCGATGTACCACATCACAGCACTGACGAGCCCGGCGGAGGGAAGCGTGATCAACCAGGCCATCCCCATCCTTCCGGCCACGCCCCAGCGCACCTTTGCTCCCGTGCGTCCGAGCCCGGAGCCAATGATGGAGCCGGTGCAGACGTGCGTTGTGGAGAGGGGGAACCCGAGCTGGCTCGAGACAAGGATGACGGCTGCAGACGAGCTCTCCGCCGCCATGCCCTGCGGCGGCGAGATTTCCACCAGGCCCTTGCCCATCGTCCGGATGATCCGCCAGCCGCCGATGTAGGTGCCCGAGGCAATGGCCAGTGCGCAGGCGACCTTGACCCAGACCGGTATGTCGTTGGTGACCGACCACTGCCCCGCGGCGATCAGGGCAAGGGTGATCACACCCATCGTCTTCTGGGCATCGTTGGTGCCGTGTGCCAACGAGACCAGGGATGCTGTGCCGATCTGGCCCCAGCGGAAGCCGGACTCCTGATAGCGGCGCGCGACACCCGCTGTGACTCGGAAGACGAGCCAGGTGCCGACCATCGCAACGACGATCGCGATCGCAGGAGAGAAGAGGGCCGGGAGGATCACCTTGCCGACCACCCCGTCGAGCTTGTAGCCGTCGCCCACCCACTTCACGCCCGCCCAGCCCATGCTGGCAACGGTCGCGCCGATCAGGCCACCGAAGAGCGCGTGGGATGAACTGGAGGGCAAGCCCCACAGCCACGTCAGGAGGTTCCAGATGATTGCTCCAGCAAGGCCCGCCATCAGGATGAGCAGGAGTCCATGGCCGCCATCGGCCATGAGTTCCGGCTTGGGCGTGCCGTCGGGGTTCTGGATCCGGATCACGGCATTGGTGACGGTGAGCGCCACCTCGACGGAAAGGAAGGCACCGACAAGGTTCAAGACTGCGGAGAGCGTGACGGCAGCCTTCGGTGACAACGCCTTGGTTGCGATCGAAGTAGCCATGGCGTTTGCCGTGTCATGAAACCCGTTGGTGAAATCGAAGGCCAACGCCGTGAGAACAACGAGGGCCAAGAGTATGAACTCAGGGGTCACGTTGATCATGGTAGGGGTAAGTCGACGGGATGTGGAACGCGAGCCATTTCGGTCCGTGGGGAGGGGGTTGAGCGTCTCATTCCCCGGCGTACGCCCATTCTGGAGCCCGTCCGGCTGTGCGGGTGCTCCGGGCTGACCACATAGGATGATCGCTTGTGAGTTCGCGCATCCTTGCCGCCGTCGCCTGGCCGTACGCCAACGGCCCGCGACACATCGGCCATGTTTCCGGCTTCGGTGTCCCGTCCGACGTCTTCTCCCGCTACCAGCGGATGGTCGGCAACGACGTCCTGATGGTGTCCGGGACCGACGAGCACGGCACAGCCATCCAGGTGCAGGCCGACAAGGAGGGCCTCACCCCGCAGCAGACGGCCGACAAGTACCACAGGGTCATCGCTGAGGACCTGCAGGCGCTCGGCTGCTCCTACGACCTCTACACGCGCACGACGACGCTCAACCACACCGCCGTGGTGCAGGAGCTGTTCCGGACGCTGCACGACAACGGCTATGTGGTCGCTCAGACCGAGATGGGCGCGATCTCCCCGTCCACCGGACGCACCTTGCCCGACCGCTACATCGAGGGCACCTGCCCGCATTGCGGCTACGACGGCGCCCGCGGCGACCAGTGCGACAACTGCGGCCGCCAGCTCGATCCGGTGGACCTGATCAACCCGAAGTCGAAGATCAACGGGGAGACCCCGGACTTCGTCGAGACCGAGCACTTCTTCCTCGACCTGCCGGCGTTGGCAGGGGCTCTGGGCGAGTGGCTGGCGACCCGCACCGACTGGCGTCCGAACGTGATGAAGTTCAGCCTTAACCTGCTCAAGGAGCTGCGTCCGCGGGCCATCACGCGCGACCTGGAATGGGGGGTGCCGATCCCGATCGAGGGCTGGGAGGACGCCCCGATGAAGCGGATCTACGTCTGGTTCGACGCCGTCATCGGCTACCTCTCCGCATCGGTGGAGTGGGCCCGCCGCTCCGGTGATCCGGACGCGTGGAAGCTGTGGTGGCAGGACTCCGACGCCAAGGCGTACTACTTCATGGGCAAGGACAACATCACCTTCCACTCGGTGATCTGGCCGGCCATCCTGCTCGGTGCCAACGGCCAGGGCGACAAGGGCGGCCGGGGGAGCGCTTTCAGCCCCCTCAACCTGCCGACCGAGGTCGTGTCGAGTGAGTACCTGACCATGTCGGGTTCGAAGCTCGCGTCTTCGCGCGGCCACGTGATCTACGTGCGCGACTTCCTGCGCGAGTTCGGACCGGACTCACTGCGGTACTTCATCGCCGTCGCCGGCCCGGAGAACCAGGACTCGGACTTCACCTGGGACGAGTTCGTGCGCCGCAACAACTACGAGCTGGCCAACGAGTGGGGCAACCTGGTGAACCGCTCGATCTCGATGGCACACAAGAACAACGGGTCGATTCCTGCGGCAGGAGAGTTGAACGACGCGGATCGCGAACTGCTCGCTGCGTCGGTCGCTGCCTTCGACGTCGTCGGCGAGCTGTGGGGACGCTGCCGCTTCAAGCAGGCGACCGGTGAGGCCATGCGCGTTGTCGGACTGGCGAACAAGTACATCTCGGACATGGAGCCGTGGAAGCTGAAGGACGACACGGCTCGCCGCGACACCGTGCTCCACGTCGCTTTGCAGGTGGTGCAGGACTGCAACACCCTGCTGACCCCGCTGCTGCCGCACTCGGCCCAGAAGGTGTTCGAGGCGCTCGGCGGCGAAGGGATCTGGGCTGCGCAGCCTGAGCTCCGTACGGTCAGTGAAGAGGGTGGCCCCGACTACCTGGTGCTGCAGGGTGACTACGTCAACCAGCAGGCGTCCTGGGAGTCCCGTCCGCTCCTGGTCGGCCGCCCCCTCGTGAAGCCGACCCCGCTGTTCACGAAGCTGGACGACACCCTCGGCCAGACCGGCCCGGAGTGGGCCCCGATCGCCTGAACGGGCCTACTCGGTCGAGTCGGCAGCGAGCACTTCGATGAAGCTGTCGAACGCAGGCTCATCGACCCACGCGACGAGTCGGTAGCCGCTCCGCTCAAGGGCGCGTCTCTCATCCCAGAGCGCCCCCGAGGCCTCCCCAGGGGAACCGCAATCGGAATGCACGATCCAGCCTTGTTCTGACGAGCCGGAGTGCCCGAGGAGCACCAGACGATTGCCCATGACGGCCAGCAGCCGAACGTGGCGGCGGAGGATGCCGCGCTTCTCCATCCTCGTGAGCTCGCTGATCACGGATTGAGGCTAGCGCCGGCCGTCCGTCCACGGAGGGCAAGTGGAAGCTCAACTAGTCAGACGGTGAACTTTCAGCCCGTGACAGGCATCTTCTTCACTGTGGAAAGAGGGGAACGCCGTCCACAGGGAACTGATGGGGTGAACCTGGCTGCGCGGTCCTGCCGATGGTGAAGGACATGAGAGCTCGACAGCATCCATCGCCGGAACTGAAGTCCCTGATGGCCCTCCAGGCGGACCAGGCCACGATCACGCAAGCGTTCGCCTTCGGACTCTCTGAGAAGGCAGTTCGACGCCTCGTCGGTGAGGGCGCCTGGGAACGAACGGCCAATGGCGTATACACGTCGCGCCCGGGCACGTCGGATCTGCGCAAGCGGGCTTGGGCGGGCCACCTGGCAATCGGGGACGACTCGGCGATCGGTGGCGAGGCAGCCCTCGCCCTCGCCGGCCTGGCCAGGGAGGTCGGGAACATCGAACTCTGGGTGCCGCCTCACTGCCAGCGTCGCTCTGCCGGCTTCCTCGTTCATCGCGACCACTCGCAGCGATTGGCTCACGCTCGGGGAACGCTTCCGCTGATCCGGCCGGTCGACGCTCTTGTCGATGTCGGCCAGCACCTGCCGACCGAAGAGCTGGTCGGATTGATAGCGGAGGCCGTGCGGACGGGAAGGACCAGCCTCAAGCAGCTCTCCGCAACGCTCGATGATCGTCCGCGAATCCAGATGCGCCGGCGCTTCGCCGAGTTGGTTGGCGACATGACGGGCATCGAGAGCACCCTGGAGTACGCCTATCGCCGAGATGTCGAGCGATCGCACCAGCTGCCCAAGGCGAAGCGCGCGATCTCGGTGTCGACGCGAACCAGGAGCGATGTGCTCTACGACGGCTACGGGGTACTGATCGAGCTCGACGGACGCGTCGGACATGTCGACGGTGCCTTCCGGGACCTGCGTCGGGATAACTCGCACGCCACAAGCGGGTTCATCACCTTGCGATACGGGAGCGCCGATGTCCGCGGAAAGCCATGCCAGGTCGCCTGGCAGGTTGCCGCAGCCTTGGCCTCGCGTGGCTGGCCAGGACCGTTCGTGCGATGCTCCCTCTGCCGCTGGGCCTCAGACGGTGACTTCTCCGCCTGAACTCGGGAGGAATCATCACTCCCTGAGGGGCAACGGGGGGTTGGATGCTTGTGACGTGCGGAAGCCTTCGCGCCGTGGCCTGTCGAAACCCGCAAGACCGGCCCGCCAGGCGGCCTCGATGTCGGTGCCCTCGGGGAAACGGCCGGCCAGTTCCAGCTCGACGAGCCCGTGAGCCATGCCCCACAGGGCCCGAGCCCTGTCGAGGTCACCGCCGGCCTCGCGCAGGAGGGGAGCGGCGGCTGCGTCCTCCACGCCCGCCGGGAGGCGGTCACGATGGAGGTGCTGCCGTGACAGCAACCCGTAGAGGTGTGGATGCGTCAGCGCCCAGGCGCGGTAGGCGGAAGCCAGCCCCGCAAGACCCGGAGTCGCCTGCGCAAGGGCTTCGGCCTGGCCCCTGAGCGCCCTCTCCTGGAGCGCCGCCTCGATGGCGGCCTTGTCGGGGAAGTGCTTGTAGAGCGATGGCGCCTTGACACCGATCTCCTGCGCGAGCTGCCGCATGGTCAGGCCCTGGGGCCCGTGCGCTGCCAGCAGGCGTTCGGCTGCCGAGAGGATCTCGTGGGTGCGGGTCATCGGCGCCGGTCACGGGTGAGCAGGAAGGCGATCACGAGCAGGACGGTCAGTGCGCCGTCCCAGCCCGCAGCCTGCGCTGCGCCGGCAGTGTTGGCGGCGAGGGTGAGGCCGGCGATGGTCAGCACGAGCTTGTTGGCGATGACCACGAGCCAGACGCCGGAGGGGATCTGCGTTGTCCGGGCGGCGACGACGGCGAACAAGCCGGCGAACGTTGCGAAGCCGACCACCCGCCAGATCTCGACGAACCTGGTGGCAGCATCGGCGGCAAGGACCCCCGGCACCGCGGAGACGGTGGCAAGGACAGCGGCCCCCGCGCAGATCCAGAGCAGTGCACTGGCGGCGTGGGAGTTCCGGACGGGTGCCGCATAGGTAGTCATGAAGTCCTCCTTAGCTAACGATGTTAGCCACTGTAGCTAACGTTGTTAGCCAAGGCAAGGACGATGCGATGGTGGAACGGCGGCGAAAGGGGTGTGGCGCGCCGGGAGGTCAGGCGAGCGACTCGGTGGCTGCCGAGGGCTGGAGGTGGGCGACCGCCCGGCGCATGCTCATCGGGGTGAACCCGGCGGCCATGGCCTTGCGACGCAGGGCGGGCTGGGCACGCCAGAGAGCGAGGCCCCGGCGCAACAGGATCATCGGGGGCTTGCGCTTCTTCGACACGTCCCGGCGCAGGCGCAGCCAGAACACGACGACTCCGGGACGGTCGATATAGATCGCTTCGGTGGCGAGTCCGGCCCTGCGGCAGACCGTCAGGAAGTCGATCGCGAAGATCCCCTCCGCTGTCAGGCAGGTGGCACCGTCGAGGCTGAGCAGGTGGCTGCCCGTCCGCCGGCTTTCCGAGATCGAATAGGCCGGCACCTCCACTTCGCCGTAGGTCACCAGCGCAGAGAGGGCGGAGAGCGCGCTGTCGGCGTCCCAGGAGCGCGGGTCGTCCCAGTCGATGATGCCGATCGGCGAGCGGGGCATGTCCGGGTGGTCGGCGTCGAAGTAGAAATCGTCCAGCCGCAGCGCAGGGCAGCCGGTGACGTGCGCAAGCCGCGACTTGCCACTGCCGGACGGCCCGGCGATCAGCACCAGCCGCGGCGACCCGGTGGTCACAGGCCCAGCGCTGCGGCCATGTCCGCCCGCGCCCGTGCCATCAGTGCGCCGGCCCGGCTGCGCGCAGCGGCCAGGTCACCGCTCTCCTCGACGCCGAGCTTCACCTGCAGGTAGCACTTCAGCTTCGGCTCGGTCCCCGAGGGCCGGACGACGACGCGCACCGATCCACCTTCGAACAGCATGGCGTCGGTCGGCGGAAGGTCGGCGCTCCCGGTCGCAAGGTCGACGGCAGTGACAGCCTCCCCTGCGAGCACGGACGGCGGGGAGGTCCGCACCCGCGCCATCGCTTCGCCGATCAGCTTCAGTTCCGAGACCCGGAACGCCAGCTGGGACGTGAGGTGCAACCCGTAGGTGCGCCCGATCTCGTCCAGTCGGTCTGCGATCGTCTGCCCGGAAGCCTTCAGCCCGGCAGCGAGGGTGAGCACCCGCACCAGCGTCGTGATCCCGTCCTTGTCGGGGACGGCTGCCGCGTCGGTGCAGTAGCCGATGGCCTCCTCGTAACCGAAAGCCAGGTCCGGCACGCGGCCAATCCACTTGAAGCCGGTGAGCGTCGTCGTGAACGGACGCCCGTGCGCGGCAGCCATCGTCGCCAGCAGCGTGCTGGAGACGACGGAGCAGGCGTAGGTGCCACTCACGCCTCGACGCAGGGAGTCGTCTGCGAGCAGCGTGCCGAGCTCGTCACCGGAAAGCATCCGCCAGTCGCCGCCGATGACGGCGGCGACGGCGCAGCGGTCGGCGTCCGGGTCGTTGGCGATCGCCACGTCCGACTCGGTCTCCCGGGCGAGGGCGAGGGTCAGGTCCATGGCGCCCGGTTCCTCGGGGTTGGGGAAGGGGACGGTCGGGAACGACGGGTCCGGCTGGATCTGCTCGGCGACGGGGTGCGGTTCGGGGAACCCCGTGGCTGCCACCAGCTGTTCGACAACGGCAGCGCCGACGCCGTGCATCGCCGTGTAGACCCAGTTCAGCTTCCGCGGCGCCTCCGCCGGAACGAGGGACGCGGCCCGCGCGACGTAAGCGTCCACGAGCTCGTCCCCCACGAGCGGGTAGTCGTCGCTGCGGGCGATGTCGGCTAGAGGGGCCGCGGCGACCCTGGCGATCTGGGCGGCGATGTCGGCGTCTGCGGGCGGGACGATCTGCGATCCGTCGCCGAGGTAGACCTTGTAGCCGTTGTCCTGCGGCGGGTTGTGGGACGCGGTGACCACGACCCCTGCGACGCACTCGAAGTGGCGGATGCCGAAGGCCACTACCGGCGTCGGGAGGGCCCGCGAGCACAGCAGCGGCTGCAGTCCCGCTCCGGCGAGGATCTCTGCGGTGTCGGCGGCGAAGATGTCGGAGTTGTACCTCGCGTCGTACCCGACGACCACACGTCCGCCGGTGAAGCCGGCGCCCACAAGATAGGCGGCCAGCCCGGCAGCGGCCTGGCTGACGACCACACGGTTCATCCGGCCCGGACCGGGACCGAGCGCCCCGCGCAGCCCTGCGGTGCCGAACGTGAGCGGGCCGGCGAATGCGTCCCTGAGCTCAGCCTCCGCCGCCGCATCTCCCTCATCTGCCCGTGCCAGGAGGCCATCGAGGGCTGCGGCCGTCGCGATGTCCGGATCCTGGTCACGCCAGGTGGTGAGCTGCGCGCGGAGCGTGTCTTCGATCATGGCCGGCGGCTCAGAGTCGTTCGAGCAGTCCGGCGAGGAGCCCGCGCAGGCGGGGCGCTGCTTCCTTGCCCGCAGCGATCACCTCGGCGTGTTCGAGCGGTGTGGGGGAGATGCCGGCAGCGGCGTTGGTGACAAGGGAGATGCCGAGCACGTCCATCCCCGCCTCGCGCGCTGCGATGGTCTCCAGCGTCGTCGACATGCCCACCAGGTCGCCGCCGATGGCCTTGGCCATCATCACCTCTGCCGGGGTCTCGTACTGCGGCCCGCGGAACTGGACGTAGACGCCCTCGTCGAGGGTGGGGTCGACCTCACGGGCGAGTTCCCGCAGCCGGGGCGCGTACGCATCGGTGAGGTCGATGAAGGTCGCACCCTCCAGCGGGGTGGCCGAGGTCAGGTTGATGTGGTCGCGGATCAGGACGGGCGTGCCAGGTCCCCAGGCCGGGTTCAGCCCACCGCACCCGTTGGTGAGCACGATGGTCCCCGCGCCCGCTGCGGCCGCGGTGCGCACGCCGTGCACGACGGGAGCGACGCCGCGTCCCTCGTAGAAGTGGGTGCGTCCGGTGAAGAGGGCTGCCGTCCGCCCGGTGCCGGTGCGGATCAGGACGAGCTGCCCGCCGTGGCCGACGACGACCGGCTTGGCGAAACCGGGCAGGTCGGCAAGCTCGCACTCTCCGATCCACTGACCCAGCCCGGACGCGGCCCCGGACCAGCCGGACCCCAGCACGAGGGCGACGTCGATCGACGCGACGCCGAAGCGGTCAAGGATGGTTTTGGCGGCCTGGTCGGCCAGGGTCTTGGGATCGGTCTCGGCGCTCACCCGATGACTATAACGACGAGGCCTGCCCCGGGTCAGCGGGATCCTCGACGTCCTCGTCGTCAGTGTCACGCTCGATGACGTGGTAGCTGGTGAACGGGCGCCGGGGCAGCCGCCGGATCGTCACCAGCAGGCCGGCGAACAAGCCGATCCAGACCAGCAACTGGCCGATGTGGACGAGCTCGCGCGGCCCGGGCAGGTAGGCCCACATCATCATCAGCAGGCCGAGCGCGATGAAGCCGAGACCGGTGAGCAGCACGACCTGCGTCCGTCGTCCGAGCGGCCGCACGGCACGACGATCGAGGACCACGATGCCGACGGCGACGGCGAAGGACAGCGGCAGCGAGGACAGCTCCAGCAGTACGGTCTGGATGCCGTTGGCCTCGGGGTAGCCGATCACCACCATGGCGACGCTGACGATCACGCCGGCGACGGCGAGGGCAGGCAGGAGGACGGTGCGCAGCACGGTTCGAGGATAAGGCTTCCCGTGACGAGACCATTGCCGCCGGGCTGGCGGCAGGGCATGGGAGAATCCCAGCGTGACGGACGTGGTGATCATCGGTGGCGGCCCCGGCGGCTACGAGGCGGCCCTTGTGGCCAAGCAACTCGGTGGCCAGGTGACGCTGGTGGAGCGTCGTGGCCTCGGCGGGTCGGCGGTGCTGACCGACGTGGTGCCGTCCAAGACCCTGATCGCCGCTGCAGAGGTGATGACGAGGATCCGCAACGCCGAGGAGGTCGGACTGCGGCTCGGCGCGGGTGACCACCAGCTGGCCGACTCGGTGACCGTTGACCTCGGCAAGGTGAACGCCCGGATCCGGAGCCTCGCGCAGGCCCAGTCCACCGACATCGAAGATCGCCTCCAGGCCGAAGACATCCGCATCATCAACGGCACCGGACGCCTCGACGGGGCCCAGCGCGTCATCGCCACCACGGCGGACGGTGAGGAGACCATCGGCGCTGACATCGTGCTGCTGGCCACCGGCGCCCACCCGCGCGAACTGCCGACGGCCAAGCCCGACGGCGAGCGGATCTTCACGTGGACCCAGATCTACGACCTCGACGCGGTGCCAGAACATCTGATCATCGTGGGCTCGGGCGTCACCGGCGCCGAGTTCGCCAGCGCCTACCAGGCCCTCGGGGTGCAGGTGACCCTGGTGTCCTCGCGCCACCAGGTACTGCCCGGCCAGGACGACGACGCGGCCCGTGTGATCCAGCAGGTCTTCGAGGGCAGCGGGATGACCGTCATCAACGGTGCCCGCGCGATCGCTGCCGAGCGTCGGGGCGACGAGGTCGTCGTCCGGCTCGCCGACGGTCGCGAAGTGGTCGGCTCGCACTGCCTGATGGCGGTCGGTGCCATTCCGAACACGGCAGGCCTCGGCCTCGCGGAAGCCGGCGTGCAGGTGACGGACTCGGGGCACATCGTCGTCGACCGGGTGTCGCGCACCAC
>Ga0302298_10000245_pt1 | contig 11766 bp, 12 predicted proteins | sample III_Fen_N3_3_FD_198757 | JGI IMG/M metagenome (GOLD analysis project Ga0302298, IMG submission 198757) | Peat permafrost microbial communities from Stordalen Mire near Abisko, Sweden - III_Fen_N3_3 | ecosystem: Environmental > Terrestrial > Soil > Wetlands > Permafrost | place: Sweden: Abisko...
GAGGTTCATCCAACGGAACCGCAGCACCCGCGATTGGGTGAGCGAGACAACGACGAGGACGGAACCGATCCATCCGATGGCTTCCAAGAGGGTGTGCATCCTCCAAGAGTAGGCGGGGGGCCTAACCTCGAGACATGATCCCGTCCGCCGCGCGAGCCGATGCCTGGACGTGGGCGGTACGCCTCTACAAGACGCGAACTCTCGCGACGGCGGCGTGCAAGGCCGGCCACGTGCGCGTCAACGGCGACAAGGCCAAGCCCGCGACGCCTGTGCGGATTGGCGATCGCATCGTGGTGCGCGGCGGCGACCGCGAGCGCACCGTCGAGGTGACGGGAATACTCGTCAAGAGGGTTGGCGCCGAAGTTGCCGCGAGGGCGTACATCGATCGCACCCCCGTTGCGCCTCCCGCAAAGTTCGTCGCCCCGCCCGCGGTGCGCGACCCCGGCACCGGCCGTCCCACCAAGAAGGAGCGACGCCAACTCGATCGCCTGCGCGGCCGCAGCTGAGCGGACGCAGCTGAGCGGCCGTCACTGGCAAGGGCGTGCGTCGGTCGGAACGGAGACGGCGCACCGCGGGCGGCGATGATGCGTCCGCGCCGGTAGGCTCGATGACATGTCGAATCCCGTCGCGGACGTGGTGGTCGTGACCTATTTCCCAGGTGACACGATCACGTCGTTCCTGCAATCGGTCGTTGGCGCCGACGCCGTGGAGACCGTCACCGTCGTCGACAACGCGGCGGGCGACGATGTGGCGGAGCGCGCCGCAGCCGAGGCCGAGGTCACCTTCCTCCCCGCGGGTCGTAACGGCGGCTATGGTGCGGGCGCCAATCTGGGCGCCGCCAACGGAACCGCCGACTGGATCCTCATCTCGAATGCCGACATCGTCGTCAGCCCAGGCGCGATCGCAGCGCTCGTGGCCGTGGGCGAATCCGACCCAAGCATCGGCGCGGTGGGACCCCGCGTGTGCGAGATCGACGGCACTACGTATCCCTCCGCGCGACCCTTGCCGACGCTCGTCCTCGGAGCGGGCCATGCGATCTTTGGCAAGGTGTGGCCGGGGAACCCGTGGAGCAAGCGGTACCGGATCGACCTGCATCCCCTAGGCGGCGAGGTGGAGGCGGGCTGGCTGTCCGGCGCGTGCCTCCTGGTGCGGCGAACGGCATGGGAGGCCGTCGGCGGATTCGATGAGGGCTACTTCATGTTCTTCGAGGACGTCGAGCTTGGTCGCAGCCTCGCCGCAGCCGGCTACCGAAGCGTGTGGACCCCCAAGGCGTCGGTGGTCCACCTGGGTGGGCACAGCTATCGCTCGGATCCCGCGCCGATGCTGGAGGCGCATCACGCATCGGCCAGGCGTTACGTGGGTCGCGTCTATCCGCACTGGTGGCAGGCGCCCGTCAGGGCGGCCGTTGCGGCGGCGCTGGATATGCGGCAACGGGCCGAAGTGGCAGCTGCGCGCAAAGACCTCGCGACTCGGGCAGAGTAGTACCCATGCGCGGCATCATCCTCGCCGGTGGATCCGGTACCCGACTGCACCCGATCACGATGGGTGTCAGCAAGCAACTCGTTCCCGTGTACGACAAGCCGATGATCTATTACCCCTTGTCGACGCTGATTCTGGCGGGCATCAGGGACGTGCTGATCATCACGACGCCGCACGACGCTGAGCAGTTCCACCGCTTGCTTGACGACGGCTCGCAGTTCGGGATCTCGATCACGTACGCGGTGCAGGAGGTACCAAACGGCCTGGCGCAAGCCTTCGTCATCGGCGCCGATCACGTCGGGACCGACAAGGCCGCGCTCGTGCTCGGCGACAACATCTTCTACGGCCCCGGCCTTGGATCGCGGCTGCAGAACTTCGCCGACATCGATGGCGCGGCGGTCTTTGCATACCGCGTTGCCGAGCCGAGCGCCTACGGCGTCGTGGAATTCGACAAGAACGGCAAGGCGATCTCGCTCGAGGAGAAGCCCGCGCAGCCGAAGTCGAACTACGCGGTCCCCGGCCTCTACTTCTACGACAACGACGTGATTGAGATTGCTCGCGACCTCAAGCCGTCGTCGCGCGGAGAGTTTGAGATCACCGACGTCAACAGGCACTACCTCGAGGCGGGCAAGCTGCAGGTGAGCGTGCTGCCGCGCGGGACCGCGTGGCTAGACACGGGAACATTCGACTCGCTCATCGAGGCGTCGCAGTTTGTGCAGACCGTGTCGCACCGCCAGGGCCAAAGCATCGGGTCCCCCGAGGAGGTGGCGTGGCGTCGCGGCTTCCTGAGCGACGACGGCCTGCGCGAACGGGCGGAAAGGCTCACCAAGTCGGGCTACGGGCAGTACCTTCTCAAGGTGCTCGAAGAGGGCAAGTAGGTCCGACAGCCGCTAGTCGACAACTCCCGCTAACACCTCGGAAGCGGCCTCGACCCAGCGTTCGCGCCAGTCGCCGATGCCCTCGATGCCGAGGGCCTCGCTCGCGCCGTGGCCCAAGACGGACCACGCGGGACGGGGGGCCTTGGCCGCATAGGCGGCCGAGTCGGTAGGTGCGACGATGTCGCCAAGTCCCGCCGACGCGACGATCTCGCGAGCAAAGTCGAACCACGAACACTGACCCGCCGACGTGGCGTGATAGGTGCCCGCGGGGGCATCGGCCTCCAGCAAACGCACCACGAAGGCGCCGACGTCCCTCGTCCAGGTGGGCTGGCCGATCTGGTCGTTCACCACGGTGAGCGCGCCGCGCGCCTTGCCCGCCTTGGCGATGGTCTTGGGGAAGCACGGGCCGCCGCGGCCGTAGAGGTAGGCAGTGCGGACGATGAGCGCGTCTGCACCTGACTCCCGCACGGCCGTCTCGCCCGCTGCCTTGGTGCGCCCGTAGGCGCCGGCTGGGGCCATCGGTGCATTCTCGGCGTAGGGCTCGGTGGCATCGCCAGCGAACACGTAATCGGTGCTGATGTGTACCAACCGCGCGCCGCTCGCCGCGCACGCCGTCGCGAGATTCGCGGGCCCCGCCGCGTTGATCGCGAAGGCGATCTCCTCTTCGTCCTCGGCGGCGTCGACGGCCGTGTACGCGGCGCAGTTGATGACGAGGTCCGCCGCCGAGACGGCCTCGGCCACCGCGTCGGCGTCGAGGATGTCAAGCTCGGAGCGGTCGGTGAGCGTGAGGGAGGTAGCGCCGGCGCCGCGTAGGGCTTCGATGAGATCGGCCGCGAGCATGCCGTTCGCGCCGGTCACGAGGATTCGGGATTGGTTGAGGTTCACAGGCCCAGGCTAGCCGCGCTATTAGGCTGGTCATGGAAAGGGAGGGCCAGTGGAGTATCGAGAGCTGTCGGTCTTGGGCGCGTGGGAGATCACTACCAAGCACTTTGGCGACGACAGGGGCCTTTTCCTCGAGGTCTTCAAGGACGCGCCGTTCGCGGCCGCGGTGGGACACGAGTTCTCGCTGGCGCAGGTGAACTGCTCGGTTTCCGCCGCGGGGGCCTTGCGCGGGATTCACTTCGCGGACGTCCCCCCGGGCCAGGCGAAGTATGTGACCTGCGTCAAGGGCGCCGTGCTCGACGTCGTGGTGGACATTCGCGTCGGCTCGCCCACCTTTGGGCGGTGGGATTCCGTCCTCCTCGACGACGTCGACCGCAAGGCCGTCTATCTCGCGGAGGGCCTTGGCCACGCATTCCTGTCCCTCGAGGACGGCTCGACCGTCATGTACTTGTGTTCCACTCCTTACGCGCCCGGGCGCGAGCACGGGGTCCATCCGCTCGACCAGGCGATCGGCATCGATTGGCCATTGGTGGGCCGTGACGGCGCGCCCCTCACGATTCAGTTATCGCCCAAGGACGAGGCGGCTCCCACGCTCGCCGAGGCCCGCGACGCCGGCGGGCTTCCCACGGCGGACGCCGTGGCCGAGTACGTGGAACAACTAGGAAGAAGGCTGCGATGAAGGTTCTTGTCACCGGTGGTGCCGGGTTCATCGGCTCCAACTTCGTGAGGTTGACGCTCCAGGAGCGTCCCGACGTCGAGATGACGGTGCTCGACGCGCTCACGTATGCGGGCAATGAGGCCTCGCTTCCAGACGACGACCGCGTGGTGCTGGTCAAGGGAGACATCGCCGAGCCCGAGCTGGTCCACGACCTGGTGGCCGAGCACGACCTGGTTGTCCACTTCGCTGCCGAGAGCCACAACGACAACTCCCTCGACAACCCGTGGCCCTTCATCCAGACCAACATCATCGGCACGTACCAGTTGCTGGAGGCGGTCCGCAGGCACGGCAAGAAGCTGCACCACATCAGCACGGACGAGGTCTACGGCGACCTCGAGCTCGACGACCCCGCCAAGTTCACCGCCGAGACGCCGTACAACCCGTCGTCGCCGTACTCGTCGTCCAAGGCCGCGTCGGACCTGCTGGTGCGCGCCTGGGTGCGCTCGTTCAAGGTCCAGGCGACCATCTCCAACTGCTCGAACAACTACGGCCCCGCGCAGCACGTGGAGAAGTTCATCCCGCGCCAGATCACCAACGTGCTCGACGGCATCCGGCCCAAGCTCTACGGCAAGGGCGAGAACGTGCGCGACTGGATCCACGTTGACGATCACAACCGTGCCGTCTGGACCATCATCGACAAGGGCGTCGCAGGCGAGACGTACCTCATCGGCGCCGACGGCGAGATGGATAACAAGTCGGTCATCGAGATGATCCTCGAGCAGATGGGCCAGCCTGCCGACGCTTATGACCACGTCAACGACCGCCCCGGTCATGACATGCGCTACGCGATCGACTCGAGCAAACTGCGCGAGGAGCTCGGCTGGGAGCCGCTCTATAAGGACTTCGCCGCCGGGCTCGCCGCGACCATCGCCTGGTACAGCGACAACGAGCCGTGGTGGCGCGCCAAGAAGCTCGAGACCGAAATGAAGTACGAGCGCCTGGGTCGTTGATCCTCGGTCGCTAGGTGCGGCTCGCCGCGCCGAGGACCCGCGCGTAGCCGGCGGCCACCGCGGCCACGTCGAAGGACTGGGCGCGCGCGGCCGCACCGGCCCCCAGAGCGGCACGCAGTGCGGGATCGCCGATGACGGTGGCGAGGGCCGCCCGCAAGGAGGCCACGTCGCCGCTCGGCACCGACAGGCCAGAGACCCCGGGCTCGACGGCCTCGTCGAGTCCTGGCAGGTCGGACACGATGACGGCGCAGCCGGATGCCATGGCCTCGAGCAGTGCGACCGGTAGGCCGTCCTGGTCGCCGCTCGCGGCGCGGACGGAAGGGAAGACGGCAACGTCGGCCCCGGCATCGGCGCGCGTGAGGGCCTCGCGCGTGAGCTGGCCAACGAACGACACGGGCAGGTTGGCTGCCGCGGCCTCCAAATCTCGCCGCTCGGGGCCGTCGCCCACGATGGTCAGGTGCCACGTGTCGGGGTCGACCTCCGCGAGCGCCTCGAGCAGCACACGGAAGCCCTTCTTCTCGACGAGCCTGCCGACGGCGAGGAGCCGCACGGGCCCTTGCACCACGCGCGAAAGGCGCCCGGCCGCGGCATCGGCGAATTGCGCCACCTGCGCTCCCATGGGCATTACATACGTGGTGTCGGGGTTCGCGCCCAGCGCGATGGCGCGCTCGCGCATGTCCGCATTCATCACGGTGACCGCGCGGGCGTGGCGCAGCACGCTGCGCTTGAGCGCGCGCGACACGGGGTCGCCGAGGGCGTACAGGTCGCCGCCGAGGGTCGTAACAACCAGCGGCACCTTGGGGGCCGCGAAGCGCGCCACGATGCCCTGGGGGATGATCCAGTGGGCGTGCAGCACCGCGGGGCGCTCGCGCCGCACCGCCTTGCGCACCGCGAACCACTGCGCCGCCATGAAGAAGGGCACCTGAAGAAGCCTGGACTTGCGCGTGCGCACGTTCTCGAGGATCGCGCCCGCGGCGAGGTCCTCCCATCGTCGGGGGAAGAAGCGGTAGCGACTCACACGGATGCCGTCGCCGTGCTCCTCTGCCGCCCCGCCGGGAACCGCGGGAATCACCACGAATGGTGCGAAGGAGGCGGCCAGCCCGACGGCCAGATCCCGCACAAAGGAGGGTGTTCCATCGCCCACGCGCGCGGGATATGTCGACGCGAGAATCAGAAGCGTGGGTCGCGAGGAGTTCGGGGTCATAGGCTTGTCCACCGTGAGTGACATCAGGGAGCCCCAAGTGTATGAGGTTGCCGTCGTCGGCGCCGCAGGCTTTCTGGGTACGGCGGTCATGTCGGCGCTCGCGGCCGCCGGCTGCGCCGCGGCCGGGTTCACGCTCGACAGGCCGCTCTTCGTGGATGGCGTTGCCGACCCCGACGCGGCAAACGTGCGGACGGTCGTGTGGTGCGCCTCGCGCATCAACCCTCGGCTTGCCGTGGAGAGGCCAGAGCTCGTCGAGAGAGACCGCGACGACCTCGCGGAGGCGCTGGCGCACTTCGCGGCGTGGGACAAGCCGCCGCGGCTGATCGCCTTCTCATCGGGTGGCACCGTCTACGGGCCCCCAGCCGAGCCCCCGTACGCGGAGACGATGGAGCCCGCCCCGGTCAACGAGTACGGTGCGGCCAAGCTCAACCTGGAGCGACAGCTCGCGGACACCGCACTCGAGACGGTGTCGCTCCGCGTAGCGAACGCCTACGGCCCTGGTCAGCGCCCCGCCCCCGGCCAAGGGGTCCTTGCGCACTGGATGGACGCGGTCCTGAGCGGCGGCGAGGTTCACCTCTACGGCGACGCGTCGTCCACGAGGGACTACGTCTACGTCGACGACATCGCGCGCGCAGTGATTGCCGCGCACGGTGCCGACGCGCCGCCTCGCGTCGTCAACATCGGCAGCGGGCACCCCACGACGCTTGACAGGCTCTTGGAGTCGCTCGAGTTTGCGGTCGCCCCAGCGCGCTTCGACACCGTCCGTCACCCCGCGCGGTCCACGGACACCCACCACTCGACCCTCGATGCGACGCTCGCGCGGGAGGCGCTTGGCTGGAAGCCGACAGTGAGTCTCGACGAGGGCGTCGCCAAGATGTGGCACTGGCGGGCCTCGCAATGAGTCGCACGCGCCTGGTCCCGTGGTTGCGATGGGGGCTCTTCGCTCTCGCGGTCGTCATCATCGCGTGGGCCGTCGCGTCGCAATGGTCGCGCGTGTCCGCCTCTGTGATTGAGGTGGGATGGCTCCGCGTCGCGATCGCCACAGCATTGGCAGTACTCGCGCTCGGGTTCAACACGCTGTCGTGGCGCACAGTCATGAGTTCGGTGGGGCTTGACGCCCCTCTGCGCGAGGCGTCGGGAGTATTCCTCGTGTCTCAGGCGGGAAAGTACGTTCCGGGCGCGGTCTGGCCCGTCGTCGCCCAGGCCGAGTTCGCCAGGGAACACGGGGTCACGAGGGCGCGAGCAACGGTCGGGTCGCTCGTGGCGATGGCGGTGGGTGTGGTGATGGCAGGTGTGGTGGGCGCCGTCGCGCTTGCCGCGTTCTCGTCCGGCTCCGTCCTGAGGTACTGGTGGGCGATCCTCCTCGCTCTCGCGCTCGCGGTCACGCTCGTTCCTGCCGTGTTGAGCCGGCTCCTGAAGCTTGCGCTCAGGGTGCTGAGGCGCGACGGTGAGATCCCCCACATCGGCGGCAAGGCGCTTGCCGTTTCGGCGGTGTGGTCGGCACTGAACTGGGCCGCCCTCGGCGCGCAGGCGTGGGTGCTGCTGAGGGCGCTGGGCGGCTCGGAGGCGACCTACGGTCTCGCCACGGGAGCATTCGCTCTCGCGTGGCTCGTGGGCTTTTTGGCGGTGTTCGCGCCGGCGGGTGGCGTGGTGCGCGAGGGTGCGCTGGTGCTTCTGCTCGGCTCCGTGGTGACCCAGCCGCAGGCGTTCGCGTTCGCTCTCGTGAGCCGGTTCGCGATGACGCTAGCCGACGCTATCGGTCTTGGGCTCGGCGGACTCGCGCGGCGGTCGCCGCGGGGAGCGCGGGACCGTACATCTGCTCCTTGATACGGAACAGTTGATCCTCGTTGAGGATGCGGTTGGTCTTGGCAAGGTCGGAAAGCACACCCAAGGCAACCGACAGGGCCGCGCCGATGAGCAACAGCGTCCCGAGCATGAGCGACTGGTAGTGGTTCCCCTTGTCGCCATGGGTGAGCAAGACCGCGTAGCGCACGAACGGGATGAGCCCGATGCCGCCCAGCAGGATGCCGAGCGTCGCGAACACCGACCACGGCTTGAACATGACGTAGGAACGCAGGATGGCCTGGCCCGACCGTGCCATGTGCTCGAACATGTTGTTGAAGAGTCGCGACTCGCGGGTCTTGGCGTTGGTGTCGATCTCGACGGAAGCGATCGCGAGCGACTTGTTCCCCGCCTGGATGATCGTCTCCATCGTGTAGCTGAACTGCGTCACGACGTTGATTCGGTAGAGCGCGTAGCGGGAGTACGCCCTGAACCCCGATGCGGCGTCGGGCAATTCGGTGCCAGCGGCCCTATTCACCACCCACGATCCGAAGCGCTGCATGACTTTCTTGAAGGCGGAGAAATGCTCGATCGTGTGGGTCTGGCGATCGCCGATGACGATGTCGGCTCTGCCTGCAAGGATCGGCGCAACGAGGTCGCCGATCCTGGCTTGCGGGTACTGGTTGTCGCCGTCGGTGTTGACCACGATGTCCGCGCCGTGCGACAACGCGTAGTCGACGCCGTCTCGGAACGAGCGCGCCAGACCCATGCGTCCGGTGTGCGAGATGATGTGGTGCACTCCATGTTCGGCGGCGACCTCGACGGTGCGGTCCGTGGAGCCGTCGTCGATGACGAGGATCTCGATCTCGTCAATCCCGTCGATGTGCGTGGGAATTGACTCGAGCACGGAGGCGAGAGTGGCCTCTTCATTGAGGCAAGGGATTTGGACGATGAGCTTCACGGCGACCTTTCGACTGCCACCAGGGTAATGGCGACTGGTCTAGTCTCGCGGCGTCGCCCGCATCCGTTCGGCAACGATTCTGCGAGCGATGGCCGTGACGAGGCTCAACCCGGCGCCTCCGATCGCGGCGGAAACCGCGATCCCCGCCGCCGTGGAGTCCTGAAGTGAAGGGGCGAGGGAATCGGACCACAGCGCGCTTCCCGCTAGCCCGCCGAGCGCCCCGGTGGGGATGCTCAGCCACCACTTGCCCTGGAAAGCCACGTGCGCGGCGGCGATTCCAAAACCCGTCATCGCGCCAACGACCATCGCCAGGTAGAGCCCCATGCTCTGGAACGCTAGTCGCAAGGCGGTGGCCTGTCGAGGCGGTGGTCCGCACCGGAGACGCGTGGGGCGAATTCGTTGCGCGGTGCCAGTGACGCCGTGGCCGGTCGGTGCCTAGGATGTGAGTCACCAGGTATCTCGCACTACGCAAAGGAGCTTGAGGTGCATTTCGAGATCTACAAGGACAAGGCAGGCGAATTCCGCTTCCGGATCACCGCCACCAACGGAAACATCCTCGCCGCGAGCGAGGGCTATAAGCAGAAGGCGTCCGCGATCAACGCGATCGAGCGCATCATGGCCGACGCCGCTGGCGCCGCAACAATCGACAACTCTTAGCGCTCAACGGGCGCCGACGCTTGGTTCGTCGGCGCCCGTTGCTGCGTCTTCGTCGCGGCGCGAGTTCCGTCACGCCGCGGCCCTATCTCTATCGCCACATCACTTCGTAAGACAGAATGGGCACGTGACTTCCTTCGCCGACCGCCACGTTGGACCAGACGACGACGCCATCGCTACGATGCTGCGCGCCGTGGGCTACGCCTCTCTCGAGGCCTTGATCGATGATGCGGTGCCGGAGTCGATCCGCCAAGACGATGTTCTCGTCTTGCCGGAGGCGCTGACGGAGGCAGGCGCGCTCACCGCGCTCGAGCGCTTCGCGCACGCGAATGTGCAGGCCGTGCAGATGATCGGCCAGGGCTACTACGACACCGTGACGCCCGCGGCGATCCGCAGGGGAATCCTCACCAATCCCGCCTGGTACTCCGCGTACACCCCTTACCAGGCCGAGATCTCTCAGGGCAGGCTCGAGGCGCTCCTCAACTTCCAGACCATCGTGAGCGACCTGACGGCGCTGCCGATCGCGAACGCCTCCCTGCTCGATGAGTCCACGGCGGTAAGCGAGGCAGTCCTGCTCATGGCAAGGGCGACCGCGGACGCCGGCACGATTGTTCTTGACGCCGAGTGCTTCCCCCAGACCCTTGAGGTGGTCCTCGCACAGTGCGAGGCGGTGGGAGTCCGCGCGCGCGTCGAGACCATCGACGAGGGCTGGGCCCCCTCATCGGGTGTGGTGGGAGTCGTCATCCAGAACCCTGGCATGTCGGGCGTGCTTCGTGACCTTGGCCCTCACATCGAGGCCGCGCATGGAGCGGGCGCTCTTGTGACGATCGCTTGCGATCTGTTGTCCCTCACGATCGTCAAGCCGCCGGGCGAGTTGGGTGCCGACATCGCGGTGGGTTCCGCGCAGCGCTTCGGCGTCCCGCTGTTCTATGGAGGACCTCACGCGGCATTCATGGCCGTCCGCGAGGGTCTCCAAAGGCAGATGCCAGGCAGGATCATCGGGGTCTCCGTCGACTCGGAGGGAAGGCCCGCCTATCGGCTTGCACTCCAGACGCGCGAGCAGCACATTCGCCGCGACAAGGCGACGTCGAACATTTGCACGGCCCAATCGCTCCTCGCGGTGGTGGCCTCCATGTACGCCATCTATCACGGCCCCGACGGCCTGCGCGATATCGCCCTGCAGATCCACTCACGCGCGGTCACGTTGTCCGACGCCCTCACGGCCATGGGACATGCGCCCATGCATGAGGCGTTCTTCGACACGTTGATCCTTCACGTTCCCGGCGGAGCCGAATCGGTGGTCGCTCGCGCGGCCGCGGCGGGCATCAACATTCGCAAGGTCGACGACGACCGCGTGGCGATCGCTTGCGACGAGAAGACCGAGCTTGCGACCCTCGACACCTTGGTCGAGGCGATCATCGCCGCCAAGCGCCACCCGGTGTACACGGCGCCCCGCGTGGCCATCCCGCGCGCCATGCGCCGCTCCTCCGAATACCTGACGCACCCCGTCTTCAACACGCACCACTCGGAGGCGTCTCTCACCCGGTACATGCGCCGCCTCGCGGACAGGGACCTCGCGCTCGATCGCACGATGATCCCGTTGGGTTCGTGCACCATGAAGCTCAACGCTGCCGCGGAGCTCGAGCCGATCCTGTGGCCAGGCTTCGCCAACATTCACCCGTTCGCGCCTGCCGAGCAGACGTCGGGCTACCGTCACATGATCGAGCAACTCGAGGATTGGCTTGCTGAGATCACGGGCTACGCCGCCGTGTCGGTCCAGCCCAATGCGGGCTCTCGCGGCGAGTACGCGGGGCTGCTCGCCATCCGCAACTACCACCTCAGCAAGAACCAGACGGGCCGCGACATCTGCCTCATTCCCGCATCGGCTCACGGCACGAACGCCGCGTCGGCCGTGCTCGCGGGAATGCGCGTCGTGGTCGTCGCGACGAACGACAGCGGCGAGATCGACCTTCCCGACTTGAGGGCCAAGCTCGTCAAGCACGCCGGTGCGGTCGCCGCGATCATGATCACGTACCCCTCGACTCATGGCGTCTATGAGGCGCATGTCGGCGAGGTCTGCGCGGCAGTTCACGAAGCGGGCGCGCAGGTGTACATCGACGGCGCCAACCTCAACGCCCTCGTCGGTCTTGCAAAGCCGGGTCACTTCGGTGGCGACGTGTCGCACCTGAACCTCCACAAGACGTTCGCCATTCCGCACGGCGGCGGCGGCCCTGGCGTCGGCCCCGTGGCGGTGGCGG
>Ga0302298_10000247_pt1 | contig 11740 bp, 10 predicted proteins | sample III_Fen_N3_3_FD_198757 | JGI IMG/M metagenome (GOLD analysis project Ga0302298, IMG submission 198757) | Peat permafrost microbial communities from Stordalen Mire near Abisko, Sweden - III_Fen_N3_3 | ecosystem: Environmental > Terrestrial > Soil > Wetlands > Permafrost | place: Sweden: Abisko...
TTTACGAGGTGCCCGATTACGCCTCGCTCGTGGCCGATGCCGCGGCGGTGGGCATCGGCCTCCCGATTGTCCCCGAGGTCATGCCGCTCGTGTCGGCCCGCCGGGCACACCGCGCGGCCGAGCTCACGGGTGTGGAGACGCCAGGCGAACTGGTGGCCGCGCTCGAGGCGGCGGCCGACGATGACGCCGCGCTCGCGGCGGGAGTCGCGCACGCCGCCCGGCTCTCGGCCGCCCTTCTCGATGCGGGCGCTCCCGGAATCCACATCATCACGTTCAACAGGCACGACGCCGCGCTCGCCCTGGTACGAGCCTTGGGGCTGCGCGGCGCCTGAGCTCGGGTGCGGCGCGGCGGGCCGTGACGGGGACGCTCGAGGCCGAGCGGCACCTTCGGTCCGTGCGACCATAAATGCATGACCCGTACCGTTTCCCCCCGCACGGTGACCCTTTCCCGTGACTCTCTCGGCGTCTACACCGCCACGAATGCGGACGGCGCGACGCTCCAGTTTGGAAGGGGCGAGGGGCTCTTCGGCCCCGTCGAGCTCCTGCTCGCGGCGGTGGCCGGGTGTTCGAGCATCGACGTCGACCACATGACGACGCGCAGGGCGGAGCCCGACCGCTTCGAGGTCACCGCCTCCGCAGACCACGTTCACGACAGCGACGAGGGAAACATCCTGCAGAACATCAGGGTCCTCTTTGACCTCGCATTCCCCATGGGCGAGGACGGCGACAAGGCCCGCGCGCGCATCGCGAGCGCCCTCGCGATCTCGCACGACAAGGAGTGCACCGTCTCGCGGACGCTCGAGGCCGTGACCGCCGTGGCGCTCATAGAAAAGCAGTAGAGAACCCGTATTGGCCCCGCGCGGCGTCTGCGGATAGACTGTGCGGCGCTATCCCGGCGCGCGCCCCGCGTCGGCCAAGCGCAATGGCGAGCCCGCCGCGCACGCGAACACATGAGGAAACATGTCTGACGTCACGCCTGCTCCCTTTCCCACCGGCACCATCCTCGGCTACCCGCGCATCGGCGCGAATCGCGAGCTGAAGAGGGCCCTCGAGTCCTTCTGGAAGGGCGCGACCACCGAGGACGATCTCGAGGCCATCGCCCTCGAGCTCCGCACGGTCACTCGCGACCGTCTCGCCGGCCTGGGCCTCGGCGCCACCACGAGCGCCATTCCCAGCAACTTCTCGTTCTACGACCACATGCTCGACGCCGCCGTCACCTTTGGCGCGATCCCGAGCCGCTTCGCCGACCTGCGCGGAAACGACGGCTCCGTGAGCCTCGCCGCCTACTCGACGATCGCGCGCGGCGTGGGTGACAAGGCCCCGCTCGAGATGACTAAGTGGTTCGACTCGAACTACCACTACCTCGTCCCCGAGATCGGCCCCGAGACGGTGTTCGCCCTGTCGAGCGCGCGGTGGGTCGACGAGTTCCTCGAGGCCAAGGCGGCGGGATTCATCACGCGCCCCGTCATCACCGGCCCGCTGACGTTCCTGTACCTCGCGAAGGCGTCCGACGAGGCGAAGGCGGGCTTCGAGCCCATCTCGCGCCTCGACGACCTGCTTCCCGTGTACGCAGAGCTCCTGTCCGTCTTGAAGGCCGCCGGCGCCGACTGGGTGCAGATCGACGAGCCGATCCTGGTGGCCGACACCGACGCCGGCCGCGCCGAGGTTCTCGCCAACGCGGCGCGCGTCTACCAGTGGCTCGGCGAGCAGGCCGCACGGCCCCAGTTGTTCGTTGCGGCGCCCATGGGCTCGCTCGGCGACGCCCTGCCCGTGCTCGTCGGCACGCCCGTCGAGGCGATTGGCCTGGACCTTGTCCGCGGCGACGTCCCCGTGGGCATCCACCTGACCGGCAAGGTCATTGCCGCAGGTGTGGTCGACGGCCACAACATCTGGCGCACCGACCTCGACGCCGCGCTCGCGACGCTCAAGGCCGTCGAGGCGCTCGGCGCCACGGTCGCCGTGTCCACCTCCACCTCGCTGTTCCACGTGCCTCACACCCTCAAGGGCGAGGACCACCTGGGCGCGGAGCTCATCAGCTGGCTCGCCTTCGCCGACGAGAAGGTCGCGGAGATCGTCGCCCTCGCCACCGCGCTCACGGAGGGTGAGGATGCAGCGGCCGACGCGCTCACCGCGGCCCGCGCCGCCCTCGCCTCGCGCAAGGCGCACCCAGGCACCAACCGTGCCGACGTGCGCGACGCCCTCGCGGCCGTGACGCCTGCCGACTTCGGACGCTCGGCATACGCCGATCGCGTCGCCGCGCAGGAGGCCCGCTTCCACCTTCCCGAGTTGACGACGACCACGATCGGCTCCTTCCCGCAGACCCCCGAGATCCGCAAGGCTCGCGCCGCGTGGGCAAAGGGCGCGCTGAGCGACGCCGACTACGAGAAGGCCATGAAGGCGGAGATCGCCTCCGTCGTGAAGCTCCAGGAGGACCTGGGCCTTGACGTCCTCGTCCACGGTGAGGCCGAGCGCAACGACATGGTTCAGTACTTTGCCGAGCTGCTCGATGGCTTCGACGTCACCGTCAACGGCTGGGTGCAGTCGTACGGCTCGCGCTGCACGCGCCCGTCCATCCTGTGGGGAGACGTCGCTCGCCCCGAGCCGATGACCGTGCGCTGGGCCGAGTACGCCCAGTCGCTTTCGGCCAAGCCCGTCAAGGGAATGCTCACCGGCCCGGTGACGATCCTCGCGTGGTCCTTCGTTCGCGACGACCAGCCGCTCGGCGTCACTGCCAACCAGGTCGCCCTCGCCCTCCGCGAGGAGATCGCCGATCTTGAGGCGGCAGGCATCGGCATCATCCAGGTGGACGAGCCCGCGCTGCGCGAGCTGCTTCCCTTGCGCAACGCCGACAAGGCCGCGTACCTCGAATGGTCGGTCAACTCCTTCAAGCTCGCTACCGCTGGCGCCAAGGACGACACCCAGGTCCACACGCACCTGTGCTACTCCGAGTTTGGCGAGATCATCGACGCGATCGACGGCCTCGACGCGGACGTCACCTCGATCGAGGCGGCCCGGTCGCGCATGGAGGTGCTGCCCGCCATCAAGGCGCACGGCTACGAGCGCCAGATCGGCCCAGGGGTGTGGGACATTCACAGTCCCCGCGTTCCCTCCACGGAGGAGATCACGGAGCTACTCACGCTCGCCAAGGACTCGGTCCCAGGCCAGCAGTTGTGGGTCAACCCCGACTGCGGCCTCAAGACCCGCGGCTACGCCGAGACTCTCGCGAGCCTCGAGCACCTCATCGCCGCCACCAAGGCAGTGCGCTAGGTTCTTCACGACCGCGACTCACGTACGACGCCCAAGGGCGCCGACGCTTCCCACGGGGGCATCGGCGCCCTTCGGCATGTCGCGGGAGGACGGGCCCTAGGCGCACTGGCCCGTCGTGGTCTTCTTGTCGGCGGCCCTGTACTTGTAGCCGGACTCTGCGGCGTGCTTTCCGGCGGGGTCCTTCGCGTCGACGCACCAGTCGTCGGCGCTCGACCAGCTCAACGTGCCCAGCGTCACTCCCTGCGACAGGGTGGTGATGGGGTTGCCGTCAAGGGTCACCGTGCGGCCCGAGACCTCAAGCGCCGGCGACTTCTCCTGCCCGTTGCTCACCGCGGCGACGATGTCGTTTGCAATCGTGTTGAGGTTCGCCTCGACCCTCGCATCGTGGCCCTTCTTTACCTGGTTGATGTACACGGGAACTGCGACTCCGGCGAGCAGCCCGACGATGAGGATGGAGGCGAACAGCTCGCGCAAGGCGAGGCCCTTGACGGTGGGGTGTTCGGTTGAGACGGCGCTCATGCTGGCTCTCCTTGCGTGCGATACCCCCAGGAGACAAGGCTCTCACGCGTCGCGGGTGCGCCGCCGAACATCGACGTCAACTCATCGATCGAACGAGGCGACCTCCTGCTCGCCGGGGCCGAGCACGTGTGCCTGGAGCGCTAGCACCGCGGCGCCCCTGCACCACTCCGCGTCGTCCCCTGATGTCGTCAGAAGGGTGACGTCGGAGGCCCGCGGGTGCCTGCGCTCGCGCAATCCCTCGAGGATGGCGGCTCCCGCCACGGAGACGAGCCGCACTCCCTCGCCCCCGAGGATCACGAGTTCAGGCATCGTGAGGTTGGCAATCGCCGCTATCAAGTGGCCGAGGCCACGCGCGGCGTTGTCAACGACGGTCCGCGCCGCGACGTCGCCCGAAGACGCAAGGTCGAGGGCCTCCTCGTAGCAGACGGGCCGATGCAGGGCCTCCGACACCGCGCCGCTGATCGCTGACTGGGTGAGGACGGTGCTTGCGCAGCCGCGGTGGCCAGCGTCGCATAGTGGGCCGTACGGGTCGATCGGCCAGTGTCCGATGAGTCCGAGCCCGGCGTCTTCGCTTTGCACGACCCGCCCCCCCGCGACGAGGCCATAGCCGACCCCGGCGCCAAGGGTCACGACCGCGAAGCGCTCGAGGTTGCGACCGCCGCCAAACCATCTTTCGTATTCGGTGAACGCGACGAGGTCGTTCGCGACCACGACGGGGAGATTGATCGCTGCCTCGAGTCTGGCGCCCAGGTTGACGTTGGTCCAGTCGAGGAACGGAGCCCGGAGCACGGTGCCGTCAACGGACACGAGTCCGCCGATGCCGAGGCCGACGGCAGTGATGTCGGGACCGCTCGCGCGCAGGTCGTCGACGAGGCGGGCCAGGGCATCGATCACGACCGAGGGTTCACGCGAGTCGAGGGGCATCTTTGTTTGCGCAACCACCTGGGCGCGCAGGTTCGTCACGACGCCGAGCGCGCTGTCTCCCGTGAGCTTGATGCCGACGAAGTGGCGCGATTGGGAAACGACGTCGAGCAGGCGGGAGGGTCGTCCCGCGTGACCGCTCGACTGTTCGCCGACCTCGACCAGCAGTCCGGACTCGATGAGCGGTTGCGCGAGTCGCGTGAGAGAGCCTGCCGACAGATCAAGCGTGCGGGCGATCTGTGCGCGGGAGATGGGCCCGTTGATGAGGACCTCGAGCGCCACGTCCAGCGAGGTGCCGTGATGGGGAGTCCATGATGGAGTCGCGATCCGCATCCGTCTACCCCTTCGCAGCCGTCGAATTACTTTCGTGTGTCAATATCGTAACGGAAAGTCGACCCATGATCTACCTTCTTGACACGAGATTACTTCTGGCGTAGAACTAATGACGGCAGGGCAGGCGCGCGCTGTGTGCGTCGAACAATGGGGTTCATAGGAAGGCCTTCACCATGAAGTATCGGAAGTCAGGCGGAGCGGTGATCGCCGCGGTCGCCGCGGTCGCGCTTGCCGCGTGCAGCTCATCTTCACCACAAGTCACCCAACCCACCGTTAGCGCGGGAGCGCAAGAGCTCACCGGAACGGTGACCTACTGGCACGCCTACTCGGCGGACTCACCCGAAGTCGCCACGCTCGAGGGCACCATCATCCCCGCCTTCGAGAAGCTCCACCCCGGAGTCACTGTCAACGACGTCCCGATCCCTTATGACGAGCTTCACCAGAAGCTCATCACCGCGGCCGCGGGAGAGCAGCTGCCCGACCTCGTCCGTGCGGACATCGGCTGGGTGCCCGAACTCGCGAACCTCGGCGTGCTCGAGCCCCTCAGCACCTCGATGCCCGACTTCAAGACCTACTCCGCCCAGGTATACCCCGGAACGCTCGCGACCAACTTGTGGAAGGGAACGTATTACGGGCTGCCGCTCGACACGAACACCCGGGTTCTCCTCTACGACGCCTCTCTCTTCGAGAAGGCGGGCGTCGCGGTGCCAACGACCGTGGACGAGCTGATGGCGGCGGCCCCTGCGCTCAAGAAGGCGGGCGCCTTCGCGTTTGCCGACAACGGCGCTGGTGGCTGGAACATGTTGCCGTGGATCTGGAGTGCAGGAGGCGCGATCACCGACGACGGCGTGACGAAGGCGTCGGGCTACCTCAATAGCGCGGCATCGGTCAAGGGAGTCCAGAACCTCGTCGACATGTACAAGGCGGGATACATGCCCGACATCATCCTGGGCGACTCTGGTGGCCTCGCGACGAGTGACGGCCTGGCGACGGACAAGTACGCCACGATTCTCGACGGTCCGTGGATGTACCCGATCTTCGCGAGTCAGTACCCGGACTTCACGGTGTCCGCTTCGCAAGTGCCCGCCGGTCCAGGCGGAAGCGTGTCGGTAGTGGGCGGCGAGGACATCGTCATGACGCAGTCCTCGAAGAACAAGGCGGCTGCCACGGAGTTCATGCGCTACCTCCTGTCAGAGGAGTCGCAGCTCGCCATGGCGAAGATCGGCCAAATGCCAGTTCTGTCCAACCTCGGTCCGCAACTCGCATCAATCAACGCGTACTATTCGCAGTTCGTCGAGCAGCTGCAGACCGCCAAGCCACGTCCGCCGACACCGGCCTGGTCGCAGATCGACTCGATCATGCAAGACGAGATTCGAGCGGCGATTCGCGGCGACAAGACGGTCCAACAAGCGCTCGATGAGGCGGCCTCGCAGGCGGACGCCCTGCTGGCTCAGTTCAACTAGCGAGGAATACACCACCGCCATGTCGACTCCCCAAAGCACCGTAGCACCCCCCCGTACTGCGGGCTTGGGGTCCCGGCGGCCGCGACACCGTGTCGCGACCGCCGGGAGACGGCGGGCCATTCTCGCCGCCTATACCTTCGTCCTTCCCGGTTTCGCGCTCTACGTACTCGTGATGATCTACCCGGCCATCCAGACGCTCTTGCTGAGCTTCAGGGATTGGAACATCGCGCCTGGCATGGCGAGTCCCTGGGTGGGACTCGAGAACTACAGTCGCGCGTTCAAGGATCCAGTCTTCGTCGATGCCCTGGCCAACGCGGCCGCGTACACCGCCTTCACCGTGCCACTGCAGATCCTGATCGGTCTCGGCCTCGCCGTCCTGCTCGATGCAAAACTGCCAGGAAGGGTCGCCTTCAGGGTGCTGTTCTACTTGCCCGTCGTCACCAGTTGGGTGGTTGTCTCCCTGCTGTTCCAGTACATCTTCTCCTCGGGAGACGGACTCGCGAATCACGTGGTGGTCGACATGCTACGGCTCGCCCCAGAGAATGTGAGTTGGTTCCAGGAGCGCTGGTCGGGGCTCTTCGCCATCGCGGTGCTGGGGACGTGGAAGGGCATCGGCTGGGCCATGCTGATCTTCCTGGCCGCGCTCACCGCCGTGCCCGTAGAGCTCAAGGAGGCAGCGCAGCTCGACGGCGCCAACGCCCCGCAGCGATTCCGGTACGTCTCCATGCCGGCGATTCGCTCCGCGCTGTCGGTGGTCTTCATCCTGCTGTTCATCGGCGGGTTCAACGTCTTCATCTCCGTGCTCCTGATGACGGGAGGTGGGCCCGGCAACGCCACCCAAGTCCCGCTCACGTACATGTACCAGCAGGCATTCAAGTTCCTCGACTTCGGGTACGGCAGCGCGATCTCGTTCACCCTGACGATGGTAGTGCTTGCCGCGTCGGCGCTGCAGTATGCGTGGTCCCGTCGAAAGATGGAGGACTGACATGAGCCCCACCTGGCGCAAGACGCTCTCGTACGGGAGCCGCTACGTTCTGCTCTTCGCGGCGGGCTTCGTGATGGTCTACCCGTTCCTGTTCATGATCTCGACATCGTTCAAGTCACGCTCGCTCGCCTTGGGCGACCCCACGAACCTGTGGCCGACGAGCCCGACGCTTGACAACTATCGGCAGGTTCTTGGCACCGCGAACTTCGGTCGCTACTTCATCAACTCGGCCGTCGTGGCGCTCGTCAGTACCGCGTTGATCGTTCTGTTGTCTTCGATGATGGCCTACGCCTTCGCGAGGCTCGACTTCCCAGGGAAGCGGGTGCTCTTCACGGTCATCATCGTGGGCCTCACGATCCCGACGATGATGCTGATCATTCCCCAGTTCTTGTTGGCCAGGGACCTCCACTTGTTGAACTCGCTGCCGGGCCTCGTCCCGTTCTATGTGGGCACGGCGCTCGCCTTCAACACGTTCCTGTTGTCGGGCTTCTTCAGGCAGATTCCGCGCGAGTTGGACGAGGCGATGATGATCGACGGCGCTGGGCCGTGGCGCCGCTACTGGGACCTCGCCATGCCGCTGTCCAAGCCCGCCGTCGGCACCGTCATCATCTTCTCGTTCCTGGGCACGTGGGATGAGTTCGCCTGGGCGCTCACCGTGCTCAACGACGTCGACAAGCGCACGTTGCCCATCGCGATCGCGCTTTTCCAGGGTCAGCACTCGACGTCATGGGGCCTCGTGTTCGCCGCCTCGCTCATCGCGATCGTGCCCGTTCTCGCCGTCTACATTCTGTTCCAGCGAAACTTCGTCGCTGGCCTTACCACAGGAGCTCTGAAGCACTGATGCCCGCATTGTCTACCGCCCTGGCAGACGCCTCCATCCGCGTGATCGCGGAGGGGCAGGCTCCTTCGGGGGCCTATGTCGCGAGCCCCAACTTCTCTCAATACGGCTTCGCCTGGCTCCGTGACGGAGCGTATTGCGCGCTTGCTATGGATGCCATGGGAGAGACGGCGTCCGCGGTGCGCTTCCACCGGTGGGTCACCGGAGTGATTCTTGGCGAGCGCGCGCAGATCGAGCGGGTGCTCGAGGTCCTCGCCAGCGGACGGACCCTCGCTCCCGAGCAGATGCTGCCGACTCGCTACACGCTCGACGGCGAGCGCGAGGGGGTCGATCCGTCCGAGGACTGGCCGAACTTCCAGCTCGACGGCTACGGCACCTGGCTTTACGCGCTCGGGCGCCACCTTGGTAGCCGCTCCGCCGACCAGACGACCGCCGAGGCCGCCGAGCTCGCCGCGTCGTACATAGCGGCCTCGTGGCGCTTGCCTTGCTACGACTACTGGGAGGAGTCGGGGGACCGGCTCCACACGTCGACCCTCGCCGCGATCGCCGCCGGCTTGCGCTCGGCGGCGCGCCTCCTTGCCCGCGATGACCTCGCGGCGGAGGCAGACGCGGTCGTCGACTTCATGCGACGCGAGTGCGTCGCGGACGGTTCGTTCGTCAAGGGCCCCGACGACGATCGCGTTGACGCGAGCCTCCTGTCGCTCGCGACGCCGTTCGCGGTGATTGATGCCGACGACCCGATCATGCTTCGCACGGTGGAGCGAATCAGGGCCGAACTTGTTACTCCCACTGGTGGCGTTCGTCGCTACGTGGGAGACACCTACTTTGGCGGAAGCCCATGGATGCTTCTCACGGCCTGGCTCGGATGGCACTTGAGGCTCGTCGGAGACGAGGATGGCTATCGTGCAGCGCGTGATTGGGTGGAGTCCAGGGCGGACGACGGCGGCATGATGGCCGAGCAGATCACGGATGAGCCGCAGGACCCCTCGTGGGTGCGGCCATGGGTGGACCGCTGGGGTCCTGTGGCAAATCCGCTGCTGTGGTCTCACGCCAAGTACCTCCTTATGGAGCGAGGAGACCTCGCGTGATCCCCGACAAGGCGACGTACCTGCCAGGCGAGAGTGTCACACTCGAGTTCGAGGCACCCAGCGCCGGCGGGGAGGCGGTCATCACGCGCCTCGACGCCGAGGTTGCCCGGATCGCGCTGACGCCCGGCGATACCTCTGTCAAGCTCGGAGCCTTCGAGATCGGTGGTTACGGGGTGACGGTGGGCGCGGCCACGACGGCCTTCGACGTGCTCACGAGCCGGTGGGTCAGGCCCCGCTACGGATTCGTCGTCAAGCTTGCGGGCGACGTTGACTCGGTCGCCGTCACTCGATTGTTCAGGCGTCTCCACCTCAACGCCGCTCAGCTCTACGACTGGGCGTACAAGCACTCGACCCTGATGCCGCCGTCACGCCACTATGAGGATCCGCTCGGTCAGCCGAGAGACATGGAAGCGGTCAACGACATGAGCCGCGCGCTCGCGGAGGTAGGGGTGAGTCCGCTGGGTTACTCGGCGGTCTATGCGGTCGGTCACGACGAGGCGCCCGATTGGTCCGATGCGTTGATCCTCAGTCCCGACGGCTCGCCCTATCGGCTAGGCGACGACTTCCTTGTCCTGCTCGATCCTGCCGATGCGCGCTGGCTTGAGCACTACCTTCATGAACTCGAGCGCGTGGTCACCGAGAGCGCGATCGAGGGCTTCCATCTCGACCAGTATGGATGGCCCAAGTTTGCGCGCAGGGGTGATGGACAGCACGTTGATCTAGCGGCCTCGTTCGTGACGCTGATCGAGGCGGTGCGGGAACGCATGCCGGATGTGCCCTTCATGTTCAACAACGTCAACGACTTCCCGACTCATGCGACGGCACCGCTGCCGCAGAGCGCCACGTACATCGAGGTGTGGGAGCCGCACACGACGCTCGGTGACCTCGGTGCGCTCGCGAGCGCCGCGTGGGTGGCCAGGCCCGACCACCCTCCGATCCTCTCCGCGTATCTGAGCTGCTACACGACCGCTCCCGAGCCCGAAGCGACGGAGGCCGCGATGCTCGTCATGGCAACGGCGTTCTCCCATGGCGCGTCTCACCTCCTCGTGGGCGAGGCGGGCAATGCGCTCGTTGATCCGTACTACCCGCGCAACCATGTGCTCACCAAGGAATCGGTCGACAGTTTCGCGAAGTGGTACGACTTCGCGGTGCGCTACGGCGACCTCCTCTACGGCGCGGAGCGCGCTGAGGTCACCGAGTTCTACGCGGGCGGCATCAACGAGGATGTCGTCGTCGACGCTGGGGAGGTGCCGGTGTCAACGAAAGCCGAACCCGGATCACTCTGGCTGCATGTCGTCAGGGCGCCGCACGGAATCGTGGTTCACATCATCAACCTGGTGGCACAAATCGAGGTGGCTTGGGACGCAGCGAAGCAGCCGACGCAGCCTGTCGAGTCGGCGACGTTGTCGTTGTCGTTTGTCGCGAGCGGTGCGAGGGTCTTGGCGGCCTCGCCAAACGCTCCTGGTCTCGAGGCTCTCAAGGAGACGGACGCCGTTCGGGCAGACCAGACGTCGTCCCTCAGCGCGGGGCAATCGGGCACCCGCTTTGCGCTGCCGCCGCTCGGACCGTGGACCGTTGTCTGGATCCCCGCAGGCGAGCTGCCCGGTTCTCGCGGATAGGGCGCACGGCAAGGGGTCCGCGTTCCCGCCCGTGTGCAGCGATGGGTGACGACGACTCTAGGCCTTCGGCTGCGGCCTGTCGAAGTCACGCTCGGCCTTGTCGCCCGTGGACGAAAGCGGTCCGTTGCCGCCTCGAATGCAGATCCACGTCAGCGGCCCCGCGGACGTGGTGGCGGCTCGCCACGTCCGCCACACCCCTGGGTCGACGCGCACGGCGGTGCCGGGGCCTACGGAAACCACGTCGTCGTCGAGGCCCATCACGCCCGTGCCTGTGAGGAACAGGTAGAGCTCCTCAAGGTGGCTGTGGGTGTGCCAGAAGTGCGCGCCTTCGCCGGGTTCGCGGGAGTTGACGGTGAGGCCGAAGAACGTCAGGTCGAGCTCGCGATCGACGAAGAGGCGCCCTGGCATTTGCGCCTCGGGAAGGATGCCGCCGATGCGTCCGGCCCACTGGTCGAAGTCGCCAGTCTCGAAGACTTGGTATCCGTTCATCCCGCCATTGTGCGACGTGGTCGTCCGGAAGGCGAGGTGCCCGAGCCGGCGGGTGCCGCCGTAGACCCATGTGGCGCCCGCCACGCGGCCTTAGTGCGGCGAGAGCAGGCCGAGGACATTGCCCTCGGTATCACCGAAGCGCGCCCAGTAACCGGAGGTCGCGTCGACGGTCTGCTTGGGTTCGACGATGCTCCCGCCCGCGGCGACGACGCGGTCGA
>Ga0302298_10000251_pt1 | contig 11593 bp, 11 predicted proteins | sample III_Fen_N3_3_FD_198757 | JGI IMG/M metagenome (GOLD analysis project Ga0302298, IMG submission 198757) | Peat permafrost microbial communities from Stordalen Mire near Abisko, Sweden - III_Fen_N3_3 | ecosystem: Environmental > Terrestrial > Soil > Wetlands > Permafrost | place: Sweden: Abisko...
GCATTGGTTCGCGAATCATTGGGCGATCCGGCGCACTATGCCGCGAGCACCGACAAGACTCTGCTGCCGGCAGCGGCAGCGGCACTGGGCATGCGCGTGCCGCCGTTCGCCCTCTGTGCGGGCGCTGCTGAAATCGCGGCATTTGCGGCGGCGAATGCCTGGCCGGTTGTCGTAAAGCGCCCGCATGGCTTCGCGGGACAAGGTGTCGCGATCTGCGCCGATCGCAACGACGTCGCCCGCGCACTCGCAATTTTTGCCGCGGCCGACGCGCGCGACGTTGCGGACCCGGCCGCGGGGCCGGGACGCTATCTGGCGCAGGCGCACCTGCCCGGCCGCACGCAATATTTCCAGGCCGTGGCATGGAAAGGACGTCTGCTTGCCGGCTGGGCCGGCGAAAAAGTGATAGCCGATCCCGAACCGACCGGACCGCCGACGGTGACGCGCTATTTTCGTTCACCGCAGCTGCGGGCGATGACCGAACAACTCGTGTCCGGGTTCGGGATCTCCGGACACTTCGTCGCCGAATTCCGGCTGGACGAGCGCACCCAGGAAACGCATCTGATCGAGATCAACCGCCGCATTTCACCTGCGGCGCACCTGGGGGCACAGCGCAACGTCGACCTGTGCGCGGCGCTGTACGCGGCCGTCGAGGGAACCGCCTCGACAACGCGCGCGGATCTCTCGGAGGGCGAGGAAGGTTTCACCGTGTATTTCCCGGGAGAGTGGTTGCGCGATCCGCACAGTCGCTATCTGCGCGACTGTCCTGTCGATGTGCCCTGGGACGAGCCTGAGCTGATCGAGGCCCTGCTGGCGACGCGGCACGAGCGCTAGCGTCAGAACCGCCGGCGCTTCACGTCGCGCAGGATCTCGCGCGCGGCATTGCGTCCGGGAATGCCGGTGACGCCGCCGCCCGGATGCGCGCCCGCCCCGCACAAGTAGAGTCCGCGCACCGGCATCCTGTAGTTGCCGTGGCCTAAGACCGGTCGCGCCGAGAACAACTGGTCGAGCGACAGCGCGCCATGGAAGATGTCGCCGCCGATCAGACCGAACTCCCGTTCGAGGTCGAGCGGCGTGAGGATGCGCCGGCCGAGAACGCTCGCGCGGAAGTTCGGCGCAAATCCGTTCACGGTGTCGATCATCACGTCGGCGACTTCTTCGCGGACGTCGTCCCACGTGCGCCCGGGCAGCGCGTCGCCCAGACGCGGGTTCGCATGCTGGCAAAAAAGGCTCGCGACGTGCATACCGGGGGGCGCCAACGTGTCGTCGACCGTCGACGGGATCAGGATCTCGACGATCGGCGCCTTCGACCATCCACCGGTTCGCGCGTCGAAATACGCGCGCTCCATGTAGGCGAGCGACGGCGCCATGATGATGCCGCTGCTGTGATGCGGTTGCGCATTCCCGCCCGGAAGCGCCGTGAAATCCGGAAGCCCGGACAGCGCGACATTCATCCGGAACGTGCCCGATCCGCAGCGATACGCACTGATGCGCGCGCGAAAATCCGCGTCCACGTGCTGCGGGTCCACCAGCCGCTCGAACAGCAGCTTTGGATTCACGTTAGCGACGACGCGCGCGCCCTCGATCACCGTGCCATCGTTCAGCTCCACGCCTGCCGCGCGCCCCGCCTTGACGACGACGCGCGCCACCGGCGCATTGGTCTTCAGGACGACGCCACGCGCGGCGCACTCCGTCGCCATCGCCTGCGTGATCGCGCCCATGCCGCCGCGGGCATGGCCCCACTGGCCGCGCTTGCCGTTCACTTCGCCGAAGACGTGGTGCAGCAGCACGTACGCCGACCCTTCCGCGTACGGACTGGCGAAGTTGCCGACGACGGCGTCGAAGCCGAAGGCCGCCTTGATCGGCGCGCTTTCGAACCAGCGGTCGAGCAGGTCGCCGGCGCTCTTGGTGAAGAGGTCGAGCAGGTCGCGGCGCTCCGGCAGCGACAATGCGCGAAAGCGCTTGCCGACCTTGAAGATGTCGACGATCGCGGCCAGGTCGGCCGCATTGCCGGCACGAATGTTCGGCGGCGTGACCGGCAGCATTTCGCGCAGCACGTCCGCGACACGCTCGAGCATCGCGTAGTAGCCGGGCAGCGCCTGCGCGTCGGCGGTCGAGAATTTCGCCACCTCGCCCTGCGTCGCGGACAGTCCGCCGCCGACCTTCAAGTGCCGGCCGTCGGGCAGCGGCAGGAAATTGGCGAAGGGCCGCTCGCTGATCGTCAATCCGTGTTCGGCCAGCCGCAGGTCGCGGATGACCTGCGGGTCGAGCAGGCTGACGGTGTAGCTGGCGGTGGAGTTGCGGAATCCCGGATGGAATTCCTCGGTGACCGCGGCGCCGCCCAGTGTGCCGCGGCGTTCGACGACGCACACCGACAAGCCGGCGCCCGCCAGATATGCCGCACAGGTGAGGCCGTTGTGGCCGCCGCCTAAGATGACGGCGTCGTAGCGGCGCGCGGCGGCGATCATCCCAATTGGCGCGCGGCAAAGGCGCCCATGGTGACGCTAGGCCTCGCTCAAGCCGGCGGCCACCGTCGAGAAGCCGCAGTCGACGTACGTGATTTCACCAGTGATGGCGCTCGCCAGGTCCGACAGCAGGAATGCAGCGACATTGCCGACCTCGTCGATCGTTACGTTCCGGCGCAGCGGCGCATTGCGCTCGACAAAGCTCAGGATCTTGGAGAAGCCGCCGATGCCGGCCGCCGCCAGCGTCTTGATCGGGCCCGCCGAGATGCCGTTGACGCGGATCTGCTCCGGCCCGAGGCACGACGAAAGGTAGCGCACGTTGGCCTCGAGGCTCGCCTTGGCCAATCCCATCACGTTGTAGTTCTCGAGCACGCGCGTCGAACCGAGGTAGGTGAGCGTCACCATGGCGGCCGGATGCCCGCGCAGCAGCGGCCGCGCGCCGCGGGCCAGCGCCGCCAGGCTGTAGCTCGAGATGTCGTGCGCCGTCGTGAACGCACTGCGCGTCATGCCGTCGAGAAAGTCGCCGGACAACGCCTCGCGCGGCGCGAATGCGATCGAATGCAACAGCCCGTCCAGCGTCCCCCACTCGTCCTTGATCGTGGCGAACAAGGCGTCGACCTGGTCGTCCGACGTCACGTCGCAGGGAAGCACCGGACAAGGGCCGAATTCCGCGGCAATCTTGACGACGCGTTCCTTCAGGTCCTCGTTGACGTAGGTGAACGCGAGCGTCGCGCCCTCGCGCTGGCATGCGCGCGCGACGCCGTAGGCGATCGAACGATTCGACAGTATGCCGGTGATCAGGATTTTCTTGTCGGCTAAGAAGCCCATGCAGTCCGTCCAGGAAGAATAGTTGCGGTGCTACTTCGTCAGTCCCTGCAGCAGTCCCGGCGTGAGGTCGCCGAAGACGCCGCAGGCAATGTAGTTGTTCGACGACCCCGGCAGCGGACTGTCGACGAACGGACCGGCATGCAGCACCACGCTGCGCCCGCGCAGGCTGGGCTGGCGGTCGACGTGGACGCCGGGGATGCGCGCGGAAAAGGAGACCATCTCGCCTTGCCCCACATAGATCACCGGAATGAGCTCGCCGGGCGGACGGGCCGACTCCGGCGGGCCCCAGACCGGGCCGGCCGACTCGCCCAGGGGTGAATTGCAGATGGGGTTGGCGTGGAACGCGAGGCGATAGGTGCCCTGCCGCAGGTTGGCGCCATCCAGCGTGAGCGTGACGCCGTCACCGTTGTCGACGACGATGACGCGGCCGGTCGCCGCGCTGCCGATACCGCGCAGCCGCGCCTCGAGGTTGCCGACCTGGTCCGCCGCCGCGGGACTCTTCGGATCGGGGCCTGCGCACGACGCCAGCAGGCACGCCGCCAGAGTGACGGCCGCCGCTCTTGCCAACGCGTCGACGGCGGCTCCTGCGACTGCCGGCTTCAATTGCCCGCGCGCTTCTGGAAGTACTCGTCGTAACGTTGCACGAAGTCCTTCTTTTCCGTCAGCGGGGCGTGGCAGGCGCGGCACGGCGCAAAGGGATCCTCGGTCCTCTTGCCGTCGGGCGTGAAGGCGGCGTAGACCCATTCGCCGTTGCGCAGCGCCTCCGGAACGTCCTGGCCCGCGCCTTTCGCCTTTTCCATGATGAAGATGCGCACCATGTTGCCCTTGACCAGCTTGCCGTCTGCGCCGGTTGCAAGCGTGCCGTCCGGCTTGGCCACGGCAGCGTAGTTTTCCATCACCATGACCGTGCCGTACGGGAACGGCTCGCCGGCCCTGGTCTGGTTGCCCTTGGGATCGATGTACATTTCACGCACCTGCTTCGCGTCCGGGCGCTGCACGGCCGAGAGCATCTTGGGCCAGCTCTTGTAGTCGGCCGGTATCGCCGCCTCGCCATCCTTCATCGGCGCCTTGTACGACGTCGTCGCCATCTGCGAGCACGCCGCCACGCCGACAGCCGCCAACAGCAAAACCATGCGCTTCACCATGATTGCCTCCGAAACGTGACCGCGGCCGCGGGCCAAAGCACCGCGCACTGCGTGAAAGCGGGCGTGAATGCCGCGCCGGGAATGTGCGTCAATGATAGGCGAACCGCCGCCCGTTGCCAAACCGCCGGCATCGACAAGCGAAGCGCTGCGCGGTCAGGCATCGGGGTTCCACGTTCGCGCTACAATCGGCGGCCGTCTCCCGCGAACGCCGCAACTTCCGAGCACGTCGACCGCCATGTCGTCCCACATGACCCCCGAGGAAATCGTTTCCGAACTCGACAAGCACATCGTCGGGCAGGAGGCGGCGAAGCGCGCGGTGGCGATCGCCTTGCGCAATCGCTGGCGCCGGCAGCAGGTGCCCGAACCGCTGCGGCACGAGATCACGCCCAAGAACATCCTGATGATCGGGCCCACCGGCGTGGGCAAGACCGAAATCGCGCGCCGGCTGGCGCGGCTCGCCGATGCGCCGTTCGTCAAGGTCGAGGCGACCAAGTTCACCGAGGTCGGCTACGTCGGCCGCGATGTCGACACGATCATTCGCGACCTGGTGGAAGTCGCGATCAAGGAAACGCGTGAGACCGAGACGCGCAAGGTCCGCGGCCACGCCGCCGACGCCGCCGAGGAACGCCTGCTCGACGTGCTGCTTCCGCCGGTCAGGGAGGTGAACGTAGCGGACATGAAGCACACGGATTCGGCCACTCGCCAGAAATTCCGCAAGATGCTGCGCGAAGGAGCGCTCGACGATCGTGAAGTCGAGATCGAGGTCGCATCCCAGCCGTCGCAGATGGAGATCATGGCACCGCCCGGCATGGAGGAATTGACCAGCCAGATCCAGGGCATGTTCCAGCAGGTGGGCAGCGGCCGGCGCAAGCACATCAAGACCACTGTCGCCGACGCGATGAAGCAGCTTACCGACGAGGAAGCCGCGCGGCTGCTGAACGACGACGACGTCAAGGCCAAGGCGCTTGCCGCCGCCGAACAGAACGGCATAGTGTTCCTGGACGAGATCGACAAGATCGCGTCGCGGTCGGAGATGCACGGCGCCGATGTCTCGCGGCAGGGCGTGCAGCGCGACCTGCTGCCGCTGGTCGAGGGCACGACGGTGTCGACCAAGTACGGCATGGTCAAGACCGACCACATCCTGTTCATCGCGTCCGGCGCGTTTCACCTGTCGAAGCCTTCGGACCTCATCCCGGAGCTGCAGGGGCGCTTCCCGATACGCGTCGAGCTCCAGTCGTTGTCGGTGGCGGATTTCGAGCAGATCCTTACCGCGACGGACGCGTGCCTCACGCGGCAATACGCGGCGCTGCTCGGCACTGAACAGGTCCACCTCGAGTTCCACCCGGAGGGCGTGCGGCGGCTGGCCGAGATCGCCTTCGCGGTCAACGAGAAGCAGGAGAACATCGGCGCGCGGCGCCTGCACACGGTGATGGAGCGCCTGCTGGATGATGTCTCGTTCCACGCGGCACGCAGGACCGGCGACACCATCGCCATCGACGCTGCGTTTGTCGACGCCACGCTGGCGGGGATCGCCGGCGACGACAACCTCTCCCGCTACATCCTGTGACGGCACGGCCGGGTTCCTGAGTGTTCCAGCGGATCCTCGGCATCATCCTGCCGGTCTTCCTGATCATCCTGGTCGGCTATTTCTACGCGCGGCGCGTGAAGCCGGACATGGCGATGGTCAACCGGATCAGCATGACGATCCTGGCGCCGGCGCTGATCTTCTCGGCACTCGCGAGCAAGGACTTCAGCATTGCCGAGAACGGGCCGCTGATGCTGGGCAGCATCGGCATCGTGCTTGGTTCCGGACTGCTCGCGTGGCCGTTCGTCCGGCTGCTCCACGTCGACTACCGGACGTTCGTGCCGCCGATGATGTTCAACAACTGCGGCAACATCGGCCTGCCGCTCGCCGCGCTCGCCTACGGCTCGGCGGGCTTCTCCGCGATGGTGGCGCTGTTCACCATCTCCAACCTGCTGCACTTCACGCTCGGCGCGTGGATGATCGATCACAACGCGCGCTTCGGCAACCTGCTGCGCAACCCGATGGTGTGGTCGACGTTCCTGGGCTTCGCGTTTGCGGTCGTGCATCCGCCATTGCCGGAATGGGGCTCGGTCGCGATAAGGATGGTAGGCGACGCGCTGATACCGATGATGCTGCTCTCGCTGGGCGTGCGGCTCTACGAGGTGCGCTGGGACGACTGGCACCTGGGCGTGGTCGGCGGCCTCGTGTGCCCGCTGACGGGAATCGCCATCGCCGCGCTGCTGGGGCCATTGCTGGGGCTCACCCCGATGCAGCAGGGCCTGCTGATCATCTTCGGATCACTGCCGCCCGCGGTGCTCAATTTCATGGTCGCCGAGCAGTTCCGGCAGGAGCCGGCGAAGGTCGCGTCGATCGTGCTGATCGGCAACGTGATGTCGGCGGTATTCATCCCGCTGGGACTCGCCATCGCGCTGCATTAGGGCGCGGCCCGGGCGAGCACGTCCGCCTTACGCGAACAGCAACTCCATCTCGCGTCGCACCTTGTACGCCGGTGTCGAGACGTCGATCGCCACGTCGTCCCAGCACAGGCTCTGTCCCTTGCGCACGTTGCGCACCACCTTGACGTCGTGGGCCAGGCCCAGCGGCAGTCCGCCCATGCGCGCCGACGTCGTCGCGGGCAACAGCTTGCCCCACACCGTGTAGCCCCCTTCGCCGTCGAGCAAGTCGCCCGGTCGCAGGTCCCGCTTGGCCGTGGCCACCACATCGGCGTTCCAGCACGTGGCCACCCCGGTAGCCTCGCCGCGCAGCGCCACGCTAGCCACCGACACGCCCACTTCCAGCCCGATCAGGTGCCAGCGCTTGTACAGCGTGAAATAGCGTCCGCTGGGATCGGTGTGCGCGTTGTACTCCTCGAAGCAATTCTTTATGTAATCGGTCTCGGCTTCGACCGTCACCCAGACGCCCATGCGGATGTCGTAGGGAATCTTGCGGCCGTCGGCTTCGAGCGACGAGATCACCTCGACCATGCCCTTCCTCTCCAGCACGCCGCCTTCGCTGATCGGGCGCGTGACGAACGGGATGTCCTTAACGCTCGCCGGCGGATACAGCAAACCGTTGCCGGGCACGGTGAGACCGGTGGCGTTGGCAACGGCGGTGCATTCGATCGACGGCTTCGACCCGTCGAGAAAGCTGTTGAACATCTTCGGGTTGAGCCCGCCGCGCCGGGCCTGTTCCGGCGTCAGCCCGTAATAGCCCCACACCGTTTCCGGCGTGGACTGGCAGAAGTGTGGCAGCCACTTGTGCCCGCGTCCGGCCGCCACCACGGGAAAGCCGCAGGTGCGTGCCCAGTCGACCAGGTCGCAGATCAGCGCCGGCTGGTCACCAAAGGCCAGTGAATAGATGACGCCGGCCTGCGCTGCCTTGCGCGCCAGCAGCGGCCCGCAGAAGGCATCAGCCTCTACCGTCACGTTGACGACGTGCTTGCCGTGCGCGAACGCGTCGAGGCAATGCTCGACCGCGGCGATCGGATTGCCCGTGCACTCGACGACGACGTCCACCTGCGGATGGCGCACCAGCGCCCGCCAATCGTCGCCGATGTGCGTGGCGCCGTACTTGCATGCATCGTCGAGGCTGCGCGCCTGCGTCTGACCTTCGCTCCAGCCGACGCGCGCCAGGTTCGCCCGCGCCGAATCGGGCGCAAGGTCGGCAATGCCGATTAGGTGCACGCCGGGCGTGCGCGGGATCTGCGCCAGGTACATCGAGCAGAACTTGCCGGCGCCGATCAGTCCGATGCGGACCGGCTTGCCGTCCGCGGCGCGCTGCTGCAGCTTCGCATGGAGGCTCATGGCTCAGGCCGACCTCTGCCGCATTTCGTCGCCAGACGTCTCGAGGGCGCTGGCCGGCAGCCCGTCCTTCCAAGGCAGGTCGACGTGGCAATCGCGCAGCAGGCAATCGTCCGGAAGGCACTCGATGGCCGCGAAGTCGCGATGCGCGATGTACTCCGGCCGCTTGAAGCGCCGGATGTGATTGCTGACGGCGCACAGGCTCAGGTAGACGCTGACCCGGTTCCACGGCGACAGGTTGCTGGTCGACGCGTGCACGAGGCACGAGTGAAACAGGATCATCGAGCCCGCCGGCCCATTGGGTGAAACGATGCCGCCGGGCACGTAGCGGCCCTGCGTGTCGAAATGGCCCGCACCGCCGCCGCGCGCCACCAGTTGCCGGATCAGGTCGTGATCGACCGTCCAGAGCGGGTAGCTGGTCGTGGTCACGTCGTGCTTCGCGTCGATGACCCCCTTCTTGTGGCTTCCCGGAATGAACATCAGCGGGCCGTTGAACGGATTGACGTCGTCCAGGAATATGGCGACGTTCATCGCTCGCTCGGTCGGCATCAGGTCGTCATTTTTCCAGGTGCCGTAGTCCTGGTGCCACTGCCACACGTCGCCCTCGAAGGCCATCTTGCCGTTGATCTTGAACTGGTGCATGTACAGCGCTTCGCCGAGCAGGTCCTGCACCGGTTCGATCATGCGCGGATGCCGCCCCAGCCGGGCAAACGGCTCGCTGTACATGTGCGCGGCGAAATTCGTGCGCACCGCATCCGAACCCTTTTCGCGCACGTTGTAGGCCGCGCGGCGCTGGTACAGCTCCGGGACTGCGGCATTCAGCACCGCGGTTTCCCGCGGCGTGAACAATCCCGGGAAGAACAGGTAACCGTCGCGGTCGAAATCGTCACGCTGCTGTCGGGTGAGCTTCACGGGTTCCTCCATTCACACGCTTGAGACGGTTGGTCGAAGGCTCGCGCCGGCGCGCCCAGGCCATCGGTCAATCCAGCAACATCTTCCGCGCGGCCCTGCCGCTGATGCCGACCAATTTCCGTTTGTCGACGGCGGCCAGCTTCTTGATCGCGGCCTCCATCCTGCCGGCTTCCGACTGGTTCACGCACGCAAACTTGGCGAGGAGCCGGCGCGGTGGATTGGCGCGGGTATAGCGAGCCCCGGTCCCGGCGACATGCTGCGCGTGGCGCGCGGCCACGTTCCGGGCAATGCCGGTGTAGATTGCACCATTGCCGCATAGCAGCAGGTAAACGTACCAGCGCCCGGCCGCCCGTACCCGGGCAGCCAGCGCACGAGGCGAGACGTCCGGCATGGTTTGGATTCTACGTCCAGTCCCGCGGCTGCGGTTTCGGGTCGAATGCCGATGCAGTGAAGCACCGACCGCCCGCGCCGCCCGTCGAATCACCTATTTGTAGGCGGACTGCACCTCTTCCCTGACGAGCGCCTGCAGCTGCTCCAGCCCCCAGGTCGGCAACGGGCGTCCGTTGACGAAGTACTCCGGCGTCTGGGTCACCTTGAGCGTCTTGGCATCGTTAAGGTCCTGCTCGATGCGCCGCGCGATTTCCGGGGAATTCATGTCCGCCTTCAGCTGCTCCATGTTCAATCCCAGACCCTCCAGCGGCGTCCAGATTGAGTCCGGCTGCACGGTGTGATTCGGCGCCCAATAGGACTGGCTGGCCAGAAGTGCCTCGAGCGCCGGCAGGAACTTGCCTTGCTTGCGCGCGGCCTCGAGGGCCTTGATCGCGTAGTCCGAGCCGCGATGGAACGGCACCAGGCGAAGCGTCAGGCGGACGCGGTCGGGATTGTCCGCCATCATCTTTTTGACCTCGGGATAGAAGCTGGCGCAGGTCTCGCACGCGGGATCCAGGAATTCGACGATATGCACCTTGGCCTCGGGATTGCCCTGCGTGGGCGAGTAGATCTGCGTGAGGCCGGCGCGGTTGCGGTCGACCGGTTGCGCGGGCTTCGGCGCCGATCCGTTCAGATAGACCATCGTGCCCACCAGAATGGCCGCTCCCAGCACAACGGCGGAACCGGCAAGCAGCGTCTTTCGATTCATAGGTAACTCCCGTGGCGCGCCGCGAACGCGATCGCGCGGAATAGTGATGTGGCAGGAATTTGCGGCAATTATTGCCGATGCCGCAGCACAGCACCTTGACGCAGAGCAACCGGACACCGGCACGCCGTCAGGATGCCGGAACCGCCTCGATGACGCCGAACGTGCGTCCGGCCGGAACTATGGCTTTGACGGTCAGTCCCGCTGCGTCCAGCAAGCCACGATATTCGTCCTCGGTTCGCTCCCGGCCACCCAGACCCACGAGCATGTTGAGGTCGCCGCGGGCGATGGACCGATGCGCGGTGGACGCGCCCAACTGTCGCGGGACAATCCGCTCGACGAGCAACAGCTTTGCGGCCCCCTTCATCGCGCGCCGGCAATTGCGCAGAATCGCGACGCTTCGCTCGTCGTTCCAATCGTGGATCACGCTCTTAAGCAGATACGCGTCGGCCCCGCCGGGAATCGTCTCGAAGAAGTCGCCGGCGATGAACTCGCACCGGTACGCCAACCGCGCCTCCTCCATGAGAGCCCGGGCGCCTTCCATTGCATGTGGCCGGTCGAACAGCACGCCGCGCTTGTCCGGATTCGCCTGGAGGATCGCCGCGAGAAGTTCGCCGAAGCCGCCGCCGACGTCGAAGATGCGTTCGCTCGCGGAAAAATCGCACGCGCGCACGATGTCGGCCGCGTCGAGCCGCGTGAGCTCGACCATCGCTTGGTTGAAGAGCGCCGCTGCTTCCGGATCCGTCTCGAGCCGCTCGAAGCCCTCGTTTCCCGTCATCAGCATGCGCGCGCTTTCTCCTGTCGTCACGCTATGCAGCAGGTTGCCCCAGACTGGCCACTGCGGTCCGCCCCAATAGAGCGTCCAGGAACGCAGCGAGTCGGGTTCGTCCGCCCGCAGCAACGCGCCCATCGGCGTGATTTCGTACAGTCCCTCGCGATTCTCGCGGCATATTTCCAGCGTCACCAGCGCGCGCAGCAGCCGGCGAAGCGACGGCGCATGAACACCCGCCTCGCGCGCGAGTTCCTCCGCCGATTTCGCCCTTTCCGCCAGCCGGTCGGGAATGTTCAGCGATGCGGCGACGTAGGCCGCCTGCGACATCCAGCTGCCGTTGACGATGGCAAGCAACTGCACTGCGGTCGCGGCACCGTCTTCGTCCATCGCTGCATTGTGCCGTGCCATATGCCGTGCTCCCGCGATTGGAATACTTTCGTCAATTGTGCGCCATGGTGAATCCCGCAGCGACGCGAGATTCCGCGGCAACGCTGGAACGGGAGCCTGGCCGGAC
>Ga0302298_10000254_pt1 | contig 11513 bp, 10 predicted proteins | sample III_Fen_N3_3_FD_198757 | JGI IMG/M metagenome (GOLD analysis project Ga0302298, IMG submission 198757) | Peat permafrost microbial communities from Stordalen Mire near Abisko, Sweden - III_Fen_N3_3 | ecosystem: Environmental > Terrestrial > Soil > Wetlands > Permafrost | place: Sweden: Abisko...
CTCCCCGGCGCTGCTTCCGCTGCCGCGTCCGCCGTCGGCATCGACCCGCGGGTCGCCGGCCAGACCGTCAGCCAGGTCATGAGCATCTTCGGGATCGGGAAGGCCTTCACCCCGCAGGTGCAGAGGGACCAGGCCGTCGCCCAACTGAAGGAGATCGTCACCCCGCACCTCCAGGATCCGGCGTTCGCGAAGGCACTGGGGACGTGGATGGCTGCAGCGGTCGAGCCCATCCAGGCCCACAAGGAGGGCAAGGAGTACACGCCCGACCTGAGCAAGTCCTGGCTCTCGGACGCCTGGGACTCAGTGAGCGACGCTGCCTCATCGGTGGCGTCCACGGTGAGCGACGTCGCGTCGGGGGTGAACTGGGGTCAGGTCGCCCAGGTCGGCATGCAGGCGCTGCCGTACGTGATCGCCGCGCTGTAGTCACGGGGAAGGGGACGGGCTCGTGGCCGACGACATCGACATCTACGAAGCGATCGCAGCTGCCGTGGCCAACGTCCGCGAGCCCGACCTCGCCCGCTTCGCACCCTCAGCGGTGCGCGGCGCGCTGGATCGCGCCCTTCGCCCGGCGGATGCCCGGGCGAACTTCCTCACCTGGCTGAATGCACGGGTCCAGGCGCTCAGTGGTGGTCGGGTCTCGATCGAGGAGCGGCCGGAGAGCGATGCCGTTGACCCTCCGGCCGGCCCGGACGCTCCGCCGGACCTTCCCATTCGGGTGGTGGTGCAGGACGAGCCGTTCGCCGAGTCCGCCGTCCTGCGCGCCGACGACGGCGCCCTCCACTACCCGATGCGGGGTTAGCCGGGACGGATTCTCGAGGCGGGGCGGGAATGTGGTTGGCGCCGCCGAGGTTGGGCGGGTGTGACCACAATCGGATTCATCGGTTCCGGCAAGATCGGATCCCAACTCGCGCGGCTGGCCGTGGCCCAGGGCCACGACGTCGTGCTGAGCAACTCCCGCGGGCCGGAAACGCTCGCCGACCTGGTGGCGGAACTCGGCCCGCACGCTCGCGCAGCGACCCCCGCCGAGGCTGCCACGGCAGCCGACATCGCCGTGGTGACGATCCCGCTGCGGGCGATCGACACCGTGCCCGTGGCGCCGTTGGCCGGCAAGATCGTGATCGACACCAACAATTACTATCCGGTCCGCGACGGCCAGATCGCGGAGCTCGACTCCGAGGAGACCACGGTCTCGGAGTTGCTGCAGCGGCACCTGCCCACCTCGAAGGTGGTCAAGGCCTTCAACCACATCATGTTCTCCCAGCTCACCACCGACGGCCGGCCGGCAGGGACGCCGGGGCGCCGCGCGCTGGTCGTCGCGGGTGACGACGCAGGTGCGCTGACGACGGTCGCCGCCCTGATCGACTCCTTCGGCTTCGACGTCGTACAGGTGACCCCGCTGTCCGAAGGCTGGCGGATCCAGAAGGACACTCCCGCCTACGGCACGAAGGAAACCGCGGAAACCATGCCTGCCGCGCTGGCCGCAGCCAAGCGCTACCGGGAGATGTGACCGTGCGGCCAACCGGGTTTCATCAGGCATCTGGTGCACTGAATGGTTACAAAAAGATACGGGGTGGTGTTGGTGAATAGTCGACGAACGGGCGATGATCGATACATGTCCCACGCCTGTCTAGAGAAGGCACCCCGCGATGAGGAGGCCTTCTGCCTCCAGACGCCGGGTCATCCGGGCACCCACCAGGCTTACGTGAGGGACTCCCTCATCGAGTGGGAGCCCCTTGCGATCGATGACTCCGAATCAGCGGACGTGCAGTCCAGCAACGCCGCCTGACCTCCCCGGATCGTCCAGCCCGGCGGTAGCGTGCCCGGTGTGACACCGGCCTACACCCACGGGCACGCGGAGAGCGTGCTGCGTTCCCACCGCACCCGTACCGCCCGCAACTCGGCCGCATACCTGCTGGCGAACCTCCGACCCGGCCAGCGACTGCTGGACGTCGGCAGCGGTCCCGGCACCATCACCGCCGACCTCGCTGGGCTCGTCGCTCCCGGACGGCTGGTCGCGCTCGAGACGTCGGACGAGATCCTCGCCCTCACCCGCGCGGAGGTCGAAGCCCGCGGCTGCGACAACGTCGACTATCTCGTCGGCGACATCCACGCCCTCGACCTTCCCGACGACAGCTTCGACGTCGTCCATGCCCACCAGGTGCTGCAGCACGTGGCCGACCCCGTCCAGGCGTTGCGGGAGATGGTGCGCGTCTGCCGTCGCGGCGGCGTGGTTGCTGCCCGCGACTCCGACTACGGCGCGTTCACCTGGTTTCCTGCGAGCGCCGGGCTGGACCGGTGGCGCGAGCTCTACCGTGCGGCCGCCTACGCCAACGGGGGAGAGCCGGACGCCGGACGACACCTGCTGGCCTGGGCCCACGAGGCCGGGGTCGAGCAGGTGGAGGCCGGCTCGTCCACCTGGTGCTACGCCGACCCGGCGACCCGCGACGCCTGGGGCTCGATGTGGGCCGACCGCATCACGGGCTCGGCCATCGCGACCCAGCTCGTGACCAGCGGTCTGGCCAGCGCGGGTGAGCTCGCGGGCATCGCCGCGGCTTGGCGCGAATGGGCCTCCAACCCCGACGGCTGGATCAGCGTGCTGCACGGCGAGATCCTGATCCGGGTCTAGAGCGACCCTGCGGCACGGTGCGCGCCTGTGGCACCCCCGGGCGTTGTGGCTAGTCTCTGGCTGTGACTGCACCCGAGACCGGTCCGATCGCTGGAGGTGCCCCGGCCGGCGGCGAGAGCGGGCTGACCGTCGTCATCGCCTTTGCCGCCAACCTGCTGATCGCTGTCGCGAAGACGGCTGCAGCGGTCATGACCGGCGCGGCATCGATGCTGGCCGAGGCTGCGCACTCCTGGGCGGACACGGGCAACGAGATCTTCCTGCTGATCGCCCAGCGGCGGGCGGCCCGCGAGCCCGATGCGGCCCACCCCCTGGGCTACGGCCGTGAGATCTACATCTGGTCGCTGTTCGCTGCGATCGGGCTGTTCGCGGTCGGCGCGGGCGTCTCGATCACCCACGGCGTGCAGGAGCTGATCAGCCCCGAGCCGGCCGAGAACTTCGTCATCGCCTACGTTGTGCTCGGGGTCTCGTTCGTGCTGGAGGGCGTCTCGTTCTTCCAGGCCAACCGGCAGTTGCGCGCCGCGGCCGACCTGATCGACCGGGACGTGTGGACCCACCTGATGCGCACCTCCGACCCCACGGTCCGGGCCGTGTTCCTTGAGGACGCCGCTGCGCTGATCGGCATCCTGATCGCCGCCGTCGGGATCGCGGCCCACCAGATCACCGGGTCCACCGTGCCCGACGCGATCGCGTCGATCCTTGTCGGGGTGCTGCTCGCCGTTGTCTCCGTCCTGCTGATCGACCGGAACCGCCGTTTCCTCGTGGGCGAGGTGGCAGATGTGAAGGTATGGAACGCAGCCCTGGCCGAGCTCGCAGCCCAGCCCGAGGTGGAGCGGGTCACCGAGCTGCGGCTCTCGCTGGTGGGCGCGGGGAAGGTCTTCCTCTCGGGTGCCGTCGACCTGGTCGGCAACGCCGATGAGCGCACAGCGGCCCTGCAGCTCGCAGCGCTGGAGCGGCGGCTCGTGAAGAACCCGTACGTGGTGCTCGCCCTGATCTCACTCTCGTCACCGGATGATGAATCCCTGGTGTCAGAGTCGACGTAGCGTTCGGACAAGGCAGTGTGCCGGCAGTTGTCTCGACCGGCACACCTGGTCAGACGTATGCCCGGGCACACACCTGACTTATGAATTCCCTTACCCGCCGAACGCGGCAGCAAGCCGCCGCCGCTGTACCAAGTCACGGCGTGTGACGTCGGGCGGCTACACCAGCGGCCAGGGGACCCGGCGTCCGCTCCGGTCGGTGGGGTACACGCCGGTGCGCAGCAGCCGGCGGACGCGGCCCTGCAGTGCCTCGATCTCGGTCACGGTGATCAGCTCGTCGAGGCCGGGGGGCAGGTCGTTGATCAGGGGTGCGATGCCGCCCAGCAGATCGGGCGGGACGGGTTCGCCGGCGAAGTCCCAGATCACCGTGCGCAGCTTGTCCTCCACAGCGAAGCACAGCCCGTGGTCGATGCCCTTGATGCGGCCGTCCGTGCCGCGCAGCACGTGTCCGCTCTTGCGGTCGGCGTTGTTGGCGACCACGTCGAACGCCGCGAGGGCCTGCAGTTGTGACCTCGTCTCCGGCACCCGGTCGTACAGGGTGAAGTAGTGCTCGGACGGGTCCGAGTCGATGTACAGCTGGAAGGAGCCGACGCCCACCGGCGCGTCCTCCCTCACGATCGTCGGCGGCACGAGGTCCCAGCCCAGCCAGTCGCTCAGGATGTAGGCAGCGGCCTCGTTGCGGTGCAGGCCGGGCTCGAAATCCCACAGGGGACGCTCGCCGGTCAGCGGCTTGTACACCGCTGTGAGAGCGTCGTCCCCGGTGCCCACCTCCACCAGCAGCGCGAGGTTGCTGCTCGGCACGATGCGCCCGATGATCTCGACCGGGCCGTCGTTCAGGATGCCCAGTGCGCGCTCGTCGGAGTCCGATGCGTGCTCGAGCGGACGGGCCGGCACGGGTCAGCCCCCTGAGGCGAGGCCGGTCAGCGGCCCGGTCACGGTGTTCGTCGAAAGGACCTGCGGCGGGTGACCCGTCGTGAACCGAAGGGCGGAGATCGAACCGGTGTCCACGACCACGCGCCCGAAGGCGTCCAGCGGGGCGCCGAGGGCGAACACCAGTCCCAGGCGAATCGGGTCTGAATGGCTGAAGCACGCAACCGTCCCGCCCGGATGAGCGGCGTGCACGCGGTCGAGCACAGCCACCACCCGCGCCTGCAGTTCGGCGAGGCTCTCACCGCCGGGGAAGCGGAACGTCGACGGCGAGCCGTGCACCCCGCTCCACTCCTTGAGCCGAGCCAGCGATCCCAGCGTCTTGCCCGTCCACTCGCCGACGTCGGCTTCCAGCAGGCCCGGCTCCTCGATCGGGGTCAAACCCGTCGCGGCAGCCGTCGGGGCTGCCGTTTCACGCGCACGCTCCAGCGGTGAGGTGTAGATCGCGTCCAGCTTCAGGGTGGCGAGGCGCTCGGCAACCGCAGCGGCCTGCGCCTGGCCGGCTTCGGAGAGGTGCAGGCCGGGCGCCCGTCCCGGCATCACCCGCCCCGTCGTCGGCGTGGCACCGTGCCGCACGAGGAGCACCAGCGTGCTCTGCGGAGCTTTCCGGGTTGCCATGGCGTGGAGCGTAGCCCGTGGCTCCATCTGCGCAAGTGGGCAGGTCTTTGCGGGTCCGCAGTGTTGGTGCCCGGGGTTAGCGTGAAGTTGTGAGTGAACCCCCTGCCATCAGAACCCTTGGTGAACTGCGCGCCTCCGGGCACGTGCACAGGCACCTGCACACCGAGATCCGCGACAACCTGCTGGCCAAGCTGGCCTCCGGCGAGAACCCGTGGCCCGGCATGCACGGCTTCAGCCGCACGGTGTTGCCGCAGCTGGAACGCGCCCTGATCGCCGGTCATGACGTCGTCCTGCTGGGCGAGCGCGGGCAGGGCAAGACCCGGCTGCTGCGGTCGATGGTCGGACTGCTCGACGAGTGGACGCCGGTGATCGACGGCGCAGAGCTGGGGGAGCACCCTTACGACCCGATCACCCCCGCTTCGCGCCGCAGGGCCGCAGCGGAGGGAGATCAATTGCCGATCTCCTGGCGGCACCGCTCGGAGCGGTACTCGGAGAAGCTCGCCACCCCGGACACGTCGGTGGCTGACCTCGTCGGTGACGTCGACCCCATGAAGGTGGCCGAGGGACGCCAGCTGGGCGACCCGGAGACCATCCACTACGGGCTGATCCCGCGTTCGCACCGCGGCATCGTCGCCATCAACGAATTGCCCGACCTTGCCGAACGCATCCAGGTCTCGATGCTGAACGTGATGGAGGAGCGCGACATCCAGATCCGTGGCTACGTGCTCCGGCTGCCGCTGGACGTGCTCGTCGTCGCCTCCGCCAACCCTGAGGACTACACCAACCGCGGCCGCATCATCACGCCGCTGAAGGACAGGTTCGGCGCGGAGATCCGCACCCACTACCCGATCGAGCTGGAAGACGAGATCGCCGTGATCACGCAGGAAGCCAAGCTGGTGGCGGCCATCCCCGCTCCCATCATGGACATCCTCGCCCGCTACACCCGGGCGCTGCGCACCTCGCAGGCGATCAACCAGCGCTCGGGGGTCTCGGCGCGGTTCGCGATCGCCGGCGCCGAGACCGTCGCTGCCGCGGCACTGCACCGGGCCACGTCCCGCGGCGAGGACGAGGCCGTGGCGCGCATCGTCGACCTCGAGGCCGCGGTGGACGTGCTCACCGGCAAGCTCGAGTTCGAGTCCGGCGAAGAGGGACGCGAGCCCGAGATCCTCGCCCACCTGCTGCGCACGGCCACGGCGGAGACCGTCCGCCAGCACTTCCGCGGCATCGACCTTGGACCGCTGGTCGGCGCACTCGACGGGCACACCACAGTGACCACCGGTGAGCAGGTGACGGCACGCGAGTTCCTCACCGGCCTGCCATCGCTGGACGGCGCGGACGTCTACGACCAGATCTGCGAACGGTTCGACGCAACGACCGACGGCACCCGCGCCAGCGCGATCGAACTTGCACTCGAGGGGCTCTACCTCGCCCGCCGGATCTCGAAGGAGTCCGACGACGGCCAGACGATCTACGGCTAGGCCAGTCACCAAGGAAGGATGGGCATGCCCCGATCCCGTTCGCGGTACGGCAGGTACGTCGACGGCCCCGACCCGTTGGCGCCCCCCGTCGACCTCGCCGAAGTTCTCGAGGCGATCAGCGAGGACGTGATGGCCGGCTACTCCGCCGAGCGCGCCCTGCGGGAGTTCCTGCGCCGCGGCGGACGAAACTCCCAAGGCCTCGACGACCTGGCGGGACGGGTGCAGGCCCGCCGGCGCGAGCTGCTCGACAGCAACAAGCTCGACGGCACCCTCGCCGAGGTGAAGGAGCTGCTCGACACCGCCGTCCTCGAGGAGCGCAAGGAGCTCGCGCGCGACATCACCCTCGACGACCTTGATCGCGACTTCCGGGAGCTGCAGCTGTCGAACCTGCCGGAGTCGACGGCTGCAGCGGTCAGCGAACTCGCGAAGTACGACTGGCGCTCGAAGCCTGCACGGGAGGCCTACGAGAAGATCAAGGACCTGCTGGGACGCGAGCTGCTCGACCAGCGTTTTGCCGGCATGAAGGAGGCGCTGGAGAACGCCACCGACGAGGACCGCGCGGCGATCGCCGAGATGCTGAAGGACCTCAACGAGCTGCTGGAGGCGCACCGCCGCGGCGAGGATACCGATGCCGACTTCTCCGAGTTCATGGACAAGCACGGCGACTTCTTCCCGGAGAACCCGGAGAACGTGGACGAGCTGATCGACGCCCTCGCCAACCGCGCGGCTGCAGCCCAGCGCATGCTGAACTCGATGACGCCGGATCAGCGCCGCGAGCTGATGCAGCTGTCGGCGCAGGCGTTCGGGTCTGCGGATTTGATGGCCCAGCTCGGGCAACTGGACGCGAACCTGCAGTCGTTGCGTCCGGGCGAGGACTGGTCCGGTTCCGAGCAGTTCGACGGCGACCAGGGCCTCGGACTGGGCGACGGCACCGGCGTCCTGCAGGACCTTGCAGAGCTCGATTCCCTGGCTGCACAGCTCGGGCAGGGCTACGGCGGTGCACGGATGGACGACATCGACGTGGACGCCCTTGCCCGCCAGATCGGTCCCGACGCTGCCGTCTCCGCGCGGACGCTGGCAGAGCTCGAGAAGGCCCTGCGCAACGCCGGCTACCTGAGCCGTGGTTCCGACGGAGCACTGAAGCTCTCGCCCCGGGCGATGCGCCAGCTCGGCAAGACGTTGCTCCAGGAGGTGTCCGACCGGCTGAGCGGACGCACCGGGCAGCGCGACACCCGGCTGTCCGGGGCTGCCGGGGAGCTCACCGGCTCGACCCGGCAGTGGTCGTTCGGCGACACCGAGCCCTGGGACGTGACCCGCACGATCCTCAACGCCATGCGCCGGGACGCCGCTGAAGCCGAGCACCCCGGCGGCCGCGTCCACGTGCAGCTGGAGGACGTGGAGATCGTCGAGACCGAGACCCGCACGCAGGCCGCGGTCGCACTGCTGGCCGACACGTCGTTCTCGATGGCAGCCGAAGGACGGTGGCTGCCCATGAAGCGCACGGCACTGGCGCTGCACCACCTGGTGTCGACGCGGTGGCGCGGCGACCAGCTCGACCTGATCACGTTCGGCAGGTATGCGGAGTCTGTGGCCGTCGAGCACCTTGTCGGACTACCGGCCCTGCGCGAGCAGGGCACCAACCTGCACCACGCCCTGCTGCTGGCCGAGCAGATGTTCCGCAAGAACCCGACCATGCAACCGGTGGTGCTGATCGTCACCGACGGCGAGCCGACGGCCTATCTCGCTCCCGACGGGGATTCGCTGTTCAGCTACCCGCCGAGCCTGCCCACGCTGCGCGCGACCGTGGCCCAGCTCGACCGGGTGCGCCGGCTGGGTGCGCGCATCACGTTCTTCCGGCTCGGGGACGACCCGGGCCTGGAGAGCTTCGTGCGGCAGATGGCCGACAGGGTGGACGGACGCGTGGTCAACCCCGACCTGGACGATCTGGGCGCAGCTGTGGTCTCGGAATACCTGAGCGCCCGCCGTGCCGACATCGGCAACTACTGGGGCGCCTGACCAGCTAGGACTGCGCGTCGACCAGGGCGTGGCGGGGGAGCGCGCGCGACTGTGGGCGCACGACGTGCCACCAGGTTGAGGCGCCACCGAGTGCACGGCGTGCAACGGTGGATTCCGCGGTGGGGCGTGCTGTGGCGGTAGCAGCGCTTGTAGAGATCATCGGACGACTCCAGTACTAGGGGGGTGTGTTAGTGCGGAAAGCCGAGCGTTGCGGGCAACGCTCGTGGGGGGTGTGCGATCCACGATCGGTTCGTCGGGACAACTGTGGCACAAGGGGGGCTTCTGAGGCTACGAATTCCCCATATCCGCCTTCCGGCCCCGATGGTCGCCGCGCCGCGCCGTGTCGATGGCTGAGCCTTACGAAGCCCTCAGAGTGGGGCGGCATTCTTGCGGGACCTCGGACGCCGGGGTATTCCGCACCCGGGCCCTGCGGATAGCGTGAATCGGCTTCGTCGGAGGGTCGGGGGATGCTCAACGCCAAGGTTCTGGTCGTCGCTGGGGCAGCTGCGTGCGTCCTCTCGGTGACGGCCTGCGCCGGACCGGCGTCAAGCGTCCAACCCGCGACAGCGGGGACGTCCGCAGGCGTCCAGCCCTCGACGACCGGCCCGCTGATCGTCATCGGCCACTCGGGAGCTACCGGCTACAACTCCGATCCAGCCCACCAGGGCACGGACGCGAGGGCGAACTCGTGGGCTTCCGGTACGAATCCCGAGGTGCAGAGCATCTACAGCAGGCTCCTCGCCATCGACCCGGGCATCGCGGGCAAGGTCGTCAACGCCGCTGTCGACGGCTCCCGGGTCTACGACCTTGACGGCCAACTCGATGTGGCACTCAAGGAGCAGCCGTCGCCGCGTCTCGTGCTGATCCAGACCGTCGACAACGACATCGCCTGCGACGGTTCCGACGAGCAGAACTACGCGGAATTCCAGAAGACCCTCACCGCCGTCCTCCGGCGCATCGTCGAGGCGAGCCCGCAGGCGAAGATCGTTGTCGTCGGCACCTGGGCCACCGTCGCCAACTACACCGACGTCGTTGCGGGACTCCCGAACGGCAAGTCCGGCCTGCTCAGCGGGTCAGGCCCGTGCGACCCCTTCGACGCTGCCGGCCGCAAGCATCCCGAACGCATGCGCTACCAGCAGGAGGTCTTCGACACCTACGAAGCGCGCCTCAAGGCAGCCTGCAAGGCGGTCAGCGCCTGCCATGAGGACGGCGGGGCGCTCAACAGGATGGTGATCACCGCCGATGACCTGGCCCCGGACTACAGCCACCTCAGCATCGCCGGGCTGAGGAAGCAGGCCGCGACCGAGTGGGAGCTGGTCAAGTCGTTGCTCTAGCCAGGCCGACTCCGAGACGAAGTTGGCCACCCCGACGGCTGTCGCTATCCTCGGCGCATGCGTAGCGACCGAATGTGTGGCCTGTCCGTGGCCCTGTTCCGTGTCGGCTGTTGTTGTTGCTGAACAAGCCAACAGAGGGCTTCCATGCCCGACCCAACGTCGCAGCCCGACCCTCCGTCAGGCTCAGGGAACAACAACTGCTCCCACCTGCTTTCACAATTACTTGACTGACCAGGAAGTGACCATGTCCTCGTTCAATACCGGCCGACGTCCCCTTGCCCTGCTCGCCGCAGCGGCCGCAGCCCTGATCTCGCTCGCAGCCTGCTCCGCAGCGCCGGCCGCCACCACGGCGGGTTCGGCAACGGCATCTGCTGCAGCCAGCCCGGCCAAGGGCGGCACCATCACCTTCGGACGCGCTGCCGCGACCACGTCCTTCGACCTGAACAACCAGATCACCGCCAACAACGCCTTCGCCATCGACAAGGTGTTCGAGCCGCTGGTGTCCTTCGACACCGAGGGCAAGATCATCCCGTGGCTGGCGGAGAAGTGGGCGGTGAGCGACGACCTGCTCACCTACACGTTCACCCTGCGCAGCGGCCTGCAGTTCTCCGACGGCACCCCCGTGACCGCAGCCGACGCGAAGTTCTCCCTCGACCGGCACATCAAGGTGCAGGGCCCGCTGCCGCTTGCCGCGCCCATCAAGGCCATCACTGCCACAGATGACCAGACGCTCACCATCACGCTGAAGAACGCTGACACCCCGTTCCTCTCCGAGCTGACCGGCTTCTCCAACGGCGTCTTCCCCAAGGACTTCGCTGGGAAGACCGAGAAGGAGTTCTTCTCGCACCCGATCGGCACCGGCCCGTGGGTCGTCGACACCTGGGACCCGAGCGGCGACACCACCTTCACCGCCAACACCCACTACTGGCAGGCCGGCAAGCCCTACGCGGACAAGCTCGTGTACAAGGTGGTGGCCGACGACACCCAGCGCATCCAGCAGTTGCAGGCAGGCCAGCTCTCCGGCATCGAGGAGGTCGCTCCTGCCACCATCGCCCAGCTCAGCGCCGACCAGAACGTGACGGTGTCGCAGCTCGGCTCGTGGGAGGTGGAGCAGGTCTTCTTCAACACCCAGAACCAGTACTTCGCCGATGAGCACGTCCGCCGGGCGATCGCCCTCTCGCTCAACAGGGACGGCATCACGCAGGCCGTCACCTTCGGTGCTGCGCAGACCGTGAAGACGCTGATCCCGCCGACGATCCAGTACGCGGCAGACGTGAAGGCCCTGGACAACGACCCGGCGGCTGCGAAGACCGAGCTGGCGGCCTCGAAGTTCCCGCAGGGGTTCACCGCGACGCTGCTGATCGCGTCCGGCAACTCCGTCCGCACGCAGGAGGCCCAGATCATCCAGGAGGCCGTGAAGCCGCTGGGGATCACCCTCAAGATCGAGTCCATCGAGCTCAACGCGTTCCGCGAGCGG
>Ga0302298_10000258_pt1 | contig 11336 bp, 9 predicted proteins | sample III_Fen_N3_3_FD_198757 | JGI IMG/M metagenome (GOLD analysis project Ga0302298, IMG submission 198757) | Peat permafrost microbial communities from Stordalen Mire near Abisko, Sweden - III_Fen_N3_3 | ecosystem: Environmental > Terrestrial > Soil > Wetlands > Permafrost | place: Sweden: Abisko...
CAGGGGACCAGCCTGACCGACCCCAACACCGTCGTCGGTGACCCGAAGCACTTCCTCGGCGATGGTGGAACCGCGTACGGCAGCTCGACGGCCCAGGGCCCTACAGGCCCCTACCTCCTGGATCAGGGCGTCGACCAGATGAGTGACACCCAGATCACGAGCCTGTTTCTACCGCCCTATGAGTCAGCGGTCAAGAACGGTGCCAGGATCATCATGACCACGTTCTCGGGCACCCAGTCCGGCGGCAAGGTGACCGGTGACAAGCACTGGCTCACCGACGTTCTCAAGACGAAGCTCGGATTCGCCGGCTTCGTGGTTTCCGACTGGGCCGCCATCGACCAGATCGCTCCGAGCGACTACACGGCTTCGGTCAAAGCCGCGATCAACGCCGGGGTAGACATGGCAATGGTTCCGGACAATTACGAGAAGTTCCAGTCGACGCTCAAGGGTCTCTTCTCCAGTGGCGGCGTCCCCCAGTCGCGGATCGATGACGCCGTGACCCGCATCCTTCGAGTCAAATTCGAGATGGGCTTGTTCGAGAACCCGATGCCGCCCGCCGGTGCCTGGGGCAATGTCGGGTCGGCCGCGGATCGTGCAGTCGGTAGCAAGGCTGTGAGCGAATCGGCGGTCCTGCTCAAGACCAGCCCGAAGGTTTTGCCCGTCGCGAGCGGCAGCTCGGTGCTGTTGGCCGGCGCAGGTGCGGACGACATCGGCATCGCCTCCGGCGGCTGGACCCTCAGCTGGCAAGGCCAGACGGGCAACGTGACCACCGGAACGACGCTCAAGGCCGGCCTCGTCGCGAAGCTCGGAGGCCAGCTCAGCTACAACGCCACCGGCGACTTCAACAGTGGAACCCACGCCGCCGTCGGCATCGTCGTGGTCGCAGAGCGGCCATACGCCGAGGGTGTCGGCGACTCGGCCACTCTGCAGCTCCCGGCAGGAGACCTCGCCGTCATCGACAAGGTCAAGCCGATGGTCGACAAGCTGATCGTGGTCATCATCTCCGGCCGGCCGATGATGCTGTCGGGCATCGCCGACAAGGCCGACGCGGTCGTCGAGGCCTGGCTGCCCGGCACCGAAGGCGAGGGCCTGGCCGACGTCCTGCTGGGCGCCAGGCCGTTTACGGGCACCACGCCCTACACGTGGCCCAAGACTCCGGACGACGCCGCGCACACAGGCAAGTCAGCCTGCCAGGGTGCCGTGTATCCGTACGGATATGGACTCGACGCTACGGGCAAGTTGCTCGGGCCGGCCGCCTGCTAGCCATTGCGACCTCCGGTCGCTATTCGGCGGATGTTGTTTCGGTGCGCGGCGCAGCGGGGCGAGCCAGCCCCTCGACCACAGCCACCCCCGGCAGGGTCAGCAGGATGGAGGGCGGCGCGATCACCTTCCAACGGCGGGTGCCGCCGCCCAGCACGATGCGGGGGCGCTCCATAACCGCGGTGTCTACCCAAATCGAGAGCCCGTCGGGCAGGCCAAAGGCCGTGACCCCGCCGATCTCCTGACCGGTCAGCGCCTGCGTCTCGGCGGCTGAGGCGAAGGACGCCCGGCGCGTGCCGAGTCGATCGCGGATCGTGTGGTTCGCATCGAGCCTGTGCGTCGCGAGGACGATACATGCGGCGTACCGGGGTGGGTCCGCCTTGCCGGCCACGACGATCGTGTTCGCCGCATCCTCGAGCGCGAAGCCGTAGGCGGCACAGAAGGCCGCCGTATCCGCCAGTGCCGGGTCGCAGGCGAACAGCTCGTACTCCCCGTGGCCAACGAGCCAGGCTTCGAGGCGGGATCGATCGGCATCGCTACTCATGCCGGCAACGGTAGTGCCTGGTCGCAACCGCGTCCACGATGCAGGGATGCTGCCGGGTGAGCAACCGCGTGGCATGACGCGGGTGTGGACCCCGCCAGCCAGACCGTTCTTCGCGGAGGTGAGCGCCGGAGCCTGGTACCCCCAAGCGGATTCGAACCGCTGATCTCAACCTTGAAAGGGTCGTGTCCTAGGCCTCTAGACGATGGGGGCGCGGCGCGAACGGGAGTGTAGCAGGGGATGGGGTCAGAGCGGCGCGCGGGCGGGCCGGGAATGTGGCGCGGCGCGGCGCTGGACCGAGGGGCCGCGGTTCAGAAGCCGAGGGCGAGGACCAGCAGCAGGCCGCCGGCGAACGCCGAGGCGGCGACGATTGCCGCGGAGCCGCCGATGAAGGCCAGCAGGAACGCCCGGCGGGTTCGGCCTTCGGCGGCCGAACGGTAGGTAGCGACGGCGCAGACGATCGCGATCGCGATGTAGCAGAGGCCCATCACGGCCGCCCCCGAACTGAGGACCGCGATCGGGGCGGTTCGGGTCGCCAGCTCGAAGGCCATGAACCCGGTGGAGCCGATCGCCGCGAGGGCGAGAATGACGAGCGCGGGTGGCGTCCGCTTGAGGCGCTCCGCGAGTGAGATTCGTTCTCGCGCGGCCCCTTCCGGTTCCTCGTCCTCCAGGCCGTCGTCCTCGAGCGTCTCGTCGGCGAAGGGCTCGTCTACGAAGGGCTCCTGGGCGAACGGGTCGTCGGCCAGGGGCGGCGGCGCGATGGGCGGCGGCGCGATGGGCGGCGGCGGGGGCGGGACCACGGGCGGCGCGACGGGCGGAGGCGCGGGCGGCGCGACAGCCGCGGCCGGACGCGGCCTGGCGGGCTCGAGCCAATCGGTTGGCGGCGCGACAGGAGCCAGCCAGTCGCCGGGTGGCGGCGAGTTGGGGCGCAGGTTCGCTGGCCCGGGCTCGATTGATTGGCCGGCAGTGGGTGCCGGCTCAACGTCGGGTGCTGGTTCGGCGTCGGGTGCCGGCTCGGCGTCGGGCGCAGATTCGGCGTCGGGCGCCGGCTCGGGGGCCGGGGAGTCGACCGGCTTGGGGGCCCGCGGGGATCCGCCGGACCTGACTCCGTCCTGTGTCATCGTGCGGCTGAGGGTACCAGCCCGACTCCGACTTCGGCGGCAGCGGCTTCGGCGGCAGCGTCCGCCTGACTCGATGCGAAAGCGAAACCCGGCGCGGACCGGTGGTAGATCGCGACCGAGTATTCGAGGCGCAGGTGCTTCATCCTTTCGGCCGCGTCGACGCCCGCAGATCCGAAGGCCGTCTCCAGCAGCTCGCGCGCATGTTCGGCCGACTCGAAACTCCAGCGGCAGTGGATGACGCGGATTCGGAACCCGTCACCGAGGAACGGCCCGTTGCGGTTGCTCCAGGCCATGTCGCGCTCGCGCTGATCCGGCAGCAGACCCCACACGTCGTCGCGGCCGTAGTCGTGGATGACGAGCAGCCGGCCGCCGGGACGCAGCAGCGCGCCCGCTTCGGCGAGGAAACGGGACCCCGGAGCCGCCATCTCCGACCAGGGCACGACGACCGCATCGGCACGGCCGATCCAGCCCGCGAGCTGCTCGGACGAGGCGTCGCACAAGGGGAATTCGAAGGCGACAATCCGCGCGCCCATTTCCTCGAGCTGGCGGGCGCGGAATCCGTTGCCGCAATCGAGGACGATGACGTCACGATCGATGATGGGCCCGAGCGACTCGAGGGCCGCGAGCAACTTTCCTTCCGGGTCCACGATCCGAAGGAACGCCTCCTCCAGCGCGGGCGAGGGAAGCACGATCGACAGGTCGGGCATCGAGCCTCCTAGAGGTTCGCGACGGTTTTCAACACCGCTCCCGCGCGAGCCTCCAGTCCCACCTCCAGAGTCTCGTCACCGAGCGCGGCCGGGGCGAAGTTGGCGGTCCATTCGCACCCCGGCCAGCTTACCTGCTCCAACGGGAGTGTCGAAAGGGCCGGAAGTCCAATACGGAGTCGAATTGGTACGTCCGCGGCGTTGACGGCGACGACGATCGATTGGCCGCCCGAGCCGCTTTCGAGCGCATAGGCGACGCCCGAACCCTCGGTCGAACTTTCGGCTTCCAACAACTTGAACCGACCGCGCCGCATAGCCGGCTCGGCCCTGCGCAAGGCGACCAATCCGGCGACGAAGGCTCGCAAGTCGCCGTCTTGCAGCGCCGGATCCCACTGAAAGGAGCGGCGGCAATCGGGGTCCTCGCGCCCTTCAAGGCCTATCTCGTCGCCGTAGTAGATGCACGGCGCGCCGGGCAGCGTCATCTGGATGAGCATCGCCAGCCGCAGCGCCGAGCGGTCGCCGCCCGCCAGAGAGAGGAAGCGCGGCGTGTCGTGACTGTCGAGCAGGTTGAGCTGAAGCTGGCTCACCGCGGGTTCGTAGGTCGTCATCACTCGCTCGAGCTGGCGGCCGAATTCGGGCCCGTCGATCGCGCGGACGTTTCGGCCGTACTCGTGCGTCTTCGCGACCAATTCCTCGTCGAGCCGGCCGGCGCCCACGAACGAGAGAATCGCCTCGGCCAGCGGGTAATTCATCAAGCCGTCGAAACGGCCGCCGTCGGAGCCGCCGTCGGGGCTGCCGCAGGGGCTGCCGGCCAGCCATTCCGGGGCCGGGGTCCAGATCTCACCGACGAGATACGCCTCGGGGTTCACCGCCAGAGAGCGGCGCCGGAACTCCTCCCAGAAGCCGGGCTCGTCGATGTCCTCCGGCACGTCCAGACGCCAGCCGTCGATACCGAAACGGAGCCAGCGCTCGGCGATGCCGTAGATGTACTCGCGCACCGCCGGGTTCGAGTGGTTCAGTTCGGGCAGCGCGGGCAGGTCCCACCAGGCCCGGTATCCGAGCGGCGCCTTCGGTTCGGCGTGGCCAGGGTAGGCGGCCAGACCGCGGCGCCCGGCCAGGACATCGGGATCCAGGTGGAACCAGTCGCGGTACGGCGAGCGGATGCCGTTCTCCAGGATGTGGTGGAACGGCCAGAAGCCGCGGCTGGCGTGGTTGAAGACGCCGTCGAGGATCACGCGCATGCCGCGCGCGTGGGCCCGGTCCAGTAGTTCGCGGAGGGCATCGTTGCCGCCGAGGAGCGGATCGACCATTTCGTAGTCGAACGTGTGGTAGCGGTGGTTCGAGGCCGACGCGAAGACCGGGTTCAGGTACAGGGCGGTGATGCCCAGCGCCGCGAGATCGTCGAGGTGTTCGGCGATGCCGAGCAGGTCGCCACCCTTGAATCCGTGCGTCGTGGGCGGCGCGTCCCACGGCTCGAGTTCGCCGGGTTTGGGGACGCGGCCGCTGGCCGCGAAGCGGTCCGGGAAGATCTGGTAGAAGACGGCGTCGCGGACCCAGTCGGGGCCGGTCAACGTGGCGTGCCCTTGGGCCCGGCCGCGGGCGCAGGTGCAGGCGCGGGTCCAGTGGAGGTCGCCGCGGCCGGGGCCGGGGCCGGGGCCAGTTTCGGCGGCGCGGCTGCGGTCGAGGCGCGGATGATCAGCCGGGTCTCGAGGACCCGGTGTTCGGGCCGATCCAGGTCCGGGCTGGCGATCATCCGCAGCAGCAATCGGGCCGACTCTTCGCCCTTCTGGCGGACCGGCTGGCGGACGGTTGTCAGCGGCGGATTGGCGTGGGTCGCGACGTCCAGGTCGTCGAAGCCGACGACGCTCAGATCCTCTGGCACGCGCAGGCCCGCCTCGCGCCCGGCCCAGATGGCGCCGATCGCCATTACGTCGCTCATGGCCAGCACGGCCGTTGGACGCAACTCGTCCTCCCAGACGCGGCGGAAAGCCGCCACTCCGCCGTCGAAGGTCGCCGGCCCGACGACGATGTGGTCGTCGGCGAGCTGGATGCCGCCCATTTCGAGGCCCTGCCGGTAGCCGGTCAGACGCCTAGTCGCGACGGTCTCGGTCGGGCCGGGGGAGTTTTCGAAGAGTCCGGGCATGTTCGGCGGTTCGATGCCGATGACGACGAATTCGCGATGGCCCAGGCCGACGAGGTGGCGGGCGGCCGCGCGGGCGCCGACCTCGTCGTTCGATTCGACCGAACCGTGTTCCGGGAATGCATCGCCGTCGACGAGGACCATCGGAACGCCGGCGCGGCGGATCTGCTCCACCTCGGGGTGGTCTTCCGACAGGCCGACGGCGACGAAGCCGTCGACGGTGGCACGGTCGAGGGCGCGCATCAGCGACCCATGGAGTGGCGAGACGAAGAGCAGCCCGTAGCCGGCCTGGTCGGTGACGGCTGCCACTCCCCCGCACAACGTGGCGAAGAATGGATTGGCGAAAACGACGGAGAGGACCTGCGGAGTGAGCAGGCCGATCGTCATCGTGTTCTTCTGAGTCAGCATCCGAGCCACGGGGTGCGGCCGGTAGCCCAGGCCGTCGGCGATCTCACGGATCCGGGCAGCGGTCGCGACACTCAGCCGTTCGGGGTTGTTGAAGGCGAACGAGACCGCCGTCTTCGAGACGCCGGCTTCCCTCGCCACGTCGGCGATGCGGGCTCGCGCGGTCCTGGCCACCACGGCTCCTCCAACGGTTTTCGGGCCCGGAACTTTGCGTGAATCGCGCCGGACCTCAACGCGGGAATTCGCGACCGCCGGCGCTCGGCACGCTATCCGCGGCCGCTGCGCCTGTCAACGTTGCCGGCCGCTTCGAGTGCCGCGCGCTCACCGTGGGCTGCGCGCCGCTCCCATCGGCGACGCGCGCAGCGACCGCCCATTCAGCGCTCGCCCTCCGAGCGGACCCGTGGCAGAATCGACGTACGCTCGGCGACCGGGACGCGATACGTTGATACGGCCGAGCGGGAGGTCCGCCATGCGACTGGTCACGTTCCACCACGAGGCCGGCGACGAGCCTGGGGCACCGGACCATCGAGTGCCTGACTATCGAGTGGCGGTGGTGCTCGAGGGCGGCCGCGTCCTGCCCCTCAGCGCGCTCGCCCAGATCACGCCCTCGCTGGACTCGAACTTCGGCCGAATGGCGCTGGTGGACATCATCTCTCGCGACCCCGACTTCACCAGGATTCACGAAGCGCTCGCCGTGGCGAACCCCAGCCTGGTCGAAGCAGCCTCCCGTGCGCCCGCGGAGATGCACATCGGGGCCCCGATCCCGCGGCCGGGCAAGGTGATCGGCGTCGGCTACAACTACCTCGATCACATTCGCGAGCAGGGGCTGGAGCGGCCGGTTCGACCCGTGCTCTTTTCCAAGTTCGCCAACGCCGTGACGGCCGGTGGCGACCCGATTCGACACCCGGCGGGGACCCACGCCCTGGACATGGAGGCGGAGCTTGCGGTCGTCATCGGCAGGAAGGCGTACGCCGTCAAGCCGGAGCAGGGTCTGAGCCACGTGGCCGGGTACACCGTGGCAAACGACATCACGGCCCGCGACTGGCAGGGTCAGGAGAAGGCTCTCGGGCCGGGCGAGAAGGGCGACGGACAGTGGCTTCGTGCCAAAGGTTCGGACACATTCCTGCCGCTCGGTCCGGTCATGGTCACACCCGACGAGCTGGGCGACGGCCGCGGCCTCTACGTTCGCAGCTGGGTCATGGCCGCCACGGGGCCTAACGCCGAGAAGCCGTTCCAGATGCAGGACGGCAGCACGGCCGACCTGCTGTTCGGCGTCGGCGAGCTCATCTCTATCATCAGCAGGGAAGTCACTCTCGACCCGGGCGACGTCATCATCACCGGCACTCCCAGCGGTGTCGGGGTCTTCCGCGACCCGCAGGTATTCCTGCTGCCGGGCGATCTGGTCCGAGTCGAAGTCGAGTCGATCGGCAATCTCACGAACCCGATCACCGACGAAAACGGAAACGCTCCGACCGGATCTCCGGCGGCGCGGTTCATGACCGAACGACCGGCAGGGGCCGGCGAATCGCCCACGGACGAACTGGGCTCTCCGGCTCTGCCTTTCGGCCGAAACCGGGGTGGGGGCCGGCAATGATCGAACCCGGCTCCGCGTCCGCGATCGCGGCGGCCACCTCGATCGACCTCCGCATCCCAAAGACGATGCGGGCGCTGGTCAAGGCCAAACCCGAAGCCGGGGCGGAGTTGCGTGAAGTCCCGGTCCCGCGCCCCGGTCCGGGGGAAGTGCTGATCCGCCTCGAGGCCGTGTCCCTTTGCGGAACGGATCTCCACATCTACCGCTGGGATCCGTGGGCGCAGGGCCGCATGAGCAAGTTCCTGCCCCGAATCTTCGGCCACGAGATGGCCGGCCGAGTCGTCGCTCACGGCCCCGGCACCGGCGCGGTTCCACTGGGCACACGCGTCGCGGCCGAGACCCACCTCGTCGACTGGACGTGCTACCAGTGCCGGACCGGCCGCGAGCACGTCTGCGCCAACCTTCGAATCCTGGGCGTGGATGCGGACGGCGCCTTCGCCGAATACATGTGCCTGCCCGAACGCAACGCCTGGCCGAGCGAGGGGCTGTCCCCTGAGATCGCCGCGATCCAGGAGCCGATGGGGAACGCCGTCTTCGCCACTTTCGTCGAGGAGATCACCACGGCCACGGTCGCGGTCCTGGGCTGCGGGCCGATCGGGCTGATGGCGGTGGCGATCTGCCGCTTCGCCGGCGCGGCGCGGGTCTTCGCCACGGACGTAATGCCGCACCGCCGCGAGATGGCGGCCCGCATGGGATCGGATTGCGTGCTCGACGGCGCGGGCGACGTCGTGGCCGAGATACGACGCGAGACCGGCGGCACCGGCGTCGACGTCGTGCTGGAGATGAGCGGCGCCGAGTCGGCGATCCATCAGGCATTCGAGATGACGACCAACGGCGGACGCGTCTCCCTGTTGGGCCTGCCGTCGCGGCCGGTCACGATCGACCTCAACGACGCGATCATCTTCCGCGGCCTGCGCGTCTACGGCATCACCGGCCGCGAGCTGTGGCGGACCTGGTACAAGACGGCGGCTCTACTCCGCGAAGGTCTCGACGTCAGCCCGATCATCACCCACCGGCTGCCGCTCACCCGCTACGAGGAAGCCTTCGACCTTCTCGCGCAGGGGGTCGCGGGCAAGGTCGTTCTCCTCCCTCAGGAGGCTTGATTCGATGACCCCGCAAGCGCCGAAACCAACCGGCGGGCGACCGGACCCGCTCGGTTTCCTGGCCGATGAGATCGAGGAGCTGAAGCGCCAGAACTTGTACCGGCCGATGCGGGTGCTCAGCTCGCCGCAGGCGGCCGAGGTCGTGGTCGACGGGAAGCACCTGATCAGCCTCTCCTCGAACAACTACCTGGGCCTTGCCACGCATCCCAAGCTCAAGGAGGCGGCGCTTGCCGCGACCCGCGAGTTCGGCGTGGGTTCGGGGGCGGTTCGGACGATCGCGGGCGACATGACGATCCACGAGCAACTCGAGACCGAGCTGGCCGCCTTCAAGCACACCGAGGCGGTGCTCACCTTCCAGTCGGGTTTCGCCGCGAATACGGGCGTGATCCCGGTTGTGGCAGGCGAGAACGATCTGATCGTCTCGGACGCGCTCAACCACGCCTCGATCATCGACGGCATGCGGATGAGCAAGGCGCCCCGCGTTGTATTCCCGCACAAGGACACGACGGTTCTACGTGAACTGCTGGCCGAGGCGCGCGCGAAGGGCCGCGTCGACGCCGGCGGGCAGCCGCATCGCCTGATCCTCGTCGTCACGGACGGCGTCTTCAGCATGGACGGCGACATCGCGCCGCTGCCCGAGATCGTGGCCGCGGCCGAGGAATACGGCGCGGCGGTCATGGTCGACGACGCCCACGCCTCGGGCGTGCTGGGCAAGAACGGCCGCGGGACCGTGGACCACTTCGGGCTTCACGGCCGCGTCGACATCCAGGTCGGGACGTTGAGCAAGGCGCTCGGCGTGCTGGGCGGCTACGTCGCCGGCAGTCGGGCTCTTCGCGACATGCTGATCCAGCGGGCTCGCCCGTTCCTCTTCTCCACCTCACATCCGCCGGCCGTGGCCGCGTCGTGCCTGGCCGCGGTCCATGTCCTTCTGGAGGAACCCGAGCTTATCGATCGCCTGTGGGCGAACACGATCTACTTCAAGGGCAAGCTGCGCGATCTCGGCTTCGACACGGGCGCTTCGGAGACTCCGATAACGCCGGTGATGATGGGCGACTCGGCGACGGCCGTCCGCTTCAGCCGGCGGTTGTTTGAGGAGGGCGTCTTCGCCCAGGCGGTCGTTTATCCGACGGTCGCGCTCGATCGGGCGCGCATTCGAACGATCGTGACGGCAGAGCATTCGAAAGAGCAGCTCGATCGGTGCCTGGCGGCTTTCGAGAAGGTGGGCCGCGAACTCGGGTTGATTTCGGGCTGAGTGCCGGCGTTCCACTGTCACCTGACGCCGCGGCGTCAGGTGGGGCAAGATTCGTAGCGTGACCGACATCAAACCCACCAACGCGGCCCCGCGACCGCCTGCCCAGGCGTTCGACATCCCGCTCGACGCCCATGTCCATACCGATCTCTCGCCCGACTCGGGCGTCCCGCTCGAGCTTTACTGCGCCCAGGCCGCCGAGCGCGGAGTTCGCGAGATCGCGATCACGGACCATCTCGACTTCATGCCCGGCGCGCCGGCCTATCAATACGCCTCGTACAGGCACCGCGAGAAAGTGGTTCGTGACGCGGCCGAGCGGTGGGCCGGCAAGGTCGTCGTCCGCTTCGGTGTCGAGCTGACGTACGAGAGCCGTTACGAGGACCAGATCCGCGAACACCTGGCCACCCACTCGTACGACTACACCATCGGCTCGGTCCACGGCATGTCGGACGGGCCATACGCGAGGGGGCGAATCGCGTCGTTCGTGGCGGGCAAGTCCCTCCCGGAGGTCGTGGCGCCGTACTTCGCGGAGGTCGCCGCGGCGATCCGGAGCGGCCTCTTCGACACGCTCGGCCACATGGACATGTGCAAGCGCTGGCTGGTGCCGTGGTTCCGGGCGGCGGACTTCGCGGCCGCGCCTGAGCTATACGAGCCGCTCCTGGTCGCACTCGTGGAGAGCGGCACGGCTCTCGAGGTGAACGCGTCGGGGCTGCGCCATTCGACCGGGGAAACGTATCCGGGGCCGTGGGTCGTGGCCCGGTTCCGCGAGCTGGGCGGGCAGCGGGTAACGGTCGGCTCGGACTCGCATCTGCCGAACTGCTTCGCGTTCGGGCTGGAGGAAGCTTGCGAGATCGTGGCCGCCGCGGGCTTCGACCGGCTGACACTCGAACGGGCCGTGGACCGCGGCGACCTCGTCCTGCCGAAACGGTTCCGGCGGTAGGTCCGCGGAGCTGACGTCTGGCCGACACCGCGCCATAGACGGCGCCGGTAACCTCTTCCGATGGAACTGATCGTCATCGGGGCAGGCCCCGCCTACACCGACCGCCGAGGTGCCACTGGGGCGAGCTACCTGGTGCGCGCTGGGGGCGCGGGCGGAGGCGCGGGCGGCGCGGCGCTGCTCCTGGACCTGGGGCAGGGCTCGTTTTCCAACCTCGCGTCCACGATCGAACCGAGCGAGCTGACGGCGATCATCGTGAGCCACCTGCATCCGGACCACTTCGTG
>Ga0302298_10000262_pt1 | contig 11181 bp, 5 predicted proteins | sample III_Fen_N3_3_FD_198757 | JGI IMG/M metagenome (GOLD analysis project Ga0302298, IMG submission 198757) | Peat permafrost microbial communities from Stordalen Mire near Abisko, Sweden - III_Fen_N3_3 | ecosystem: Environmental > Terrestrial > Soil > Wetlands > Permafrost | place: Sweden: Abisko...
TCGACGAACCCCCGCAGCCCCCCGATGCGCCGGACGCGAAAACGCTGGATACCGTTCAGGGTACCGTGGAAATGGACGAGGTGTACTTTTCGTACTCGCCCGAAAAACCGCTGATTCAGGACTTCCATTTGAAGGTGAAGCCCGGCCAGCGCATCGCCATCGTCGGCCCCACAGGCTGCGGCAAAACCACCCTCATCAACCTCCTGATGCGTTTTTATGATGCGGACAGCGGCTCCATCCGCATAGACGGCAACGAAATCCGCACCCTCACCCGCAAAAGCCTGCGCAGCGGCTATGGCATGGTGTTGCAGGATACCTGGCTTAAATCCGGCACCATCCGCGAAAACCTGCTGATGGGCAAGCCCGAAGCTACCGCCGCGGACATGATCGCTGCCGCCAAAGCCAGTCACGCGCACAGCTTTATCAAGCGGTTGCCGCAGGGGTACGATACCGTGATCCGCGAGGATGGCGGCAGCCTGTCGCAAGGCCAAAAGCAGTTGCTTTGCATCGCGCGCGTGATGCTGTGCCTGCCCCCGATGCTGATTTTGGACGAGGCTACCAGCTCCATCGACACGCGCACGGAACTGAAAATTCAGGACGCGTTCGCGCGCCTGATGCAAGGGCGTACCAGCTTCATTGTGGCGCACCGGCTGTCCACCATCCGCAAGGCGGATGTCATTCTCGTAATGCGCGACCGCAACATTGTGGAGCAGGGCACGCATGACGAGCTGCTGAGGCTGAACGGTTTTTATGCACTCCTGTACAACAGCCAGTTTGCGGCATAAAGGGAAAGCAATCGCTCTGCCTCCCGCACAAACAAGAAAACCCCAATGCGGCAGCCAATCCGGCGGGGGATTCTGCCGCGTTTTCTTCTCCGGTATGCCCTTTTACACCATTCCCTTCGCATGCCCGAACAGGTGTTCCACGTGAAACATTTTTCCTCTTTCGTTGGCTGGAACCCTTGTCACACCTCCTACAAATAAAGGAAAACCCAATGCCTGCATCGAATGAAGTAGGTTATCATTGAGATCGAAAGGAGCAACCGGCATGTGGAGTCCCTTCGCGAACCCTCGCCTGCGCCGGAATGCCGAAAGCGCGCTGTCGGCTGCTCACGGTAAGTGTACCGCCTCCATCGTGAAGCGTCTGGGGCTTGTTTTGGCACTGACCCTTGCGTGCGCAGCGCTCACGGCCTGTTCCACCCTTGAAAAATTGGCTGCCGCGCTTCCCTCCGCATCCCCGGTCGCGGCCGGCCCGAACCTGAGCCTGCTCACCCTGAACGGCTATCCTGATCAGGAGGGCGGCGGCACGGACAGCGCTGCCACAGGCGCGGATTACATGGCCATCGATTTATGGCTGGACGGCACGCAAAACATGGGCGGCGTCAGCGCCATCACGACCAGCATGTACCCGCATTCGGGCAAAAAATACCACGAAGGCGGTTTCCACTACCACTACGGCACGCGCACAGGCTGGTATGAAAGCCTGCTTCGCGATTTTATCGTGGCGGCGGGGGATACGCGCGTGCGCACACTGCGCTACGGCAATGAAACCTTTCCGGACGGCGCGCTGGAGGCTTACGGCCTCACCGGCACGGATGCAGAAACCAGGGCTTCCCTGTGGCGCGATCTGCACACCGGCGCTTTAGGCACCACGGCAGGCTTTTTCAGCAGCATGAGCGCGGAGGATATGTCCAACAGCTTCTACGCGCTGGGTTCGCCCGCGTGGGTGAACCGCATAGACGGGCTGGATATGCAGGAGCTGGAAAACCCGACGCTTTCCGGCGCGATGAGCACAGCCTTAAACGCCCAGATCGCGGCCATCGCGGCAGGAGATCCCAATTATGTTCTATCGGCGGGTCGCGACGGGCAGAATTGCGCGTTCTATACCGCACTTCAAAACATCGATACCGAAAAACTGAGCGTGCTCACGGTCGATCCCGCGTCCCTGCGCAAGGTGAGCGGCTCGGACGCCGGCGGCAAGCCCGTGGCGTGGTACGAACAGGCACTGCGCGACGCGGGCGTGTTCGATAAAGGCCTGTGCGTAGGCGTGCTCGATTTTACGCTGGATTACATGGGGCAGATGTCCACCGTGGGCAGCGCCAGCCTCAGCGAACCGCTCATCTGGGGTCGCGTGATTCTGGACGAAAAAAAGCAGACGTTTGTCAACCTCGGCGTGATGCCCCGACACATGCTCACCTTCGTGATCGGCTCCAAAACCATGGTGAACGGCTTCATCGACAACCTGTCCGCCACCCTTGACGCCGACCGTTCGCTCAAGGGTCTGCGCGGCCCGCAAAACGGCGAGCTTACCTATGCCGCCAACGGTGAAACCATCACGCAGCAACCGTTTACGTTCGCGTGGAGCCATACCGTGATCAGCCGCCCCGGCATGGGGCTTTATACCCAGCATACCCAAGGCGCGGCGTTGGAAGCGGTCACGGAGGGCGAAAATGCCAAGCCCGCGACCGCCGTAACCGGCGCAAGCGGCCTTCCCCTTTTAACCCTCGTGCCGGATGCGGAGGGCAAACAGCCCGACCGTACGCTTACGGTGCGCTTTCCCATCGCCGCCAGCGCGGACGGAGCAAAGCTGGACGTGAGCAAGCTCAGCGGCGCGAATATCGAGCCGGTTTCATCGCTGCTGCTGACCGACGTGCTGGACAACACGCCCGCCAACGCCGCCGCCGAGCATAGCGGAGCGCAAACCATCGCCTACCGTGATAAACTGTATGTGTTTACCGCTGGAAAGGAAAACGGTGCGTTCACCATCACCGGCATCACCCAGGAGGGGGAGGAGCTGGTGTGTACCGTGGCAGCCAAAGGCGCGGCACTCAAGGCGGGCTACTACCGCCTCAGGCTCACCGCGGACGTAACCGCCGATCAGGTAGCCTGGGAGAACATCCCGTGGATTGATGAATCGGAAAGCGCCAGCGCAACCATTACCGAGGCGGACGTGTACACCTGGGAAACCTTTGCCGCGGCGATCACGGAGTTCGACCGCGACGCGAAGGGACTGCCCAAGATGTTCCAGCACGCTTGGGGCGGGTACACGGAAAAGCTATACCACGGGCTGCGCGTGCCGGATTTCCCTCCGGTGTACAAAGCGCTCCATTTGAAGGAACTGACCACGCAAATCCGGTCGGCGGCAGCTTCGGACACCAGCCCGCTGATCCGCTATGCGTTTGAGGTGTTTGTGCAAAACCCATAGGCGGGGTTGGCGAAACGCTCCCAACAAGCGATGTCACCTTTTCCCCTGCAAGAAAGGAACCTCCTCCATGCCAAAAACAGCGACCACCCGCGTAAAATACCATAACCGCACCAAGGTACTGCTGTGCTATCTGCTGGCATGGGGGTTGGCTTTGCTGCTGCCGTATCTCGGGCTTGCGGTCATCTACCCGTACAAACTGGCCGGATCAGCGCCGGAGCTGTCGCAAGGCCTGCTCAATCTGCACCTGACGTTGCCGGGGCTTTCGGAGGATACGCTGGCGGCCACGGCGCTCACGGCAGGCATGGAGCAAGGCGCGCTCACGGCGGCGCTGACGGCGCGGGATCTGGTATGGCGGTATGTGGTCGGCGGTATGGTCGGGCTGGCGGCAGTGCTGAGTTTGGTTTGGCAACTGCTGTGGCGTGCGCGGTTTATGCGGCCGAGGCAAGCGGCGAAATCCGCGCTGAAGGCTGTCACGGGATACCGGTGGGCGATGGCCGGAATCTGGGGTTTGAATATAGTTTTAGCGCTGGTGCTGTTTCTGATCGGGGTACGGTGGATTGGCGGCAGAACGGTTTGGGATTATATGGTCTATTTCAGCGGGTTTGTGTTGATGCCCATCGCGGCATGGGTTTGTTTCAGGTTCGCCGCGCCTCCGGCAATTTCAGGCAGGCATGGGTTTTTCCGAAGACTATAGTTGGGTAACCAAAGGGGGGATTCTAAAGGGCAAAGCCCTTTAGTAGGGTTTGGGGCAAAGCCCCAACGTCCCCCCCCCTTTTACGCCGCAGCGTCACACAGTCCAGCGAGCGAACAGCCCGAAGGGCTATGAGGCGAGCGGATCAAAAACCTGCTGCTTACACGGCAACCTCTCACAGGGGGAGGTTGGCACCGGAGGGAAGCGGGTGCGCTGTGCGCACTTCGCCAAAGGCGAAAGCGACCCGTAGGTGAGAGGGTTAACAAGTGTGGGGCACAGTAGTGCACCACACGACGATTAACCCGACCGGGTAGGGGGCGCAGTCTCCTTCCCAAAGGCGCGGAAAGCGCCCGCGAGCGGGTTGGCTTGCAAGCCGCATTTTCGCGGACAAGCTTCCGTTTCCCCTCTCACCCGATGTGATCGCCACTTTCCCAGCATTCCCTTATCCAACAAAACGCTTATCTTCCCTCTTCCGCCTGTATGCACACCCGCTTCGCCTCATAGCGCCTACGGCGCTGTTCGCTCGCTTGGCTGGCAATTGCTTCGCCATAGGTACGTTGGGGTTTCACCCGTTCGGTTTGATCGTCGCACACCGCACTGCCGTGCGCTGTGCTCGTCAAACCTCCCACCTGCGGGTCGCTCACGGCTTCGCCGTGGTGCCCACAGGGCACCCGCTTCCCTCCGGTGCCCAAGCCCCACTAAAGGGTTACACCCTTTAGAATCCTCCCTTTTTACTCTCTATCCATTAGGAGGCTCCTATGTCCAACTACCTTCTCGCAATCGGTGGTACCGGCAATAAAATCCTCGAAGCCCTCGTCTATGCCTGCGCCGCCGATGCCCTTTATACCCTCGATGAAGATCATCACCGGATTCCCCTCCCCAGCGTTAACGCCCTCATCATCGATGTGGACGCCGCCTGCGGCAATACCACCCGCGCCAAACAGGCCTCCGAGCACTACGAGGCCGTCCGTGCCGCGTTCGCCGCTTCCCACATTCCCCATCGCGGCTTCCATACCGCCCTTACCGTGGATCGCTGGAACATGAACCTCGCCAAACGCGCCAACTCCGTAGCCGGTATCACCCAAAACCACCGCCGCGACCGCCTTCTCGCCGAAAGCCTCTTCTCCCGCACTGAGGCGGAGCTTGAATACAGCGAAGGTTTCCGTGGGCACCCCGACCTCGGTGTGCTCTTTTTTGCCGATCTGCTCAACAACCTCGATACGCTCGCCGCGGAAGGCCAGCCGGACGAAATGGTTTCCCTGCTTGCCCGCATGCGTCGGGAACTCGATTCCGGCGAAACCGTGTCTGTGATGCTTGTCGGTTCCATTTTTGGCGGCACCGGCGCAAGCGGCATCCCCAGCGTATCCCGTTTCCTGCGCGAACGCTTCCGCGACCGTGCCGATCGGTTCATTCTCTCCTCCGTGCTCATGCTACCCTATTATAACGTGCCCCCCGCCACCGCCGACGAAACCATGGAGATCGTCGTGAAATCCTCCACCTTTTTGGACAAGGCTCGCACCGCCCTGCAATACTACGGCATGGAGGGCATGATCCGCTCCGGCGAGGACGATTCCCGCGGCGTGTACGATGCGCTCTATCTGCTGGGCTTGCCCAAAGAAGCCTTTGTGACCCAGCGCATCTACTCCACCGGCTCCCAAAGTCAGGAGAACGACGCGCACCTGATGGAGTGGCTGGCCGTGCGCTGCACTGCGCAATTTTTCCGCACCGCCTTTCGCGGGGCGGATGCGCATAACATCGACTGTTACTACTACCAATGGCACAACCGCGAGGTATCGTGGGATTGTTTTGATAACGAAAGCGCCCTGTATCGCAACAGCTTTGGCGGGCTCATCAAGTCCTCGGCGCTGTTTTTTGCCGAGTGCTACCCCACGCTGCGCACCTGTATACAGGAGGATTCCCGTCGGCAGGCGCGCACCGTCAACTACTGGACAGCCTTTTTTTACGACGTGCGCCGCTTTAGCGGGGCGCAGCGTGCCGAGCTGGAAAAGCTGATCGATTCGCTGTACAAGCTGCTCGCCTTTTATGCCAACTGGATGTGGCAGGTGCTGCGTACTCTGCCGCCAACCCTGCGCCCCGAAAAAGCTGCCGAGGCCGACGCGCGGGAGCTGGCCGAGAGTTATCACCGCCTGATTGACATCCGCGCCTCGCTGGGCAATGCCGATGGCGCGTCCGTACCCGCCGCGGGCACGGCGGCCAATGATGCCGCCCAGGCTTTGCGCGCGGATTACACCCACCTGAACGCGCGCATCAACGCGCTGGTCGCCGCGCTTGGCGGGTCAACGTACCTTGCCGCGCTCCACGGTGAAAAATCGCACCGTGCCGATCGGCTGGAAACCCAGCGACAGGCGCTTGCCGAGCAGGAGGAACGCATCGCCCTGTGGGAGGGCGAGGATTCCCGTCTGATTGATCCGCAGGCACTGCGTGCCGAGCAGGGCAGGCGTGACGCCATGCGCCGCGCCTATGCCGGTATGTCCGAACGCCTTGCCCTGGTGGAGGAAGACGAGGTTCGCGCTGTGGAAGCCCGCCTTGCAGATCAGCCCGCCGCCATCCCCGCCGATGAACTGCCGCAGAATGATCTTTTCCGACCCGAGCTGCTTAGCGCCCTGCACCGTTTGCTCACCCTGTACGGCACCGCGGAAGAAATCCGCGACCAGCGCAGCACGGATGCGCTTCGCCGCGCCCTGTGGGACAATCTCCAACGGCTGGTAGCGCAGCGCGTACCCGACCGTATCACCGCCACGCAGGCCGTGGCGGGCATGGGCGGCGGAAGCCGGATCGGCGAGGGGCCGCAGGCGGCTTTCGCCAGCTTTACGGCGGCACTGCTGGCGACCGTAGTGGAGGAGGAAAACGTATGAAGCGCACCCGCAAAGACGAACGCAAGGCGGAGCTTGACCGCAACACCTCCTACCTGACGTTGCTGCCCGCCATGGACGAAGGTTTTCACACCGGCTACCAGAGCCGCGCGGGCGTGGTGAGCGATGGCAACCAAAAGCCTCATGAATGGCTGGAAAGCGTCGCCCGAAACCTGCTGACTCCGGGGGAGGATGTAGGCTATTCCATCCCCGATGTGCTGGCGGGCGAGGCGCAGCTTCGCCGCCTGATGCGCCTGCCCTATGAGGACGCCATGCGCCATCAGGAGCTGATCGACTGGCGCGGCGCGCTGTCCATGTTGCTCCTGTGGGATGGCTGGGACAAGGACGATACCTGGCCGGAACTGATTTGTGAAAATATGCTGGAGGGCGATGGCGGCGCGTTTATCCAAAGCGTGCAGGCGGCGCTGGCGCCCGAGCGCGCGGCATTCGGCCTGTGGCTGTATACGCTGTCCGTCATCCGCGACGGTGTGCCGGAGCGCAAAACCATCGGTATGCTCTCGCCCACCGTGGCGCTCACCCCCGCCGCCAACCCCGGCGATCTGTCCGCGTTCATGCCCGAGCGCGTGCGCTGGTACAACCGCAAACGGCAACGCTTTGAAGACCCCTGCGCCTTGCTCAGCGAAGCCGACCGCGCGCGATTGGTGCAGCGCCTGCGCTATTTGCAGGCACTCAATGAACGCGCGGAGCTCAAAAGCCCGCTGTATGCGGCGGACGCAAACCTGTGCGGCCTGATCGACCATTTTGTGAGCGATCTGCTGGCAAGGCGCGGCTCGTGGCGCGAACGGCTGGAAGCGGGCGATCAGCGTGCGGAGCGGGAACTGTACATCCGCACGCTCGCGGTCTTTGGCTTGCGCGAAGTGAGCGCTCTGCCCAGCCTCACCCGCAAGGATGACCCGCTGTCGCTGAAAGAGCTCGCTCAAAACCCGCTGCTTTGCCGCCTCGCGCCGGATAGCATCGCCGCACCGGCGGAACTGGGCGGCGCAAGTGTGGTCACCTATTGTTTCCACGGCAAAGCCTTTGCCATTGAAAGCCCGCTGTATCTGCTGGAGCCTGCCAACACGCCGGACGAGCTGGACACCCTGCGCCTGTTGTGGCAGGAAATCAGCCTGCCCGCGCAGTTCGACGGGGATTGGAATCGCGCCGTGGCGCGCCGCTACCTCGATTTGGCCAACAAATTGACCGGTCGGCTGGGCGCAAGCCGCAAGGTGATTGGCATGCTGCGGGAATGGAGCGCAAGGCTGGCAGCTTACCGTGACTCGGGCGACCGCTCCGTCGCGTTCCAGCTGCCCATGAAGGATGTGCCCGCGACGCTTTCCAAGCTGGCAACCGAGCTTATCGGCGTGCCGGATATTTCCATCCTCACAGGCGCTTTTTCGGATTGTCTGCTGCTCTGCGAGGGCGTGATGCCTTTTGACAATCCTGTGCTCAACGATCATTGCGCCATCAAAGGCGCGGAAAACCTGTACGCGGTGCCGCCTGTCGGTTCCGCGCTGGCGCTGTGGCTCACCGCCGCCGCCGAGGAAGCGGAGGACGATTTCTTCCGCCCCATGCTGCCCGCGGAAGCCTTCGCCTTCGAAGCCTTTGAGGACGAGGAAGGCCGGAAAATCCGCGCGCGCATGCGCTTGAGCCGCCGCTACCGCGTAGACGGCGCGGCCTATCAAAACCGGATTGAGCTGACCCGCGTGTACCGGCTGGGCGCGGAGTTCGCCGAAGGCTTTGCCGTGCCCATGGCATCGCGGGAGCTGCCCACCGTGCGCCTGTGGCCCGCGGCACGCCTGAAACGCGGGCAATGGACTGCCTACTATGTGCTGGCGCAAAAGCCCGAAGCGGTGGATGTGGTTGTGCCGACCGATACCGGCTGGGCGCAGGGCGAAATGCGCCGCGCCATGGATGAAAGTGAGCTCGGCACGGCTACCGAACGCCGCTGGCAAACCGCGAAGCTCACGCGCTGGCCGCTGTATGTGGGGCTGATGCGCGGCAAACTGAGCCTCGGCGCGCTGCCCAATGACGATGCGATGCTACAGCTGAAACGCGAAGGGCCTGCCGCCATCGCCATCGATTTTGGCAGCAACGCCACCACGGTGATGATCCGGCAGGGGGAGCACATCCGCCCGGCGGCGCTGTACCCCAAGCTGCTCAAAACGTTGCTGCAGGGCCGCGCGGCGGATGATCTGCTGCTGCCTGACGAGTTTTTGCCCCCCGTCACATATGGGGATGAAACGCGCCCCTCCACGTTTGTGAGCGTGATGGATATGTTCAGCGACGACGAACAGAAATGGAACGTGCCGCTGATGGACGGACATATCTACTACCCGCGCGATATGAACGCCCTGCTGCGTAAAAACCCGAATACCCTGTATTATGATTTGAAGTGGGGCGATGAACCCTACCTTGTGCGTTGCCTGCGGCTGTTTTTGAAACAGACGATGGTGCAGGCTTCGCTGGCGGCAAGGCTGTCAGGCTCGGCTGCCGTTAGCTGGCGCGTGTCCATGCCCAACGCCATGCCGCTTTATCGGCAGGAAGCCTATCTGGAAACCGTGCGCGCGTTAGCCCGCGAGGTGGCAGGCGACACGGGCGTACCCCTTTCGCCGGGCATGCCCGCGGTGCTCTATGCCAGTGAAAATCAGGCGGATGGGCTGTACTTCCGCCGCCGCAACGAGGTAAACGCCCGCAGCGGCTACCTCAATATGGACGTGGGCGGCGGCACTACCGACCTGAGCGTGTGGCTGGGCGGCGCGACGCGTGCGACGCTGGAAACCTCGCTGCTGATGGGTTGTCGGCAGATATTGTTTGATAGCCTGTCCACCCGCAGGCGGGAGGAGTTCGAGGCGGATTTTGCCCACGCGGACGCGAACCTCGGGGCGCTGGTGCGGGAAATGGTGCGCGCGTTCTCCCACGGGGATACGTCGCTGCATGCCAGGCAGAAGAACGTGTTCCTGATGGATTCCTTTTTTGCGGGGCACAGCGCGGGCATCACGGAAGCGATGGCTGCCGCACGCGCGGAAGGCCGCGTGAGTCTGCTGGAAAGTCTGCTGCTGTTCAATTTCGGTTTCCTGTTCCGACTGTGCGGTGAAATGCTTGACCACTGCGATACCATGGAAGAAAGCCGCGCACAACTGTACCCCCGCATGGAAATCTGCGTAGCGGGCAACGGCGGCCAGTTTTTGAAAACCTTTGACGACGATGCGCGCAATAAGCTGTTCCGGCTGGCACTGTCCGGCCTGAACGCAAAGCATCCGGTGCAGGAACTGCTATTGGTGCAAAGCCGCCATCCCAAGCAGGAGGTTGCCATCGGGCTATTGGCGGACGATGAACGGCTTCGCAGCAGCGTGCAGGGCGTGGAAGGCGTAAGCCCCGCACAGGGCACACAAGACGCGGCGGTGGAGAAGCGGCGGCATTTGCTCAAGGATTATTTACAGGCGTTTTATTCGGCGTTCCCGCAAGCGGGAGAAAAGCTGATGCATAACGCATTTGATCGGGATGCAAGCGCGCGGGTGGTACGGTTGAAGCCCGCGGCGGAGATCGAGCTTGAAGCGATTTTGGATAACGAACTGGCGGGCGGGGATGAGTTTGCCGGTTATGTGCGTGCCTTTGGCGCGGTAAAGCGTCTGTGGGGGATCTAAAAATGGGGTCAAGGGCACCGGAGAGGAACGTGTGCCCAGTGGGCATCACGGCGAAGCCGTGAGCGAATCGCAGGTGGGAAGTTTGACGAGCGCGGCGCACGGCAGTGCGGCGCGCGACGATCAAACGGATCGGAGATTATCCCCCTTGCGGGGTTTGGGGCAGCACCCCAACGTTCCCCTCACAGCGCCGCAGCGGCTAATTTGTAAGCGAGTAAACAGCCGCGCAGCGGCTATGAGGCGAGCGGAGTTGCCGCAAGGTTGCATTCCTATCCAATGGCTCCCACAACCAAGCCAACCTGCAACGCCAACCCTGCGAATCTGCCCTCGCGCCAATCCATCACCAGCGGCACCTGCTTCACAACCTTCGGAAACCGATTTCCCCTTCCTACCTACTTTTTCGTATCATCACAGCCGTTCTAAACCCAATCCACTGAAAGTAGAACCCAAAACTATGCAGTACCTGCCCCTCGCCTCGGAAACCATCACCCGCGATCTGTTCGCATCCTTTGAGCGCCGCCAGAGGGTCACAAGGTGCTGGCGTAAAAGCGGCGGCGAATGGCAGATCAAGGATGTCGCCTTCATCGACGATTGGTCGGAAGCCGACGTTACAGCCCTGATTGCGGAGCTGCAACGCACAGCCGCCGAAGGCGGGCTGGTGCTCGGCGCTTTGGAAGATCAAAGGCTGAAAGGTTTTGTCTCGGTAGCGTCTGCGCCGCTGGGGCAACATCAGCAATACCTCGACCTCACCAACCTGCATGTATCGCAGGAC
>Ga0302298_10000263_pt1 | contig 11142 bp, 9 predicted proteins | sample III_Fen_N3_3_FD_198757 | JGI IMG/M metagenome (GOLD analysis project Ga0302298, IMG submission 198757) | Peat permafrost microbial communities from Stordalen Mire near Abisko, Sweden - III_Fen_N3_3 | ecosystem: Environmental > Terrestrial > Soil > Wetlands > Permafrost | place: Sweden: Abisko...
GCCCGCTGCTTGTCGACCCCGACAACAGGAGGCCCGTCGACTTCGATCGCCTCACCGATCAGCTTGCCAGGGTCACGGGGAAGGCCAAGCTTCGCGGCTTGTCCGAGGAGAAGCATCGCGTCGTCGCGCGGGCTCTCGCCGCACGTCGCGACCACCGCGGCGCCTTCATGGGACCCGACGCGGGATACGTGCCGCTGCCGTCCTCATCGGGGCACGCGGTCGTGTTCGCCCGCACAGTCGCCGACACGGCCGAGGTCATCACCGTGGCCACCCGCGTCGGAATGGAACTCCAACGGCTGGGCGGTTGGGGGGAACATACCGTCACTCTTCCCGAAGGCGAATGGCGCGATGTGCTCACGGGCACGACCACCGATGGGGGGCCCACGTCCCTCGCCTCCCTGCTCAAGACACTCCCCGTGGCGCTTCTGGAGCGTGCCGATGGCAGCTGAGTCACGGGTCTCCGTGTGGGCACCGGACGCCTCGACTCTCACGTGCCTCTCCCGCGATAACACTGCCCGCGATGACACGGTGACGCGGTCCACGATGGTGGAGGGCGCGGACGGCTGGTGGACCGGCCCCGCGCTCGCGCCCGGAACCGACTACGCGTTCGTGATCGACGGAACCGGTCCCCTTCCCGATCCGCGCAGCCCATGGCAACCGCACGGCGTCCACGGCTTCTCCCGCACCTTCGACGCGGAAGCGTTCGGCTGGACCGATGGCGGCTGGCGAGGGCGTGACGCGCGCGGCGCGGTGACGTACGAGCTTCACATCGGCGCGTTTACCGCCGAGGGGACCCTCGACGCCATCACCCGCGAGCGGCTTCGAGACCTGGCGCGGCGCGGCATCGAGATGATCGAGCTGATGCCCGTCGCCGCGTTCCCTGGCAACAGAGGCTGGGGCTACGACGGCGTCGCGCTGTATGCGGTTCACGAGGCGTACGGCGGCCCAGCGGCCCTGCAGCGCTTCGTCGACTCCGCGCACGCCGAGGGCATCGGCGTGTGCCTCGACGTCGTGTACAACCACTTGGGACCCGACGGAAACTACCTCGCGCACTTTGGGCCGTACTTCACGAGCGCCCACGAGACCCCGTGGGGGTGGGCGGTGAACCTCGACCAGCCCGGTTGCCGTGGGATGCGCGAGTTCATCATCGACAACGCGTTGCGGTGGTTCGCGGACTTTCACGTCGACGCACTCCGCCTCGATGCGGTGCATGCCCTCGTTGACGACTCCCCCGTTCACCTCCTCGCGGAGCTTTCGGCGCGCACGGCGGCGCTCGCCGAACTCCTCGGCAGGCCCCTGTCCCTCGTAGCGGAGTCCGACCTCAACGAGCCGGCGACCATCACCCCCGTCGGCGAGCTGACGGCCGCGGGAGCGCAGGGACTTGGCATGACCGCCCAATGGGCCGACGACGTCCACCACGCGCTCCACACGTATCTCACGGGCGAGCGGCACGGCTATTACGTCGACTTCGGCTCGATCGAGACGCTCGACAAGGCATACCGAGAGGTCTTCGTCCACGACGGGGGCTGGTCGACATTTCGCGGCAAGCCTTGGGGCGCTCCGGTTCCCGCCGACGTCGACAGGCGTCGGTTCGTCGTGTGCGCCTCGAATCACGACCAAGTGGGAAACAGGGCGCTCGGCGATAGACCCTCGTCGAGGCTTTCTCCTGCCGCGCAGGCCGCGTCTCTGGCGCTCGTCCTGTTGAGCCCCTTCACGCCGATGCTCTTCATGGGCGAGGAGTACGGAGAGACGCGACCCTTCCAGTTCTTCACCGACCACGCCGAGCCACTCGGTTCGGCCGTGTCGGCGGGTCGCATCAGCGAATTTGGGGGCCACGGCTGGGAGGACTTGTATGGCGGCGACGTCGTCGTTCCGGATCCTCAGGCGCCGGCAACCTTCGAAGAGTCGCGGCTTCGCCTTGCATCGGAAGGGCTCACTGCGACCCAAACCGCGATTGAGTCGTGGTGTGAGCTCGTGATGTCGACCCGTCCCCTCACGCTCGACGCCGAAGCATGGCGGCGCCACCCCGTCTCCGTCACCGAGGCATCGCCAAGGCAGCTCACCATGGCGGGGCCAGTCGCCATCCACGCGAATCTTTCCGACGAGCCGCTGCACATCCGCGGGCCATTGCTCGGTACATTCGGAATGGTCGAGGCCGACGGCGACCATTTCGTACTCTTCCCCGATGCCGTTGCCCTCGTGAATTCGGCGGCGATCGACGCTGCTGGATGTGACACCGCGGGCGACATGCTGAAGGAGAACTGATGGGAAAGAAGAATCACCAGTGGCGCGACTCGCCTACCGAGACGCTTCGCGTCAACGCCGGCTTCTCGATCGCCGACTTTGACTGCGCTTCCACTCCCGGCTTCACCGGCGACGAGTACCACGCCGCGAGCCTCATGGAGCGGCGCGGCAAGGAGCTCTCCGATCTTCAGGAACGGCTCTTCGCCGAGGGTCGCTCCGCGGGGACACGCTCCGTCCTGCTCGTCATTCAAGGCATGGACACCGCCGGAAAGGGAGGCATCGTCCGCCACGTCGTCGGCCTCGTCGATCCCCAGGGCATCCAGCTCCACTCGTTTGGCGTCCCCACCGAGGAGGAGAAGGCGCACCACTACTTGTGGCGCATCGGCAACGCCCTTCCCACGCCAGGTCACATCGGAGTCTTTGATCGATCTCATTACGAGGACGTCCTCGTGGTCCGCGTGCACAACTACGTCGAGCCCTCCGTGTGGGGCGAGCGCTACGACGAGATCAACGCCTGGGAGGCGAAGGTCGCAGCGTCGGGAACCTCCATCGTGAAGTGCGCGCTCATGGTGTCCAAGGAGCAGCAGCTCAACAGGCTCGAGGAGCGGCTCGATCGCAGCGACAAGTACTGGAAGTACAACCCGCACGACCTCGACGAGCGAGGCTACTGGGACCAGTACATGGACGCGTACCAGGCGGCCTTCGACAAATGTTCGACCGACGTCGCGCCGTGGTACGCCATCCCGGCGGACAACAAGTGGTTCGCGCGGCTCGCGGTCACTGAACTTCTCACCCAGGCGCTTGAGGACATGAACGTGAACTGGCCCGCGGCGGTATTCGACGTTCAGGCAGAGAAGAAACGCGTCGCGGCCCTGCGGACAGCACAGTGACGATGAGGCGCCTCTCGAACTCCCCTACTCCGGCTGCGACGCGTCCGAGGCCATGTCCTTCAGCCTGCGGTTCGCCGCGCGTTTGACGTCGGGCGAAGGATGTTTGACGAATCGCTCGATGCCGTTCTCGGGAAGATGAGGGTTGCCGAGCAGCGCGGCGATCACCAAGTGATGGACCTCTTCCTCGAGGCAAGCGGCGAGCGCATACGTCGGTGTTGACGGGTTCTGGGCCGCCCACCACCTCACGTCCTCATCGGCATCCATGACCAACTCGGCAAGCACCTCTGCCGCGGTCTCGACGTCCGAGGCCTGGCGCATTCGATTGACGCCGTCGGTGCCCTTACGAATGTCGCCCGCCACATGTGTCAGCGCCTTGGCTATGGCGCCGTTCCCCGATGAGTAGGTGGTCGAGACCTCCATGACGTAGGCAGAAAGGTCGACCGCCTCCTCCGCTCTCGCCGTCACCTCGAGCGTCGATCGCGCCTGGGGATCAACCACCTCTTGCCTGATCATGAGGGAGAGCTCGCGGAGGATGTCCGCCGTCCTGAACGAGGCATGGTTCGGGTCACCGTTGGCATCGGCGCGGAATCCGCCCTCGACCTGTCCGATGACGGCGAGAGCCTGCGCCACAGCCTCCAGCTTGCCGCCCTCGTGCGCCGCCCTGAGGTCGTCGTCGGTGGTGCGGACGGCGGCCATGTCGGATTCGATTCTGCTTTTGGCCCTGCCGATGTCCATGGGACGTGCTCTGCCGTAAATGTTGACCACTCGCCACGCCTTTCTCCGGAGTTCACGTCTGGCCCCGCTCGTGACGCGCTGAAGCCTGCACCCTCCCTATCGGTTGTGGGACGCGATGCGGTAGCGGGTTGAGGGTAAGCAAATGCCACAATGGGTGTCAGATTTGCCACTCTCCCGCGACGAAGACGCCACGCAGGCGTGTCAGGCGGACGCGCTCATCGCGGCGAGTCGCGACAGTGCACGGAAGTACTTCTTGCGATAACCGCCCGTGAGCATCTCCTGCGGGAAGATGTCTCCGAGCGGTGCCCCAGCCGCGACGACCCTCACGTCCGCGTCATAGAGCCTGTCGACCAGACTGACGACCCGCAGCGCTTGGGATTGGTCTGCCACCGCGCCGACATCGGTCAATCCCAGCCAGCGGACTCCCTCGACGTACGGCCCCAGCCTGCTCGGATGCACATGGGCCAGGTCTGCGACCAACGCGGGCCAGGACTCCACCACCCCTCCCCAGCGGGAGACCACGGCCTGGGCCTCCTCAAGCGTCGACGCCTCGAAAGAAAGCTCGCCGCGGTGCCGATAGTCGGGACCATCGATCGAGACGACCTCGAACACCTTGGCGACAGACTGAATCTCGCGAGCGAAGTCGGCCGCGGCGAACCGTCCTTGGCCAAGCGACTCCGGCAGGGTATTTGACGTTGCGGCAAGGGCGACCCCTGCGTCCGCAAGCTCGCGCATGAGCCTCGCCATCATGACCGTGTCACCTGGGTCGTCGAGTTCGAACTCGTCGATGCAGACAACCCGAAACGTGCTCAGGGAGGTGCGCGCCTGGACAAAGCCGAGCGCTCCGACAAGGTGCGTGTACTCGACGAAGGTTCCAAAGGCCGATTCAGGCCCCGCCGCATCGGCGATCGCGGCGAGCAAGTGGGTCTTCCCCACCCCGAAGCCGCCGTCCAGGTACAGGCCGCGACCCGATGATGGACGACGTCGGCCGATGGCCCCCGCGGCGAAGGCCCGTGCCTTGTCGCGCGCGGCCGCCTGAGACGGGAAGTTGGGGTCGGGGCGATACGTGTCAAAGGTCGCGTCGAAGAAGTGCGGGGGGACGGTCAACTGCCCGACCAAGTCCTTGGCCTCGACAACGGGTCGGCGTCCCACGAGCATCACGGTTTCCCACACTAGTGCGGGCCGCTGCGGCCCCCGCACGCTTTCAGCGCGGAAGTCGCCAACCGGCAGGTGCTCCTAGGCCTCCACCTCGGTGCGGTCTCCCGACCACAGCGTGTGGAAGGTGCCTTCAAGATCGACTCGCTTGTAGGTGTGCGCCCCAAAGAAGTCGCGCTGCGCCTGAATCAACGCGGCGGGCAGGCGTTCGGAACGCAACGAGTCGTAGTACGCGAGCGAGGACGCGAAGGCGGGGGCGGGTACGCCCGCAAGCGCGGCTTGCGCCACGACGCGCCTCCAGCCCGACAATCCGTCGGCGACGATGTCGGTGAAGTACGGGTCCACGAGGAGGCTCGGAAGTTCCGGGTTTCGCTCGTACGCCTCGGTGATCCGGTTGAGGAAGCGCGCCCTGATGATGCAGCCGCCTCTCCAGATGCGCGCCATGGCGCCACGATCGATATTCCAACCGTATTGCTCCGAAGCGGCCTGAATCTGGTCAAATCCCTGGGCGTACGCGACCACCTTGGACGCGTAAAGGGCCACGCGAACGTCCTCGATGAATCCGTCGCGGTTGCCGATGTGGAAGTCGCCCGCGGCGCTCGAGAGCACGTCACGGCCCGCCTCACGCTGAGCCGTCTGCGACGAGATTGCCCTCGCGAAGGTCGCCTCGGCAATACCGGTCACGGGCACACCGAGGTCGAGGGCGCTCTGCACGGTCCAGCGTCCAGTTCCCTTCTGGCCGGCCTCGTCCAGGATGACGTCGACGAGCGGCTTGCCCGTCTTGGCATCGGTCTGCTTGAGCACCTCTGCGGTGATCTCGATCAGGTAGCTCTCGAGGTCGCCCTTGTTCCACTCCGCGAGAATGCCGCCGATCTCCTTGGGCGACAGGTGCAACCCAGCCCGGAGCAGCGCATATGCCTCGGCAATCAGTTGCATGTCCGCGTACTCGATGCCGTTATGGACCATCTTCACGAAGTGACCCGCGCCGTCGGGACCCACGTGGGTACAGCACGGAACGCCGTCGACATGAGCAGAGATCTTCTCGAGCAACGGTCCGAGTGCCGCGTACGACTCGGCAGGGCCGCCAGGCATGATCGAGGGGCCAAGCAGCGCTCCCTCTTCACCACCGGATACTCCCGTGCCGACGAAGTGAATCCCCTTATCGCGCAAGGCCGCTTCGCGTCGCCTGGTGTCAGGGAAGTGCGCGTTGCCCGCGTCGACGATGATGTCACCCTCATCCACGAGGGGAACGAGCGCGTCGATCACCGCGTCGGTCGCTTCTCCCGCCTTGACCATGATGATGATCTTGCGCGGCTTCTCGAGCGCCGCGACAAAGTCCTCAAGGCTCGCGCAACCCATGAATGTGCCCTCGGAGCCGTGCTCGTCGATGAGCGATTCCATCTTGGATGCGCTTCGGTTGTGCACAGCGACCGCAAATCCATTCCTGGCGAAGTTCCTTGCCAAATTGCGGCCCATCACGGACAATCCCGTTACACCTATCTGGGCAAGCGTCATGTCAATTCCTTGTCGCGAGGGGGCTGCCAATAGCCTAGAGGGTGTGCGTACCGAACGTGTCAAGGGCGACGCGTGGCGTATCAGCCAAGAAGGCTCAACGGCCCATAGGGTCAAAGGTATGAATGCTCCGGCCGTTCCGGCCGCGTTTCGGGAGGCGCTCGTATCGCTGCAACGGGCGCAGACCCGACGCGACGTGCGCCTGGTCGAGACACCCGCGCCCTCGCGGATCGCCCCCTACGCCGTTGCCATCAACGGCACGGTGTTGCCCGAGCATCTTGAGACGACAGGCCGCTTCGTTGTCCTCCACGATCCAGCTGGCCAGGACGCGTGGGACGGGACTTTTCGCGTGGTCGCCCTCGTCCAGGCCCCGGCCGAGGCCGAGGTTGGCAGGGACGACATGTGGGCGGACGCTGCATGGTCGTGGCTCGACGAGGCCCTCACTGGGGTCGAGTACGGGCAGCTCGGCGGTACCGTCACCAAGGTGGTGTCGCGGTCGTTCGGGCAATTGGCCGACAAGGAAGACACCGTGTCCGTGGAAATGCGCGTCTCGTGGACGCCCGCGAACGCAAATCTGGAACCCCACGTCGTCGCGTGGGCCGAATTGCTTGCGATGTGTGCAGGGGTTCCCCCCGCACCCGAGGGCATCACCGTCTTGCCTGGAGGGCATGCATGAGTCAGCCAGACCCAGAACCAGCAAACTCGTCGAGCGCTCCGCTCTTCATGCCGCCCAAGTTCTCCACCGCTGATGCCACCGCCGCGGTCGCCGCTCCCCTCACGTCCACCGCGCGCTTGGCGAGCGGTTCTCGCTCCTCGTCCGTTGTGGACGATGGCAGCGATGGACCAGAGCCGATCCTGTTGACGGAGCCTGCGGGCGGAGTCCCACCCGTGACGAGCACCCCCTCCGAATTGGCCGCCGTCGTGGCCGCCTTTGCGGCGGGCACTGGCCCCATCGCCGCCGATGCGGAACGCGCCTCAGGCTTTCGGTACGGTCAGGCGACGTACCTCGTGCAGTTCAAGAGGACGGGCGCCGGAATCGCGCTCATCGACGCGCACGCCCTTCCCGACCTGAGCTCGTTCAACGCGGCGATGGGAGACGCGGAGTACGTCTTCCACGCGGCGAGCCAAGACCTCCCCGGCATGCATGACCTCCAGATTCGCCCGGCCACCGTCTTCGACACTGAACTCGCCGCACGCCTGCTCGGTTGGCCCAAGGTGGGCCTTGCGGCGGTCATCGAGAGGGAGCTCGGCTTCACCCTCGCCAAGGAGCACTCCGCCCAGGACTGGTCGGTGCGTCCCCTGCCGGACTCCTGGCTTGCCTATGCGGCACTCGACGTCGAGGTACTCATCGAATTGCGCGAGGGACTCGGCCGCCACCTCGCGGACGCGGGAAAGCTCGAATGGGCCCTCGAGGAATTTGAGGCCGTCCGGCTGTCGCCCCCCGCCGAGCCGAGGGTCGAGCCTTGGCGCCGTACGGCGGGCATCCCTACCATCCGCGACACGCGCGGCCTCGCGATCGTGCGCTCGCTCTGGGAGGAACGAGACGCCGAGGCGCAGCACCGCGACATCACGCCCGGCAGGGTGCTCAGGGACGCAGCCATCGTCGCGGCGGCGCGCGTCAAGCCGTCTTCCCTCGATGCCCTCCTCCAGATCGCTGAATGGCAGACGCGCGGAACGAAGCGTGCGGCCGCGCGTTGGTGGCCAGCCATCCAGGCCGCTCTTGCGCTCAAGGAGTCTCAGCTTCCTGCGAAGCGCGCGGCGCACGGCGACGGCCCCCCGCAACCGCGCATGTGGGCCGATAAGCGGCCGGACGCCGCCGCGCGGCACACCGCAGCGCGCGAGGTCGTGGCGGACCTGTGCGCCACCCATGACCTGCCCGCAGAGAACCTCTTGCAGCCCGACGCGCTCAGGCGCCTGTGCTGGGAGTACGAGGGTGGAGGAGAGCCGTTCGTTCGATCATTCCTCGCGTCGCGGTCGGCTCGCCGGTGGCAGATTGAACTCGTCGCCGCGAGGCTCGCGACCGCGTTCGACACCCTGCCTCCCGTGGTGGACGAGCCCGCGCTTTAGCCCAATCGCGCGATGGCGGCATCGGCGACGGCCGTGGAGTCGAGGCCGATCTGCTCAAGGATCTGCACGCGGCTGGCGTGAGGAAGAAACTCGCGCGGCACGCCATGGTGCGACCATGTCACGGTCCGGCCCGCCAGGCGCGCAAACTCGGCCCATTCCTCGCCGACGCCCGCGTCGGTGAGGCCGTCCTCCACCGTCACCACGAGTTCCGCCTCGCCCACCACCTCGAGAAGGCCCTCAGGCACCGGGTGGACCCACGTGGCGGTCGCTGCAAGGACCGATTCGCCCTCGGCCGCGAGCTTGCCAGCAACCTCGATCGCCGTGGCCGCCATCGAGCCGATTCCGAACACGACGACGCGCGGCTTCTCGCCGAACGTTGCGAGCACGTCGATGTCGTCGACCGAGCGCAACGCAGGAAGCGGTTCGCCGAGGTTTCCCTTCGGGTACCGCACCACGGTGGGAGCATCGTCGACATCGAGTGCCTCACGGAAAGCGGCACGCAACGTGGGCTCGTCGCGCGGAGCGGCGAGACGCAAACCAGGGATGTGGCGAAGCAGTGCCATGTCCCACATGCCGTTGTGGCTCGCACCGTCGTCGCCGGTGATTCCCGCGCGATCAAGCATGAACGTCACGCCCGCCTTGTGGAGGGCGACGTCCATGAGGAGCTGATCAAAGGCCCTGTTGAGGAAGGTGGCGTAGACGGCCACCACCGGGTGCATCCCGGCATACGCGAGCCCTGCCGCCGCCGTCACCGCGTGCTGCTCCGCGATTCCCACATCGATGACGCGCTCGGGGAAGGCATCCGCAAATGGCTGCAGCCCAACTGGCGCGAGCATCGCGGCGGTGATGGCGACGATGTCGTCGCGCTCCGACCCCGCTGCGAGAATCTCGTCGGCGAACACCGACGTCCACCCAAAGCGGGAGGGCTCAATCGGCAGTCCCGTTTCGGGGTGGATCTTTCCTACCGCGTGAAAACGGTCAGCAGGGTCCTGCTCTGCGGGCTCGTACCCGCGCCCCTTATCGGTCAGCACGTGCACGATGACGGGCGCGCCAAAGGCCTTCGCGTGAGTGAGTGCCGCCTCCACTTGGGCAAGATCGTGACCGTCCACCGGGCCCAGGTACTTGAGGCCCAAGTCCTCGAACATTCCTTGGGGCCCGATGAGTCCCTTGAGCGCCCTCTTGCCGTGCATGACCGTCTGGTACATGAAGTCCCGTAACGGACCCCTGCCTGAGAAGGTGCGCTTTCCCCAGCTGAGGAAGTTCTCGTAGACGCTCGAGGTGCGGATGCCGTCGAGCCTTCTGGCGAGTCCACCGATGGTGGGCGCGTACGAGCGGCCGTTGTCGTTGACGATGATGACGACCCTGTCGGTGCAGTCGGCCAGCTGGTTGAGCGCCTCCCAGGCCATCCCCCCGGTGAGCGCGCCGTCGCCGATGATCGCCACGGTCGTGCGGTCGGTCTCGCCGCGCAAGGTGTGTGCCCTCGCGATTCCAGCGGCCCACGACAGCGCCGTGGAGGCGTGGGAGTTCTCGACGATGTCGTGGTCGCTCTCGGCACGCGACGGATAGCCAGAAACGCCCCCGCGCTTGCGCAGGTTCGAGAAGTCGCGCCTTCCCGTCAGCAACTTGTGCACGTAACTCTGATGCCCGGTGTCGAAAACGATGCTGTCGTGGGGGGAATCGAAGACGCGGTGCAGCGCCAATGTCAGTTCAACGACGCCGAGGTTTGGTCCCAGGTGACCGCCCGTGCGCGACACGGAGTCAACTAGATAGTCCCGAATCTCCTCGGCAAGCTCTTTCAGCTCCGTGTGCGAAAGCGCCCGCAAGTCCTGCGGTGACTCGATGCGCTCCAGCACGCTCGCTCCTCACGGTAGCTGTCTTCCCACTGTACGTCCTGCAACGCTTGGGGCCTGCGAACCCTTCCGCGGTCGGTCTAGGAGGCAACCAGCGAGCGGAGCACGTACTGCAAGATGCCACCGTTCCTGTAGTAGTCGGCCTCGCCAGGGGTGTCGATGCGAACCACTGCCTCAAACTCAATGATCGACCCGTCCGCCTTGGTCGCCCTCACCGTGAGCGACTTGGGGTGCGCGCCAGCGCTGAACGCGCTCACGCCGTCGATCCCGAACGTCTCCGTGCCGTCGATGCCAAGGCTCGCGGCCGTTCGGCCCGCGGGGAACTGCAAGGGGATGACTCCCATCCCGATGAGGTTGGAACGGTGAATCCGCTCAAAACTCTCCGCGATGACCGCACGCACGCCGAGCAGGCTTGTTCCCTTGGCCGCCCAGTCGCGCGAGGAGCCAGATCCGTACTCCTTGCCCGCGAGAATCATGAGCGGCACGCCAGCGGCCTGGTAGGCAACCGAAGCGTCGTAGATCGTCGTCTGCTCCCCTGTCAGGAAGTTTCTGGTGAGGCCGCCCTCGACCACGTTTCCTTCTGCGTCGGCGAGCAACTGGTTCTTGAGGCGAATGTTGGCGAACGTGCCGCGAATCATGACCTCGTGGTTGCCGCGCCTGCTTCCGTACGAATTGAAGTCCTTGCGGTC
>Ga0302298_10000273_pt1 | contig 10980 bp, 8 predicted proteins | sample III_Fen_N3_3_FD_198757 | JGI IMG/M metagenome (GOLD analysis project Ga0302298, IMG submission 198757) | Peat permafrost microbial communities from Stordalen Mire near Abisko, Sweden - III_Fen_N3_3 | ecosystem: Environmental > Terrestrial > Soil > Wetlands > Permafrost | place: Sweden: Abisko...
GCCTCAAGTACGGCGAGTGGGTGGTGCTGAAGGTGTTCTGTCCCTGGTGCTTTATCTCTGCCGTATCGATCACCGCCTGCCTCATCCTCGCCTGGCTCGACTGGCGACGGACTGCGCCAACCACACGCCTCCCCGACGAATCAGCCAGGCTGCCGCTGGCAGCCTGACACTCTGGTGGAATCCTGCTCGTAGTGAAGGAGAAGTTCAGGGTTCCGCCGCATCGCAAGGTGCGATGCGTTCGCCACGCCGTCCGCGGAGGGTTTATGGCAATGATCACGGCTAGACCAGGCAGGCTGATCGGTTCCACCCTCACGTGCGCGGCGCTCGCGCTCGCGGCGGCCTGTGGCGGGAACAGCGCCACGCAGGCGGTCGGCGCACCCGCCGCGCTCCAGTACCCGCTCCATGCCTCCGCCCCGGTGGTCAATGAGGTCAAGGGTTCGGTGCCCGGGCTGACCCCGACACAGGTAGCTCAGGGCATGGGCGGCATTCTGTACTATGCGCAGAGATCGATGCAGCCGGGCGATTTCAGGAAGGTGAAGAACTCGTTCCCGGGAAGCGATGCAATGATCAATGAAGGGACCAAGCTCGGCATGCCCAGTGAGATGTACGGCCTCACGAGCCTGTCCGGCTCACTCAAGAACATCGGGATTTCGCACGACCAGTTCACCCAACTGGTTCCCGCCATGACAGAGGTCGTGAGCGAGAAGGCCGGACCCGAGGTTGCCGACAAGTTCGCGGCGGTATTCAGGAGCTAGGGCTCACGGCGCCGCCAGGGGTTTCCGGAGGGACACCCCTGGCAGCGGAAGGCCGTGCTACTTCTCGATCGGCAGTCCCACCGCGTTTCCCCACTCCGTCCAGCTTCCGTCGTAGTTCCTGACCCGTGGGTAGCCCAGCAGGTAGGTCAGCACGAACCAGGTATGACTCGACCGCTCGCCGATGCGGCAATAGGTGATCACATTGTCGCCCTTCTTCAGGCCCGCCTCACCTTCATAGATGTCGCGCAGTGACTCGGCGTCCTTGAACGTGCCGTTGGTGGTGGCGGCACGCGCCCACGGCACGTTGCTCGCTCCCGGCACATGACCCCCACGCAGCACCCCCTCCTGGGGGTACTCCACCAGGTGCAGCTTCCGGCCGGTGAATTCATCGGGTGAGCGCACGTCGATCAGCGGCCGGCCCCGCGCCGAGTGCTCCTGCACGTCATCACGAAATGCGCGAATGCCGGTGTCGTCGCGCTTGGGTCCGCGATAGCGGCTTGCGGCAAAGGACTTGAGTGCGGTAACGAGCGGGCGGCCCTCAGCCTCCCACGCGGCGCGTCCGCCGTCGAGCAGGCGCAACTGCGATTCCGGGAAGCCAAAGAGGCGGAATACCCAGAACGCATACGTCGCCCACCAGTTGTTCCGGTCGCCGTAGAGCACCACCGTCGTGGTCTGGTCGATGCCGAGGCGCCGGAGCAGGCGCTCGAAGCCTGCGTCGTTGATGTAGTCGCGCACCACGGGGTCGTTCAGGTCATCGTGCCAGTCGATCTTCTGCGCGCCTCGAATGTGCCCCAGGTCATAGAGCAGCACATCCTCATCGCTTTCGAGGATGCGGAGCTTCGGGTCGTCGAGGTGATCGGCCAGCCAGGTCGTGGACACCAGCACGTCAGGGCGGGCATAGCCCCGCTCCTCGATGGGGGCGTCGGTGGTGGTGGGCGCGGGGCGGGTGGCAGTCATCGGTCATTCTCCTGTTTGTGATCGAGCGTTGGTGAAAAAAAGAGACCCACCGGGGTTCGGTGGGTCGGGGTGATGCATGCACTGGTCGTTTGCGCCGCTATGGCGGTGACCACCGGACATGCCCCAACCCCGACCGTCGCATGCAACGGTCACAACAACAGGGCATGGGCATGCTCAGTGTACGTGTCATCAGTAGGTCGGCACGCTCGGGTCTACGTCGGCGCTCCAGCGGAGGATGCCGCCGGTGAGGTTCGACACCTTCCGGAACCCGGCGGCGCGAAGCTGCGTCGCCGCGCGGAGACTCCGGACGCCGCCCTTGCAGTAGACCACGATCTCGCGCGCGCTGTCGAGCGAGCCCAGCGTGGCCGGCAGCGTACCCAGCGGCACCAGGCGCGCACCGGGCAGTTGTGCGATGGCCCATTCCTGCGGCTCACGCACGTCGATCAGGTCGAAGTCGTCACCGCGCTCGATGCGCGCGGCGAGCTGCTTCGGCGTCAGCTCCGGAATGCTGGCATCCACGCTGGTGTCCACCTCGTTCAATCCGCAGAACTGCTCGTAGTCGATCAGTGACTGTATTTCGTGCGTGCCGCACGCGGGGCAAAGTGGATCGCGATGGAGCTTGAGCGTGCGGAACTGCATCCGCAGCGCATCCACCAGGAGCAGCCGACCGATCAGCGGTTCGCCGATGCCGGTGAGCAGCTTGATCGCTTCCGTTGCCTGGATCACGCCGATCAGCCCCGGCAGCACGCCGAGCACGCCACCTTCCGCGCAGCTTGGCACCATGCCCGGGGGTGGCGGCTCCCGGAAGAGGCAGCGATAGCACGGCCCGCTGTCCGTTGCGAGCACCGACGCCTGTCCCTCGAAGCGGAAGATGCTGCCGTACACATTCGGCTTTCCCAGCAACACACACGCGTCGTTCACCAGGTAGCGCGTGGGGAAGTTGTCCGTCCCGTCGATGACGAGGTCGTAGCCGCGTGCGATGTCGAGCGCATTGGCCGAGGTGAAGCGCCCCTCGTAGGTCTGCACGTCCACGTGAGGGTTGAGTCCCTGGATGCGGTCGCGAGCCGAATCGAGCTTCGGGCGGCCGACGTCCGCGGTGCCGTGGATGATCTGGCGCTGCAGGTTGGTGGCATCAACCACGTCGAAGTCCACGATGCCGAGCCGGCCAACGCCGGCCGCAGCGAGGTAGAGGCCCAGCGGCGAGCCAAGGCCACCGGCCCCGACGACGAGCACGCTCGATGCCTTGAGCTTGCGCTGGGCCTCGAGCCCGAACTCCGGCAGGATCAGGTGACGGCTGTAGCGGAGGATCTCGTCGTTGCTCAGCTCGGGCAGCGGCTCCGCGGCAATTGATGTGGCGGTCATGAGGTCAACCTCCTGCAATGGCGGGTACGATGATCAGCTCATCGCCATCCCGCACGACGGTGGCAAAGCCACCGGTGAAGCGAATATCCTCGTCGTTCAGGTAGAACGTGACGAAGGAATACGGGTTGCCCTGCTCGTCGCGCAGGCGCGGCGCGAGCTGCGGGAAGCGCCCGGCGACATCCTGCACCACGTCTCCCACCGTGGCACCGCTCGCCTCGAGCGTGCGGGCCCCATCGGTGAGGCGGGTCAGGACAGCGGGTAGTGAAAGCGTGACGGACATGGTGAGTCCCTCCTCAGCGTGAATTCTGCGTGCGCGCCACGAGATCCGCGACGTCACGGAGGCGGGGTGCCAGCACCGGTGCCTCATCCAATGAACCACTCAGGGCCTCGACCGTCTTGAGGCCGTTGCCGGTAATGCAGAGCACCACTTCGTCGTCGGCGCGGAAGTGACCGGTGCGCGCCAGGTCGAGCGCGCTCGCCAGGGTCACGCCACCCGCGGTCTCAGTGAAGATTCCCGCCGTCTCGGCGAGCAGCTTGATGCCCTTCACCAGGTCGGCGTCGCTCACGCTGGCTGCCCAGCCGCCCGACCTCCGGATCGACTCCGCCGCATATGCGCCATCAGCCGGATTGCCGATCGCGATCGAGCGCGCAATCGTGTCAGGAATTTCCGGGATGAGCTGGCCGTCGCCGCGCTCCACCAGCCGCACGATCGGCGCACATCCCGATGCCTGTGCTCCGTAGAGGCGCGGCAGTTCTCCCTCCACCAGTCCCGCCGACACGAACTCGCGGAACCCCTTCCCCAGCTTCGACACCAGCGACCCACCTGCCATCGGCGCCACCACGGCAGTGGGCAGCCGCCACCCCAGTTGCTCCGCAATCTCGAATGCGACCGTCTTCGATCCCTCGCCGTAATACGAGCGCAGGTTCACGTTGACGATGCCCCAGCCGTAGCGATCGGCCACCTGGGCACAGAGACGATTCACGTCGTCGTAGGTGCCGCGGATGCGCACGAGGTTGGGCCCATACACCGACGTCCCCACCACCTTGCCGTGCTCGAGGTTGTCGGGAATGAAGATCCAGGCAGGCAGCCCGGCGCGCGCTGCCTGCGCCGCCACTGCGTTGGCGAGGTTGCCGGTGGAGGCGCAGCCCACCGTGTCCAGGCCGAACGCTGCCGCGGCGTTGATCGCGGCGGCCACGACGCGATCCTTGAACGACAGGCTCGGATGGGAAACGGCGTCGTTCTTTGCCCAAACACGCGCCACGCCGAGGAGCGGCGCGAGGCGCGGCACTTCCACGAGCGGGGTGAAACCGGTGTCGTGGGAGTAGGGTGGGTTGCCCTCGAGAGGCAGCCACTCGCGGTAGCGCCACAGCGATGCCGCCCGCGCGCTGATTTCGGCGCGCGTCGGGAGATGCCGGGCAGGATCATAGAGCGGCTCGAGCGGTCCCAGGCATTCTTCACAGATCGCGACCGGTGCCGCGTCGCGTTCGACGCCGCAATTGCGGCACCGGAGCGGAAGCGCACGGACCTGCGGAGAAACAGCTGCGACGGTCATGCAGGGCATCCCTGTCGCCCGAATCCTGGCGACGAAAAAAAGCGCCCGCGGCAACGAGGCGCGGACGTCTCGCTTTTTAGCATTTGTTTAACGTGGCTGCAATACGCGGCAAATGACCACGAATCAATTGTCGTATCCAGAGATACGCGGAACCGGTGGCGGTGTCAAGCGCTGGTCAGATCAGCTCCTCCAAGCCGGCCACGCGAAGCAGGCGGGCATACCGCGGCTCAACGGCGAGCGCACGGCGATCGAAGGGAAGCTCGGTGAGCAGTCGCCGGAGCCGTCCTGGGCGCCGCTGAAAGGACTGCTCCACCCAATCCATCGCTGTCTGCCACTCACCCAGCTCGACACACACCATGACGATTCGGTCGGCTGTCGTCCGGGTGGTGAAGTACTCCGCGAACGGGTCCGATCGCGCCGCTTCCTGGAAGAGAACGCTTAACTCGCGGCGCAGGTCGCGCTGAATGGCGGCTGCCGCGCCCACCTCCTGCGCCTCGCGGTCCAACAGGTCCGCACGCTCTCGATTGCCCGAGAGGCGGATTCGTGAGCTCCGGATCTCGAGAGCGAGGTCGTGTTCCCCGAGTCGCCCGCGGGCGATCTCGAGCCGCTCGAGTGCGGGGCCATACCCAGACTGCAGGCTGATGGCTCGCTTCAGGGCATCGACCGCCTCGGCGTTCCGGCCGGCTGCCAGGAGCGCATCGCCCAGGGCATTCCACGTGACCGGTTCCCGGGGCGCCTGTTCGGTCGCGGCCTGGGCGGCGCGCACGGCGTCATCCGTGCGACCCAGGATCTTGAACACGATGCTCTGCAGCCGCAGGGCCTCGCGGTCGAACGGGTCCAGTTGGATGGCGCGCTCCACGTGGCGCGCGGCGGCGTGAAAGTCGTCGTCGTAGTAGAGAGCGAGTTTGGCCATGGAACACTGCACTTCGGCGATCCGGTCATCGGCGGCGAGCGCCGCCAGGATGAGCTCGCGACCGCGTGCAAAGGCCTCCTCCCGGTCCATGAGCCCGCTGATCCCGGCCACGAAGTGCCAGTTGCCCATCATGGAGAGCCCATGCGCGCTCCGGGGATCCAGTGCGAGCGCGCGGGTCAGGTAGGCCTTGGCCTCATCGAGACGCGTCCGCGCCTTGGCCCCCTCCCCGGGGCTGTACAGTCGGAACGCACGCTTCCCCTCGGCGATGAGACGGTCCACTTCATTCGTCGCCTCGGCTGGGTTGTCGCCTCGCGACGCGAGCACCTGGCCGGGAGTGAGGGCCGGGACCGACGTCGCTCCGGGCCGCTGCGACAACGCGCGCAATGCCAGCGCCACGCTGCCCGCATGTCCCGGCCGCTCAGCGGGGTCCTTCGCGAGCAACTGCATGATGATCGCGTCCATCGCCGCAGGCAGTTCCACGCCCGCCGCGCTCGGAGGCCGCGGCGCCTCCATCAGGTGCTTCGCCATGACGGCGAGTGGTGTCGCGGCGACGAATGGTACTGTCCCCGTGAGCAGCTCATAGAGCACGCAGCCCAGGCTGTAGAGGTCCGAGCGGCCGTCCACGGCCGAGTCTGCCGTTGCCTGTTCCGGGCTCATGTACGACAGCGTCCCCACCACCACCCCTACCGTGGTCAGTGCGCTTCCCTCCGGCAGGCCGCCGACACGAGCAATGCCGAAATCGGCGAGCACGGCGCGATTGCTGACCGAGAAGATGTTCTCGGGCTTGACGTCGCGGTGCACGATGCCAAGACCGTGCGCGTAGGCGAGGGCCTCGGCGATGTCGGCACCGAGCGCCGCAACCTCCTCGGCTGGGATACGGCCGGTACGCGTCAGGCGGTCGCGAAGGGTCTCCCCTTCGACGAGCGGCATGACGTAGAAGAGCCGGCCATCCACTTCGCCGGAATCGAACAATGCCACGATGCCGGGATGGACCAGCCGGGCCATCAGCGCGATCTCGCGCTGAAAGCGATCGGTGCCCACTCCGCGCGACCAGTCGGCGGACAGGACCTTGATGGCGACGAACCGGTCGAGGTGGTGGTCGTGCGCGCGGTAGACGACGGCCATGCCACCGCGACCGATCTCGCGATCCAGCCGGAACCGCTGGGGGAGGGTGATTGTCGCGGGTGAAGTCACGCGAGTCAGAGGAGCCGTACGATCCAGTCGCCCACCACGTAGCCAATGCCGGCCACGCCAAGTCCCACCAGGAACATGTCCATCCCGCTCCGGATCACGCCGCGGCCGGTGAAGAAGCTCCGCGCCGCACCCACGGCGAAATGGCTCAGCATCGCGAGCGCGAACGACGTCCAGATGACGAGCGGTCCGCGACCGAAGAAGAACGGTGCCACCGGGATGAGCGCGCCAAGCGCCGTTGCCGTCCCGGTTATCCATGCTTCGCGCATCGGCGTGCTCGTGGCCTCGCCGATGCCAAGCTCTTCGCGCACCTTCTCCGCCAACGCGCGCTCCGGGTCCTTCATCACCTCGGCGGCGAGCGCGTCGGCCTGCGCCGCGGGGATTCCCTTGGCCTGGTAGATGAGGCTCAGCTCTTCGCCCTCGAGCTCGGGCATGAGCTTGATCTCGTCCCGTTCCATCGCGATCTCGTGCTCGAACACTTCGCGCTCGCTCTTCGCCGCGAGATATCCCGACGACGCCATGGAGAGTGCATCGGCCACCATGCCGGCGACACCAGCCACCAGTACCGCGTGACCGCCGAGGTTGGCGCCCTGTGCCCCGATCATGCCGGCTACGAGGCCGAAGTTGGCGGTGAGCCCGTCGTTGAAGCCGTACACGACATTGCGGAGGAACCCACCCGCCCCGGTCTTGTGCCACGGTTCCGCAGCACCGCCGCCCATGGACGCGAGACGCTCCGCATGCTCCTTCGACTCACGAGCCAGCTTGAGGGCCGTCGGGCCGGCCGCGCCCTCGGGCTCGTCGCGGTACATCGAGAGGTAGCTCTTGACCTCGCGCCCCTCTTCCTCGAGCAGCAACGGCAGCACCACGCCGGGTCCGATGCGGCGCGCGACCCAGGCGCGCAGCCGCGCGTCGCGCGAGGGCGCGGGCACCGTCACCGTGTGGCCCTGCTCCGTCAGCAGCTTCTGCCACGCCTCGACGTGCCGGTCCTCTACCTCGGCCAGCTGGCCGTAGATCTTCGAGCGACCGGGATCGCTCTCGGCCTGTGCCAGCTCGCGATAGAGGAACGCTGCATCAGCCTCGTCGGCGAGGTGGTGCAGCCAGTCTGAGGGAGGTGCGGAGGGAGACGAAGGACTCATGTCGGCAATATACCTGCGGCCGTGATGAGCTTCTCGAACCGAGGGTTCCCCTTGAGCGGCGCGAAGGCCGGGTCAATTTTCAGCCAGCCCGGGGACAGCGTATAGCCACGCTCGATCAGTCGCTCCAGATGATCCAGCGCCAGTTCGGGTTCGTGGGCGAGGATGTAGATCCGCACAAGCACGTGCTCGACGTACCCGCCGAAGAGGCGGTCCTTCGCCATGGGCAGGAGCGTGGAGGCCTCCTCACCTGCACGGATCGCGTCGTCCTTGTGCCCCAAGTAAGCCAGCGACAGGCCATAGAGCGCGCGAGACTGTGGGTCATCGGGCGCGTCCTTCAGCGTGTTCGCAAATCCTTGCTGTGCCGAATCGGCATAGGCGCGGGCCCCCGCGCTGTCCCCCCGCAGGTAACGCGTCTGTGCCTGGACCAATCCCCAGGTACCCCGGTGGCCATCGAACGCCTGTGGAGTGAGGGTCAGTAGCTGGCGCTGACCCGCGTCATCCGGCACCCAGTACAAGTCGTTGTAGGTCGCCAGATACGCATTGAGCGAAGCCCGGTCCACTTCGGGTGACGCTTCCGCGAGTACGCGCCGCGCGCCGGCCAGGTCGCCTTCGCCCACGTATGTCATCGCCTTCAACTCGAGCATGGGGAGACTTGTCGGTTCACTGGTAAGCACACCGTCTGCCACCGATCGCGCTTCAGGCCACCGTTGCAGGTTGAGAAGGTACTGCCCCATGATATTCGCGATGGCCGTGGAATGCGGGTCGAGGATGCGGGCGCGCCGCATCAACGCCACGCCCTTGTCGGTCCGTCCGACCGCCGCGTTGCTGGCCCCCGCCATGAACAGCATCAGGGGGTCGTCCGGATGCCGCGCCAGCCCCGCCTCCGAAACCTTGAGCGCACGATCCGGATCATTGCGCACAAACGTCTCGTACGTGTGGCGGGCGAAGAACGTCTCCGGCGCCTCAGGCGCCAGCGCCTCCGCTCGCTCAAGCGCCTGTCGAGCGCCTTCCCGGTCGGCCGCCGGCGCCACGCCGGCAATGGACAACACTGCGTGCGCCGCTGCGATGCGAGCCCATGCCAGGCCGAACGCCGTGTCGCGCGCCGCCGCCTGTTCGTAGAACACAAGCGCCTGGCGCAACCTGGCCGAAGTGATGTCGCCAAGTGCCATCGACGCGGCCTCACCCTTCAGGTATGCGTCGTATGCCTGAATGTCGGTGGTGGGTGCCTTGGCGAGCAGGAGCTGCTTCCTGGAACCGAGTGCGACATCGAGCGCCCCGGCCACTTTCGCAGCGATGGCGGCCTGCATCTGGAAGACGTCGGTCAATGGCGCCTCGTACGGCTGGGCCCAGCGGCTCTCAGGACTGCCACCGGCCATGATCTCGACCAGTTCGGGACTGACCTGCACCTGGCTCGAATCGCCCCGCTTGGCCCAGCGCACCGTGCCGGTCAGGAGGTATCGGACACCGAGTTCCTTCGCGATCTCCTGAGGTGACTTGCTGCTCCCGCGGTAGTCCATTGAACTCGCGCGCGCGATCACACCGAGCCCGGCCAGTGAAGTGAGCTTCGAGCGCACCGCGTCGCTCACGCCGTCAGCGAAATAGGCGTCCGCGGTGTCCCCGAGGTTCTCGAACGGAAGAACGGCGACGCGCGGCACTTGCGCGTCTGCGGCCACACCATGCGGCGCGCCGGCCCGACGCAAGAGCAGCACGACTCCCAGCGCGAGTGCGGCGAGGAGCGGCAAGGCCCACGCCACACGCTGCTTCTGACGAGCACCGGGCGTCACGGCCGCGGTCGGCTCCGGCGTCGGTGTGCTGCCTCCCAGTGCCTGCGCAAACTCAGCGACCGAAGCGAACCGGTCCTCCGCCTTGAGTGACAGCGCACGCGTTACCGCGGCGTCGACCTCGGGTGAAACATCGGACCTGGACGCGCGCAAGCTTGGTGGGGGACTCGTGAAGCGTTGTGCAATGAGCGCAGCGGCAGTGGGCCCACTGAAGGGAGGCGACCCGGCCAGCATCTCGTAGTACGTGACAGCGAGGGCGTACTGGTCGGCGAGGGCATCGACCGACTTCTCCCCCGTGGCCTGCTCCGGAGCCATGTAGGTCGGTGTGCCGAGAGAGAGGCCGGTCTCCGTGAGGTGCGGATTCCGCCCGTCGGCCAGCGCCCGGGCGATGCCGAAGTCGGCCACGAGGACCGATCCATCCTCGGCGAGGAGCATGTTCTCCGGCTTGATGTCGCGGTGGATTACGGAGGCGCGGTGCGCATGCTGCAGCGCTTGGGCCGCCTCGCGCGTGATCCTGGTGGCTTCAGCGACGGAGAGCTTTGGCTCGTAGCGGAGGCGATCGCGAAGTGTCTCGCCCCGCACGTAGGGCATGGTGAACCAGAGGTATCCCGCCGTCTCGCCCGAGTCGTGCACGCCGAGGATGTGCGGGTGCTGCAGGCCGGCAGCGATCGCGATCTCACGCCGGAAGCGCTCCACCCCGACGCTGTGCGTCAGCTCTGGCCGAAGCACCTTGAGCGCCACCCGGCGGTTGTGCTTGAGGTCCAGCACCGCGTAGACGGTGGCCATCCCTCCGCTGCCGAGCTCGCGCTCGAAGCGATAGTGCTCGGCCAGGCCAGCTTGCAATGCCTTGGGGGCGTTGGTCAGGTGGAACCCGTCTCTGCATGGGGGAACAAAAGACTCCGAGCGTTGCTCTCGGACCATAATTCAGGGCCCAGCGCCCGGCTACGCCCGCCCTCCCCGCCCTCCCCGCCTTGCCCTCTGCAACCCTCCCCCCCCCTCCCGCATCTTTACAGGTGCCATGACCAGAGCTCTGCCAATGGACTTGTACCCGATCGCCAATGCCGAATCGGTGGTGGCCCAGGCCCGCCAGGGTGACGCGGCTGCCCTCGAGGCGCTCTATCGAGCCTTCGAGGTCCCCGTCTACAACCTCGCCCGCCGGATCTGCCGCACCACCGAGGACGCCGAGGACGTGCTGCAGGAGACGTTCTTCGAGGTCTGCCGGAGCATCGGACGCTACCGTCAGGACGGCAGCCTCTGGGGATGGATCAGGACGATCGCCGCGAGCAAGGCGCTCATGCGCCTCCGACGGAACAAGTACCGCGACGCGGACGA
>Ga0302298_10000280_pt1 | contig 10880 bp, 7 predicted proteins | sample III_Fen_N3_3_FD_198757 | JGI IMG/M metagenome (GOLD analysis project Ga0302298, IMG submission 198757) | Peat permafrost microbial communities from Stordalen Mire near Abisko, Sweden - III_Fen_N3_3 | ecosystem: Environmental > Terrestrial > Soil > Wetlands > Permafrost | place: Sweden: Abisko...
AGAGCCAGTACGTCGTGGCGTCGTTGGTGCCGCGAACCTCGTCACCAGCGGGAAGCCCCGACGCCAGCGCACCGCCCCATGACTCGGGGTCGTAGATGGCGACGGTGACGGGATGTCCTGCGGGCCATGCGCTCGGCGTGACGAAGGAGACCATGTGGTCGGTTCCGGCGCCGCCTTGCGCGACCGAGGCGGAGTAGTAATCGCCATAGCCGATCTGGTCGTTCGGACCCTGCGTCTGGAAGTAGACAGGATTGCCAGTCACCGGTATGTCGCTTGCCCGCGCCGAAACGGCAGGCAGGACAACCGAAAGGAACGACAGGGTGAGCACCGCAAGAGCGCTCACGAACGAGTGCGCGCCGGCGCGCAACGTGGATGTGTTTGCCCGCGAGACGGTGGCCACCGCAATACTCCCTCAGAGTCGGTCGCGCCGGGGACGGGCCGCTTGCAGCAATCTTCTGCCCCCACTCACGGGGCCAAGGGTGACCTACGTCACACTGTGCGTCGGCATAAATCGACCAAACGCCGCGAAACGACCCGCGGGTCCGTACTCGTGGCGCCGACGACATGGTTTGGCGGCGGATAGGCGCCCCCACGGGAGCCACGCGGCCCGCCGCGAGAGGTACGAATTAGGCCAGTAGCGAGCGGAGGAGCGACGTCGCCACCACCACGCGCCGGTCGAGCTCACGCACATCCGTGCATACACCAGGCATGGGAATGGCGACCGCTCGTGCCGACAACTCGATGACGAGGCCGTCGGCGTCGGCGGCGAGGAGCCGTTGACGCAGAGCCTGCGTCACGGCGCGCGCCACGGCCCCTGCCTCGCCGCGCGCAGCCCACCGTTCATCGAAATCGCGGACGCCGTTCGCCTGGATCGTTGCCGTCGCGATCGAGCACCCACGCGGCCGGCTGGAGCACACACTCGACGGCGCCGCCCGGAGTCCCCGCCGTGGTGGTTGTGAGCCTGGGAGGGAGGTCGCTGCCCAGGCGTCTCGCGACGCGGGCGACGACCACCTCGACGGGAAGACCCTCGATCACGCCTGCGAACGTCGCCAACACCCCGTCGTCGGCGGGGGGCGCGATCGCATCCATGGCACCACTGGCGAACGCCAAGCCTTCCGGGGCCACATAAGAGAGGCCCCGTGTGCGAGCCCACCCAGCCAGCCTCTCGACCGGGTCGCCGCCATACCCCCGCAGCACCGCAAAGACCGCGGCAAACAGCACCACCGCGCCCGCGGCCACGGCAATGGTCACGCTCGACACGCCCGACAGGTTCGGCACGTGCCCAGGTTAGCGGTCGCACCGCTGATCTCCACCGCCTGGAATAGCGCGGCCGGATCGGCGCCACACCCCGAATCGCCGGTGGCAACTGAGGCGCACCTGACTCATGGCAAGGTCGTTTCCCAACCGTGATGCGAACCGGTCAAACTGCCTGCCGCATCGTGCCAAACTCGAAGCATGCCTGGCATGAATCTCACCAAGCCCGAGGCGATCGAGCGTGCCGCGCTCGTTTCAGCCGTCACCTACGAAATTACGTGGGACTTCACTGACCCTGGGGATACGTTCCTCGCGACCACCACGATCACCTTTGATTCGACGGTTGACGCGCAGACCTTCATCGAATGCGCCGCGGTCGCCGCGAGCCGCATCGAACTCAATGACGAGACGCTCGACGCGACCACATCCCTCGTGGGCGGGCGAATCGAGCTCACCGGCCTCGCGGAACACAACACGCTCACGATCGACGCAGAGTTCGCGTATCACACCGACGGCCAGGGCATCCATCGCTTCGTTGACCCCGAGGACGGCGAGACGTACCTCTACAGCCAGTTCGCCGCGAACGACGCCCGCGCCGCGTTCCCGTGCTTCGACCAGCCAGACATCAGGGCAACGTTCACCACCGCCGTCATCGCGCCACCGCACTGGGTGGTCGTCTCCAACTCCCCCACGCCGACGCCGGAGCCGGTCCCCTCGAGCGCGACCGACGCGTCGGCGAACCTGTGGGTCTTCCCCACCACGGCGCCGCTGCCAACGTACGTTGCCGTCGTCGTCGCGGGACCCTACGCGTTCGAGGAAGGCACCGTCACGAGCCGCAAGGGCACGTTGAGCGCGCGAGTGTATGGGCGCAAGAACCTCGCGCCCTTCCTCGACGCCGCGGAGATGATCGGCACCGTCCAGGCGGGCTTGGAGCTCTACGAGCGCATGTTCGACACGGAATACCCGTACGAGAAGTACGACCAGGTGTTCGTGCCCGAGTACAACCTCGGCGCCATGGAGAACGTCGGATGCGTGACGTTCTCCGAGGACCGCCTGCTGTTCCGCTCGCGCCCCACCGACGCGTTGCGTGAGGCCCGACGCAACATCCAGCTTCACGAGCTGAGCCACATGTGGTTCGGCAACCTTGTCACGATGCGCTGGTGGGACGACCTCTGGCTCAACGAGTCATTCGCCGAGTTCATCGGCACGTGGGCAACCGAGCAGACCACGGAGTGGAAGGACGCCTGGGTCACTTTTGGCGCCGGCCGCAAGTCGGTCGCGTACATCCAGGATCAGCTCCCCACCACCCACGCGATCGTCACGGAGGTCCCCGACACCGAGGCGACCGTCAGCGCCTTCGACATGATCACGTACGCCAAGGGCGCGTCCGTCCTCAAGCAGCTCGCCGCCTACGTGGGGGAGAATGCCTTCTTTGACGGCGTCGCGAGTTACCTCAAGCTCTACGCGTTTGGAAACGCGACCCTCGCCGAGTTCCTGACGGAGGTCGAGGTTTCGGCCGGCCGTTCGCTTGATGCGTGGGCATCGGCCTGGCTCCAGACGCCCGGCGTCACGACCTTGCGACCCGTCATCGACACCGACCCCGAGGGCGTCATCACGTCCTTTGCCATTGCGGAAGACGTCCCCGCACAGTTCCCCGTGCACAGGCCCCACAGAATTACGATCGCCGGATACGCCCACGCCGACGGCGAGTTCACGCGCGCCTGGTCCGTCGATGCCGAGATCGCCGGTCCCCTCACGGGCGTTCCCGCCATCACGGGCAAGGCCCGGCCAGACCTGATTCTGGTCAACGACGCCGATCGCACCTACGCGAAGGCCCAACTAGACGACGTCTCCATCGAGACCGTCACCGAGCACCTGGGTGACCTCACCGAGGCCATGCCGCTCGCCAACGTGCTCGACGCGGCCTGGCACATGTGTCGCGATGCCGAACTCGCCGCCGAGTGCTACGTCAACGCGGTCCTCGTGGCGCTGCCGAACATTCGCAACTCCGAGACCGCTGAGTCCCACATCCGCACGATGACAATCGCGCTATCGCGTTACGTGCCGCCAGCCCGCACCGCCGAGATCACCGCCTCGGCCGCCGAGCGACTGTGGACCATCACCCAGAACGCCGGTCCAGGGACGGACCTCCAGCTCCAGTCTCTCAGGGCGTACGCGCGCTTGGCCGCGACCCCCGAGCAGGCCGCGCGCCTCGCCGACCTGCTCGACGGCGCGCTCGCGCTCGCGGGTCTCAGGGTGGACGCCGACCTCGGCTGGGACCTGATCACGGGCCTTACCGCCACGGGTTCCGCCGCCGAGGGATCGATTTCCGGTCGCCTCGCGACCGACCCTGGCGCGACCGGCCAACGCAGGGCTGCGGGTGCGCGCGCGGCGATCGGCACCGTCGAGGCGAAGGCCAGCGCGTGGGAGTCTCTCGCGAGGCCCCACTCCCCCGTGCCGAACGCCGTTCAGTACGAGATCGCGGCCGGCTTCTCTCGGGTCATCGACCCAGCCGTGCTGTCGCCACTCGTTGGCAGGCTCATGGCGGACCTGCGCGGCTACTACGAGGCCAACGAGGGCTTTGTCGGCGCTCGCGTCGCAAAGCTCGTGTTTCCCGTATGGGCCGCGGGACGCGTCGAGGGGCTCGACCGCCTCATCGAGATCTGGCTCTCTGACAACGCAGACGCCTCCTCAGTGCTGCTCAAGATCGCGCGAGAAGGCCTCGACGACGTCAGGCGCGCGATCGCGGCCCAGGCCGTCACCGGCGACTAGCCTCGGGCAGCGGTCCGCTCCACGCGAGGCTCAAGAGGGACATACCGGACACATCGCTTGGGGTTTTGTCCATCCCGCCAACAATGCCCCCAAACCTGGGGGGTTGGGCCCTTGTGACCAGGCGACACGCACGGCACACTGTGCAACATGTCACTCTCCGCACGTCCTGCCAGGTCGCTCTCTTTGGCCGCCCGCGCAGCCGCAGCGCTCCTCCTTGGGGCCGCTTGCGCCGCCGGGTTCGGCGGCGCCGCCTCCGCGGACACCAACGACAACGGGGGCTTTGAGGGCTTCGCGGTCGGCGACCCCGTGGGGCAGGCGGGATGGACGGCTCAGAACGTTGGCGGCTACAACGCGGCGCACTTCGACCTTGGAATCGTTGACCCTTCGTCCGTCTGGACGGGCGGTGAGCTCGGAACTCGCGCGCTGCGACTGTCGAACGCGGTCCCAAGCTCGGCATTCGGCAACCAGTTGCAAACGCCGTCGCTCGTCGACGAGGCGGGCGAGACGGGCGCCGAAAACGCGGGCCTCTCTGGCGGCACCCGCCAATCGCGCCTGAGCGGGTCCCTTGACTTCGCGTCTGCCACCAAGACCTATCAGCCAGGGCTCGCGATCACGTTCTCCCCCGATCGCGGTGACGGCACGCGCATGAGCTTCTTCAGGATCAGCGACAAGCCGGGCGGGCTCCAGGTGTCGATCGTCTACGTCGTGGCCGGGACGGCCGACGGCTTCGTCGAGACGGTCGTCGCATCGGGGCTCGCGCGCGACCAAGTTCATCACTTCGAGTTCTCGCTCGACTTTGTCGATGGGCCAGGCAACGACGTGTTGTGGACCAACGTTGGCGGCCAATGCGGCTCGTTCGCCGCGTCAGGGTCGTGGGAGGACTACCACCGCCTCACGACGGAAGGCGGGCCGCCCCACAACACCAAGACGGTCGATTCGCTCCTCATCAGAATCTCGACGCCGGCGTCAACTCAAGCGGAAGCCGATGCCCTGCTCGGATACGGGCTCCTGCTGGACGACGTGAAGATCACCAGTTCGACGGTGCCGCCCATGCCGCCACTCGGCACGCCTGCCGCCCCCTCCACCCCGTCCGCCCATGTCAACTTCACGGCCGTCGCGGTCACGGGAACCCCCGTCGCGACCAACGCCTGCGCCCCCGTCACCACCTACACGGTGACCGCGTGGCCACTCGGAGGCGGCGCGCCCGCGACCTTCACCAGCCCGACGCCGACGTTCAGCTTTCCCACGCCCTTTGAGGGCGCCTTCACCGCGACGATGAGCGCCACGAACTCCCAAGGCACCTCGACCGACGCACCAATCGCGCTTGCCTTCGACCCCGTCTATGCGGGCGACGGCGGAGCGGGAGAACTCGCTGCGACGGGAAGCGACGCCTCGGGGCTACTCGCCGCGACTACGGCGACGATCATCGTCGGCGCACTCATGCTCGGCGCCCGCAGACGACGCATGGCGTGAGCGCGATCTAGCTTCTTGCGCCCCTGATCGCAGCGACCAGCCGCTGCATGCGCGGGTGGTCGAAGAGGTCGTCGAGTAACACAGGCACGCCGTTACGGTCGGTGAGGGGGATGTCCCAGTTGGGGTACTCCTGGAACGTCCCAGGGACGTTTTGGGCGCGCATGTCCCCCACCGCGTCGGTCAATGCCACTCCGGTAAGGAGGCTGGGCGCGCTCAGCACCAGGCGATGTGCCGCGGCGATCACGTCCTCATCCTCGTAGTCGGGGATCATGAGGTGCCGCTCGAGGAGGAGCCCCTTCAGGGCCTCGAGATCGCGGCGCGCGTCCTCGCGGGCTGCTTCCACGTCGGTCAGGAGGCCGAGTTCGGCGCGCAATTCCACCTGGGTGCCCGCGAGCATCATCGCCGTGGTCGGCAGGTCGTGAGTCGTCACCGTCGCGAGCGTCTCGCGGCGGTACTGCTCCGGAGGCGTGAACCCGCCGCCGTGCGTGCGCTCAAACCACATGACCGACGTGCCGAGGATTCCGCGGGACCGCAGGTACTCGCGCACCCATGGCTCGACGGTACCCAGGTCCTCGCCGATGACGAGCGCCCCCGCCCGGTGAGCCTCAAGCACCAGAATCCCGATGAGCGACTCGAAGTCGAACTGCACATACGTGCCGTCCGACGCGCCGTGGCCCACGGGGATCCACCACTGCCTAAACAGCCCAAGAATGTGATCGACGCGCACTGCCCCCGAGTGTTGCACCGCCGCACGGACGACGTCGCGGAAGGGCAAATACGCGGACGCCTCGAGCGCACGCGGCTGCCACGGCGGTTGCGACCAGTTCTGGCCCTGCGGGTTAAACGCGTCAGGGGGCGCGCCGACGCTCATGCCGAGCGCCAAGACGCGGTGCAGGCTCCACGCATCGGCGCCTGACGGGTGGACACCCACCGCGAGATCGGTGATCACACCAATCTCCATTCCCGCCTGAAGTGCCGTTGCCTGTGCGTGGGCCGCCTGGTCATCGGCGATCCACTGCATCCAGGCGTGGAACGTGACCCTTTCCGCGTGCGCCTCGCGCCACGCGGCCGCGGCGGGCGACGAGGGGGTCGACAACTCGTCGGGCCAGGTTCCCTCCGCGTGTGCCTCGGAGATCGTCGCCCACGTCGCGTAGTCCTCAAGAGCCTTGCCTTCGCGCACGCAGAATGCCTCGAACTGCGCCTCTCTTCCCGGTGAACGAGGAGCGAGGAACACCTGCTCGAGGGCGCCCAACTTGGCACGCCACGACTCGTCGCGGTCGAGGAGTTCGTCCGTGGCGTTGCGACGACTCGGCCGCTCAGACTCCCATTCGATGACGGCGCGCTGCTGGGAAGGCACGTACGCAACCTCGGGGATGTCCTCGACGCGGATGTACATCGGCGCCAAGAAGCGGCGTGAGGAGGGCAAATAGGGCGAAGGGCTGAGCGGCGGCACGGCCTCGTTCGCGTGCAAGGGGTTGATGAGGACAAAGTCCGCACCTGCCCTGATCTTGCCGAGCGCGCACAGGTCGGCGAGGTCGCCCAAATCGCCGATGCCCCACGAGCGTCGCGATCGCAACGAGTACAGCTGGGTCATGAAACCCCATGGTCTGCGTGCCGTCACCGCGGGCGGCAAGACGAGAGCCTCTGGCGTGACGACCACGTAGCCACGGCCCCGCCTGCCGGGGAAGGTCGCCTCGACCACGTGCCATCCGAGCGGAAGGTCGTCAGGCAAGCGGAACATTGCCCTACCCACGAGCGCTCCGCCAACGTCGTGCGGCTGCGTGAAGACGTCGGCCTGTTCCAACTTCACGTCTCCACCGAACTCAAAGCGCAGGGAGGCAGTCACGGGCGAGCCGTCGGGAACGTGGATAGGGATGTCGCGCGTCTGGCCTTGGCGAATCACGGTCACGGGCGGCACGATGCGCTTCCAGACGTAGTCCTCGAGCTCGTGGAGCGATGCCGTGCACGCCTCGTCGGTGTCCGCGCGCATCCCCATCGCCTCGAGCGCCGCCACGATCGCGGACCGCGAACACCGCACGTGGGTGCCGTCGATGAGGTGGACGTCCGTCGCTACGCCACAGGCTCTCGCGAGCATCTGGAGCGTTTCGGACGGAACGGCGTCGTTCTCCACCTCGGTCATGGCACTATCCTGCCAGGTCTCGTCGGAATATTCGGTGGGCCTCGCCGCCGCCCATTACCCTGGAACGATGCGAACCACCCTCCCCTTGGCTCACGTCGTTCATTTCGAGACAACCATCGGCGGGCGCAACCTGTCGCAATGGGCGGATGCGATCACCGCGAAAGCCATCGGGGTGGGCGCCCTTCTTCTCCTGGGGCTGCTCGTGTGGCTCATCGGAAGGCTCGTGATCCGTGCGCTGGCCCGCAGCATCGAGACCGGACTCCCGCTCAGCAGGAGGGCCCGCAAGGCGCTTGCGCACGCTCGAATCGACGTGCCAGTAGCCACCGCCCAAGAGCGCCACTTGGCGGGGTTGCGCAGGCAGCAGCGCGCCGGCACGATCAGCGCCGTCCTTCAATCCGCGCTGGCCGTTGTCACCGTGGCGGTCGTCGTCGTCACCGCTCTTCAGATGGTCGGTGTTCCCGTGGCGCCGCTCCTCGCATCCGCGGGGATTGCGGGCGTCGCGCTTGGCTTCGGAGCCCAGTCGCTCGTCAAGGACGTCCTCGCGGGCTTCTTCATGCTCGTCGAGGACCAGTTCGGTGTGGGCGATATCGCCGATGTCGGTGACGCGACGGGCGTCGTGGAAGAGGTCGGGCTGCGGTCCACCCGGTTGAGGTCGCTCAACGGCACCGTGTGGTTCGTTCCCAACGGCGAGATCCGCAGGGTGGGGAACATGACCAAGATGTGGTCGCGCGCCCTCATCGAGGTGAGGCTCGACTTCGAGACCGACATCGACCTGGCGCGTGCCGCCATGCTCGATTCGCTCGCGGCCGCGAGGGAAGCCGACCCCGACGTCGACGCCGCGATCCTCTCCGATCCTGAGGTGCCCGGCATCGAGGACTTCGACTACTACTCCGTCGTGGTTCGCCTCATCGTGAACGTGAGCCCCACCACCCAGTGGACGGTGATGAGGGCCGTGCGCAAGGAAATGCGCCACATCTTCGCCGAGCGTGGCATCCGGCTTGCGATACCTGGCGACACCCTCTACGTCGGGGCCGATCGCCCGTCGAGCCAAGGTATCGCCCGTCAGGAGCCCCCATCGTGACGGCGCCTGCCTCCCATGACGATGAGAGCGGAGGCGGCACCACCGCGGCGATACCAGGAATGACTGTTGGGGCCGGCCCCACTCAGGCCGAGGGCCAGAGCTTCTTCGACGCGATCGGAGGGCACCCGACATTCAGCCGCATCGTGCGTTCCTTCTACGACGGCGTCGCCGCCGATCCGGTGCTGGGCCCGATGTATCCCGCGAACGACATGGACGGCGCGGTTGAACGCCTCACGCTGTTCCTCGAGCAGTACTGGGGCGGACCCACGACCTACTCGGACCGGCGGGGGCACCCGCGCTTGCGGATGCGCCATGTGGCCTTCCACGTCAACCCCGAGGCGAGAGACCACTGGGTGTCGCTCATGAGGGCGGCCGTCGAGGGTGCGGGCCTCTCCCCGCTCCACCAGGCCACACTGCTCGACTACCTCGAGCGCGCGGCACACTCCATGATCAACACCTTCGAGCCAACTCCCGAACGCTAGGCGGCCTTGGGCCGATACGACTTTCGCAACATGTCGGCGAACAGCATGCCAAACCCGTACGCCACCGCCCACATCACCAACACCATCCACGCCCCCGTACCGAGATTGACGCCGGAATCTGTTGTCTGCGCCGCGAGAGACAAATACGCGAAGTTGAGGAACGCGAGAAGCAGCGACACCCCGCCATGTATCGCCCAAGCCCCCGCCTTGCCCAGGCCCGCAACGATGTGGTCGAGCCACCACGGAATGAGTAACACGTACATCCAGGTACCCACCGCGAGCGCGCCCGCGACCTCACCCCCCGCCTCGGGAGTCGCCTCCCCAATGCCCGCCACCATGCCCAGCGCGAAGGACGTGACGAAGGCGACGGCAACGCCGATGCCCCAACGCCCCATCGTTGTGCCCCACGACCGCTTCCACGCGGGCGGCCAGTAGCCCCCATACTGCATCGCTTGTGGCGGGCCGAAGTTCGCGGGGTAGGGAGCGGCGTACTGCGGCGCTGCGGAATACCCGGGCGCCTGACCATAGGCGGCGGCGAATTGTGGCGCACCTGGATTGACCGGAGGTTGCATGTACCGGTCCGCGTATTGCGGCGCGCCCGGATAGGTGGGCGCCTGACCGTAAGGCGCCGCGAATTGAGGCACGTCCGGTTGCCCCGGCGCGACCATTCCCATGGGAGCCACGTGCGGCTGCTGCGCTGTCGGCGGCCCCGTCGGTGGCGGCATCGTCGCGTCCACACCAAACGCCGACGACGGCGGCAGCGGGAATTGCGGTTGCGGGACTTGCGGTTGCGGGACTTGCGGTTGCGTGCCCTGAGCGCGCGGCTGCGGTGCGGCAAATGGATCGATTGTTTCCCCCATACGTGCACCCTAGCGTGATCGCGCCGCCTCCGACAGGGCCATGAGTAGGGGCCAGCGTGCCGACACTGGCGCGGCATGGCCTGCGTACCGCAAGACCTCCCAACTCGGGTTAGCCTCTGAACATGCAGCACGCCGAAGACACCTGGGCCGAACGATCTGTCGCCGCGGGCCTCGCGTCCCTTGACCTACGCCGCACCGGCGACACCACGTTTGAAGGCGACTCGTTGCCGATGCCTGGGGGACGGGTCTTCGGCGGGCAGGTGGTCGCTCAGGCGGTGCTCGCGGCCGGCCACACGGTCGACCCCGCCCACGTGGTCCACTCGATGCACGGATACTTTCTGCGCCCGGGAGATGCCGCCAAGCCCATTGACTTTGAGGTTGAGCTCCTGCGCGACGGGCGTTCGTTCTCCGCGCGGCGTACCCACGCCCTCCAAGGAGGCGTGCCGATCCTGTCGATGATCGCTTCCTTCCAGTTGCCGCAAGACGGCCCGGAACACTCGGTGCGCATGCCCGAGGTTCCGCCGCCGGACTCGGTGCCTTCCGGAGTGGACGTCCTCGCTCCCCTTGAGGGTCACCCCGCGGCCGACTTCTGGCTCAACTCGGCGCCGTTTGATGTGCGTCACGTCGAGGGCACCATCTTTGCCAACCCCGATCCGAGGCCCAAGCAGTACCAGACCGCATGGATGAGGGTCCGGCGCCCACTCGAGGTCTCGGACCTCATGCACAGGGCGCTCATCGCCTTCGGATCCGACCAGGTGATCCTCGAGCCGGCTTTGCGCAGGCACGGCGCCTCGTGGGCCACAGCCAACCTTGCGGTA
>Ga0302298_10000282_pt1 | contig 10848 bp, 21 predicted proteins | sample III_Fen_N3_3_FD_198757 | JGI IMG/M metagenome (GOLD analysis project Ga0302298, IMG submission 198757) | Peat permafrost microbial communities from Stordalen Mire near Abisko, Sweden - III_Fen_N3_3 | ecosystem: Environmental > Terrestrial > Soil > Wetlands > Permafrost | place: Sweden: Abisko...
GCCGATGGCGCAGGCCGCGATAGGAGCCGATTTCGATTAGCCGCTTGATGTTCATGGCAACCTCACGGCGAAGGTCACCTTCAACCTTGTAGCGTCGGTCGATGATCTCGCGCAGCCGGTTGACCTGCTCCTCGGTCAGATCTCGGACACGAGTGTCCGGGTTGACGTTGGCCTGGACGAGGATCTTCTGGCTCGTGGGAAGGCCGATACCGAAGATATAGGTAAGGGCGATCTCGACCCGCCGCTCGCGGGGAATGTCGATACCTGCGATACGTGCCATGGCCTAACCCTGCCGCTGCTTGTGTTTGGGATTCGCGCAGATGACCATCACGGTCCCGTGTCGGCGAATCACTTTGCAGTTGTCGCAGCGGGCCTTGACGGAAGCTCTGACTTTCAATGGATCCTCGTTTGTTTGTCGGCGGCGCTACTTGAGTCGGTAAGTGATGCGACCCCGCGTCAGGTCGTAGGGCGACAGCTCTACTCTGACCCGGTCGCCAGGCAGGATGCGGATGAAGTTCATTCGCAGCTTGCCCGAGATGTGAGCCAGAACGCGGTGGCCGTTCTCGAGTTCGACGGCGAACATCGTGTTGGGCAATGGCTCCAACACAGTGCCTTCGACCTCGATTGCGTCCTTCTTTGCCACGTTCTGAGTTACTTCCCTTTCTCGCACGAATGCCGGCCGACCTCGGCCGACACACGAACGAATAGGTTATCAAAGATTGACAAGCCCGGCAACCACGAGACGACTTCGCCCCGCTCGGTCCCGAACCTGCCGGCCGCCCGCATCACGCTGCCGGCTTCTTCGATTCTCTTCATACCGTCGTCAGGATCTCCGGACCGTTGTCGGTCACGGCGATCGTGTGCTCGAAATGGGCGGCCAGCGAATGATCCGTGGTCACCACGGTCCATCCGTCGGCGAGGGTCTCCACGTCCGCTTTGCCGAGCGTGAGCATCGGCTCGATGGCCATGCAGACTCCGGGCTGGATCTCGATGCCGCGGTTGCCGGTCCGATAGTTCGGAATCTGCAGTTCCTCGTGCATCCGAGTCCCGATGCCGTGTCCGACATACGGCCGGACGATCCCACATTCGCCTTCAACGGCGACATCCTCGACAGCCCCCGAGACGTCCTCGATATGGTTGCCGGCGACGGCGGCCCCGATGCCGGCCATCAAGGCCAGCCTCGTGGTCGCGATCAGTTTCGCCACTTCGGGGGGCGGCGTTCCGACGTAGAACGTCCGGGCGCCGTCACCGTGGTAGCCCTGCCAGATTGCACCGGCATCGATCGAGACGACCTGGCCTTCCTGGATGACCCGTTTACCGGGGATCCCGTGAACCACCTCTGAGTCGATCGAAACGCAGATGCACGCCGGAAAGCCCCGATAGCCTTTGAACGAGGGCCTGGCCCCGGCCTTGCGAATGTAGCTCTCGGCAACGGCGTCGAGCGCGGCCGTTGTAACCCCCGGCTTGAGCTCTTCCTCGACCGCGGCAAGGACACCGGCGACGATGCGGCCGGCGTGGCGCATCAGCGCGATTTCCTCTTGCGATCTGCGGACAACCGTTGCCATCCGATATCAGCCCTGCCGGCCGGTTGCCGAGGCGATCGCCGCGAGCAGGCCGTCCGTTACGCGATCGATCGGCTGGCTGCCGTCGACCGTTGCCAGGACACCGCGCTCGCGGTAATGCCCGACGACTTGATCCAGGGCGCCGAGCTGCTGGCGCAGGCGAGCCTGCACCGTCGCCGGCTGATCGTCGGTTCGCTGGTATAGCTCGGACCCGTCGACGTCGCAGACGCCCGGGACCAGCGGCCGCTTCGACTGCTCGTGGTAGGGATGACCCTGCGCACGGCAGATCCAGCGGCCTCCGAGCCGGGCGACGAGATCGGCCTCGGGGACCTCGATGTACGGCGCGACGTCGACCTTGCCGCCGCGTTCGGCGAGGGCCTTGTCGAGCACCTCGGCCTGGGCGATGTTGCGCGGGAAGCCGTCGAGCAGGATCCCCTTCGCGGCGTCCGGCTTGGCCAGGCGCTCGAAGAGCATGTCGATGGTCACCGAATCGGGAACGAGCTCGCCCCGGTCCATGTACCCCTTGGCGGTGAGGCCGAGGGGCGTACCGTCGCGGACGGCGGCCCGGAACAGGTCGCCGGTGGCGACATGCGCCAGGCCGAGCCGCTCGGCGAGAATCTGGGCCTGCGTCCCCTTCCCCGCGCCCGGTGCGCCGAGAAGGACGACGACGTTCCCGATCAACGGATGAAGCCTTCGTAGCTGCGCATCATCAGCTGGGCTTCCAGCTGCTTCATTGTCTCGACGACCACGCTGACGACGATCAGGATGCTGGTGCCTCCGAGGCCGACGCCCACGGCGTTCAGGTTGCTGAACATCGGTAGCGCGGCGAGGAGCATCGGCAGGACGGCCACGATGGCGATGAAAGTGGCGCCGGCCAGAGTGATCCGGAAGGCCACCCGACGGAGGTAATCCTCAGTCGGTTGACCAGGCCGGATTCCCGGTATGAACCCGCCGGATTTGCGCAGGTTGTTGGCGGTCTCGTCGGGTTTGAAGACGATGAAGGTATAGAAGAAGCCGAACCCGAGGGTCAGCAGGAAGTACAGGCTCAGGTAGAGCGGACCCCTGGTGTCCAGCACGCTGATGATCCCGGTCGAGATGTCCTTCACCCAGGTCACGGCCGACGCCTGGAAGTACGTCGCGATCTGGAGCGGGAAGAGCAGGATGCTGATGGCGAAGATGATCGGGATAACACCCGACATGTTCACCCGAAGCGGCAGGAACGTGGAACCGCCTTGATAGATGCGGTGGCCACGGACCCTGTTGGCGTACTGGATCGGGATCCTGCGCTGACCTTCCTGGACGAAGATGATCACGAAGATGATCAGGATTCCGACCATTCCGAAGACCACCAGTTCGAGCCAGTCCGGGCTGCTCAGGAAGCTGCCGATCGTGCTCGGGACACGCGACACGATGCCGGCGAAGATGATGAAGCTGATGCCGTTGCCGATGCCCTTTTCGGTGATCAACTCGCCCAGCCACATCAGCACGATCGAGCCGGTAGTCAGGGCGATGATCTGAGTCCACGACTGATACGTTTCAAAGCTGAACGGCGTGGTGTAGGCCGTGATCCCCTGCCGGGAAAGGTCGGCCTGGAGGAACGCCAGGATGCCGTAGGCCTGGAGGGCGGCCAGCGGCACAGAAAGCCAGCGTGAGTAGCTGGTGATCTTGTTGCGACCGTACTCCCCTTCGCGGGAGAGCTGCTGAAGCCGCGGGATCGTCGTCTGCAGGATCTGCATGATGATCGTCGCGTTGATGTACGGGTTCAGGCCGAGACCCACGATGGACATCCTGCGAACGTCGCCGCCCGAGAACAGCGACAGCAGTCCGAAGATGCTGTTGTCGGCGCCCTTGGCGTTCAGCGAAGTCGGGTCGATGCCCGGAATGAGGACGTGGGCCAGAGCCCGATAGATGATCAGGATTCCCGCGACGAACAAGAGCCGGCGCCGGATGTCCGGCGCGCGGAAGGCGTTCAGCATCGACTCGAACATGGCTCAGGCGCCCTTCTCTGGATCTGAGTCGGACGCCGCGTCCGGAGTCGCGATCGACTCGTGGGCCTTCTCGGCCTTGGGCGCCTTTTCGGTCTTGGGGGCCTTTTCGGTCTCGACGGCCTTCTCAGCTTTGGGGGCCTTCTCTGCCCTTGGGGCCTTCTCGGCCGCGGGTTCCTTGTCGGCCTTCACCGCCGGGCTGGCCTTGGCGGGAGCGGCCTCTTTGGCAGCTTCCGACTCGGAGTCTTCCGACTCGGCCTGGCCCGGGTATTCGAGCACGTGAGCCGTACCGCCGGCCGCCTCGATCTTCGCCTTGGCGCTCTTGCTGAACGAGTCGGCCACGACGAAGAGGGCCCGGGTCACGTCGCCGTGGCCGAGGACCTTGAGAGGCTTGTTGAGATTTCGAACGAACCCGACCGCCGCGAGGATGTCGGGGGTGACCGTTACCGGGGCGGGCTTGGCGGCCTTCGCCGGAGCCTTGCCCGTCTCGGAAGCCTCGATCTCGGGCGCGTCGAGGATGCCAGTCTCAGCCAGCTCGCTGATGCGGCCGACGTTGACGACTTCGTATTCGACGCGGAACGGGTTCCGGAAGCCGCGCAGCTTGGGGAGCCGGACGTGGATCGGGGTCTGTCCACCTTCGAACCACGGCTGGATCGTCCCGCCGGTGCGGGCCTTCTGGCCCTTGGTGCCGCGGCCGGCAGTCTTGCCCTGACCGGCGGCGATGCCCCGGCCGACGCGCGTTCGCGCCTTCCGGGAGCCGACGGCCGGGTGCAGGTCGTGTAGCTTCATCGCTTCTCCTCGGGCCCTGCCTCGGGCAGCTCCTCGACCTCGACGAGGAAACGGACCTGCCGCACCATGCCGCGCGTTGCGTCGTTGTCGGGCACCTCGACGGTGTCGCCGATGCGCCGCAAACCCAACGCTCTGATCGTCCCGCGGTTGCGGGCGATGTGGCTGATCGTGCTCTTGGTCTGGGTGACGCGCAGTTTACCGGCCACTGGCCACCTCCGCGTTCGGCTGGCCGGGGACGTAAGCCCGCACCCGCACGCCGCGGCGTGCGCTCAGCTCTTCAGCCGAGTGCAAGTTCCGGAGGGCGTCGAGCGTGGCTCGCGTTACGTTGACCGGGTTGGTGCTGCCGAAGACTTTGGCCAGGATGTCGCGGATGCCGGCCGCCTCGACGACTGCGCGAACCGCGCCGCCGGCGATGACGCCGGTGCCCTGCGAGGCCGGCTTCAGCATGATCCGCGTGGCCCCGAAGTCCTGACGGACCTCGTGGGGGATCGTCGTCCCGACCATCGGGATCTTGATCAGATGCTTCTTTGCGTCCTCGACGCCCTTGCGGATGGACTCGGGCACCTCGCCGGCCTTTCCGAGGCCGACGCCGACGTGACCCGCGCCGTCACCGACGACGACGATCGCGCTGAAGCTGAAGCGCCGGCCGCCCTTGACGACCTTCGCCACTCGATTGATTTGGACGACGCGCTCTTCGAGCGTCAGCTTGTTGGGATCGATCCTGGCCAATCTGATCAGCTCCTTCGCGTCAGAACTCGAGGCCGGCTTCGCGGGCGGCGTCGGCCAGCGACTTGATCCGCCCGTGATACCTGAACCCGGCTCGGTCGAACACGACCTGTTCGACACCTGCGCTCCGGGCGCGCTCGGCGATCAGGCGGCCGACGACTTTGGCTTCCTCGGTCTTCTTCTGGTTCGTAGCCTTGAGGTCCTTTTCGAGGCTCGAGGCGGCAGCCAGAGTCTTACCGGTGGCGTCGTCGATCACCTGGGCAGAGATGTGATTGTTGCTGCGGAAAACGGCCAGGCGCGGGCGCTCGGCCGATCCCGAGAGGCGAAGCCTGATCCGCCGGTGCCGCTTCTGGCGCGCGGCCGCGCGACTGGCGACCTGCGTCATCGTGCTGATCCCTTCGTCATGGCGTGGCTCACTTCTTACCGCCGATCTTGCCAGCCTTGCCGGCCTTGCGACGGATCTGCTCGCCTAGGTAGTGCACGCCCTTGCCCTTGTAGGGCTCCGGCTTGCGAGTGGCTCGGATCTTGGCAGCCATCTGGCCTACCAGCTCCTTGTCGATGCCGACCACCGAGAGGCGGACCGGGCTTTCGACTTCGAAGGCGATGCCGGATGGCGCCGCGATCTCGATCGGATGGCTGTAGCCGAGGTTCAGCTGCAGCTTGTCGGCAATCTTCGTGGCGCGATAACCGACGCCGGTGATCTCGAGCTGCTTGCGGTAGCCGTCCGTCACGCCGATCACCATGTTGGCGACAAGCGTTCTGGTCAGGCCGTGGAGCTGCTTGTGATACTTGGCTTCGGTGGGGCGCTCGACCACGAGCGTTGAATCCACCTTGGTCACTTTCATGTCCGGGTGGAGCGCGCGAGTAAGCGTGCCCTTAGGGCCGTTGACGGTTATCTGCCGGCCGACAATCGACACGTCGACTGTGGCGGGGACCGGAATGGGCAGGCGACCGATACGCGACATCGCCGGCCTACCAGACGTACGCCAGGACTTCACCACCGAGCTGGGCCTTGTGGGCCTGTGAGCCGGTCATGATGCCCTGACTTGTGCTGACAATGACTATGCCGAGGCCCCCCAGCACTCTGGGGATCTCGGTCTTGCGGGCGTATACGCGCAGCCCGGGCTTGCTGATTCGCTTCAGCCCGGAGACGACGGGAGCCTTCCCGTCGACGTACTTCAGCGTGACGCGCAGCATCTGGCGGGCGCCTTCGTGCTCTTCGCCGACACCGGCGATGAAGCCCTCCTCCATGAGGATCCGGGCGATTTCCCGCTTGGTCCGCGAGGCAGGAACGACGACGTCGCTATGCCGCGCCCGCGATGCATTGCGGATGCGGGTGAGCATGTCCGCAATCGGATCGGAGACGTTCATTGATTCCCTACCAGCTCGACTTGGTGACGCCGGGCAGTTCGCCTAGCAGCGCTCGTTCGCGGAAGCAGATGCGGCAAAGTGCAAAGCGCCGCATATACCCGCGCGGGCGACCGCAAACGAAGCATCGGTGATAGGCCTGAACCTTGAACCGATGCGGTCGCTTGGCCTTGGCGATCATCGACTTCTTGGCCATAGTTTCTCCCTCCCCGCGCCTAGACGGCGAAGGGCATGCCGAGGAGTTCGAGCAAACGCTTCGATTCCTCGTCGGTCTTCGCCGTCGTCACGATGCTGATCTCCAGCCCGCGGAGACGGTCCACCTTGTCGTAGTCGATCTCCGGGAACGCAAGCTGCTCCCGAAGCCCCAGTGAGTAGTTGCCGCGCCCGTCGAACGACTTGGCCGGCACGCCGTGGAAGTCGCGGATGCGTGGCAGCGCGAGGCGGGTCAGCCTTTCCAGGAAGTCCCACATCCGGTCGCCGCGCAGGGTCACCCGCGCGCCGATCGTGTTGCCGGTCCGCAGCCGGAACTGCGCGATCGAGCGCTTCGCCTTGGTGGTCACCGGATGCTGGCCGGTGATCGCGGCGAGGTCTCCGACGGCCGCATCCACGGCCTTCGGATTTGTGAGCGCCTCACCAAGACCGATGTTGACCACGATCTTGGACAGGCGCGGGATCTGCATGTTGTTCGAGTAGCTGAACTGCTTCTGCAGCGCCGGGACGGCTTCGTCCGTATAGCGCTGGCGAAGGCTCCCGCTCATGCGCTCACCTCCAGCTGTTCGTTGCAGTGCGAGCACACACGAACGCTTTTGCCGGTGCTCAGGGTCTGGTGCTTGACGCGCGTGACCCGTTCGCAGCGCGGGCAGACGATCATCACGTTACTGGCGTCGACCGGCATCGGCTTCTCGACGATGCCGCCCTGCTGCATCTGCGGCGCGCGGTCGTTCTGCATCTTCTGGCGCGGCTTGGTGTGGCGCTTGGCGATGTTGATGCCGGAGATGACCACCGACACCGGACGGGTCGCGGTCCTCTTCCAGCCTGCCTTCGTCGAGCGCGCGCCGGACGGATTTCGCAGAACTCGCTCCACTTTGCCGCGCTTGCCGGCGTCTTTGCCGTGCAGCACGGTGACGGTGTCTCCGGTGCGGATCTCAGGGACCTTGTTCGCGGGTGCGTTCTTCGCGACCGGCATCACAGCACCTCCGGCGCGAGCGAGACGATCTTCATGTAGTTCCGGTCGCGCAGTTCGCGCGCGACGGGGCCGAAGATGCGGGTGCCGCGCGGATTGCCCTGGATGTTGATCAGGACGGCCGCGTTCTCGTCGAAGCGGATGTAGCTGCCGTCCGGGCGGCCATATTCCTTGGCCGTTCGAACGATGACCGCGCGCACGACGTCGCCCTTCTTGACGGCGGCGTTCGGGATCGCCTGCTTGACGCTGGCGATGATCACGTCGCCGACGGCGGCGGTGGTCTTGCGCGAGCGACCCATGATCCGGATGCACTGGATGGTGCGCGCGCCGGTGTTATCGGCGACTCGCAACCGGGTGTATTGCTGGATCATTGGGCGGCCTCGTGGTCAGCCGTGTGCCTGCCGGGGTGCGCCGCGCCGTGAATGGCCTCGTCGGTCGCCTCGTCCTCGACCACCGCCTCGGGCGTAGCGCCTTCACCGGCTCGGGCGACGAAGCTCACGAGGCGCCACCGCTTGGTAGCGGAAAGCGGCCGCGACTCTTCGATCAGGACTGTGTCGCCGATGTGGGCCTCGTTGGCTTCGTCGTGCGCCTTGAACTTCGATGTCAAGCGGATGACCCGCTTGTACAGGGGATGCCGCGTCTTGCGCTCGACGGAGACGACGATCGTCTTGTCCATCTTGTCGCTGACGACGCGGCCGACCATGGTCTTCCGCTTGCCCTGCACTGCTGCTCCTGCCATCGCGTGATCTCCTACGCCGTCTGTCGAGAGCGCTCGTCGCGGCGCTCGCGCTGCACGGTGAGGATCCGCGCGATTGTTCGTCTGGTTGTGGGGATGGTGCTGTAGTCCTTCAACTGCCGGGTCGTGAGCGCGAAGCGGGCCTGCCAGAGGTCTTGCTTTGCCTGGCGCAGCTGCTCTTCGAGCTCTCCGTCAGAGAAGCCTCGAACCTTCTCAATGTCCATCTGCGAGGCCTTCCTTGAGGATGACTCGGGTGGCGACCGGAAGCTTGTGGCTGGCGAGACGCATTGCCTCGACCGCCTCGGCCTTGTCGACACCGGCCATCTCGAAGAGGATCCGTCCGGGCTTGACCACCGCGACCCAATGGTCGGGGGCGCCCTTGCCGGAGCCCATTCGAGTTTCAGCCGGCTTCTTCGTCGCCGGCTTGTCGGGGAAGACGCGGATCCAGATCTTGCCGCCGCGCTTGACCGAGCGGGTCATGGCGCGCCGTGCCGCTTCGATCTGGCGGCTGGTGATCCAGGCCGGCTCCAGAGTGGCCAGACCGAACTCGCCGAACGCGACGGTCGTTCCACCCTTCGCCTGGCCGGACATCCGGCCACGCTGGACCTTGCGGTGCTTGACTCGACGGGGCATCAACATGGCTACACCCCCTGCCCGACCACGGTCGGGGCCATGACGGGTTCGCGGCGAGGCTTCTCGGCCGCGATCTCACCACGGTAGATCCAGACCTTGACGCCGATCCGACCGTACGTCGTGAGGGCGTGCACCTGGGCGTAGCTGATGTCGGCGCGCAGCGTCCCGAGCGGAATTCGGCCTTCCTTGTCCCACTCGCGGCGAGCCATCTCGGAGCCGCCGAGGCGACCCGCGACGGCGATCTTCACGCCCTTGGCGCCGGCCTTCATCGTCCGCTGGATGGACTGCTTCATCGCCTTCTTGAAGGCGATGCGGCGGGCCAGCTGCTGGCTGATGTTGGCCGCTACCAGGGCTGCGTCGAGCTCCGGCTGGCGGATCTCCTTGACCTCGAGCTTGACCTTGCGCTTGGTCAGCGCGCCGACCTGCTGACGAAGCAGCTCGACGTTGGCGCCGCCCTTGCCGATCACGATGCCCGGCTTGGCGGTGTGGATCGTGACCGTGACGTGGTTGATGCCACGCTCGATCTCGACTCCGCTGACGCTCGCATTGGCCAGCCGCTTGATCACAAGCAGCCGGATCCCGATGTCCTCCTTGAGGAGGTCCGTGTAGTCCTTGTCCGCGTACCACTTCGCCGTCCAGGTGCGGGAGACACCCAGCCGGAAGCCGTACGGGTGAACCTTGTGACCCATCTAGGCCTCCCGGTCTTCGACGACGATGGTGATGTGGGTCATGGGCTTGTGGATCGGGAACGCCCGACCCTGGGCCCGGGGCTGCCAGCGCTTGAGGACGCCGGGGCCCATGTTCGCCTGAGCGTCGGCCACGACCAGGTCCTCGGCGGACAGGTTGTGGTTGTTCTCGGCGTTTGCGGTTGCGCTCTTGAGGACGCGGGCAACATCGCGTGCAGCCGCCTGCGGCATGAACTGCAGCAGCGCGGTGGCCTCCTCGACCCGCTTGCCCTTGATCGCCTCGGTTACGAGGCGGGCCTTTCGCGAGGAGCCCTTCAGATATTTGGCTGTGGCGGAAACGCGCACGTCCGGGCTCCTACTTGAGGGCGCTCGACCGCTCGGTGTGCTTCCCGTGCCCGCGGAAGGTGCGGGTTGGGGAGAACTCGCCGAGCCGATGGCCGACCATGTTCTCGGTCACATAGACCGGGATGTGCTTCTTGCCGTTGTAAACGGCGACCGTATGCCCGATGAAGTCGGGGAAGATCACCGACGCCCGAGACCAGGTCTTGACGACCTTCTTCTCGCTGCGCTTGTTCATCGTCTGGACGCGGCCGAGGAGCCGCGACTCGACGAACGGTCCCTTCTTGACCGAACGCGACATGCCTCTCTCTCCTCTGCCTTATGCCTTGCCGTGCCGCGAGCGGATGATCAATCTGCTCGAGGACTTCTTGCCAAGGCGTGTCCGATAGCCCATCGCGGGCTTGCCCCACGGCGTCTTGGGCGGCATACCCGTTGGTGACTTGCCTTCGCCGCCGCCGTGCGGATGGTCTCTGGGGTTCATGACAACGCCGCGGACTTCGGGCCGCAGGCCCATGTGCCGCGCCCGTCCGGCCTTGCCGAGGTTCTGGTTCTCGTGATCCAGGTTCGATACCTGGCCGACAGTGGCCATGCACCGCAAGTCGACGCGCCGGACCTCGCCTGAGGGAAGCCGCACCGCGGCAAAGTCGCCCTCTTTGGCGAGGAGCTGAGCCGCCACGCCCGCAGAGCGGACGATCTGGCCACCCTTGCCCGGAACGAGCTCGATGTTGTGGATCGTGGTGCCGAGGGGAATGTTTGCCAGGGGCAGCGCGTTGCCGACCCGGGCCTCGGCCTCGGGACCGGCGACGACCACGTCACCGACCTTGAGACCGTGCGGCAGGAG
>Ga0302298_10000285_pt1 | contig 10763 bp, 7 predicted proteins | sample III_Fen_N3_3_FD_198757 | JGI IMG/M metagenome (GOLD analysis project Ga0302298, IMG submission 198757) | Peat permafrost microbial communities from Stordalen Mire near Abisko, Sweden - III_Fen_N3_3 | ecosystem: Environmental > Terrestrial > Soil > Wetlands > Permafrost | place: Sweden: Abisko...
GTCGAGACGCCCAAGAATCAGGCGCTCGCAGAGACCGTGGTCAACGGGCCAAAGTTGCTCACGATCGACGGCGACAACGGGGCGGTTGCGACGCTTACGGAGCTGGGCGCCGCCACCACCGATGCCGAACTTGCGAAACGCACCGCAGACCAGCGTCTCGACGAGGTCGCATCGGTCGTCTACACGTCGGGCACAACGGGAAACCCCAAGGGCGTCGAGCTCACCCACCGAAACCTGGTGGAGCACGCGCTCAACGCGGCGGCATATCCCGATCTTCACGAGGTCACCAAGCCGGGCAACAGGCTCTTGCTGTTCCTCCCTCTCGCGCACGTGCTCGCGCGCCACCTCGAGATCCTTTCCCTCGCATCGGGAATGACAATCGGGTTCGCGCCGTCGCCAGCGACGCTGCCGTCGGACCTCAAGACCTTCAAGCCGCACTGGATGATTGCGGTGCCCCGGGTTCTCGAGGCGTTCTACAACACCGCGGAGGCGCGAACGGGCGGCGGCATCAAGCAGAAGCTTTTCAACTGGGCGGCGAGGGTGTCACGCGACGCGGCTGCGGCACGCCAGAGGGGCGGGCTCGGGCCCATTCTCACCCTCGAGCTGGCCATCGCCGACCGCCTCGTTCTTCACAAGATTCGCGACGCGATGGGCGGCCAGATGCGATTCATCGTGTGTGGTGGAGCGAAGTTGGCACCCAAGTTCGGCTACTTCTACACGGGACTTGGCGTGTCCGTCCTCGAGGGCTACGGCCTCACCGAGTCCTCCGCGCCCACGACGTGCAACCCTCAGTTCGCATCCCTCGTCGGCACGGTCGGTCCGCCGCTTCCCGGCTGCACGGTGCGCATCGCCGACGACGGCGAGGTGCTGCTCAAGGGCCCGAACATCTTCGCGGGCTACCGCCACGCCCCGGAACTCACGGCCGAGGTGTTGAAGGACGGCTGGTTCGCGACGGGAGACCTCGGTTCTCTCGACGCGAATGGCTATCTCACGCTGACGGGGCGAAAGAAGGAGATCATCGTTCTCGATGCGGGCAAGAACGTGCAGCCCGCCGGCCTCGAGGACGCGATCAGGACCGACGCCATAGTTCAGGAGGTCGTCGTCATCGGCGACGGTCAAGCCTTCGTCGCCGCACTCATCGCCCTCGACGAACCCATGCTTGCCCACTGGCTGACGCAACGCGGGCTCCCCAAGATGACGATCGCCGAGGCCGGGGCCCACCCAGACGTCCAGGCTCACCTCAAGACACTCGTGGCCGGTGCGAATGCGACGGTCTCCAAGACCGAGGCCATCCGCAAGTTCAGGGTGCTGCCCCGCCCGCTCAACGAGGCTGAGGGCGAGTTCTCCGCGTCGATGAAGGTGCGCCGCAAGGTTGTCATCGAGCACTTCGCCGATGTGGTCGACGACATCTACCCTCCCCACGACGAGTAGGCCTCGCCGCTCTCGGCGCCCGCGTCGGGACCCCTGTCGACAGTTCGATGCCGTGGCGCCGATAGGATTCGAGGTGTGGAAAACATCCGGGTATTTGCGGGCCAAGGCGGAACGCAATTCGCCAAGCGGATGTGCGAACACCTCGGAATCCCCCTGCGCGAGTCGCTGACCGAACGCTTCGCGAACGACTGCCTCCAGGTGCAGCTTCTCGACAACTGCCGCGAACGCGACGTCTACCTGGTGCAACCCATCGTCGCCCCCACCCAGGAGAACCTCGTCGAGCTGCTCCTCATGATCGACGCGGCGCGGGGTGCCTCTGCACGTCGCATCACGGTGGTCATGCCGCACTTCGCCTATGCCCGCTCGGACAAGAAGGACGCCCCTCGCATCTCCATTGGCGGGCGGCTCGTGGCCGACATGATCACGGCCGCGGGAGCAAATCGTGTGCTCACCATGGCGCTTCACGCGCCACAGGTGCACGCGTTCTTCAGGGTGCCCACGGACCAGTTGCACGCGCTCCGCGAGCTCGCCGCGCATTTCTCCTCGCTCGACCTCTCTCGCACCACCGTGGTCTCCCCAGACCTGGGCAACGCGAAGAACGCCACTCGATTCGCCAAGCTCCTCGACGTGCCCATTGCCGCGGCGGCCAAGGAGCGCTTCCCCGACGACCGGGTGAGAATCACGTCGATCATCGGCGATGTGGAAGGTCGCGACATCATCGTTCTCGACGACGAGATCGCCAACGGCAGCACGGTGAGCGCCATCGTCGGCCTCCTCACGGAGCGCGGCGCTCGCGCCATCAGGATCGCGTGCACCCACGGGATCTTCGCGAATGACTCGCTCGAACGCCTTGCCGGAAACGAGAGGGTCACGGAGATCGTCACCACGGACACGGTCCCGCACGGCGCGGAATTCTCACACGAGAAGCTCACGGTGATCTCTGTCGCACCGGCATTCGCGGAGGCGATGCGGCGAATTCACAGCGGCGAATCGGTGAGCGCGCTGTTCGAGTAGGGTGCGGTGCCCTAGCCCTCGTCGTCCGCGAGCAGGCGATACATGTCCTTGCGCGCCTTCACGAGGATCTCGAGGGCTGCGGCCGCGAGGTCTCCCCTATCGCGACTGCGGGCGACGTGCATGGCCGCGTGACGCAGGTCCATCAACTCGGCTCGCAGCGAGCCGGCTGCATCGCCCGCTCCGGCGCTCTCGAACAGGTCCTGGTGGTGCGCCGCGTGCTCGTCGAGCCACGCTCGCCCCTCCGCCGTCAGGGAGGCGTTGCGACGGCCATCGACGGTGTCGATCGTGAGCATGCCCTCGTCCTCAAGCGCCTGCAAGGTGGGGTAGATCGATCCGGGGCTCGGGGTCCACAGGCCGCCCGTCCTCTCCTCGATGGCCCGAATGAGGTCGTAGCCGTGGCGCGGCTGCTCCGCGAGGAGCACGAGTATTGCCGCCCGGATGTCGCCGCGGGCGCGCCCACCTCGTGGGCCTCTACGCCCGCCGTCTCCGAGACCGCCTCGAGGGCCGCGGCCGCCTCGCGGCCCGAATCCGCCCTCGTGATCGCCGAATGGGCCGTGGCGGCTCCACTCGAACTGTGGCCCATCTCCCTCGCCGTGGCGGGGACCGTGGTGTGGTGCTGAATGTCTCATGATGCGTTCCTTTCAGTGAAGCGATACGGACACGATATATCGCGATGTAGCACTTGTCAACGGTCGGGGTGCGAAACCGCCCAATTCCGACGTGAATATTGCGAACTCATGTCGCCACGCCGATTGACTTCACGTTCTACTTGCAAGCGATTACATTGGTGCCTGTGAATGAGAACACTCCGCCCGTCGCGGCACGCGAGCACACCGTCGAGAGTTTCACCAGGGAGTTCCTCCGCGAACTCAACTTCAGCCAGGGGGTCGACCTTGACCGCGCCTCCGACAATGACAAGTACCTGGCGCTCGCAAAGACGGTTCGTCACTACCTCATGACGAGGTGGCTCGAGACGCTGCGCAACCAGTACCACGACCAGGCCAAGAGCGTCGCGTACTTGTCGGCGGAGTTCCTGCTGGGCCCCCAGCTCGAGAACAGCATGCTCGCTGCCGACCTCGACTCCATCGCGACCGATTCATTGCGTGGCCTCGGGATCGACATCGAGACTCTGCGAGCCTTGGAGATTGAGCCAGGTCTTGGCAATGGCGGCCTCGGCCGCCTTGCCGCTTGCTTTGTCGACTCGTTGGCGACACTGAACGTTCCCTCAATCGGGTACGGCATCCGCTATGAGTACGGCATCTTCCGCCAAACATTCGTCGACGGCAAGCAGGTTGAGAAGCCGGACGACTGGTTGCAACTTGGATCTCCATGGGAGATCCCTCACCCGGAAAACGCCGTCGAGGTGCACTTTGGCGGTCATACAGAGGCCGCGCACGGCGGCGCCGAGGGCGCGCGCGCTTGGCTACCCGATTGGCACGTCATGGCCGTTCCGTATAACTACATGGTGCCTGGCTACCGAAATGGCCGAGTCAACTCGCTCCGTCTCTGGAGCGCCAAGGCGACCCAGGCGTTCGACCTCCAGATCTTCAACGAAGGCGATTACGAGGAGGCCGTCCGCTCGCAGACGTTCGCCGAGAACATCTCTAAGGTCATCTACCCGGAGGACTCGACGCCTCAGGGCAAGGAACTTCGCCTTCAGCAGCAGTACTTCTTCGTCGCCGCCTCCCTCCGCGACTTCCTCACCAATGTCTTGCCGCCCGACTACCCGCTCGAGAATCTTCCCAACCGCATCACGTGGCAGCTCAATGACACGCACCCCGTCATTGCCGTTCCCGAACTCATGCGCATCCTTGTCGACGAGAAGGGATGGGACTGGGACAAGGCGTGGGGCATCACGCAACAGATCTTCGCCTACACGTGCCACACGCTGCTTCCCGAGGCGCTCGAGGTATGGCCTACCGAGGTGCTCGGCAAGCTGCTCCCCCGCCACCTCGAGATCATCTACCGGATCAATGACGAGTTCGTTGAGCAGGTTCGCGCCGCCTACCCCGGCGACGAGCTTCGCGTGAGGCGCATGTCGATCGTCGCCGAACAGCCGGTCAGGGCGGTCCGCATGGCCCACCTGGCGACGGTCGCGGGCTTCAAGGTCAATGGTGTGGCCGCCCTCCATTCCGAGCTCTTGGCGGAGAAGCTGCTAGTCGACTTCGCGCAGATGTGGCCAGAGAAGTTCACCAATGTCACGAACGGCGTCACCCCGCGACGCTTCATTCGCCTCTCGAACCCGGGCCTGTCTGGCCTCATCACCGAGGCGATCGGCGACGGCTGGGTGACCGACCTCGACCAGTTGAGCCGCCTCGAACCGCTCGCGGACGACGCCGAGTTCCGGCGCAGGTTCCGCGAGATCAAGGCCTCGAATAAGGTCAGGCTCGCGGGCGTCTTGGCCAAGCGCGACGGCATCGAGCTCGCGGGCGACGGCATGGTCGACGCCATGGTGAAGCGCCTCCACGAGTACAAGCGCCAGAGCCTCAAGCTGCTGCACATCGTGTCGCTTTACGAGGGAATTCGCTCCGGCCGTATTCCGCTCGACACGGTCACGCCCCGCACGTTCGTCTTCGGGGCCAAGGCCGCACCGGGGTACGTGCGCGCCAAGGAGACCATCGAACTCATCAACGCGGTCGGTCGCACCATCAACGCCGACGCTTCGCTCAAGGGCCGCCTCAAGGTCGCGTTCCCCGCGAACTACAACGTGACCCTCGCCGAGGTCCTCATTCCCGCGGCCGACCTTTCGGAGCAGATCTCGCTCGCGGGCAAGGAGGCCTCGGGTACGGGAAACATGAAGTTCGCTCTCAACGGCGCGCTGACCATCGGAACGGACGACGGCGCCAACGTCGAGATTCGCAAGCTCGTCGGCGACGACAACTTCTTCCTGTTCGGTATGGATGAACCCGCGGCCTCCGCGCTGCAAGCGAACGGCTATCACCCCGACGAGTTCTACGAGTCCGACGCGGACCTCAAGGCCGCTCTCAACCTGATCGCATCGGGCGCATTCACCGACGGCGACCGCGGTGGCGCGGTGACCTCCCTCTTCGCCAGCCTGACCGAGCGTGACCGGTTCATGGCTCTCGCCGACTTCCGGTCGTACCTTGACGCACAGGCAAGGGTCGAGGCGGCGTATGCCGATCAGGACGCGTGGAGCCGCTCCGCGGTGCTCAACGTCGCCCGCAGCGGCTTCTTCTCCTCGGACCGTTCGATCAGGGACTACCTCGACCGCATCTGGAAGGCCGAACCGATCGACCAGAACGCCTGACGCTGGCGGTCACTGCCCGGGGCGATACTGGAGGCGTGACTGCTTCAGCAAGCCCCGTGGCACGCGTTCGCTCCCGAGTCGGCGAGGCGTTGTTCGCGCGCGTCGCGGGGCCGAACGGTCACGAGGCAAGGAGGCTCGTTCACGAGACCCCTGGCCCGCGTTGGTTCCCCAAGGGTTCAGCGATTCGTCGCGTCCACGGGGATGCCTCCATGTGGGTCGGGGGGCTGCGGGCCCTTCTGTTGCAGTCACTCCACCCGCTGACAATGGCTGGCGTCGCGGGCCACTCCGGCTATCGCGGCGACCCGTGGGGTCGGCTCGAGCGGACATCGACCTTCCTCGCCTACACGACCTTCGGGGCGGCGGACGATTCTCAGGCCATGATCGATCGCATTCGCGCCGTGCATGAGCGTGTGCACGGAAAGGCCTCCGACGGCCGCCCCTATAGCGCGAGCGATCCACACCTGCTCACGTGGGTGCACATCGCCGAGGCCGACTCCTTCCTCAGAGCCCACCAGCGATACGGCGCGCGCCCCTTGAGTCCCTCCCAGGCCGATGAATATGTGAGCCAAGCCGCCAGGGTCGCGGTTGCCCTCGGCGCGACGGAGGTGCCCACCACGACCTCCGAACTCGCCGACGCGCTCGACAGGTACCGACCCGAACTCGCGGCGTCGGAGGCCGCCAAGGACACTGCTCACTTCCTGTTGCGCGAGCCGCCACTGCCCTGGACCGCGCGCGCGCCCTATGCACTCATCGCCGCGGGCGGCGTGGCCCTGCTGCCCGCGTGGGCACGCGAAGAGCTCGACATCGACAGCCGCTTGCCGCGCTGGGTTGGCGAGCGCGGCGGAGCGCTCGCCACCAAGGCCGTGCGGTGGGGTCTCAGCGCGGCGCTTCCCGATTATCCGACGCTATGACATCGACGGAAGGTGCTTCAGCGCGAGGGATCAGCCTCCGGCCATGGCACGTGGATAACGTGGCCTTGCTTCACCGCATGAACACCCCCGCCATGACGGAGCACATCGGCGGCCCCGAGACCGACGAGGCCGTCGAGGCGCGCCAGTTGCGATACGTGCGATTCTGGGACACGGGAGAGGCGCACATGTTCGCAATCGTCGAATCGGACAACGGCGCCGACGCTGTCGCCCTCGGAGGCGTGGGATGGTGGCTCACCCAGTGGCGCGACCAGCCCGTCTTCGAGGCGGGATGGGGCGTCGTGCCCGAGGCTCAAGGTCGTGGCATCGCGAAGGCCGCCGTCTCGCTACTCATCGACGATGCACTCTCGCTTGTAGAACGGGCGCAATCGGAACGGCATCTGCTCACCGCGTTTCCGTCCGTTGACAACGTCGCGTCGAACAGCCTGTGTTCCGGCGCCGGATTCCGCAACCACGGAGTCGAGTCTTTCCCGTTCAGGGGAACCACGCTCACCGTCAATGCCTGGGTGCTTGACCTCAACCCATAAGGCGGAAGCCATCACACTCCAGCAGAGCGGCTCGCGCCGTTGCTCGTGCTCACTCGCGCGGTCGCCCCTTGACGCCGGTGCGTGTCGCCTGTAGCCGCGAGACGGAGCGCACATATTCCGGATCCACGACCGTCAACTCGAACACTTGCGGAGCCGAGCAATACAGGGCGACGAGCATGTACCAGCCGCCCTCGACCAGCAACCGGGACTCGGTAAGCGCCTGCAATGCCAGCGCTACCGTGAGCATGACCCACCCCAACGGGATGAACGTGTCGCCACGACCGGCGCGTTCGACGAGTCGCCACGCGCTTCCGAACGTCAGCAACAGCAGACCGGCGAGAAGTGCAAGACCAATGAGTCCAAGCTGAAGCCACGAGTCGAGGAAGGCGTTGTGCGCGTGAGTGACCACCACGCCGGCTCCGTCGACGATCGCCCGTTCGACGATCCCCCTGTATGGCTGATCCCAGACCGGCCAATACCCCACGTAACCCCAACCCTCGGGACGTTGCTCGGCGACGGCAGCCACCTGGCGCCAGATGTCGGTGCGGTGCGATGCTTCCGAGCTCCGGTCGACCATCGCGAAGAGTTCGGAATGGAACTTGACGGTCATGACCCCGCCGATCGCCGTGCATGCGAGAACAGAGAAGGAGAGGACCTTCTTGACACGCAGTGGCACGCGACGAATCACGAGCGCGGCGATGACGATGACGCTGACATAGGCGGTCGCAATCGTGACCGTCGCGGATTGCGTCATCAGGTGAACGGCCCCAGCCGTCACCAACGTTGCGATCCCGTCGAAGACCCGGATTCGCCGCTCCAGGAGCAGCACGACCGCCGTCATCGCCGCAAAGAGCGCGATCGCAGCGAACGGGTTGCGGTTCCCTACGAATCCCTCAAGCGGGCCCCCCGAGAGCAACGTGTCGAGCGACCACATGAGGCGCGGGGTGCCGGGAACACTACTCGCGAGGCTTCCCAGATCGTTTGCTAATGGCGCGATCGGGTGCCTCACCACCAAGGCGACGACGCCCTCGAAAGCGACGCCCCCAAAGAGGCTGATTTGGAATCCTCGGTACAGCAATTCCATGAACCCTGCCCCGGTCGTGCGCCGCACGGTCGCCACAGCAACGTACGTGGTTGCCAGCAGCACCGCGACGGCCAGAGCCGTGACTGCCCGAGTCGCCGACCAGAGGACGCTGGCGGCGGCGAGTCCGACGAAGGCGGCAAGCAGCACAGGAAGCCGCAGAGCCGGTATCGACGTGCGCATCGTCACGGCGACGGCCGCCACGGTGATCACGCACAGCACCGCGTAGGCGGGAAGGCCCATCAAATACCGAAAGCCCTGTCCAGACATCAGGAGTACGACCGTCCACACGGTCACGTAGTCGCGTACACGTTCGGAGGTTATCCAACCGAACGTGGGCGCGTTCGCTTCCTCGTCCATCCTTCGACGTGCCTCCTCAGGCCTCGACCTCGTGTGTTGCCGCGGCCCGGCACTCGCCCCGTGGGGCATCGGCACTGCCCGACTCGAGAAGGGTCACCCCATTAACGCATGGAACGGAAGGCATGTTTGTCACCTACCGTGAGACTGCTCGGTGGCGCGGCGGCGAGGATTGGGCGTACTCCGCTCCCGCATGGCCCTTACCCCATCCCACCGACCTTGGTGCCGGGGGCATAGGTGCCGTCGGCGATCGCGATCCAGAAGTCGGCGCTCTGTTCCGGGTCCAGAAGGACGCAAGAGCCGACCCCATCGACGCGGTAGTCGATCGTTGCGATGGGCGGAGTGCCCGTCACGGCATCGGCCCCCCTCGCGGCGTTGAACACCCTCGCCATGCGGACCAGGTCGAGCGCGTGGGTGCCGTTGCTCACCCTAAAGCTCTCCAGGCCCGCCGCCGCCACCTTTTTCGCCTTGAAGGGATTGAGGAACGTCGAGGAGCTCAGCGCCGTCTTCGCCACGGCCGACAAGACCTGCTGCTGACGTTGCGTGCGCCCGATGTCCCCCAACGGATCCGCGTAGCGCATGCGGGAGAACGCGAGAGCGGTGGCGCCATCGGCCTGGTGGCATCCGGCCTGCCAGACGAGCGTGCTGTACGGGTCGTTCACATCGGTGTCGTAGCAGAGATTGACCCCGCCAAGCCCGTTGACGACATCTTCGACACCAAGGAATCCCACCTCGATGTAGCGGTCGATCGTGAGGCCTGTCAGCTGCTCGACGGTCTGGACAAGCAGTTGGGGCCCGCCGAACGCGAAGGCCGCATTGATCTTGTTCTTGTCGTGGCCGGGGATGTCGACATACGAGTCGCGGGGAATCGAGATGAGCGCGGTGGGACCGTGGACCGGTTGATGCATCACCATGATCGTGTCGGTGCGTGCACCCTCGGTGCCATCGTTCGCCCAACCCTCCCTCGAGTCGGAGCCGACGATGAGATATGTCTGACCCGGAGTATTGGCGGCGCCACTCAGTGCGTCGACGTGCGTGATGCGGTGCTCAACCCATCCGTTCATTACCAGGCCCGAGACCACCAAGACGGCGACGAACGCGGCGAGGGCGAGCCTGACGAGACGCCAGCGGGACCGTCGGGCACGGCGGGGCGTCGCCAACCTCGCGGAGGTCGTTCGTCCCTGTGGAACGGGCCGTAGGGGCGGACCGTCCGGCGGGCGAGTGTGCGCCGCACGCTGTGTCGTCGCAGGCCGTGTGGTCCCGCGCTGTGAGGCCGCACGCGGTGCCTGCGCCAGGGGCGACCGGTTGTTTGGCGACTGAGGGCGCGGCGACGGCTCCCTCGTCGCCCGTGGCGCGCTGTCCGGACCCGCCGAGCCGTGAGGGGTGGAGGGCCTCGCCGAGGATGGCCTCAGGTTGGTGGGCCGGTCCGGGCCTTGCCGAGCGATGTCTGGCCGAGAAGGACGCCCGTGAGGGTCCTGGACGGATCGGCGTGGCGGCACGGCCGGAGGGCGAGGAGCCGCCCCTCCCTGCGGGGGCGCGGGTACGCCAGTGGCGTCGTTCCTCCTCGGCGGGATCGAGGGCGGCATTGGCCTGCGCTGGCCCTGGGGCCAAACTTCGTCGTCGTGACGGTCGTCGCCACCTGGGTTGCTCACCACGCGAGGTTAACCCCGCCGCGTGCGTGCGCGATGTACGCGCGCCGTGCGATGCCCCGCGTGGTGAGCGTCGTGCCTTCTGTAGCCCCAACCGAAGGGGCGCCCGCGCGTCAACGGCGCGCCCCTTCGTCGCGCTATGGCGTCGGGTAGTCGTTGATGTAGACGGGGACGCCCGTGTTGGCCGGGATGGCGGCTCCCCCGACCCCGTCCACCACGTGGTTGATGGTCCCAGCGCTGAGGTTGACCGTCATGATGTGGTGCAGTTGCACCCCTGCGGCGTTGGGCACCTCGAAGCCGTTCTCGGTGACGATCGCAGGGTTGTTTTGGTTGAAGACGTACACGCCCGCCCCGTAGAGGTGGTGCGTGGTCACGTCGGCGGCGACCTTGTAGGCCGGATAGCCGAGTTCGCCGTTCGGTTGAGTCCAGTCCGCCTGCGTGGGCGGGTCGTAGGCCAGCTCGTTCTGGTAGAACACGACCGTGCCTCCGTCGCCGTTCCACATCGTG
>Ga0302298_10000289_pt1 | contig 10701 bp, 8 predicted proteins | sample III_Fen_N3_3_FD_198757 | JGI IMG/M metagenome (GOLD analysis project Ga0302298, IMG submission 198757) | Peat permafrost microbial communities from Stordalen Mire near Abisko, Sweden - III_Fen_N3_3 | ecosystem: Environmental > Terrestrial > Soil > Wetlands > Permafrost | place: Sweden: Abisko...
CGAGAAGTACAGCGCCTTGTCGAGTTCGACCAAGAGGCGGCCCAGGCGGTCGCGACGGACGCTGTCCGCGTCGGCCAGTCCGTCACGCTTTGCGGAAAGGTTCTCGATGAGCTCTTCGAGTTCCTCGATGTAAGCGGCCCTGCGCTCGTCGCCGAGTGCGCGGCTCATGGACGTCACGAGCCGAATTGCAGTGACCTCGCCACAGCCCTTGCACGCGCCGTGGCCACCCGTGGTCGCGTAGTAGTTCGTGTGGTCGAGAAGCATGCGCTTGATGTCGCCATCGGGGCTCGTGGAGCCCGCCGTGAAGCGCTTAGGCGTGTTCGGCAGTTTGCTCATGAAGGTGAACTGCTCTTCGAGCGCGGCCAGGACGTCGTCGGTCTGGTCGACGGCGGTCAGCGCGCCTGCGCCACACACCTCGACGCACTGGAGGCAGCCCGTGCACTTCCACGGATCCACAGCGGCCGAGAAGAGGCCGCCGGTTCCTGGGACGTCCTTCTCCATGGAGTCGAAGAACGGACGAGTGCGTGCCACGGGGAAGGTCGCCAGGGTGGTGACCAGGTCATCGAGGTGGCGGCGCATCGACTTGTCTGCGTCGAGTCCCTTTGATGCTTCGGCGACGACGTCGGCGAATGCGCGGTCCGACTTGTCCTTACGGTAGGACTCGCGGACGCTCTCGGCCAGAGGGTAGACCTTCGCACGCAGGCTTTCGCGCTGGCCCTCCGTCGCATCGATGCTCGCGATTCCAGCCAGAAGCAGGTCGTGAATCTCGTGAACCGTGTTGGGGATGGCGACGTCTGGGCAGACCATCGCGCAGTCAAGGCAACCGGTGCACTTCGAGGCGTTGAAGACCGGCGCCACGCGGCGGAACAGTCCCTTGTCCTTGGTTTGGCCGGTGCCGATCGGCATGAACATGCCGGTACCTGGCAGAACGGGGGATTCGCCGATGGTGCCCTCTCGGAACGGGCGAGCCATCAGGTCCTCGTAATACGCGGGGTCGAAGAGGTTGCTTGAGCGCGGCTCGGCGGCCGTGGGGCACATCGAGGCCGAGACAGCTCCGGTGTTGAGGAGGGGGATGGCGTGCTTGTTGTCGGCCTCGACGAACTCAGGCTGGTCGTAGTCCACCGCGACCGTCGCGGCGATGCCGTCCTTGATCACCAACATGTTGGCGTCGACGACCGCCGCACCCTTGCCGCCGAACTTCTTGGCGATCTGGGCGCGCACCTTCTCGAGGATGGCCTCCTCGGAGGCGCCCGACGACACTCGGTCGACGTGACCGGCGACCGCGCCGATGAACGCGATACCCATCATGCGGGTCTGGAGCTCGGCGGTGGGGGCGTGCTTCTTTGCGACCGTGAACGCGTCGACGACGAGGAAGTTGATGTGCTTGTCGCGGATGGTCCGTCGTGCGTACGCCGGAAGTCCGCGCCACACGTCAATGGCGGCGAGGTCCGACTGCAGGATGAATGTGCCGCCCTCGATGAGGCCCTTGAGCGGGTTGGTGTGAACGAATGCCTGGTGGTCGGGGGAGATGACTACCTCGACGTCCTCGAGCTCGGCGTTCGTGAAGAGCACCGCCTCGGGGCTCAGGGTGATGTAGTAGTTCGTGGGAGCGCCGCTCTTCTCGGAGCCGTACTTCGGCGCCGACTTCGAGTGCATGTCGAGCACGCCCGCGAGGATGTCGGTCAGAAGCTTGCCAGTCGCGACGGTTCCGTAGCCGCCCACGGAGTGGAAGCGGATGCGCAACGCGGACGCGGGGAGCAGGCCCTTGGGGTTGGCCTCGGTCTCGAGCGCCATGGCCTCTGTCTCGGGGTACGCGGCGCGCAACTTGTCTTCGAGCAACGCGAGCGACTTCACCGAGTCCTTGCCAAAGAACTGCGAGCCAAGGTAGATGAGCGGGGTGTTCTTGCCGTCGGACATGTGCTTGAACGCGGCAATGAGGTGGCGCGGCTGGACGTCGTGGCCGCCGAGGCCGAAGATCGCGGTCGTAAGCGACGGCGTCTTGGCCATCGCCGGGATGCCCGCGTGCTGCGGGCGGTCCGCGTTGGCACGGGCCTTGAAGAGCGACTGGGTCACGGCGCGGGTCAGTGCGGTCTCGTCGGAACGCTCGAGAACCATGACGGACTTGGCCGACGCGAGGGCCTCGACGAGTTCGGCCTCGGGGAATGGCTGGAGGGCCTTAATGGAGACGACACCCACCTTGACGCCCTGAGAGCGCAAGTACGGGAGCAGGGCGCGCACGTCATCGGTGATCGAGCCGAGCCCGATCATGACGTAGTCGGCGTCCTCGCAGTCATATGCCATGACGGGCTTGTAGGCGCGCCCCGTGAGGGTGGCGTACTCGTCCATCGAGTCGCGGATGATTCCTGGCACGGCGCTCACGAAGTGGGTGCGGTGGTCGACGGCGCCTGCCTGGAAGTCGGGCTGGTTCTGCACGGTGCCCGTGATGCCAGGGTTGTGAAGGTCGACGAGGGCGGGAACGCGCTGCCTCGTGCCCTTCTCGTCGGAGTTGACCCACTGGCGGCGCCACTGGGCCTGCAAGTCCTTGGGGATCCACGCGAGTGTCGCGTCGACGAGCTCGCCGACGTTGTCGCCTTCGATCGCGTCCGCGGCGCCCTCAAGGTGCGCACGCAGGGCGACGAGCGCCTGCTCGGTGAAGTCATCGGAGTGACGGTTGAGGTACTCGCCCAGCTGGAACACGCGTCCCTTGGCGCCGAAGAGCATCTCTTGGGCGACCGTCGGCGACTTGATGCGGCCCGAGGGGTCACCCAGGAAGTCGCGAAGAAGCGCGGGCTCGGGCAGCAGCGCCTCGCTCATGACGTGGCTCGTGGCGAATCCGTCCATCGCGTTTGTCACGGGGATCAGGGATAGCGCAGAGACGCGATACGAAATCGCTGCGAGGTCCGCGGCCTCTTGCGGGTTCGATCCGAACAGGATGGTGTAGCCGGAGGGCAGCAGCGCGTAGACGTCGTCGTGCCCCGCCATGACGTTGAGGGAGTGCTTGGAGACGACGCGCGCGGCAACCTGCAGCACGAAGCCGCCGATCTTCTTGCCGACGGTCACGTAGTGCGACTCCATCGCGTACAGGATGCCCTGGCTCGAGGAGGCGTTCGAGATGTACTCGCCGCCGGTGAGTGCCGCGCCGAGCGCGCCGCTCTGCGCGGAGTGTTCGCCTTCGGTCTCGACAAAGAAGGGGTGCTTGCCCCACACGTTGAGTTGTCCCTCGGCGCGCGCCTGCTCGAAGAGCTCCGCGATCTCGGTCGATGGGGTGATGGGGTACCCAATCACACCACCACACACGTGCTTCATCACGTGAGCGACGGCGCCGTTCCCGTTGATGACTGCGGGGAGGCCGGGGTACTGGGGAGTCTGAGAAGTCATGGAGAAGCCTGTTCGGTCCAACGAGCGCGGAGCGAACGTGACCTGATTGCTCAGGGAGCCATCGGAGACTCACCTGGGGAATTCGACGATTCTCGCCGTCCCCATGCGAGGCGATTCGTAGGCTACGACTTAGCGATCCTCACGTCCGCGTGAAACACCTTCAGGCTAAGTCGCGCCTCACAGAATTTGTGTGCCGTTGGTCCCAAGAATGGCTAGGAGGTCCCGCCCGGGACTCCCGTGCCAAAGTCCCGGTTAATCGCCCTGCACGGCGGAGAAGCGGGACAAGTGGGGGACCAAAGGCCCGAAGCTGCTCGTCGATAGAGCGCGTTGGTGCGGGACTACCCGCGTCCCAAGGCGACGCGTTCTGGGCAGTCGAATGGGTCCCTCGCTGCGAGGCCGACACGGTTCAGGTAGGAGATGACGATTCCGTAGGACTTCATCAGCGTGGTCTCCGTGTAGGCAAGGTCCTCTTGGGCGCAATGCTCGCGGACGATCTCGCGTGCACGCGGAAGGTGGGGGCGCGCCATGTTGGGGAACAGGTGGTGTTCGATCTGGTAGTTGAGCCCGCCCAGAAGGATCGACATCGGCCAGCCGCCACTCACATTCCGAGAGGTGAGCACCTGCCTGGACAGGAAGTCGACCTTGACTCCCTCGGGGATAATCATCATGCCCTTATGGTTGGGCGCGAAGGACGCCCCCATATAGACGCCGAACACGGCCATCTGGACGCCCAGGAAGGCGAAGGCCAGTCCAAGCGGCAGGAAGAGGAACAACGGCACGAGGTACAGGCCGAAGTGCAGCGCGATCGAGGGCAACTCTGTCCACTTCTGCTTGCGGGTGCCGCTCGTGACGAGCGATGCGACCGAGCGGTAGTGAAGGTTCAGGCCCTCCATGGTGAGCAGCGGGAAGAAGAGCCAGCCTTGGCGCTTGACGATCTGCTTGACGAGGCCCGTCGCGGTCGCCGCGTCCTGCTCGGTGAACCTGATGGTGTCGCTCGCGATGTCGGGGTCCTTGCCCATCGTGTTCGGGTTCGCGTGGTGCCTGCTGTGCTTGTTCATCCACCACTGGTGGCTGATGCCGACGAGCACGGTGCTCAGAAACCGTCCCACGCGGTCGTTCGCTGGCCCGGAGACGAAGATGGCGCGGTGGGAAGCCTCGTGGCCGATGAAGGCAATCTGGGTGAAGACGATGCCGAGTGCGGCCGCCATGAGCAGTTGCAGCCACGAGTCGCCCAACAGAATGAACCCTGTAATCACTCCGCCGAGAGCCGCGGCGATGATTGCCGCGTAGACGGCGTAGAAGCCATACGCTCGATTGAGGAGCCCCATGTCGCGCACGGTGGCGGCGAGTGGCGTGAACGAACGCGTGACGTTGTTCACGGGGGGTTGGGTAGGTCTCGGAGCCGAGGCGGTCATTGCTCTCCTGAGGGTCGAACGGGGACTTCCCACCAGGACATGTGAGCTCTCGCTCGCGGTGCGAATGCCCCTTACCCTACGTCACCGTAGGTTACGAGTCACGGGTCTGAGCCGAAAATCCCCCGCGCGGGTGAGGGACCCGCCGTCCGTGGTCCCGGGTGAATCCTGCGGGCAATGTGCGGTCCACACATCGGGCTGCCAGCGCCGATGCGTGGAGCACAGACCGCGGATCGCGCGTGGCCCGCGCGTGGCCCGTCCGTGCTCTGTGGTTGGGCCTCGGTGGGTCCCCATCCCTTGGCGGCGTCGATGAAGCCGATTCTCGGGTGCTCGACGAGAGCGGGGGTAGCAATCGGGTTGCCGGACTAGGGGGTCATCACAAGCCCCACGTCGTCGAACGGGATGGCCGCCTGTGGTGCAGGGACGCGCTCGCGTGCCTCGCGGCAGAATGCGCACCGTTGCCCGATCGCTTCGATCTCTCTGATCACCATCGAACCGGGTCTTTCGCGGTGTGAGGCCCGGCGCGGGGTGGGCCGCTTGGGACGATGATCCTTGCGGCCGAACGAAGCTCCGTCGTTGGCTGGGGCGGGAGCGCTCACGCTCGAGGCCCGGCTACTCTGAATGGATGGCGTCAGACCCTCCCGCCCTTGGTCTCTACGGGCTACGCAAGCGCTTCGGGCGCACCGTCGCGGTCGACGGCATCGACCTTGAGATTCCTGCGGGCTCGTTCTACGGGCTCCTGGGGCCAAACGGCGCGGGCAAGACGACGACCCTGTCGATGGCGACCGGGCTGCTCACCCCCGACGCGGGCGTCGTCGTCGTCAACGGCGTCGACCTGTGGAAGAACCCCGCTATCGCCAAGCCGATGCTCGGCGTGCTCCCCGATGGCCTGCGCACCTTCGACCGCCTCACGGGCTCTGAACTGATTTCCTACGCGGGAATCCTGAGGGGACTCGATCCGGACGTCGTGAGGGAGCGCAGGGACGACCTCCTGGCGGCGCTCGACCTGGCGGCCGCCGGAGGCACCCTCGTCACCGACTTTTCCGCGGGAATGGCCAAGAAGATAGGGCTCGCGTGCGCCTTGATTCACGCGCCTCGCGTCCTGGTGCTTGACGAGCCCTTTGAGGCGGTCGACCCCGTCTCGGCCACGGGCATCAGGAACATCTTGCAGTCGTTTGTCGCTTCAGGCGGCACCGTCGTGATCTCTTCCCACGTGATGGCGCTCGTGGAGAGGCTGTGTGACAGGGTCGCGATCATCGGCGCGGGCCGCGTGTTGGCGGAAGGCACTCTTGACGAGGTCAGGGGCGACGGCGACCTCGAGGCGCGTTTTGTCGCATTGGTAGGGGACACGACCGAACAACGGGATCTGACGTGGTTGCAGCAATCCTGAGCCTCAGGTGGCGCATCCTCGTCAATCAGTTCCAACGTGATTGGTGGCGGCTCGTGTTTGTCGCCATCGGCGCCATTTGGTCGATCTCGATAGTGCCAGCGCTCGTGGTGGGCAGCTCGGCACTCAGCAGAACCTCCTACGACGTCAAGCAGGGTGCGCTCGTCGCGCTTGCCGCGCTTCTCGGGCTCGCGTGGGTGCTGGTACCCCTGCTTGCCACTGGAGTCGACGACTCGCTCGACCCCACGCGCTTCGCGCCGTGGGGGATCGATGCCAAGCGTCTGATGCCAGGGCTGACCATTGCGGCCTTCACCACCGTGCCCGCAATCCTCTTCGTGGCGGTCGCGGCGACCATGGCTGTGAGTTGGCGCGGGGAAGATAGGCAAGCGACCGTGCTCGTGGTGGCATTCATCGGGGCACTTCTGACCGTGATGACCTGGGTGTTCTCCGCGCGGGTTGCCACCCTGTGGGCCGTTCGCCTTCTCACCACCCGCGCGACCAAGGGAATCGTCGGAGCCTCCGCGGCCGTCGCGGGTGCTGTGGTGGCCGCCGCGATCGTGCGAGTTCGGGCGGATGGCCTCGCGAGCCTTCTCCAGAACGAGATCGCGACGGCGCTCACCCAGGTGGGACGCACCCCCATCGGGGCGGGACTGGCAGCCCCCGCGTCCATCGTCGTCGGCGACGAGTGGGGCGCCGTGTGGCGCCTTGCCATCGTGGCGGTATGGGCCGTCGTCCTCCACTTCGCGTGGCGGGACGCGGTCTCCTATGTTCTCGTCCACCCGACGGCTCGCGGGGCGGGTGTGAGACGCAACCGCGACGCGATCCTTACAGCGGGGCGGCGAACCGGACGCGTCTGGTCGCGGATCCGGCCCGTCACCAAGGCGGTTCTCGTGAGGACGGCCCGCTCATGGCGAACCGACCCGCGCTACGTCACGCAACTCGTAGGAGCGCTCGTCTTTCCCGTCATGGTGGGTGGGCTGATCCTCAGCTTTGCGGGCGGAAGCCAGGTGTGGATGGCCGCGCTGCCAGTCGCCCTCGGCGTGACGATTGGCTGGGGTCGCCACAACGATCTCGCGTTCGACTCGAGCGGCTCGTGGCTCGATATCGTCAGCGGGGTGCGCGGCGCAGACATTCTCGTGGGCCGTCTCCTCGGCGTCGTGCTGTGGGCGGGTCCCGCCCTCGTCGCGGCGAGCATCGCCGCGGCCGGTCTAGCAGGGAGGTGGGATGTGTTCCCTGCGGTGGCCGCAACGTCGTTGGGAACGCTCGGGATGGCCCTCGGCGTCGCCTCGATCACGTCGGTGTTGATGCCCTATCGCGTCCCTGCCCCAGGGGAGAGTCCCTTCGGTGCGGATGCGGGTTCGATCGGCGCGAGTCTCGCGGGGCAGTTGGTGTCTTCCCTCGGCACCGGCGTCGTCGTCCCCTTCATCGTGGCTCCGCTGGTGTGCGCCTTCGTCTGGGGCGGGGCGTGGTGGCCGGTGGCCATCGTGTGGGGTCCGCTCGTCGGCGGGGTCATCGCGTGGTGGGGGACGTCGCTTGGCGGCCGGTGGTACGACGCGCGCTCGGGCCGTCTCCTGGGAGCCGTGGCCTGACTGCAAGGTCAGGTGCGCGAGCGCTTACGATGGAGACATGAGCATCAGTCCTGACGTCCCCTCGACCGGGGGCTCCTTGTCAACAGTTGAGCGTACGAGCGAGCGCGAGCTCGTTGAACCGGGCGACGACGAGCGCTTCGCCCACTACGTCAAGAAGGAAAAGATCCTCGAATCCGCCATGACGGGCGAACCGGTGATCGCGCTGTGCGGCAAGGTATGGCTCCCCAACAGGGACCCGCAGAAGTTCCCCGTCTGCCCCGCGTGCAAGGAGATTCTCGACGCCGCGTACGGTCCAGAGGGCGACGGCGGCGCGTAGCGTCGCGGCCAAAACTCGCCGAGGCGCCCACGTCCTTTCGCTCCACGGTGCGCGGCGGCCTTACCCTGAGATCGTGTCGACCCAGCCCCTCAGCGCCTCCGACGTCGATGTGGCGACCCGGACGGACGACGTGTGGGTCACCCTCGTATGGAATGACCCTGTCAATCTCATGTCGTACGTGACGCACGTCTTCCAGTCGTATTTTGGGTGGCCGCGTGACGAGGCGGAACGTCGCATGCGCGAGGTCCACGAGCTCGGAAAGACCGTCGTGTCTTCTGGATCTCGCGAACACATGGAGGTCGACGTCCAGGCCATGCATTCCTACGGGCTGTGGGCGACTCTGCGCAGGAGCGGCGAGTGAGGGGATTCCAGGAGTCGGCCGAGGGAGATCCCCCCGCCGCGATCGCGGAGCTCGACTCCGAGGAGCGGGCGGTCGTCGCGCGGGTCGTTGCCGACGTCGGCCTGCTGCTCGGCGGCGAGCCGTTTGGCATGGAGATCGACGCCGCCGACGCCGACGAGGATCCGCTCTTTCGGCACCTTCGTGGATTCGAAAGCGCGCTCTCGGACCCGGATGATCCGGCGGTGCTGCGTATCCTCCCCAACGCGGCGCCAGACGACCGCGACGTCGCAGACGAGTTCAGGCGATTCACCGAGCCCGAATTGCGGTCACTCAAGGTCGATCGCTTGCGCACGATCTGGAAGGCGCTCAACGAAGACGGCCCCGAGTGGGTCGTCCCGACCGGCGACGCCATGTCTACCGCCGCCGCTCTCACCGACATTCGGCTCGTGCTCGCCTCGCGCCTTGGCATGGAGACGGACGCCGACGCGACGGCCCTCCACGAGGAGATCGATCGCGCGCACGACCCCGCGACAGGGCGCTACGTCGCGGGCAATGCGCAGAACCCCGAGAGGGTGTGGCTCGGCATGCTGTACCAGGCGTTGACCTGGCTGCAAGAGTCGCTCATGAGCTACGTAATGAAAGACGATGTGATGAGGGACGATGTCTGACGCACCAATCGGGGTATTCGACTCAGGAGTGGGCGGGCTGACGGTTGCCCGCGCCATCATGGACATGATGCCAAACGAGTCCATCCACTACGTGGGGGACACGAAGCACGGGCCGTACGGGCCTCTGCCGATCGCGGAGGTGCGCGAACACGCGCTCGCGATCATGGACGCCCTCGTCGCCGACGGCGTGAAGATGCTCGTCATCGCTTGCAACACCGCATCGGCGGCAGTGTTGAGGGACGCCCGCGAGCGCTTCTCGCGTGACAGAGGCGTGCCGGTCGTCGAGGTCATCGTTCCCGCGGTGCGACGCGCGACCAAGACGACGCGATCCGGACGCATCGGCGTGATTGGGACGGTCGCCACGATCAACTCTGGGGCGTACGACGATGCCCTCGCCGCCGCGCCGGGTGTCGTGGTCGCCTCTCAGGCGTGCCCGCGCTTCGTCTCGCTCGTCGAGCAAGGCGTGACGAGCGGCCCCCAGGTCATCGAGGTCGCCCGCGAATACCTCGCGCCCTTGCAGGAAGCCGACGTTGACACGCTCATCCTCGGTTGCACTCATTACCCGATGCTCAAGGGTGCGATCTCCTACGTGATGGGCGACGGCGTCACGCTCGTCGACTCGGCCGACGAAACCGCCATGGACGTGTACCGCGCGCTCGCGGCGGACAAGCTTGAGCGCACGAACCCGGAGCCGCCCGAGCACCGCTTCATGGTCACGGGTCCCTCGACATCCTTCGAGACCCTCGCCCAGCGCTTCTTGGGGCCCGTTGTCGAGTCCGTGTACACCCTCTGAGGCTGAGCGAACAATCTTGTCCGGCTAGGCTCGACGCATGACTCGCGCAGACGGACGTGCCCCTGACCAACTTCGCCCCGTGACCTTCGAACGCGGCTTTCAACGCGCCGCAGAGGGCTCGTGCCTGGTGACCTTCGGCAACACGCGCGTGCTGTGCGCCGCATCCTTCACCCCGAGCGTGCCGCGCTGGAAGAAGGGCTCGGGGGAGGGCTGGGTCACCGCCGAGTACTCGATGCTTCCCCGCGCCACGAACACCCGCAACGACCGTGAGAGCGTGCGCGGAAAGATCGGTGGGCGGACGCACGAGATCTCGCGACTCATCGGCCGCTCATTGCGCGCGATCATCGACGTCAACGCGCTTGGCGAGAACACCATCGTGATCGACTGCGACGTTCTCGATGCCGACGGAGGCACCCGCACCGCGGCCATCACGGGTGCCTACATTGCCCTCGCCGACGCGGTCGCGTGGGGCAAGGCGCAGGGCGCTATCAAGCCGAGCGCCGCGGCGCTTTCCGGCTCGATTTCGGCCGTGTCGGTGGGAATCATCAACGGGGTTCCGATGCTCGACCTGCCCTACGAAGAGGACGTTCGCGCGGAGACCGACATGAACGTGGTCATGACGGGCACCGGTCACTTTGTGGAGGTCCAAGGCACCGCAGAGCGGGCCGCATTCTCGAAGGCAGAGCTCGACGCGCTGCTTGAGCTCGCCGCAACGGGCAACGCCGAGCTCGCCCTGCTCCAGGCCGCCGCGCTGGCGCTGTAATGTCCTCGGCTGCAGTGGCGCGGGCTTCAGCGACGCCGGCGCGCACGCCGCGGGC
>Ga0302298_10000291_pt1 | contig 10653 bp, 16 predicted proteins | sample III_Fen_N3_3_FD_198757 | JGI IMG/M metagenome (GOLD analysis project Ga0302298, IMG submission 198757) | Peat permafrost microbial communities from Stordalen Mire near Abisko, Sweden - III_Fen_N3_3 | ecosystem: Environmental > Terrestrial > Soil > Wetlands > Permafrost | place: Sweden: Abisko...
GGCGCGGAACCGTGATGCCGCTCGCGTATGTGGCGTGCCCCAACCACGCGCTGACGATCTTCGCGCGCCCCGCCTTCGTGCGCGTCGACAGGAACCGCCCCTTCTTGTCGAACACCAGCGCGCGATTGAGGCGCGTGTGCGGGGCGATCTTCGCGCCGTACTGGTGCACGCCCGCGTACTCGGTGCGGGTGCCGATCTGGAATCCGTCGGGCACCGGCTGCGAACTGTAGCCGTTCTTGAGGATGCCGCGATCGACGAGGGGCTTTGCGGTGTCCCCGCCGCGCCGCTTCGACGGGTGGCGCAGTGGCTTCCACGCTTCGCCGTAGGGATTGCGCGACTTGGTGAATTCGTCTTGCAGTTGCTTCAGTGCAGCAGCACCGGCCACTTTGGCGATCTGCTGCTGCAATTGAGGGAACGAGGACAGTTGATTGACCAGTGCCCCCGCTGCCTTGAAGTCACCGGAGACGGGCATCACGTATCCTCGGAGATGGCATCGACGAACGGGCCTGCTTCGTTGCCGCCGTTCTGCGAGTAGCCCCGGAGCGGTGCCGTGTAGACCGTCGGGCCGGCGGCTTGCGTGACGCCCGCCGTCGATCCGCTGTAGGAGTCGACCACGCCGGGCGTCAACTTGCCCGCGTTGGCCCGTTCCAACTGCGAGATCGCGTCGTCGTAGCGCATGCGCGTCACAACGTCATTGGCCGCCGTCGGGTTGTAGCCCCGGTGGCTCATCAGGTCGTAGTCGGTGAGCTTGCATACCCACCCGGTCACCAGCGAATCCCACGACAGGAGCGGCAATTTCCATTGCGCGCGCATGTAGCCATCGACGAGGCGCGAGTTTCCTTCGAGTGCCGCCGTCACGTCGGCATCGGGGATGGACGCGAACGCGCGAGAGAGAACCCCGCGCGCTCGGTACTCCGCCAGTGTGGCGTAGGAAGCCACGTGCTACGCCTTGGGCCGCCCGTTCACTTGGGCTTCGAGCCGCTTGATCTTCTCGCTCATGCCCTCGCGCGCCCTGACGTGCTCGGCATTCGCGGCATTCGCGGCGGCAAGCTTCGCCTCGGACTCCTTCAGTCGCGCTTCGGCGATCTCGGCGCGCGCCACGGCACCGGCCAGCGCGTCGGGATTCGGGGCCTCGGGCGCCTTGCCATCGACCACCTTGATCGACAGGCGCGGGTCACGCTCCAACTCGCGGAGGGTGACGCGGCTCATCATCTCCGGGTGGCGGATCTCGCCGACCTTGTTCGCAGTCAGTTCGGCCGGCACGGGCGGCTCCTCGTCGGAGTCGAGCACCGTCATCACGGTATCCTTGCCGACGGGGAATCCACGGCCCGGCGTCCAGATGAATCCGCCATCGGCGCCGAGGCCACGGACGGACACCTTGCAGACTTCCTTGTTCGCTTCCATTTGCTGCTCCTATGAGGGCTCGGAGTGAATCCGCCCCCGGCCTCGCCGCAGACCCTCAATCCGCAGTCCGGCCGGTGGCGAAAGGGTGACTACGCCTGCGCGCAGGCGGCGAGCTGGGGGATGGTGTACCCGACGTTATCGCGCATGTCGATCCCGTAGCGGAAGGTGTTGTTCTCGAACACCGACGGATCGGCCGGGTTCTCGCGGGCGACGAGTTCGGCCGGCTTGCGGGTCTGGTAGATGAGCGGCTTGATCGGGGTGCCGGTCGAGAGGAGATACCACGTCGAGGATGAGCCGGTGAGGTACTCCGACACGATCAGGTCACAGGTTCCGCGCAGCGGGTTGGACTGGACCACCGAGGCGACCGAACCGCCGACGCCCGCGGCCGGGGCGATGAACTCGTTGTTGAGGATGCCGAACGCGGTGGTTTCCAGCGCGGGCGGCACGACGAGGGTCAGCCGGCCACGCACGAACGGCTGGTTGCTGTCATTGACGTAGGAGCGCATCTGCGTCCGCACGTAGTCGAGATTCGCCGGGGTGAGCCCGCGGCCGGTGAACAGGTTGGAGAAGGTGCCGAATCCGGCATTGTCGATGTTGACGGGGTGCGCGTTGTAGAAGAAGGGATTGCCGTCGTAGCAGAGATTCGTGGTGCCGGCCTGGAGCACGGAGAAGGTGAGCAGGTCGGGGTGAATCGCGGCCTGCTGACCGAGCATCGTGGTCGACATCGAATAGAGGCCGAGCTGGTCATCCTCGATGTCGTCGCGGTTCACTTCGACGGCCGCCTGCCAGTGGCGGTTGATCAGCGAGTAGCTGCGGCTGGAGAGGTTCTGGTACTGGCGCGGCCCCACCCACTCGGCGAGCGCCGGCAGGGTGGCGAGCCACGGGTAGCGCCCTTCCTTCGTGGTGCTCGCGACGGGCGTGGTGATGCTCTTGTAGTAGGTGACCGTCGCATCGAACGCCTGCCCGTAGAGCAGCTTGAGCTGGTAGAAGATGCTCTGGAGGTTTGAATTGTTGATGATCATCGGACTTGTCCTCTTGGGGCGATTGCCCCCGAATGGCCGCTAGTGCGGCGGTTAACTTCCGGGGGCGTGCCCCGTGTGGGCCTGCGAAAAGGGAGCGGGTGAGGAACCCGCCCCCGTGGGACTAGTTCGGCTGGATCGCGAGGTACAGGTTGACCGCGCCCTCGACGAAGGTGGTCACACCCGAGCCGACGATCGTGATCTCCTGCGCGCTGGTGAACTGGTTGAGCGCAGTGATGGCCGAAGCGGCGATGCCGGCACCGAGCGGGGTGCAGTTCGCCGAGGTGAGCGCGAGCGCGCCGCCCGTGGTGGCCACTGTGGCGATGGCCGGGGTGAGGGTCGCGAGCTTCGCGGCGGTGGTCGCGACGGTGGTCACGCTCGCGGCGAGCGAAACGATGCGCCCCTGGAAGCCGGGGGTGAAGCGCGCCACGACGCCCGCATTCGCGATCAGCGACAGGGTGACCGGCACGTTGACGATGGAGATCGGCTGCGCGGTGAGATCCGCACTGGATCCGGCGACCACGATGCCGGTCTGGATGATCGCCTGGGTGCCGACCACGTTGATGAGTTTGCCGGCCGAGACGCGGGTGGCCGCGCCGTCGGTGAGGTTCACCGTATTGTCATCGCTGGCGTAGACGGTCGCGCCGATGTTGGCGATCGTCATCGCGTCGCCGCCCGCGCCCATGTTGAAGTTGAAGGCGCCCTGGTTCACCGAGACGAGGAAGGCATTCGCCGCGCCGCCGGTGTTGTCCGCGGTGCCCTGCCCGTAGAGGTTGGAGACGGGGCCACCCGAGACGCCGGTATAGACGCCGACGATCTTGATGCACGTCGCGGCGAGTGCGGCCGGGATGGCGTAGCCGCTGGAGTTGAGCCCGACGAGGGCGCCGGGGAAGATGACGGTGTTGGCAGCGATGCCGAACTGCGCGAGGCCAACGCCATACTCGGTCGTCAGCGTGCGGGGGGCGGTGAGTGCACTCATTGGTTTTCCCTTTGCTGTGAATGGTCAAAGGGGCGTTGAGGGCGCCCGCGTTGAACTGCGATCGGTTGGACTACTTGCGGGCTTCGGGCGCGGGCGACGGGCGCCGGGCGCCGTTGTGGGCGCGCATGTAGGCGAAGTCGTCGGGGTCGGTGCCGAGTTGGCGGCACAGCATCATGTCCGACTCGGACAGGGTGACCGGCTCCGTGGTCGGCCTCTTCTCGCCCTCGGTGGCGACCTTGGGCGAGAGGGCGCCGAGGTACGCCGCGAGCGCATCGGAGCCCGCCTGACCCATCGCGCGCAGCGTGGCGATGTACTTCGCGGGCTTCGCATCGGCCGCCATGTCGGCGGGAGAGAGCAGCATGTCCGCCTTGGCCTTCTCGATGGCAGCGTCGAACTCCCCGAGGCGCTTGGCATCGGCGAGCTTCGCGAGGTCCGCGGCGGCGGTCTTGCCCGACTCGGCGCCCTGCTGCCACGCACGGGCCACGGCGACGGCCTCCCCGAGAGTGGCCTTGCCGGTGAGCGCGAGGATCTCGGCCTGCCCGCTGCGAAGGGTGCCGATGCTGGTGAGCACGGACACCTCGTCGGCAGCGCACCCGAGAACACCGCTCATCTTCTTCATGGGCTTGTCGTCCTCGTCGGGCTCCATGTCGGCCTCGCCGAATGCCATCTTCATCGCCTTCTTCATGGCGGCGGGCGACTCATAGTCACCATCCATCGCGGCCAGAAACGCCTTGCGGCCCTTGTCGCTCATCTTCATGGTTCGTGTCTCCGGTGGGTTGTCGGTGAGTCGCGCTCCATCGGAGGCTGCGACGAGTGCGGGGAGGTTCTTTGCGGCCGGGTCATTCACCAGACCGAAGTTCAGGTATCGGGTCACGGCGTTGGACTTGCGGTCAAACAGGAAGGCATTCGAGGTGTATCGGTAGTCCCGATTCGTGACGTACTTCAGAGCGTCGGGAGTCCACTTGATCCCGACGGCCCACAGTTCCGGCGCATCGGAGGGTCCGCGCAATTCGAGGTGATACCAGCAACTCGCGCGGCCTTCCTCGGCAGTCGGCGGGCGCTCCGTCCCGTCGTCGCGCACCTGGGGAATCGAGGCGTGGTTGTAGTCCGCCATCTTCTCGACGCCGCGCGCCGTGAATTCAGCCATGATCGAGGCAGCGGATTCGGCGGTGAAGTGATACACGCCCTTCGTGGTGTCGTTGGCGCCCGCGTGGAAAAGGCGCATCTCCGTCGGCGGCTCGCCAGTGGCCGAGACGGGGAGCGGGATGATGACCCGGATCCCGCCGTCGGGCGTCGAGTAGGCATCGAGTTTTACGGGGGCGTTCATCGCGGGAATCGGTCCTCATTCGGAGAGGCGGTGACGGGCGACGTGGACTTGACGACGCGCGGATTGATCAGCGGGTATTGCACGACGCATCCGCATTCGAGAAAGTAGCCATCACCTCCGGCATGACGCATCGGCGCGGGCGACGGAGCGAGGCGGTGCTTGCTTGGATCTTTGCAGTTCATCGCCGTTCCTTTCCGTCGAGCACGTCTTTGATGGCCGGTGAGTAACCGGATTCGTCGGGGCGCCCAACGGCCGACATGCCGTGAGGGGAGCGGCCGAAACCCTGCATCGCGTCTACGTCGGGCGGAGGGTCGGTGATGCCTTCATCCGTCGCTTCTTCCTCGGACAAAGACACCTGCGATCTTCTGCATCCATAGTGAAGTGGACTCCAATGAGTTCGCCACCACGGATGGTCAGCCGGAAGAATCACCGTCCCGATCGGCTTGCAGATGTTCTTAGTCTCGCGGTCATCCTCAACGCCCACGCTGCGGATGTACGGGCGCGCTGCCTTGACTGCGGGATCCTGAATCTGCGCCCACTGGCCGACGCCGAAGTTCGTTTGTAGGTTCGTCCGAAAGATCGTCTCGACGCGCCAAGCCGGATTCGCCACCGAACCAGCCCACGCATCCATCAACTCCGGCTGAACTTCGGCTTTGAATGTGTCGAGCGAAGTCCCGTACTCAATCGCCGCGTCGATACGGTCGAACGTGAACTGGATCACGTCGGCCTGCGCGGTGCCGGCGATGGTGAATGCCCGCTGCCGCTGGTCCGCGTCGAGCCGGTCGAACTGCTCGCGCGTCATCGGTGAGCGCACGCGGAAGGCGTCTACCGCTTCCTGAAACGCCTGCGCGTCGGTCAGTGCGCGGAGGTCGAATGCGTCGCGCTCACTCGGACGGCGGCGCTTCATCGTTCGGTAGCACCACGTCGTAGACGCTCACGATGTCGGGATTCGGTGCCGGCGCGCGGCACATCGCCTTGAACTTCACGACGGCATCGGCGAGCGAATCGGCCGCGCCCATCGGGGAGAAGGTGACCGGGTGGTTGTTGCTCTCGCGCTTGGCCGCGAACATCATCTGCCCATGCAGCGCACCGATCAGCGTCTCCAACTCGCAGCCCTCTACTTCGGCGGCAACGTAGACGTGCTGGAGCGGGCCCTGCTGGTCACGGATGCGGATGACGGCCATCAGTGCGCCTCTCCGACAATCGCGCGGCGTTCGCGCGGGTCCATGTCGATCGGGAGGTCGTCGGCGGTGCCTTGCGTCTTTCCGACCACTCCGACGACGCGCGCAGGCTCCGGTATGTACCCCGCCACCTGCGTCAGCGCTGCGGCAAGCGTGGCGACAAGCGGACCGGGCGTCAGGTGCGAGGCGACGGTGACCTTGCCTGTTTCGTCGATCTCGATGCGGGCGAGGGTTCGGTTTGCCATCAGCGCGCTGAGGCTGAGCGCAAAACTTCGTCATCCGACATGGCGATGTCATGCGGCAGTTTCTCGCCGATCGGCATCTCCATCAGGCGTCCACGGAAGGAGCAACCAATCATCAGGCTCCATCCGCGATTGAGGAACTGGACATAGGGGCCGCTGCGATCTTGGTAGACGGCATTCACCGGATCAATCCCCGCGGCGCGGGCGGCTTCGTCGGGCCAGAGAACAGCACCCCGCGCGAGTTCACGGATCGCGGTGGCGCACTCCTCCGAGAAGATCTCGGCCAGTGCGAACTTGATCGATGACTCGTAGGACTTGTTATTTACTTCGCGGATACTACCGTCGGGCTGGACGTATTTCTCCGATTTCTTCCACGCACGATCACGCTTCACCTTTGTCTCGGCGAGGGCGTCGGCGGCAGCGGACTTGAAGGCCTCCTCAAGTTCATCCAACCGGCGCGCGTATTCCGCAGGAGCAGCACTCGCCGTATCTCCGAGGCCACCGGTGGCAAGCGACGGGCGGCAGTGCGAATCGGAATCCCACTCCTGAAAGGTGACGGTCTTCGGTTCCATGCTTTGTTCTCCTGTTGAGGGCAGGTACTACTTCCGCGCCGCGTCATGCCCAGCGAGTGCCGCGAGCATGTTGGCCCGGTACAGCAACGTCTCTAGCGCCTTCGGATCCATGCGCTTGAAGTCGTGAAGGAGCCGCGCCTTGATCTCGTCGAAGGTGCCACCCTGCCGAATGGTGGCGAGCACGGCTGCAAGGTCGGGCGCGAGGGCATCGGCAAACACCCGGCGCCCCTTGGCGTGCAACTTGTCGAGATACTTGTGGCCTTGTGCTGCGGCGCCTCTGCCAACGGCCACGATCGACGATAGAGCGGCTAGCGCCTGTTCGTCCGTGACCGGGGCATCGGGCGCGCCTGCGTCAACGGGTGGCGTCGTGGGCAGCATAGCGGCGGCTTCCTCTTGCTCCGACTCGAATTCCGCCCGGTCAACCATGGGCAATCCTTCGTCCTCGCACAGCGCATAGGTGTCAACGCCAGCGGCTTCGAGGTTCGGGAGCGCAGTAGACAGCGATGCACGCCCCGTGTTGCGCGCGTTCTCGTCCTCGGGCGGTTCCACCTGATAATCGATGATCGGGGCCATGTCGCCGTCCCCGAAGTTGTGGACGGCCCACCAGTAGAGCACCTGTTCACGGATCGTCGAGGCCCATGACTGCGCGTCGGCCTTGGCCAGATCGTTGCGGATCTTCTCGTCGGCCTGCTGGCGGCCTTGCGTCAAGCCCTCTTCCTTGCCCGCGGGGGCTTGTCCAAGGATGAGGGTTGCGATATCGGCGTCGTCGAGGTGAAGCCCCGCCAGGATGCCCTCGTAGACCTTGGCATCGGCTTGGAGCAACTGGACGCCCCATGAGGTCGAGGCGTCCGCGCCCTTGGGCGTCTCGATGACGCTGTTGCTTCCGAGGTTGCCGAGTTTGCGGATGAACGGCTTCTTCTCGTCGCTGCTCGCGCCGGCGGGCGTCTCGGCGAGCCACACGCCCTGCCCCAACACCTCGGAATGCCGCGCCAGGTCGCGCCGGCCCCATCGACGGGTGAGGTACATCTCGCCGAGCGCCGTAATCAGTCCGCGCCGCCAGCCGTACTCGTAGCCGTCGGGGCAGAACAGCACCCAATGGCCGTCGCTGTGCACGTTGCGCGTGAGGTTGGGCAGTTCGATCAGCCCCTGCCCCATGGTGACCACCCAATACGACTGAGTGTCGATGCGCCAGTAGGTGAATTGCGGGTGCCACCAACGGAGGCGGGGGATCCACATCTCGACGCCCGCGAACGTCTCGCGCGCCCAAATCAACTCAGCGAGCGCAAACCCGAGCATCCGCTGCCAGCGCCCGAGTTCCGTCAACTGCGACGGGGGGCACATGCGGCCATAGAGCGCCGGTTGCGTATCGGAGCCGCGCAGGAGGTCGGCCGCCTTGCGGGCCTTGGCCTTCCCGTTGCCCGGCTGGAAATCGAGCGGCGAGCACAGCACGCCACCGACGCGCGTATCGAGGCACCCACGAATGCGGCCAACGCGCAGCATGCCGTCCACCAGCCGCGCCGAGTTGGTGAACATCCCGAGATCGTGGGATGCCAGCGTTGAGGTGATGAGCCCGAGCTTGTCGAGTTCAAGGACGTTCCCGACGGGGAGTTGCTGCGTGCCTTCCTCGGGACGAAAGCCGATGTCACCGAGGACAGGTGCGCCCGACGTGGCCGGACTCACTGCGGCGGGGTTGGTTCCTAGCGACGCCCCAAAGGCGAGCGCTTGTGTCTGCTCTGCCATGGGTGGGGACTCCGCTTGAAAATCAGCCCCTCACACGGTCGGGATTCGAACCCGCATCGGCCGCTGTTTTACGAGTGGCCGACTTGCCGTTAGCACGCACTTCGCGTGAGGGACTTGAACTTGTGGCGCGACTCTCGCCTTGGCTGCTCGATTGCTCCAAGCGTCACGCCTGCGGGTATCAATGCACGGGCGCGCAATCGTCGCTAGGGGCGTGCGTGACACTTCCGACGGTACGGGCGCACCTATCCGCGCGCTATTGTCGGCAGCCGATACGCGACGGAATCATCGACCACGCCGATCGACGGTCCGGTGTCATCGACATTGAACACGCCGCGGGCGCGCGCTGCGGACCGCTTGACTGCGGCAATCATGCGGCAGACGCGGCACCAGTCGTAGCCGTATGCCTTGGCCGGCTTGCCCTTGGGGCCAGCGTCGCATCGCGGGTTTGTGCAGCGGTGGCGCGCGGCATCGCTGGCGGTACTCACTCGCCGCGTCCATTCCGGCGCATGCGTCGCGCCCAGTACTTTGTCATGGGCACCCATCGCCCCCGATAGCACATTCGCCACGGACCGCAGAATCCGAAACCGGCGGCGATGTAATACCGCGTCCCGAGGTGGACGGGAGTAGGCTTTTCCTCATACTTGAATGAGGTCACGGTGCCGAGCGGCTTGCCGTTGACGGTCAGTGTCACGTCGCCCATCGGATAGAACGCCGTCATCGCATCCCCCGCTTCATCTTCGCCCTCGCGAGTCGCATCGGCGGCACGTCATCGACCCCGAATGAGGCGAGAAAGGCGGCACGGTCCGCGCGCATCGCTGCCGCCTCCGAGATCCCGCGCTTGATCCGCGTTGCCTCGATGCTCCCCTCCCACACGGCGCCCTCGCACGGGATGGCGACGCGGTTGCGCGGGGACCACCACCACGGGTCACCGGGGAGCGGCACACGTTCACCCGTCGGCGCCTTCCCGATCAGGCACTTCGACGAGATCACGCCCGCGACATCGATCCCGAGCTGCTCCGACTTGCGGAACGTCTCGACGGCCTCGGGCGGGAATGGCCGCTTGTCGCGCGGAGGCTCGACGTACTCGGGTGCCGGCGTGGGTGGCATGCCCCGCTTCTCCGGCTCGCGGTCGGGGCGCGGGGAGGCGGAACGGACGGCAATGGGGCGGTGGAAGTCGACAATGGATTTCAAGCGTCCCTCTCGAAGCGTGCGGGGTGAATCAGCATCAGCCCTGCCATGCGCGCGGCAAGCGACGGGTATGCACCGGACTCCTCAAGAAACGCCGCGTTGCACTTGGCTATGTTCGCCTTGTGCTGTTCGGCTGTGTGTACTCCGTCAAGCGCCGCGGCATGAAATAGCGCCACCTGATAGGCGTAGGCGTGTTCACGCGGCGTGATTCGCCAGTCGCTCACGACTTCACCTCCACCACGCGAATATCCGTCGCCCCCATCCCGAGCAGCACGTTCCGATCGTGCATGGCGCCCTCTGCGGGTTCGGGCGTGGTTTGCAGGATGACGCCGCGCATGCGGTAGGTGAGGCGCCAGAGAGTAACCGTCGATGCTGAATCCATTCGTTACCTCCGATTGAGGGTCGGTGCGCGGACCATATCACATCCTCCGCGCGTAGTCTTCATCGTCGCCGGAAAAGGTGGCTGGCCGGTTCCCTTCGAGGTGCGCGAACGCCTGGGACTGCGTGTCCACGTCATCATTCCCGAGGTGGCACGGGCCGGGGAATAGCGCGTGCTCAAGGATGTAGTCCGCGAGCCATGGCGCGTGCTCGGGCAGGTAGACGTTGCCGCCTCGCTGATAGGGGAGCATCGCGTTGGCGCATTGTTCCTTTGTCCCCTTGGCGATCGGCGACTCGATGAGGCCGACGACGCGATGCACGTCGCGCCAGCGGGTCACGAGGCCGGGTCCGTTCGCTGCCTTCTCGATGACCTTCTCGCGGGCAAGCGGCCAGCGCGCGAACAACCCGAGGCCCGCTTGCTCCGTCTGGTTGAAGTCCATTCTGTCCCAGACGCGCTCTAACAGGTAGCGGTCACCTCCGACGGCGCCCCACACATGGAAGGCCACGCGCGATGCCGTGCTTGACTTGCTGCCGAAGGTGGCATCGCACGAGATGATGATCCGCTCCATGCGCGGGAGCACACGGGCCGCGTCCTGATTCCATGACGGATCGCGCTTCGGTGG
>Ga0302298_10000293_pt1 | contig 10645 bp, 8 predicted proteins | sample III_Fen_N3_3_FD_198757 | JGI IMG/M metagenome (GOLD analysis project Ga0302298, IMG submission 198757) | Peat permafrost microbial communities from Stordalen Mire near Abisko, Sweden - III_Fen_N3_3 | ecosystem: Environmental > Terrestrial > Soil > Wetlands > Permafrost | place: Sweden: Abisko...
CTCGTCGGGTGGGGTGCGACCCTCGTTGGGGTGCCGCCGGTGCTCGCAGGGGTGCTTGTGGTTGCCCTGTTGGCCTTCGGCACACGGGCGATGCACCTGGACGGCCTCGCGGACACCACCGACGGCCTCGGCAGCGGCAAGGAGGCCGGCAGGGCGCTGGAGATCATGCGTCGCGGTGACGTCGGTCCGATGGGGACAGTCGCGCTGGTGCTCGCGCTGGCGATGCAGGCTGTCGCTGCCGGCGCGCTGCTCAGCCATCCGTCCGGCTGGCTGCAGTTGGTCGTGCTGGTCTGCCTTTCCCGTGCTGCGCTGTTGTTCGGGTGCCTCGCGGGCGTGCCTGCTGCCCGTCCCGACGGGCTGGGAGCCCTGGTCGCCGGCAGTGTCGGTGCGCCGGCGGCCGTGCTGAGCTGGCTGGTCGGGCTCGCAGCGGTGACGGGGGCCGCTGTGCTCGCCGGTCAGGCGCTGTGGGCGCCCGCCGTCGGTGTGGTGCTCGCTGCCCTGGCCTGCCTCTGGCTGGTGCGGCGCTGCGTCCGGCGTCTCGGCGGTGTCACCGGCGACGTGCTCGGTGCCCTTGTCGAGGTGTGCGCGACCGTCCTGCTGGTCACCGCGACAGCGTGGCCTCCAGGCCGCTGAGGATGATCTCGACATAACGCTCGAAACGTTCGTCGTAGGGCGTGAGGACGGACCTCCCCACTTCGGCAACATTCGGCACAGCTGTGCCGACCACGTCGTCCTTCGCCGCGATCGAGTACCCCTCGCCGCCCGACTGCGCCCGCTCCTGCTCCTCGATGACGAACCCGACGACGAAGGAGGTCAACAGCTGCCCGGCAGCTCCCACGTCGGCAAGGGGGATCCCGGAATCCGTCCAGCGACTCAGCAGCGACTCCTGGGCACGCAGCACCCCCACGTCGGTCACGCGGGCACCGCTGAACGTGCGTGCACCGTCGCGATGCCTGAGGTACTCCCTGCGCAGCACCCGGGCGTAGGTCGCGAGGCCCGAACGCCAGCCGTCACCGTCCAGCTCCGCCTCGATCTGGCGGGCGACCCGACGGTGGACCTCGGTCGCCATCTCGTCGAGGATCTCCTGCTTGCTGCCGATGTGCCAGTACAGCGCCGGCGCGCGGACGCCCAGCCGGTCGGCCAGCGCCCGGGCAGTGACGGCGTGGATACCCTGCTCGTCGAGGAGTTGCAGCGCGGTCGCGACGATGCCCGCCCGGGTGATCCCCTTGGTCATGCTGCTCCTCCTGGCGGTCCGTCCTTCATAGCGACAACGGGCGTCCAGCCACCATCAGGAACACCTGGTCGCAGGCGGCTGCCACCTGCTGGTTGAGCCGGCCGAGGTTGTCGGCGAACAGCCGTCCGGAGCGATACTCCGACACCACGCCCCAGCCCACCTCGTTGGTGACCACGACCACGTCTCCTCCGTGCCCTTTTATAGCACTGACAAGGGAGGACACTTCCGATTCCAGCAGTGGCGACCACTCCGCGTCTTCCGCGTCCCAGGCGTGCCAGGTGTCGAACAGCCGGGTGAGCCAGGTGCCGAGGCAGTCGATGAGAACCGGGCCCGGCGCGTCGCCGACGGCTTCGGCGAGGGCCAGCGTTTCCACCGTCAGCCACGAGGCCGGACGGCGGAGCTGGTGCGCGGCGACGCGGGCAGCCCACTCGGCGTCCGCTGCGGGGTCGGCGGGGTAGCCGGGGGTGAGGTAGCTCACCGGGTCGTCGACGGAGAACAGCGATTCGGCGTAACGCGACTTGCCGCTACGCACCCCTCCGGTGACCAGGACGTGAGCCATGGCCCGAACCCTACTAACCTCACGGGGGTGAGCGAGTCCGAGGTGCGGCGAGTCCTTGCCGACGTCCATGCCGAAGTGCTGCCGGTGACCGCCGGCGATACCTCCACCGTCTATCCCACGCTGGCAGCTGCTGATCCCGACAGGTTCGGTCTGAGCGTCGCCACCACCGGCGGCGAGGTCTTCGACATCGGGGACGCTCTTGACGGGTTTGCGCTGATGAGCGCAGCCAAGCCGTTCACGTTCGCGCTGGTCTGCGCGCACCTCGGTGCCGAACGGGCCAGGCACGAGCTCGGCGTCAACGCGACCGGTGATGCGTTCAACGCCGTTGCGCCCGTGCTCGAGTCACCGGGTGGCCGCACCAATCCGATGGTCAACGCCGGCGCGATCGCGACCTGCTCCCGCCTGCCGGGTGACCATGTCGAGGCCCAGTGGGATCACCTGCTTGCCGGGCTCTCGGCCTTCGCCGGACGGCAGCTGCACCTCGACTCAGCGCTGCACGCCGATGTCACCGCGACGAACTTCCGGAACACGGAAATCGCAGAGGCGCTGCACACACGCGGCGCACTGGTGGGTGATCCGGCAGGAGCGCTCGAGATCTACTCCCGTCAGAGCTGCCTCGAGGTGACCGCCCACGACCTGGCGATCATGGCCGCAACCCTCGCCGACGGCGGAATGAATCCAGTGACCCGCGAGCAGGTGATCGCGCCCGACCTCTGCTGGCCGGTCCTCGCCGTGATGGCCACGGCAGGGATGTACGAGCACTCCGGGGAGTGGCTGTACGACGTTGGACTACCGGGGAAGTCGGGAATCGGGGGCGGAGTGCTCACCGTCTCGCCCGGCAAGGCAGGTCTGGGCAGCTTCTCGCCCCGGCTGGACGCAGCAGGCAACAGCGTCCGCGGAGTACTGGCAGCCACCCGCCTGGCGTCCGAACTGGGCCTCGGCCTGTTCAGCTCCCGTCCCGCCTGAACCGCGGGGACGGTTCCTTCGGTTCTGCGAACCAAAAGGGGACAGTCCCCTTTCGGTTCACGAACCACCAGTCCAACTGGACCGAACTCGGAGCTGTCCCAGGCCCGGTCCGTGAAGGTCCGGTCCGTGAACTGAAAGGGGACTGTCCCCTTTCGATTCAGACCCGCTTCCCTTCAGGGACGCAGGTGGCCCTGGGCGATGCGCTCGGCGTCCCCGCGGTAGCCGGCCGCATGGTCGGCCAGTTCGGGGTTGCCCAGCCTCACGGACGCCTCTTCGCTGAAGTCGGCCAGATCGCGGAGCCGGACCACGACGGTGGCAAGGAGTTCCTCAACGTCGGCGTGCAGCCCGTAGCTGTCCAGCAACCGCTGGAGGCGGGTCGCCCGCTCGCTGTCGGTGAACGGGCCCGGCTCCAGCGGCGCGAGGCGGTACGCGAGGTAGGCGAGGTCCCAGATCCGTGATCCGGGCGAGCAGTAGTCGAAGTCGATCACACCGACAAGACGGCCGTCGTCGAAGACAAGGTTGTACGGGGCGAAGTCGTTGTGGCAGACCACCTCTGTGGGCTCTCGCACCGGCGACCGCCAACCCTCCGTGACGCCGGCGAGCGGGACGGAAGCGTCATGCAGGCCGCGCAACAGGCGGGCCGAGTCGTCGAGCACCCGCTCCGCCCAGACCCAGTCGGGCATGGGGTAGGCGGGGACGGTTCCCGAAAGGTAGCTCAGTCGCTCCCTGCCGTCCCCGGTGTAGCCGAGCGGGCGGGGGACCCCCTCGATGCCGCTGTCCGCGCAGAGCTGCAGCAGCCGGTGCACGTTCGCTGTCCAGGGACCGGCGGTGCGCAGGACCTCGTCACCGCGCCGGCTCACCGGGCCCATGTTGCCGCCCGCGAGCGGCTCCTCGGTGTCCACTGCTCAGGCCTGCGACGCCCGGTACTCGGCGGTCGCCAGCTTGATGCACGCAGCCGTCACCTGCATGGCCGTCCGTACCTCCGCGACCGGCGGACGGGTGGGCGCCAGCCGGATATTGCGGTTGGCCACGTCGATCCCGCCCGGGTAGGTGGCTCCGGCGGGGGTGAGGCTCACCCCTGCGGCATCGGCGAGTTCGACGACCCGCGAAGCCACCGGTTCCGTGGTGAACAGCGAGCTGAAGTAGCCGCCGTGGGGCGTCGTCCAGGTGGCGTAGGACCCGTCGGTGCCCAGCTCGGCTGCGAGCACCTCGTCGACGGCAGCGAACTTCGGCGCGATCAGGGCGGCGTGGGCGCGCATCAGACCGTCGATGCCGCCCGGGTAGGCCTCGAGGAAGCGGACGTGCCGCGCCTGCTCGAGCTTGTTCGGGCCAATGCTCTGCGCGCCGAGGTAGGTCGCCAGCAGCTTCACGTTGTCCACCGACGTGCCGACGAAGCCCAGGCCCGCGCCGGCGAAGGTGATCTTGCTCGTGCTGCCGAAGACGAGCGCACGGTCGGGATGGCCGGCCGCTGCGCACAGCTCGACGAAGTTCACCGTCTCCACCGGCGCCCCGAGGTGGTGGGCACGGTAGGCGTCGTCGGCGAGAATCGTGAAGTCGGGCGCCGCCGTCGCCATGCCTGCGAGCCGGCCGGCCTTCTCAGCGCTGATCGTCTCGCCACCGGGATTGGAGTAGGTCGGGACGAACAGCACACCCTTCACGCGCTCGTCGGACGCCGCCAGCTCAGCGATCGCCTCGACGTCGGGGCCGTCCGGCTCCATGTCGACTGCGACGAGCTCGAAGCCGAGCGTCTCGAGCAGGAGGAAGTGCCGGTCGTAGCCAGGGACGGTGACGATCATCCGCGGCCGCTCGTGCACCCAGCCCTGCTGCGACCCACGGAGGCCGTGCAGCAGCGCGAAGGCCAGCACGAGACCCTGCAGTTCGAGGGACGAGTTGTTCCACACCAGGACGTTGGCTGCGTCCACGCCGAGGTAGCGGCCGAACAGGGCACGCGCGCTCGGCAGGCCGGTCACGCCACCCGGGTAGTTGCGCAGGTCGATGCCGTCCAGCGAGGTGTCGCCCGGTCCGACAGTGCGGAGCAGGTCGTTCGACAGGTCGAAGTCGGCATCCGACGGCTGCCCGCGCTGCATGTTTAGCTTCAGCCCCGCGGAGGCGAAGGCAGCATAGGCGGCCTTGGCCGCAGCCAGCTCGGACACGGTCTCAGTAGCCGATCGCGTTCAGGGTGGCCCTGATGGCCGCTGCGGACCTGTTCAACATGCCGATCTCGTGGGCGTCCATCGGGAACTCGAACGTCCGCTGGATGCCGGAGGGGCCGACGAGGCTGGGCACCGAGAGAGCGACACCGGAGACGCCGCGGTAGTTGGTGAGCACGCTCGACAGCGGCCAGATCTTGCGCTGGTCGCCGAGGATGGCCTCCACAAGCCGCGCACCGGCAAGGCCGATCGCGTAGTTGGTCGCACCCTTGCCCTCGATGATCGAGTAGGCGGCGTGCACGGTGTCGTGCGCGATCTGGGCCAGCCCTTCCTCCGTGAAGCTGCGGTGGCCGTTGGCGTCCGTCCAGTCGCGAATCGGGATCTGCGCGATGGAGGCGGACGACCAGATCGGGAACTCGGTGTCGCCGTGCTCGCCGAACATGGCGGCGTGCACGTTGGAGAGGGAAACTCCGGCCCACTGCGCGATGGCCCAGCGCAACCGGGACGTGTCCAGCAGGGTCCCGGTGGAGAGCACCCGGTTGACCGGCAACCCGCTGACCTTGTGCGCGACGACGGTGAGGACGTCGCAGGGGTTGGTCACCAGAACGAGGACGGCATTGGGTGCCTGCTCGATCAGGTCGGGCACGAGCTTCGTCATGATGCCGGCGTTCACCCCGGCGAGGTCGAGGCGGGTCTGGCCGGGCTTCTGCCTGGCGCCCGCGGTGATGATGATGACCGAGGAGTCCTTCACGACGGAGATGTCGGAACCGCCGGTCACCACGGAAGTGGGGGTGAACTGGGTGCCGTGCGCGAGGTCATGGACCTCCGCTTCGACCTTCTTGGTGTCGATGTCGTAGAGGGCGATCTGACGGGCGGAGCCGCGGATCAGCGCTGCGTAGGCGATCGATGTTCCGACCGACCCTGCGCCCACGACGGTGAGCTTCGAATTGGCGAGGTTGGCGTTCTCGACGCTCGGGGAAGTCATGGCAGAAGCCTATCTAGGAAGGTCCGTTGGCACTCACGAGAGAGCGCAGCAGTGCGGAAAGGTGGACACGACGAGAGCTGTCGTCCGGTTCGAGGCCGTGCAGCAGGGCGTTGCCGCCGCTGTGGGAGTACACCGCGTGCAGCAGGTCGATCGCCTGGTCGACCGGAACCTGAAGGGTGGCGCCAACCTGGGCGACGGCGGTGGTCAGCAGGCCGCCCACCTTCTGGCAGGTCCTCTCACCGAGGGCCAGCAGGGGAGCCCGCAGCGCGGGGTTCCGGATCGCGTAGAGGCGAAGCTCCATCCCGGCCACCAGGTCCTGGCTACCGCGCGGCTGTGCGGCAAGGAAGACGCTCAACGCCGACTCCACCAGCTCGTCGATGGTGCGGGCGTGCAACACCTCGCCTTGCAGCGCCTCCACCGCCTTCTCCGTCGCTGCCAGTTCGCGCGCGGCCTGTCGGTCGAGGACGGCAAGGCAGAGGTCGTCCTTGTCGGCAAAGTTGGAGTAGAAGGCGCCGCGGGTGAACTCGGCCCGCTCGCAGATCTCCTCGACACTTGCGCCGAGCACGCCTTTCTCAGCGAACAGCAGGACGGCTGCGTCCATCAACTTCTCGCGGGTCTGCGTGCGGCGGGGCGTCAGGGTGGTCATGGCCAAGTCGCCTTCCTCCGAGTTTGAATACAGGGCTGTATTGAATACGATACTGTATCGAACCGCTGTGTGCGGCATCTCCGGAAGGCAGCACCTTGTCATCGTTCCTCTACCGCCTCGGTCGTGCGTGCTACCGGTTGCGCGGCCGGGTCCTGATCGGCTGGACCGTGGTGATCGTGCTGTTCGCCGGCCTTGCCCTGACCATCGGTGGCCACTTCAACGACACCTTCGAGGTGCCCGGCGCCAGCTCGACGAAGGCACTGAACCAGCTCAAGGTGACCTTCCCCGAGGCCGCGGACGCGACCGCGACGGTACTGATCACGGCGCCCAAGGGCGCGAAGCTGGAGGACCGCAAGGTCAAGGACGCCATCGCCGACTGGTCGAAGGACCTCGAGAAGGTACCGATGGTGAAGGGTGTCATCGACCCCTACAACGAGAACATCGACGGCCTGATCAGTGAGGACGGGGCCAGCGGGCGGGCCATGATCCGGGTGCAGGGCACGTCGTCGACGATCACGGACGCCCAGCGCGAGCAGCTCACCGTCGCCGCCAAGACCCTCGAGACCACCCTGCCGGGCGCGAAGGTGCTCATCGGCGGCGAGATCTTCTCGATCCACGTGCCGCGCATCACCGTCGTCGAGGCGCTCGGCCTCGGGGTTGCGATCATCGTGCTGGTGATGACCCTCGGCTCGCTGGTGGCGTCGATGATGCCGGTGGGCACGGCGATCGCCGGTGTGGGCATCGGTGTCCTCAGCGTGCAGATCGCCGCAGGGGTGATCTCCGTGAGCTCGACCACCTTGATGCTGGCGATCATGCTGGGCCTGGCCGTCGGTATCGACTACGCCCTGTTCATCATCTCCCGGCACCGCGACCAGCTGGCCACCGGCATGGAGGTGGAGGAGTCCGCTGCGCGCGCCGTCGGCACCGCCGGCTCCGCCGTGGTGTTCGCCGGCCTCACCGTTGTGATCGCCCTTGTCGGGCTGAGCATCGCCGGGCTCCCGTTCCTGACGGTCATGGGTGTCTTCGGGGCGCTCACCGTGGCCTTCGAGGTGCTGCTCGCCCTCACCCTGCTGCCGGCCTTCATGGGTTTCGCGGGCGAGCGGCTGCGTCCCAAGGCCCGCAAGGTGCGCAAGGTGCGTACGACTTCCACGGCCGCCGGCGAGAATGCCCACGGCTTCGCGAACTGGTGGGTCAAGCTCGTGACCGCCTGGCCGGTGGTGACGATCGTGCTCGTCCTGGTCGGTATCGGCGCGCTCGCCTACCCGGCGAAGGACCTGTCGATGGCGCTCCCGACGTCGGGGCACTCCCTTCCCGGCACCCAGGACCGGGCGACCTTCGACGCGATCACCGAGAAGTTCGGCATCGGCTTCAACGGCCCGCTGATCATGACCGTCGACATCGTCGAGCTCGACGACCCCATCAAGGCCCTGGACGGGCTCAAGGCCGATGTCGAGAAGATGCCGGGCGTGCACATGGTCGCCGCGTCCACCCCGAATGCGAACGTCGACACCGGCATGGTGCAGATCATCCCCACCACGGGTCCCGACGACCCGGCGACGGCCAACCTCGTCGAGCGGCTCCGTGAGCGCGAGGACGAGTGGAAGCGGGCCTACGACGTGACTACGGCCGTCACCGGGTTCACGGCCATCCAGATCGACGTCACGCACCAGTTGCAGGCGGCGCTGCTGCCGTTCGGCATCTTCGTCGTCGGCCTGTCGCTCATCCTGCTCACCATCGTGTTCCGCTCGATCTGGGTGCCGATCAAGGCAGCGCTGGGCTACCTGCTGAGCGTCCTCGGCGCCTTCGGGGCGACGGTCCTCGTGTTCAACAAGGGCTGGGCGAAGCAGCTGATCAACCTGCCGGAGACCGGACCGGTGATCAGCTTCCTTCCGATCATCCTGATGGGCATCCTGTTCGGCCTCGCTATGGACTACGAGGTGTTCCTGGTCTCCCGGATGCGTGAGGAGTTCGTGCACGGCAACACCGAACGCTCCGTCGAGGACGGGTTCGTGCACTCTGCGCGGGTCGTCACCGCAGCCGGCCTGATCATGTTCGCCGTCTTCGCCTTCTTCGTGCCCAACGGTGAGGGCGCCATCAAGCCGATCGCCTTCAGCCTCGCCGTCGGTGTCGCGCTGGACGCCTTCGTGATCCGGATGACGCTGGTGCCCGCGGTAATGAAGCTGCTCGGCCGCCACGCCTGGTGGCTTCCGAAGTGGCTGGACGCGCGGCTGCCGTCCCTCGACATCGAGGGCGAGTCGCTCACCCGGCAGGTGCACCTGGCCAGCTGGCCGTCCCCGGAGGACACGTCGGCGATCGTCGGCGAAGGACTCACCGCCGAAGTGGGCGGACGCACCCTGTTCCGCGGTGTCGACCTCAGCGTCCAGCCCGGACAGGTGCTGGTCGTCGAGGGCGAGCACGCCCAGCGGCGGGCCCTCCTGCTCGCTCTGGCGGGACGCGTCAAGCTCACCGACGGAACCCTGAAGGTCCTCGGCCATGTGCTGCCGGAGGAGGGCCCCGTCGTCCGCGGCCTCACCCCCGTGCTCGGCCCATCGGTGCCGCACTTCGGACGCGTGCTCAGCCGCCAGCGAGGCGGCCTCGTCTGCGTCGACAGCGCAGACGAGCTCAAGGATGTGCAGGACCGGTCACTGCGGCGAGCGCTCGCCGCGGAGCCGGACCCCGACGCCCCGATCACATGGGTGCTCGGCGTGATGCCCGGTTCCGACCTCGAAGCCCAGTTGCCGGTTGCCTACCAGCTCATCCGGTTGCCCTCTCACCTCGTTCTGGAAGGAGCGATCTGATGAACCTCGAGCACCTGAACTCGACACCGGCTCGCTGGTACACCCTGCTCGGCCTCCTCCTTGTGCCGCTTCTCGTCGCCGGCGGCTTCCTGCTCGCCGGCGTGAACGCCGATGCCAGGACCCACACCGTGAAGGCTGCGGTCGTGAACCTCGACGACCCGGTCACCATCAACGGGCAGTACACCCCGCTCGGTCGGCAGCTGACGGCCAACCTCGTCGACTCCAAGCGCCAGGAGAACCTCACCTGGGTGCTGGAGAGCGAGACCAACGCCCGCGCAGGGCTGGCCACGGGCACGTATGCAGCCATGGTCGTGATCCCGCAGAACTTCTCGGCGGCAGCCACGTCGTTCAGCAAGGACGCCGACCAGGCGGAGCAGGCCACCATCGAGGTCAGCACTTCACCGGTGGCCGGGGTCGCCGACGCCACCCTCGGCAAGCTGGTGGCCAGCGAGGCAGCCATCACCCTGAACCAGACGCTCACCGAGAGTTACCTGAAGCAGATCTACATCGGCTTCAACGACACGGGGAAGCAGTTCGCCACCCTCGCCGACGCCTCGGGCCAGCTCGCCGACGGCGCGGGGAAGCTGTCCGACGGCATCGGGAAGGCAGCCGACGGCAGCCAGCAGCTGTACACCGGCGCCAGCCAGCTCTCCAGCGGCCTCGGGACCTACGTCTCCGGGGTGGGACAGCTCGTGGACAAGAGCCAGTCCTCGCAGAAGGTGCTGGCCAAGAACGTGGCCAAGCTCGCCGACGGCGCTTCCGGGATCAGCGGCGGGCTGAATACCTACCAGTCGACACTGGAGAAGAACGCCAAGGATGCTGCCGACGGCGCGGAGGGCATAACTGCGCTCCTCAAGGCGCTCGGGCAGGGTGCAGATGTCTCCGCACAGCTGGTCGGCGCAATCAAGCAGGCGTGCAGAATCGACACCACCCCGGCGGACCTCGGTACTGACGGGCCCATCTGCGTAGCGTCCCTCACCGCGAGCTCCCAGGCGCTCGCGGGTGCTGCCGCCGGCCTCGACCAGAAGGACCCGCAGACCGGCCAGAGCCTGAAGTCGGGTACTGCTGCGCTCGCCGGAGGCGTCGGCCAGCTCTCGTCCGCGCTGACCAAGGCCAGCAACGACAAGAAGACCGCAGCCCAACTCAAGAAGCTGAAGTCCGGTGGGAAGCAGCTCGCCACCGGGGCCGCCCAGCTCGCCACCGGCATCGACAAGTTCGGCGCCGGGCTGATCGACGCGCACACCGGCAGCACCAAGCTCGCCGACGGCATGCGGAAGATGGCCGACGGGATCGCCGAGGGAAAGGAC